>Ga0209726_10009135_pt1 | contig 10407 bp, 9 predicted proteins | sample Subgrocontami54m_FD_187453 | JGI IMG/M metagenome (GOLD analysis project Ga0209726, IMG submission 187453) | Subsurface groundwater microbial communities from S. Glens Falls, New York, USA - GMW46 contaminated, 5.4 m (SPAdes) (version 3) | ecosystem: Environmental > Aquatic > Deep subsurface >... | reverse complement strand
CCGCGACCTGGGCATCGACGTCGAGTTCGTCCAGGACAACGTGTCGCGGTCTCGGCCGGGCGTGCTGCGCGGCCTCCACTACCAGGTTCGGACCCCGCAGGCCAAGCTGATCCGCGTCACGGCGGGCGCGGTGTGGGACGTCGCGGTGGATCTGCGCCAGGGGTCTCCCACGTTCGGCCGGCACGCGGCGGTCGAGCTGTCCGCGGCAAACCGCCGAATGGTCTACATCCCGGCAGGCTTCGCGCACGGGTTCTGCGCGCTCGACGAGGCCGAGGTCGATTATCAGTGCAGCGGCTACTACGACCCGACCGACGACGTGGGCATCGCCTGGAACGATCCGGCGCTGGCGATCCGTTGGCCGATCGCGCACCCGATCCTGTCGGCCCGCGACCAGGCCCATCCTCCGCTGGCGCGCGCGACGCTGCCCGCCCTTGCCTGAGCCGGACGACGCCGCGGCGTTGACCGCCGCCGACTCGCCCGCGAGGCCCCTGTACACCGCGGCATTCGCGTGGATGGCGGCTTCGCACCTGTTGCTCGCGATCCCGATGCTGTCGCAGTTCCCGGTGCTCGCGTGGTGGATGAACGGCATCGGTGGAAGCAAGGTCGCGATCGGCCAGCTCATGTCCGCGGCGATCCTCGGCGGGCTCGCAGCCCGGCCGTTCGCGGGCCCACTGCTGGACCACCACGGGCGGCGCCCGGTGATCGTCGGGGCCGGGCTCGTGAGCGCCCTGGGCTTCATCGCGTACGATCGGTTCGACGCGCCGGGCTGGCCGCTCCTCGCGCTGCGGTTCGCCCACGGCGTCGGGATGGGCAGCCTGTTCCCCGCGTTGTACGCCCACGTCGCGGACATCTCGCCCCCCGCGCGGCGCACGGAGGGCCTCGCGGTCTACGGAGCCGTCGGCCTGTTCGGGATGACGATCGGCCCGTCGCTCGGCGTGGAGCTCGCCAAGGCCACGTCGTTCGCGGCGTGGGGTCAGGCCGCGGGCGCTTCGATCCTCGCGGGCGTGGCGATCGCCGCAGCCTGTCCCGTCGCGTATCGCCGCGCCGCGGGCGCCCGGCCACGGATCGTCGCGGGGCTCGTCGAGGCGTACCGCACTCCCGGCCTCCACGGCGTGTGGGCGGCCACGCTGCTGTGGGGCATCGTGCTCGGAAGCTGCCTCACGTTCGTCGAGCCCCTCGTGCGCGAGCGCGGGCTGGGCTTCGTGCGCGACTTCTACGTTCCGTACGGAGCCGTGGCCGTGATCATGCGCCTCGGGGGCGGTCGCCTCTTGGACCGCCTGCGGCCGGCGTCGATCCTGCTGCCCGCGTTGGCGGTGCAGGCGGTGGGACTGGTCGCGCTGATGCGCGCGGACTCGGTCGCGTGGTTGCGGGTGGCGGGCGTGTTGTGCGGAATCGGGCACGGCTACGCGTTCCCGATTCTCAACGCCCTGGCGGTGGCCCGCAGCCGCCCGGACCGCGTCGGCACCGCGGTGATCGCATTTACGATCGCGATCGACCTGGGGCAGTTCCTGTTCAACCCGCTCGGCGGCTGGATCGCCGAGCGACACGGCTTCGTCGCGCTGTTCGCGACCGCGCTCGCAATCCAGCTCGCGGCGGGGCTCGCGTTCGCGCAGGGCGAGCGGCGGATCGCGCAGGCCGGGCCTACGGCGCCTTGATCACCACGGTCACCGCGAGCGGATGCTGCTTCACGAATTCGTAGCACGATCGCGCGTCGCAGGTGCCCCAGGTGGCGAGCACGACGATCCTCCGCGGTCCGGGCTTGGCGTCGGCCAGGACGCGACCCGCGATCGAGATCGCGACCTTGCCCCTGTACTCCGTGTGGCCATCGACCGCGGTCGCCGCCGGATACGAGGGCGCTTCCCACACGATGCCGTCCACCGCGCCCGGCGCGACGCACGTGGGTGTCGCCCGGTCGTTCGCCTCGGGACCGTAGACGTAGTAGCGGGCGGGCACGTCGAGCTCGACCGTGAGCGCGAAGGTCTCACCCGGCGCGAGCTCCGTCTTGGGCGTCGTTACGCTCGGGCGCGCGAGCACGACGCGGGTCGAACGCGAAAAGGTGCCGGGATTGCGCGTCAGGGAGCGGATCTCCCGGCAACTCTGGTCGTTGCACGTCCCCCACGCGGCCTTGAGCTTGATCGCACGCGGCTCGAGCGCGGCGTCGCGCTCGACCTCGACGGGAATCACGACCACGACCTCGCCCTCGTACTCGGTGAGCGTGACCTCGAGGATCGGGTCCTTGAACGGACCTTTGTGCACCGGCGGGAACTGCGGCTCGCCGAACAGGAGGCCGGGAACGGGCTCGCACTCGAGCATCGTCGGCTGCGGGTTCGCGACCCCGTCCGCAACCGGGCCGTAGATGTGATAACCCGCGGGGATGCGGAATCGCACGGCGATCTCGAACACCTCCCCGCGACGAACGACGGACGGCACGGTGACCTCGATGCGCGTGCCGTCGGTGCGCTCGAGCGGGCCGTCGAGCTCGTCGTCGGCGTGCAAGGGGAGGAGGGTGAGCGCGAGAACGAGGGCGAGTGATGCGCGCATGAGAATCCCCGGAGGCAGGCGAACAGGAACGCGGTCCCGATCAGGATAGCCCGCGTTTCCGACCGGGCGCTACAATCCGACCCCCAACGTCGACCCGATTCGGTTGTGCGTGCGTATCGTTAGGCGATCGAGGTTGCGGCGAGGTCCCCGAGGAGGTCCGTCATGGGTACACGTGTGCTCGCGCTGGCGCTCGGCCTGATCCTGGCCGGGTCCGCCCACGCGCAGTTCGGCAACGAGCCCGAGGTACAGGGCAAGCTGTTCACGCGCGCCGAGGGCTCGATCGTGCGCGCCGTCGTCCGGCTCGTAATCACGCCCGACAAGGTGCACCTCTACGGTGAGAAGGCGGATCCCGAGAGCCAAGGAGTACCGCTCAAGCTCGCATTCGCGGGCGCAGGAGTCACGTGGCGGCCGGTGATCGCTCCTCCGACCACCACCTACGAGCACGCACCGGTGTACTACGGCACGGTCGTGCTCTACGCGCTGGGCGAGGTCGCGGAAGGCACGGTCCCGCCGACGGATCTGAGCGTCCAGGTCACCGGCCAGTTCTGCACGGAGGGCGCGGGGGCGATGTGCCTCCCGCTCGACCTCGCGCTCAAGACCGGTGGGGCGGGTGACGACGCCGCGTTCGCGCAGTTTCCGCCGCTCACTGCGTTCGGCGTGACCGCGGCCACACCCACGACGGAGCCGGCCACGGCGCCCACCGTCGCTCCCGCCGGCAACGCCACCGGCGCCGAGGACCCGGCGGCGCAAACCGATCTTCGCGGATTTCTGCTCGCGGCGATCGGCGCAGGGCTGCTCGCGCTCGTGATGCCGTGTACCTACCCGATGATCCCGATCACGATCTCGTTCTTCACGAAGCAAGCGGAGAAACGCGGCGGCCACATCCTGCCGTTGTCGTTGACCTATGGCGTGGGCATCGTCCTGATCTTCGTGCTGATCGGCCTCGCGGTCGGCGAGGGCATCACGGCGATCGCCCAGACGTGGCAGCTCAACTTGTTCTTCGGCGTCGTGTTCCTCGTGTTCGCGCTGTCGCTGTTCGGCTGCTACGAGCTCAACCCGCCGAGCTGGCTGCTCAACGCCTCCGTCACCGCGTCCTCGCGGGGCGGCTACTTCGGCGTGTTCATGATGGGCGCCACGCTCGTCGTGACCTCGTTCACGTGCACGATGCCCTTCGTCGGCAGCATCCTGGCGGTCGGCGCGAAGGGTGGGACCGGAACCGTGGTTCTCGGCATGCTGGCATTCGGCCTGACGATGGCGATCCCGTTCGTGCTGCTCTCGCTGGTCCCGGGCCGCCTCAAGGCGATGCCCAAGAGCGGCCAGTGGATGAACACGTTCAAGGTCTCCCTCGGCTTCGTCGAGGTCGCCGCCGCGCTGAAGTTCCTGAGCAACGCCGAGATCGTGAACCCGGAGCTCCAGGCCCTTCCGCGCGAGCTGTTCCTCCTGCTGTGGGTCGCGATCTTCGCCGCGATGGCGCTGTTCCTGTTCGGCCTGATCGACCTCAAGGGCTCCTCGGCGGGTGGCGTGGGCTCGTGGCGCATGACCATGGGGCTCGCGACCCTGATGTTCGCCGTGTACTGCGGTTACGGTGCCGCGGGCTACCAGCTCGACATGATCATGCTCGCGATCGCGCCGCCGTACTCGGGCACCCGGGCGGGCGGCCCCGCGACCTCGGCTTCCGCCGCGAAGGACGCGAGTGGCCACGCGATCATCAAGGAGGACTACGACGCGGCCGTGGCGAAAGCCACCGCGGAGAAGAAGCTCGTGCTGATCAACTTCACGGGGGTGACCTGAATCAACTGCCGCCAGGTGGAAGAGGGCGTCTTCCACAAGCCGAACCTGGCGAAGCTCCTGGCTGCGAAGGTGATCGAGGCCCGACTGCATACCGACATCGCGGGCCCGCACAAGGAGCGGGTCATCGCGCTTCAGAAGCACTTCTCGGGTAATGTCGGCCTGCCCGTGTACGTGCTCGTCGATCCCGCCAACCCAGACGTCGCCCTCGAGGTGCGCCGCGGGCTCCAGGACGAGGCCGGATTCACCCAGATGATCGAGGCGGCGCTCGCACACCGCGCAAGATAGCGGCGGTGCCGACACGACCTCACCCCTCGATGACCGTCACTGCACCCACCCCCGCTGACACGACCGCTCGAGCGCTCTCCCTTGCTCGGGCGCTCGGCTTCGCGGCAGCGGGGGCCGCGCCCCTCGGCCCGACTCCGCATGCGAACGCGGCGCGAGCGTTCTTCGGCGCGGGCCACCACGGTCAGATGGACTGGCTCGCGCGCTCGCTCGAGGACCGGCTCGATCCGCGGCGGCGCTTCCCGTGGGCCAAGAGCGCGCTCGCGCTCGCGACCCCACACGAGGCCCCCACGAGGGCCCCGGACCGAGACGGCGCGGCCGACATCTCCGGGCGCGTCGCTGCCTACGCGCGCGGGCGGGATTACCACAAGGTGCTCGAGCGCCGCACGCGCGAGCTCGGCCGCCGGCTCAGCGACGTCTTCCCCAGCCTCGAGTGGCGCGCCTACGTCGACACGGGCCCGTTGCTCGAGCGCGACCTCGCCCGGGCCGCGGGCCTGGGCTGGATCGGCAAGAACGGCATGCTGCTCTCGGCCGACCTCGGCTCGTACCTGATGTTGTCGGTGCTGCTCGTGTCCGTCGAGCTCGAGCCGGCGGCGCCTGTGCTCGACCAGTGCGGCGGCTGCCGGAAGTGCCTGGACGCTTGCCCCACCGGTGCGCTCGTTGCCGAGCGCGTGCTGGACGCGACGCGCTGCCTGTCGTACGTCACGATCGAGCAGCGGGGCGAGCTCGACCCGCCCGATCTCGCAGGCTATGCCTTCGGCTGCGACCTGTGCCAGCTCGCCTGCCCGTACAATGCCCACGCGGCGGCGGGTGACCCGGAGCTGGCACCGCGGCCCGAGTTGGCCGAGCTCGCGCTCGCGGACTGGGTCGCGCTCGACCACGACACGTACCAGGCGAGCTTCCGCGCGAGCGCGATCAAGCGCGCCGGGCGCGCGGGCCTCGTCCGCAACGCCATGTGGCTGGCGCACCAGCTCGGCGACGAGCCGGCGCTTGCGGCCACCGCACGGCGTCGGCACGATCCCGACCCGATCATCGCCGGCACGGCGCGCGCCGTGACCGCGCGCGCACGACCCTGAGATTCACGACATCCCACGGAGCCCACTGTGACGACTCCCCCGAACCTACGCGACGTGATCATCATCGGCGGCGGCCCGGCCGGGCTCACCGCCGCGCTCTACAATGCGCGGGCTGGGCTCGCGCCCCTCGTGTTCGAAGGCTACGAGCTGCCGGGCGGCCAGCTCATGACGACGACGGAGGTCGAGAACTTCCCCGGATTTCCGGAGGGCGTCGACGGGAAGGAGCTCATGGAGCGCTTTCGGAAGCAGGCGCAACGGTTCGGCGCGGAGGTGATCCGCGACCGGGTGACGAAGGTCGACCTCGCGAAGCGGCCGTTCGAGGTGTGGATCGAGGACGAGCGCCACCTCGGGCGCACGATCATCATCGCCACCGGCGCGTCGCCCCGGAAGCTCGGGATTCCCAGCGAGACCAAGTACTGGGGCGTTGGACACCCCGGCTCGGTCACGAGCTGCGCCACGTGCGACGGCGCGTTCTACAAAGGCCAGGTCGTGGCCGTGCTGGGCGGTGGCGACTCCGCGATGGAGGAGGCGACGTTCCTCACCCGGTTCTGCGAGAAGGTGTACGTCGTGCATCGCCGCGCGGAGCTGCGCGCGAGCAAGGTGATGCAACAACGCGCCCGCGAGAATTCGAAGATCGAGTTCCTGCTCAACTACGGGGTCGAGGAGGTGCTGGGCAACGGCAAGAAGCTCACCGGCCTGCGACTCAAGGGGACCGTGGACGGGAAGATCCGCGATGTGGCGCTGGGCGGGATCTTCCTCGCGATCGGCCACATCCCACAGACCGACCTGTTCAAGGGCCAGCTCGCGATGAACGCCGAGGGGTATCTCGACGTGAAGGCCAGCCACACGAGCGTGCCCGGGGTGTTCGCCTGCGGCGATGTCCACGACACGCGGTATCGCCAGGCAATCACCGCGGCGGGGATGGGCTGCGCCGCGGCCCTCGAGGCCCAGCACTTCCTGGCGGAGGAGGCGGGAACGGCGCAGCACTCGCAGCTGTACGCGCTGTAGCGAATCGGCCGCCGAGGCATCATCGCGTGTAGACACAAACACCGACGGCGCGCGGACTCTCGTCCGCGCGCCGTCGGCGTCAACTCAGGCAGCGTCCGTAGGTCCTACCTGCGACCCATGCCGGACTGCTCTTCCTCCGCCGCGAGGCGGTTCGCATCGATTGCCTGCTGGATCGCCGCCGCACGATCGTGCTCGAGCTTGTCGAGCCGAGCGCGCGACAGCACGCCCTGCACGTCGCGCTCGAGATCCTCGAGCCCGAGCGGAACCTCGGAGTGGGCAATCGTCGCGAGGCAACTCTCGAGCGCGGTGATTCCCGCGTCGTAGCGCCGGGCGGCCAGCTCGGCCCGCCCGCGCTCGGCGTGGTTACGCGCCTCGACCTCGCGCCGCTGCCGCGTCACCTCGAGCTCGGGTGGCAATGCGACCCGCGGCTTGGACACCGTCACGCCGCCGCCCGTGGGCTGCGTCGCGACGGGGGCCGGTGCGGGCGCCGGGGCCGGAGCGGGCGCCACCGGCTCGGGCGCGCTCTGGCACCCGACCAGCAGCGCGGCGACGGCCAGAAGCCGCCTACTCACCGCCTTCCTCGCCATCGTCGTTGCCCGGGATCACGTACTCGCCGCCGAACTCGGTGGCCAGCGCGTTCATGAGCTCCTTGCAGTGGTTGCCGATGCCGACGGTGTGGACGGTCAGCTTGCGCGTCGCGTTCCACTTCTTGACCTCCTCCATCATCTGGTCCTGCCAGTCCTCGTTCGTCTTCTTCGCACCGGGCTTCTTCCACAGGATCTTGCCCGCGGTCGGCCAACCGTCGGTCAGGAAGAAGATCGTGTCGCCGCCGTCCTTGCGCTCCGCCTGCTGGTCACCGCTCATCTCGAGCGGCTTCTCGGACTCGGTGTTGCCCTCGGGCCCACCGATCTGGAACGCCTTCTGCAGCGCGCCGTGGATGTTGGTCGCCATCTGCGGCTTGATCTTCCGCACCATGATGATCGCGGCGTTGATGTTCTCCTGGGTGGCCTTGACCAGCTTGGGCTGCCAGACCACGACCTTGTCGTGGTACGAGATGATCGTGAACTCCGCGGACGACGGCAGCTGCTTCAGCGTGAACACGAGGTGCTCGCGGGCGAGGTCCCACTTCGTCTTGACCTTCGTCCAGTCGAGCGTCGCCTTCTTGGGCTTCTCCTTGACCTTCGCATCGTCGTTGCCCGTGATCTCGACGGTCTGCTGGGGGGCCGCCGGCGGCTTGCCGCGCCACGGCTCGTCCATGCTGCCGCTCATGTCGATCACGAAGATCAGGCGCTTCGAGTAGATCTTGATGCCGTAGTACGTGGGCACCGAGCCCGAGCTGTCGGCCGTCGGCTCGACCGCGGTCCCCGTGGCCTTGAAGTCCTTCCACGACTCGTAGCCCCCGCCCACCAGGCCGGCGGCCTTGTTGCCAGTCCACCACGCGCGCCACTCGACCGCGCTCTCCTTGGCCTGGCCCGTCATCGCGCGCAGCGCTTTGATGATGTCGCCCTCGAGCCGGCCCTTCTCCTTGTCCATCCGATTGATCAGCGGCTCGACGCCGCGCTCGTCCATCAGCCGCACGAGCGCGAGGATCGCCGAGCTGCGCACCTGCCACTCTTCGTGGTCGAGCGCGGCGGCGATCTTGGGCGTCGCGTCCTTGTGGCCCATCACACCCAGCGTGTCGATCGCGGAGATCTTCACGAGCACGTCCTTGTCCTCGAGCATCGACATCATCGCGGCCGCGACCTTGTCGTTCTTGAACGACCCCAAGGCCTGGCACAGGACGAGCCGCTGCTCGGGCTTCAAGCCCTTGTCGGCCACGGCCCCGGCGAGGAACTCGATCGACGCTTCGTCCGAGACGCGCGCGAGGGCGTCCTTGATGGCGGACTCGACGGCCTGGTCCGGACGGAATTTGGTCAGGATCTTCCACAGCTCCTTCACGGCGCGCACGTCGGATACGCCGGCGAGGACCTTCACGGCCGCCACACGATCGTTGGCCTTCCAGAGCTTGTTGTACTCTTCCTCGGCCTTCTTCCAGTCTTCGTCCGAGACGCCGGCCAGCGCCAGCACCGGGCACAGCACGAGGCCGGCCAGGAGCAGGGCGGCCACGCGGCCCGAGAACCACATCCGCATGGACATACTTGTCACTCCGGAAAGGGGTCGTATAGGCTGTCAGTGAGCGCATCGACAGATGCGCGCGACGCAAGGGCAAGAGAAATGAAGCTCGTACTGCCCTGGCGTCCGTGCAGCGCCTTCCCCCCCTTATATGCCGCGCCCACCCCTCGCGCTTAACGCGGAGTCCGCCGACCGGCTCGATCGCGCTCCTCCGACCGCGCCCGCGCCGCTCCTCGCCGTTTCGGCTCCGGCGCAAGATCCGCCCCAAGTCGAGGCGTCGATGGGGTTTTCGTTTCCGACGCCGGCGTTTCCCAGCACACATTGGTCGCAGTTGGTCGCGGGCGAGGATCCGGCGGTGCGGGCGCGCGCAGTCCACCACCTGGCCAGCGAGTACTGGCAGCCGATCTGCCTTTACATCCAGCGCAAGTGGAGCAAGCCCCAGGACGAGGCGGCGGACCTGACTCAGGGGTTCTTCGTGTGGATCCTCGAGACGGACTTCCTCGGTCGCGCCGACCCGACCCGCGGGCGACTCCGCGCCTTCGTCCGTGTCGCGCTCGGCCATTACCTGGGTCAGGAGCACCGCAAGAGCCGGCGCATGAAGCGCGGGAGCGGCCGACTTCCGCTCTCGCTCGGCAACGGCGCGACGCCAGCCATCGATGTTCCGGACCCGCGCGTCACGACCCCCGAGGAGCGACTCGATCACGAGTGGCGTGCCGCACTCCTCGCGCGGGCCGCGGCCCGCCTTGCCGAGCGCCTCACGGCCGAAGGGCGTCCCGAGGTCTACGCGACCTTCGCCGAGCGGTACCTCAACGACCTGGAAGTCGAACCCTCCTACGACGCCATCGCGGCCCGCCTCGGGCTGTCGCGCGCCACCGTGAGCAACCACCTCCAACGCGGCAAAGCGCTGTATCGCGAGATCCTGCGAGCGCTCGTCGCCGAGACGGTGACCGACCCCCGCGCCTTGGCCGACGAGTACCACGAGCTGTTCGGCGGAACCCATCCATGAGCGGAGCGCTGTCGCGCACGGCTCTCGAGCGGCTCGCGCTCGTCGCCGCCGAGCCCGAGGACGATCCGTTCGCCGGATTCGTCCTGGGCGACTACCGCTGCGCCGTGCGCATCGGCCGCGGCGGCTCGAGCGCGGTGTACCGGGCGACGGACCTCCGCACCGGTGCGCCCGTCGCGCTCAAAATCCTGGACGACGCCGTCGCGGCCGGCGGTGAGCCCGCCCTTGCACGGCAGGTCGAGCGTTCGCGGCGGCTCGATCACCCGGGCTTCGCGGCAGCGCGCGATTACGGCCGCGCATGCGGCCCCGACGGCACGAGCGTCTCGTACCTCGCGCAGGACCTCGTGGAGGGCCGCTCGCTCGAGCGCGCGTGGCCCGAGCTCGACCGCGAGATGCACCTGGCCATCCTGCTCCAGGTCGCACGCGCCATCGGCCACGCCCACGCGCGCGGGCTCGTGCACCAGGACCTCACGTGCCGCAACGTCCTCCTGACGCGCGACGGCCGGGCGGTGATCGCCGACCTGGGGCTGATGCGCGACGTGGCACGGGATACGAGCGATCGGGCGACGGACGCGAGCCAATCCGGAGAGCGCA
>Ga0209726_10009128_pt1 | contig 10413 bp, 9 predicted proteins | sample Subgrocontami54m_FD_187453 | JGI IMG/M metagenome (GOLD analysis project Ga0209726, IMG submission 187453) | Subsurface groundwater microbial communities from S. Glens Falls, New York, USA - GMW46 contaminated, 5.4 m (SPAdes) (version 3) | ecosystem: Environmental > Aquatic > Deep subsurface >... | reverse complement strand
GTGAACGAGAGCCTGTGCGTCTCGTGCGGGGCCTGCATCACGGCCTGCACCTACGGGGCGATCGAGTTCCACGACACGGCGCGCGGCAAGAAGGCCACGATCAATCCGGTCCTGTGCAAGGGCGACGGCCTGTGCAACGCGAAGTGTCCGACGGGCGCGGTGTTCCTGAAGCATTACACCGACGACGAAGTCTACGGCCAGATCGAAGCGGCGCTCGCAGGATGATCGACAGATGACTGTCATTCCGAGGAGCGCAGCGACGAGGAATCTGCTTTTTCAAGTCGTCGATTCACCGCAACAGCAGATCCTTCGCTTCGCTCAGGATGACAAGAAATGGGCAACGAGCTACGAATCTCAACAATCAGCTGACTGACAAAGTGAACTGAGCATGGCTATCCCAACCGAGTACAAGCCGACCATCGTCGGGTTCCTGTGCAACTGGTGCTGCTACGGAGGGGCCGACCTGTGCGGCGTCTCGCGCTTCCAGTACCCGCCCTACCTGCGCGTGATCAGGCTGATGTGCTCCGGCCGGGTCGACCTGGGATTCATCTTCCGCTCGTTCGCCAAGGGAGCCGACGGCGTGTTCATCGGCGGCTGCCACCTGAACGACTGCCACTACAACCCGGAAGGGAACTACGACGCGCTGGGCAATTCGTTCATGGCCAAGCGCATCCTCGAGCACGTGGGCGTGAATCCCGAGCGGCTGCGGCTCGAATGGGTATCGGCCGGCGAGGGCATCCGTTTCGCCGAGGTCATGAACGACTTCTCCGCGAAGGTGAAAAGCCTGGGGCCGCTCGGATCGTCCGAGGGAATCGACAAGGCCGAGCTGGCGTCGCGGCTCGAGGGGGCCACGCAGCTCGTCCCCTACATCAAGCTGGTGGAGCGGGAGCGGCTGAGAGTGCCGGTCAGGACCGACGAGGGATACCGGAAATTCTTCGGCAGCGAAGAGTTCAGCGAGCTGTTCAACGAGCTGGTGCTGGACAAGCTGGTGCTGAGCCGGATCATGGGGCTCGTGCGGCAGAAGCCGGTGCCCGCCGGAGAGATCTCCGGGAGCCTGGGCCTCGATCCGGCCGAAGTCGCCCGGCACCTGCAGGACCTGGCCCATCAGGGACTGGTCAACTTCGACGCAGGCGAGACGCTGGTGGCGGCCGCATGAGCGCTTCGATCGGGACCGAGGTCATGGGCGACGAGAAGATCGATCGGATCATCGACAAGCACCGGGGCAAGCCCGGCTCGCTGATCCACGCGCTGATGGAAATCCAGCACGAGCATCGCTGGCTTCCCAAGGAGGTGCTGCGCAGGGTCGCCGAGGCGCTCGCCGTGCCGTTCAGCCGCGTGATGCAGATCGCCACGATGTACAAGACCTTCAGCCTGACCCCGAGAGGGCGCCACGAGGTGCACGTGTGCACCGGCATGTCCTGTCATCTGCGCGGGGCGGCAGAGGTGCTGGAAACGGTCGAGCGCGTCACCGGCATCAAGCCCGGAGAGACCGACGCCGAGTCGCGCTTCAGCCTGGAGCGCGGGAGCTGCCTGGGCACCTGCAGCCTCGGGCCCGAGATCGTCGTCGACGGGAAGCATCACGGCAGGATGACGCCCGCCAAGGCGGAAGACGTGTTGAAACGCTATCGCTAGGTGAACATGATGCCAAGGCTCAACTCCGCCGCCCAACTGGAAGAACTTCGCGCGGGCATCCTCGCAGGCCGGGATCCCGCGAAGCCCTGCATCGCGGTCTGCGCGGGCGCGGGATGCCACGGCCTCGAATCGGGCGCGGTCGTCAGCGCCTTCGAAGCCGAAGTCGGGAAGCTGGGACTGGGCGACAAGCTGGAGGTCAGGGCGACCGGCTGCCACGGGTTCTGCGAAAAGGGGCCGAACGTCGTCGTCAGTCCCGGCGAGATCTGCTACTTCGAGGTCAAGCCCGAGGACGTCCCGGACATCGTGGCGCGCACGCTGAAAGGCGAGGTGCTCGAGCGCCTGGTGTACGCGCACCCGGTGACCGGCGAGCGCGCGGTGCATATGGGCGAGGTGCCGTTCTACAAGCACCAGACGCGCCTGCTGATCGGCGACAACCCGAAAATCGATCCGACGCGCATCGGAGACTACATCGCGCTCGGCGGCTATGCCGCGCTGTCGAAGGCGCTGTTCCAGATGAGCCCCGAGCAGGTCCTCGACGAGGTCAAGCGCGCCAACCTGCGCGGCCGGGGCGGCGGCGGATTCCCCGCCGGGCTGAAATGGGAGACGGCGAAGAATGCGCCGGGCGAGGACAAGTACGTCATCGTCAACGCCCACGAAGGTGAGCCCGGCGCGTTCATGGACCGCGCCCTCTTCACGGGCAACCCGCACAAGGTGATCGAGGGCCTGATCATCGGCGCGTACGCGATCGGCGCGCAGCGCGGATTCATCTACACGCGCCACGACTCTCCGCAGCTCGTCGAGCACATCGAGACCGCGCTCGCGCAGGCCGAGGAGCACGGGCTGCTGGGCGAGAACATCCTCGGCACCGGGTTCGACTTCAGGGTCGAGGTGCACTTCGACGTCGGCATCTTCGTGTCCGGCGAGTCGAGCGCGCTGATGCGCTCGATCGAAGGCAATCCGCCCGAGCCGAGGCCGAAATACATCCGCACCTCGGTCGCCGGCATCTGGGACAAGCCGAGCAACCTGAACAACGTCGAGACCTGGGCGAACGTTCCGCAGATCATCAGCCGGGGCGCCGAATGGTATGCGGGCATCGGTACCGAGCGCAGCAAGGGAACCAAGCTCATTTCCCTGTCGGGCAACGTCGTCAACAGCGGGGTGGTGGAAGTCCCGATGGGAACGCCGCTCAGGACGATACTCTACGACATCGGCGGCGGCGTTCCGGGCGGCAAGGCGCCCAAGGCGGTTCACTTCGGGGGGCCGATGGGAGGTTCCATCCCTGAGCATCTCATCGACACGCCGCTCGATTTCGACGGGATGGCCGAGCTGGGCGCGCCGATCGGCGCCGGCGGCATGCTCGTCATGGACGAAGCGACCGACATGGTCGACGTGGCGCGCTATCTGCTCGAGTTCCTCACCAACGAATCCTGCGGCAAGTGCGTCCCCTGCCGCGAAGGCATGCGCCAGATGCTGAAGATTCTCACCAACATCACCAAGGGCAAGGGGAAGACCAGCGACATAGGGAAGCTCGAGGACCTGTCCGACGTGACCGGCCTGGCCTGCCTGTGCGCGCTCGGCAAGACCGCCTCCGATCCGCTGCGAGGCACGCTTCGCTACTTCAAGAACGAGTACGAGGCGAAGATCGCGACGGGGAACGAAGCCGCGGGGAGCGAAGCGAGATGAGCGAGATCCAGCTCCAGATCGACGGCAAGCCGGTCAAGGCCACCGAGGACATGACCGTCCTGCAGGCGGCGCGCCAGGCGGGCATCTCCATACCGACGCTCTGCCATCACGAGAAGCTGGAGCCCTACGGCGGCTGCCGGATGTGCATGGTGGAAGTGGAAACGCGCGGCAGGAAGAACTACGTCGTGTCCTGCCTCTACCCGGTGGCGAAGGACCTGGTCGTCCGGACCCGCTCGGAGAAGGTGGACAAGATCCGCCGCGTGATCCTCGAGGAGCTGCTCGCGCACGCGCCGAATTCCCCCGAGCTGGTAAGCCTCGCGCAGGAGTACGGCGCGGACCGGGACCGCTTCGAGAAGGAATCCTCCTTCTGCATACTCTGCGGCCTGTGCGTGCGCTACTGCGCCGAGGTCAAGCAGAAGAACGCGGTCGGATTCCTCGAAAGAGGGCCGCGGCGGGAGATCAAGTTCTTTCCGGAGATCGCCGCGAAGGAGTGCTGGGACTGCCAGGAGTGCTTTGCGCTGTGCCCGACTTCGTACGCGCAGGCGGCCTACTTCCTCACCGAGGCGCTCGCGTTTCCGGGCAGGCGCAAGGCAAGCGCCCAGAGCGCCTGACACGGCGCGGCCCGAGCGCCGCGAACCGAGAGCCCGTTTCAAAACAAGATGTCATTCTGAGGGCGCAGCCCGAAGAATCTGCTTTTCGATCGATTAAAAAGCAGCTCCTTCGCTTCGCTCAGGATGACTCTGGTAATCACCAGTCACCATTGACCTGCTCCGATCGCTCTTCTCCGGGGTGCGCAGGTGAGCCAAATGAACATCAAATGCATTGCGCGCGGTACGGGGCGCGGTCAAGCACGGAATTGCGGCGCGCCGGTAAACAGTTCAGACTTCGCGGCCGGATTGATTCTCCGATCCCTCTCTTCGACATATTCAGCGGCCTTCATCGTTCGGAAGACCTCGAGGGAACAGGCGTCGGCCTCGCCATTGCGAAGCGGATCATCGAGCCGCCATGGCGGAGCGATTTGAGGGAATGCGGTACCGAGCGAGGGCGCGGAATTTCGTTTCACGGCAGGGCAAGACGGTGCTTGACTATCAAGCTCACTGCGCCTCGATGCGCGCGCGCTTGATGATGCGCCCCCACTTCACGGTATCGCTTTCGACGAGCCGGGCAAGACTCTCCGGACTGCCGGGATAGGGATCGAGACACAGGTTCCTGAGGAATTCGTGCCCCTTTTCCGTGGTCCACAGAGCATTGGACAGGTCGGCCAGCTTTTGCGCGATATTCACCGGCGTGTTGGCCGGCAGGAACAACGCAAACCAGCTCGTAAGATCGTAACCGGGAAGGCCCGCCTCGGCCATGGTCGGGACCTCGGGTGCACACGAGACGCGCTTCGCGTTGGTGACGGCAAGAGCCCGCAGCTTGCCTCCGCGCGCCTGCTGCATCCCGCTGACCGCATCGGCGAAGAGAAAATGGATTTGCCCTCCGAGAACATCATTGATCGCCTGACTCGACCCCTTGTACGGCACAGACGTGACATCGAGGCCGCCGGCGAGCTGCAGGTAAAGCTCGGTGGCGATGCGCCCCGTAGCCGTGCCGGCCCCGTAGGACATCTTCCCGGGCCGTAACTTGATGTAGTCGATCAGCTCGGCCGCCGAATTCACGGGTACTACGGCCGGATTCACGACCAGCACGAACCCCAGCGAAAGGACAGTGGTGACGGGCGTAAAGTCCTTGACCGGATCGAATCCGAGCTGCTTGAACAGGTGGATGTTGGCAGCGTGGGTTGCATTCGCCGTCAATAAAATGGTGGCGCCGTCGGGTTTGGCACGCGCCACGTACTGCGCGGCGAGATTGCCAAAGACCCCGGGTCTTAATTCCACCACAAAGGGCTGGCCGGTGCGCTCCCGCAAGTGGTCGGCGAGATAGCGCGCGACGATGTCGATCGCGGTCCCAGCGGTATAGCCGACGATAATGGTGACCGGTTTCGAAGGCCAGGTTTGCGCGGCGGCCGGTGCCGCGAATGCAAATGTGAATAAAACCGCAAGGATTCGCGTCAGTTTCATTGCTTTCTCCTCCGTCGTCACCACTACGAATCCCGCGTCGGCTTGCGCTGCGGCGTGCTCGGCAACGAATCCGGCGCAAACCGGCGCGGGGAAAAAGACTCGATGGAAACCGATGTGCGGCCATCCGCCAGCAATTCGGCGATCAGCTCGCCAGTGATGAGCGAATGCGTAATGCCGGTAAAGTCGTGGCCGGTCGCGATCAGGAAGTTGTCCAGCGCGTGCGCCGGGCCGATTATGAAATTTCCGTCCACGCTCCGCGGGCGCGGGCCGGCCCACGTTCGCGTGACCGAAAGCGAGCGCAATGCCGGAACGAATTCGGCACATCGTCGGGCGACGTCGCGCGCATTCTCCTCGTTCGCGCGCATGTCGAATCCCACGTATTCGCTGGATGAACCGAGCAGGATCTGGCCATGCGGAGTCGGCCTGATGTTGGTACCCCCGGTCGGCTGAGGACCGGGTTTATGCCAAGAGGAAAGGCTATGGTGCACGATCCGGCGTGGAGCATCGAGCAGCATGATCTGGCCCTTGCGCGGCACGACCGGAACATCGACACCCACGAACTTGCCGATCTCGCAGGACCACGCCCCCGCGGCATTGACCACCCAGCCGATGGAAAAATCGCGCCCGCCTGCTTTGACGCTGCGCACGCGACCTCCATGCACGTCGAAGCCGGTCACAGGGGTGTAGGTGAAGATCTTGGCGCCAAGGCGCCTGGCGGCGCGGGCGAGCCCGTAGGTCAATTTGATCGGCATGGCGTTACCGCCGACCGAAGTCCAGGCGGCGCCGAACACCTTGGGCGAGAGCTTAGGCTCAAGCTCCCGCATTTCGCTCTGATCGAGCACCCGGATCTCGACGCCCTTTGCCTTGAGGCCCGCGACGTTCTCGCGCATGTAAGCCAGATCGTCCTCGGATTCCGCCACGTTGATACGTCCGCCTGTGTCGAGTTCTATGTCCTCGCCTGTCTCCTCCACGAACTTGATGAAACGCTGATCGTTTCCCAGCGCCACTTCGAGCGGAAAGAAATTCGATAGTGTGCGGAACCCCAGCGCGGCGCCCGAACTGCCGCCCGCAAGCGGTCCTTTGTCGAAGAGACCGACCGACAGACCGCGCTTGGCGGCATGATAAGCGACCGCCGCACCGATAACCCCGCCTCCGACCACGGCAACGTCGAAGGTCGGCACATCGCTCATGGAGCGGCCTGCTCGGGATTTAGCAGCGCCGCCATCGGAATGGGTTTCACCGGCGGCCTTGGACTGAACGGGCGCACCGTCTCGACCGGCTGTCCCGACCATTGCGCCACCAGTTCGACCAGGGTCGGATTGCAGATCCTTCCCTGGCACAGCCCCATTCCAGAGCGCAACCGCGCCTTGAGTTCGATAAGAGACGTAGCGCCCTCGTCAAGGACCGCGCGGACATCGCTTGCGGCCACCTCTTCGCAGCGACAGATGACGGTGTCCGGGGTGATGCGCTCAAACAGCCCCGGGCGCGGACACGAGATCCGATCCAGTACCGCGCGAAATCGGCTCAAGCCGCGCAGCCGGCGAATGCTTGGCGCCGCACGCCCCAAGAACTCCTTCTCAGTCATGCGGCCTAGACGCGTCGCGGCCCGAAGACCGGCCACGCGCCCCGCTTCCAGAGCAACCAGCGATCCCGCCACCCCGGCGCCGTCTCCGGCAACGAAAACGCCGGGCAGGCTGGTTTCGCCATACTCGTCGTGAACAGGAATCGCGCCACCCAGTTGCGTGGCATAGCGATGCTCGCATCCGAGCAGCCGCGACAACTCGGTGGAGGGCACCAGTCCAAAGCCGAGGCAGACCGTATCCACCTGCAACGTGCGTTCGCTGCCGGCAATGGGCCGCCAGTCTTTGTCCACCCGCGCAATCACCGCAGAGGTCACCTGCTCTTTGCCGCGCGCTTCGACTATGGTCGAGCCGCGCAGGATCGGAATGCCGCGGCGCACAAGGCGCGCGACATAGCCGATGCCATCGGCAAGGAGTTCCCACGGCCCGCCCAGCATTGCTAGCAGCTCCCCTAGTCCTGGCTTTGCCAGCTCCAGTACCGCTACGACCTGCGCTCCGGCATCGGCCAACTGATTCGCGACGACCAGATTGAGCGGCCCCGTACCCGCCAGCAGCACCCGCTTCCCGGCAAGGACGCGCTGGGCTTTCAGCAGCGTCTGCGCGCCCCCCGAAGTGAACACCCCGGGTAGCGTCCAGCCGGGGAAGGGAACCGGGCGCTCATAGGCGCCGGTTGCGAGGATCAGCGACTGGTACGCCAAGGTCCAGGATCGATCGCCTTGACAGCAGCAAAGGGAGCCCGGCTTCGCGTCCCACACGATTACCCCGCTTTGTACCGAGACGCCGGCCCGGGCAGCTTCCTCAAAGAGTTTTCGCCCGCGCAGAAAGTCCTTGCCGATGCTACTCGGGTCCGTTACTGCAAAAGCGCGTGGCGGCTGACGATAGATCTGGCCTCCCGGCTGCTCGTTGTCGTCAAGCACAACGGGTTCTAGCCCTGCTTGTCTCGCTGCGATTGCGGCGGCAAGCCCCGCAGGACCGCCCCCGACGATCACCAGTTGCGCTGGGGATGTCACGGTACGTCGTCCTCGCCCAGGCCGTGCTGGGTCTTCACCACCATGTCCGGGCGGGCTGGCGTCTGGCAGGCGCGCATATTAGGTCTGCCGTCGATCACCATGCGGCACTCCTGACAGATGCCGATGCCGCAGAATAGCGAGCGCGGCTCCTTGCGCTTTCGCGTCACACGCAGGATGCGCGCGCCCGAAGCGAGGATTGCCGCAGCAACGGATTCGCCTTCGTAGGCGCAAAGTTTCCGGCCATCCAAGATGATGTCGAATGCTGGCCCGCGCACGACGCCGCTCTCGATGCGCAGTCCGGCCATGCCCCTACTCCCGCTCCACGGCGATGCGGCCGCGGCAGATCACTTGTTTGATGCGCTGCTTATCCGAGAGCACCGAAATATCTTGCAGCGGGTCCCCGTCGACAAGAAGCAGGTCAGCGGAATATCCCGGCGTGATCCTGCCGGTGACTCCGGCGAGGCCGATCGCTTCGGCAGCCGCACTGGTCGCGGCGGCAAGCACCTGATCCGGTGCAAAGCCAAGCCCCACCCACAGCACCAGCTCGCGGGCATTTTCCCCGTGAGGGTTGTGGCGTCCCCCGGCCGCGTCGGTGCCGTAAGCGAAGCGGGCGCCGGCGATGCGCGCCTTGCGAAGCGTTTCCTTCTCCGCCTCGTATGCCGGTCCGCATTTCTCCAACCAGTATGCGGGAAGATTGAGCTCTCGGCCACGCGTCACCACGCCATGAAGAAACGACAGCGTGGGAACCAGGAACGTCTTGTTCTTGAGCAGCAATCGCAGGCCCTCGTCGTCCATGTAAGTCCCGTGCTCCAGCGTGTCGGTGCCAGCGAGCAAGGCGCGCATCACGCCTTCGGTTCCGTACGCGTGGCACGCGGTATGGCGCTTCATCGAGTGCGCCTCATCGACCAGCGCCTGGACTTCGGCTTGCGTATACATCACCCATTCCGGCTCGTCGCCCTCGGAGGCGATGCCGCCGGTGGTGGCGAACTTGATGAAATCCGCTCCGGCCCGCACGTGCCGGCGCACCATCTGGCGCACCGCCGCTTCGCCGTCCGCCGTCTCGTTCGGCTCGCGCGGAAATACTTGCGGACGCAGGAGGTCGAAGTGGCCTCCGGTCCTGTCGACGGTGCCGCCCGTGACGATCCTCGGCCCTTCGATCAGGCCGCGGTTTATCGCCTCGCGCAAGGCCACGGAAGCGCGGGTCCCCGCTTCCCCAAGCGTGGTGAAACCCATGTTTCGAACCGTGGTGAAACCGGCCTCGAGCGTCAGGCGCGCATGATGTGCAGCATAGAACGCCATCAGCGTCGGCGGCGTGCGCGTGATGTAACCGATCCTGTCGGGAATATGCGCACTCTCCAGGTGCACGTGGACATCGATCAGTCCCGGCATCAGAAAACGGCTGCCCGCCCGGATGCGGCGGACGTCTTTGGGCGCCGAGCCCGAGCCCAGCCATTCGATCCGGCCGTCGCAGACAAGAACATCGACCGGCTCAGGCAGCAGCTTCACCCCGTCGAAACATCGTACCGCTTCTATGAGAATAGATTGAGTGGTGGACATTTGGAATCCCCTTGATGATGCGAGGGGGTACCACCCCTCGCGCTAGACCGAGTCGTCGACTATTTCGGTTACCGCGAGACCGTGTTCTTTGTTGGGCCAGAATCTCCTGACGGCGTTGGCAGCGTATGAGCAATCCACGATCTTGCCAACGCCGGCGGGTTCCTCCGTATGCTCGGGAGGCAACGGCTCAAATTTGGAATGGGTTTCGCCATCAACATCCGTGGTATTTGGAATTTGCGCCTACGTCGCTGTGGCGAAACAGGATATGACAACGTTTCTCCCCGGGAAGATTCGCGCATCGTACGCATGGAAGACATTGGCGCATGTGATGCAAGTCAAGAATCGGGGCGGATTGCAGTCCGCCGCCGCTCACCTGCCGTGTTGGCCGCCGACGCAGCAATGACGGCGCCTGAGCATGTCATTCCGAGCGCAGCGAGGAATCTGCTTTTGAATCGGCGAAGAAGCAGATTCCTCGGCCCTAGGCCTCGGAATGACACTGTTGACGCGGCGCGGCGACGTGTGTCAGCTTAGCGTTCCGCGCGATGTTCGAGGCCGCGCACACGTACACTGCATAGGACGACGACCATGACGACGGGGCAGGCACTCTACGAAGAGCGGATGAAGCGGATCACGGACGCGGTCGAGCTGAGGCAGCCGGACCGCGTGCCGGTGGCGTTCTTCAACATGTTCTGGCTCGCGCGCTACGGCGGCATCAGCTATCGCGAGCTCATGCACGACTATGAACGCCTGTCCGGGATCGCGCGGCGCGCCTTGCTCGAGCTGCAGCCGGACATGTACGCCCACCCTCATCTGCTCACCGCGGTCGGGCCGGTCATGGAAAAGATGGGGTACAGGCAGCTCGACTGGCCGGGCCATGGCACCGCGGACAAC
>Ga0209726_10009124_pt1 | contig 10417 bp, 6 predicted proteins | sample Subgrocontami54m_FD_187453 | JGI IMG/M metagenome (GOLD analysis project Ga0209726, IMG submission 187453) | Subsurface groundwater microbial communities from S. Glens Falls, New York, USA - GMW46 contaminated, 5.4 m (SPAdes) (version 3) | ecosystem: Environmental > Aquatic > Deep subsurface >... | reverse complement strand
CTTACTACTTCTCCCATTTCATTTATTTGTATTTGTTGGTTTTTACTTAAAGATGAAGATTTTTCTTTTACGTAGTCGCTAAAAAGAGAAATAGTTAAAATATCGTTTTTTATAAGACCTACATTTTCAAGATGTATTAAATCTTTTAAATTATTATTTGCAAAATCTATCTGTTCAGAAGGCGTTAAATGGTTCCAGATACCAAATAAAGCGCTTCTGACGGATTTTTGTTCTATGAAAAAACGTCTTAATTCAAGTTTATTTTCAAATTTTTGATCTGCAGAGATTACGCTTTCTGCGCAAAGCCTCATTAAATTACTGTGTCCTGCTGTTAGTTCAAAAATGTCATCTAAAAGATTTTTATCTATTTTTTTATCTGTAATTTTTTCAAGATACGAGATTCTAAAATCTACTCCCGGTTTATCATAAATGGGAAGATAAATTATTTTTCCTGCGACAAATTCGTAAAAATCAGAGATTAGAGTCGCTTCAAAGGCATCCTCAAGAGGCCTGTTTAGTGAAAAAACAACTGAAAACTTGTATTTCGCTCTGTTTCGAAGCACCCTTAAGTTTGTAAAAAAATCTTCTTCCAAAAATAAGATATATTCTTCAAATCTGTCAAATAGAAAAACAATGCTAAGATTTTTTTCCAAAGCCAAAAAATCTATTGTTTTTTTAAGACCGGAGAAAATTACAAGCTCATCTTTTATCTGCATGCTATCTTTAAATATTTTATTTACCACGTCATATTCTTTAAGCATTTTTCTCTCTCTTAAAGAATCAATAAGACCTAAGAATATATATTTAGTTGCTTCAATAAGAGGTTTTTTTCTTATTTCCGAGAAGTTTAAATAGACAAAATGAAAACTGCTTTGATTTTCTCCCAAATGCTTTATCCTCACCTTTTTGTTATATGCCAAAATCCTAAGAAGAGTTGATCTTCCGACTCCTGGGATAGAGACAAGTTGGCAGGAATTACCTTCTTTTATAAACCCAAGTATTTTTTCTATTTCCAAAAGCCTTGTATCTTCCGGATATAGAGATTCAAAGTGTTCCGGTTCCATGTAACAATATTGTAATTTTTTTATAACCTAAATATCAAGCTGTTTTCGTGTTTTTCCCTTAAACTGCGGCTATTATGAGCGAGAGAGAATACATGCCTATAACAGATCAGTCTGAATTGACAATAGAGCCTGTTGACTCTACACTAAAAACAGGAGATATATTTATGGAAGATACAAACGAACAAGAAAAGGTAAGTCAAGAAAGTCCACAAGAAAGACCCGCAAAGGAAAGATCTCCATTAGAGCAAGCAATAGAAGCCTTACATGTTATAGATCTAAGCAGTATGCCAACTAAATTAGATGATGAGCTGGAAAGAAAAATGTTAAGTATGGGAATTACCCCAGAGGAAATTGAACAAAATAAGAACAATTTACCAGCCTTAATAGATATCTTTAGAAAAAAAACAGCACGTGCTATGGAAGATCAGCGGCAAGATGAGCAAGAAGAATACATAACTCCCGATACCCGGGCAATAACGGATGCAATCAAAACAGGTATGCAGGAATTAATGGAAGCAATAGGACTAGGCCAGAGTGCATTCATGCAATCAGAGCTTGCTCAAATGTCAAAAGATGTACCACCTTCATTTACGTATACATATACAGATGCAAATACAGGACAAGAGGTGGAAAAGACAGTTGATCTTACTCGTTTGACAGCGGCGGGGACTATGGCAGAGGCCGCAGAAGCAACTAAAAGAAATATTCTAAAAGGAGTAGAAAGAGTAGAAAATTTAAATAGTTTCAGAAATTCACTAACTAAGCATATAGATATTATAGAAAAAGAGGATGAATATGAGGTTATAAGAAAAGCAGTTGATGGGTTTATTGATGACGTTGATCAAATAGTTGATCTAATGAGTCAAACCGAGAAGGAATTGCTCGAGTTTAAAACTAAAAGAGGAAGGCTTAATAAGCTTTCAGGTGAAGAGAATATGACTTCTGATCAAAAGAAAAAACGCGTTTTGGAATTAAAAGGCATTGCCAAAGAATGGGCCCCTTACCTAAGAGGTCATTATATGGAGATGGAGGAAAAAGGTATGGTAGAAATGCCAAAAGACTTAGAGGATTTGGTTAAGCTTGCCCGGTCAAAGGCAGAAGCTGAGTTTGCAAAGGGAGGCCCAAAAGACCTTATTGACGAAATAACCATAGAAGAAGCAGATGGTACAAAAAGAATTGAAGAAAGAGCAAATCTTGCTCATTTTTATGAATGGGTAAGGCATCAAATGTGGAGAGTCCATGATTTTAATTCAAACTCCGAAGCTAATTTTTTCTCTGACGAGGGAATGGGAGTAAAGACTACATACAGGACGATAAACTTTTTTGAAATGGTATTTACGCCCAGCTTCTTTAAGCAAAAAAGGTCGGAGATGACGCACCATTTTGATAAAAAAAAGGGCAAATGGATAACCAAGCTTGTTGAATCAAGTAATCCAAATGAAGAATATGATAAGTTACGAGAGGCACTTTTGTACGAAGTATATATTTTCCAGTTAATGAGAAACGGAGATTTTGTTTATAGAGATAATATGGCTGGAGTTAAAGGAATGACTCAGGCTATGGAGGGGATATTCAAAACAAATCCAATCACAAAGGATGATTATTTAGAAAGAATTTTATCTATGTCTTCAATGTCTAGGACTGCCTTGGGAGAAAAGGATACTACTGGAGGAACGATAATAGATAAATTAGATAATAATTTTATGATGGGAGATGCCGTAAGAACTGCATGGAGTTCATATTTCTATATTTGGGATTATAAATCCGTAGCGGAATTACTAGGCTCGGATTCGGCGTTTTTCCAAAAAGAATACGATCAGTATGATGATAAAGGCGGAAAAAAAGGGAGGAAATTAAAAGGAGGAGCAAAGAAAGAATGGTTCGATGAAGATGGGAAATTCAGACCGGAATTAAATAATGGTGAAAAAGAAAAAGTAAGAGAGGCTCTTGCAAAAAAACTTAAAAGGCAGCCTACAAATGAAGAATTCGAAAAAGGAATACAAGAAGCGATACAAAAAAGAAAAGACAACTTAATGCACTATATGAATGTTTTCCACGGTCCTTCCAAAGAGCAAGGGGAGATAAAAGAGATTAGAGAAAGAGTGGTGCTTTCCCTGATGCATAAGAAAGGCATTTCTTATAACGAAGCAAAGCTTGCGGAAGCTTGGGCGTTTTCACTTCAGAGATTTACCGGCGTTGCGGCAAGAAACGACACTGAATCAGTCGGGTTTGATCAATGGACAAAGCAGACTAATCTAGAAGAATACAGACAAAGGCAAATCTCAGAAAGAAGAAGAGCGGAACATGGAAGTAAGTATACTATGGCTCACCCTGATCATAACTTTGGCCCTGGTCTTAAGAGGGTGACTCTGACTTTTGCTGAGGCGGTTAGGGATACTAAGCACAGAGCTATTTATGAACTCATGCAAGGAGGAAGAGGCGGCAGAATTGACATGGAAAATAATCCAATTAAAAAAGACATAGATTTTGAAAGAAATTATCAAAAAGATGAAAAAGGAAACTATATCTTTGCTGATTATAACGGACGCATTATTCCAGAGGATGAATTGAAAAAGCTGGGATTTGCGGGAATAAACAGGTTTGTAATAGATGATGATAAGAAAGTTAAGTTTCAAATTGTAACAAGAAACGAGGTTGGAGAAGAAGTAGTAAAAGATGTAGAACCCTATATAGCAAATCTCCGCCCTCTTAAAAGAGATATTATCTTTAGGGATGCTGACGGAAACGTAATAGAGAGTTTAAGCGGTAGGGCAGTAAACTATTCTCTTGATGAAAAAGGCAAACCCACCTTTTATGACATAAATGGATCTATAGTTGACGCGGGAGAAAATAAACCTCGAGTTGTTGAAAGAGAAGTAAATAAAATTGAGTTTGGGCAAGACACAATGAGACAGTTTATGGCAAACATCATAGGTCAAAGTACAGAATGGTATGAGGATATAATTCAGGAAAAAGACATGGGATTTTTAGAGATGTTTAAAGGGTATAATTCTACGGGAAAAGCAATTATAGATACGGATAAGTTGAATGAGTTAAAAGGGCGTAGAAGAAAAAACATTACTTATGCTCTCTCTACCTGGAAAGGCACGGACTATACAAAAACTATAAGAACGTGGTGGAAAGATAAAGAAGGGGGAGACTTACAAATCAAAGAGCAATCAATTCTTGAATCAATGTTTGGAGAAGAAGTGTTGGCCTTTATCCAGATGGAGGTATGGTCAAAGCGAAGAGCCGAAGACGAAAAAATAAAAGAAGCGTTTAAAGATTCTGAAATACCATTAAAAGATATAAATATATTTAAGCTTGCGGACTACCACGACGTTCTTACGGATGCTCAGAAAGACCAGTTAAAAATATGTATCTGGACAGGAGTCTTTACCTATACGATTGCTAAAGATATCTGGAGGCATAGGGCAATTGACAGTAATGACAAGAGATGGAGTTTTGATGAAGTAAAACAGGTATATGGAGTTTTAGAAGACAGCGGATTATTAAATGAAGATGAATTACCTATGGCTCAAGAAAGTACAGATACAGGTACCGCTAAGCTGTTTGGTCAAGAATTTATGCAAGCTTTAGGTCTTGGCAATCTGGAAGGTTTTTGGCAGATGATACAGGCAATGATAAAACAGCAATCTCTAGTTTAATTTATCTTCTTCTTCGTGGTACGTAAGGCACATCTTTTCTTACTGCTTCTCCTTCTTCTCGTACTTCTTCTATAACGCGTTGTTCTGAACGTTCTACGTCTACAGGGGTCGCCGCTACACCAGGCCCATGCGCTTCAGTTCTTTCTGCGCCTGTGGTAGGTTCTATTGAAGGGTTATGTACTACCTCTTCTGGGGGAGGAATGGTAGTAGGTGGTTTATCTTGCGTAGAACTAGTCGGTTTTTTATCTATATCATCAAAGCGCTCTTGCTCCAAGTCTCTTAATGACTTTCCATTTTCTTTACGTTCGTCTGAAATTAATTTTAACTTTACTTTTCTAAGTATTGGGTTTCTTCCTAAACTACTACTCCAGAATGTTCTCGAAGTTTTCTCTCGGGCTTTAGTTACAGGCGTAGCCAAAAGACCTGTTGGATATTTCTTGCCCTCTTGGTTTACGTAATTCTTATAGAATTTGTTTCTAGCAGTTGCTAAGAATGCAAAACCCATTCCCTGTGCTGCTTTTACGCTTTCTCCAGCGCCTGATAGGTCAATGCTAAATTTCTCTTTAAAGGATTTCCTTACTCCTTCTGCAACATGAGGAGCAGCAAGGACAAAACCCAAGGCAATTAATGGACCCAGTGTATATATTCCCCCCGCAAAGTTACCGATAAGCGGAGGAACAAATAAAACTTCTTTGTAGTTAGGATTATCAGATATATCTACAAAAAGCTTTGCAAGTAGGAAAAGTCCTACTGTTGCGGGAAAGACTGCTAAGTTTCCCAAAAGATCTTTAAGCCATCCGGTAAAACCAAGAGATGAAGCTCCTGGAATAAGTCCTCCTAAAATCCAAAAAGGGGCAAAAATAATATCAACAAGGATTCCTATATAGCATTTTAAAAGGAAAATCCAGAGCTTAAATAGATTCCATAGGAGAAGAATAAGTATTATAAAAAAAGCAATGCCTCCGATTAGCCAGCTGACTATAAATCCTAATATTCCGCTTAAAACGCCTCCGACAGTATCTGCAGCAAGTTTTCCCCAGTCAAGTGTAACAAATGATAAGGCTGCGTTTCCTACATTAGATACAACATCTCTTCCAAATCCAATTGCATGACATAAGATATCCAGAGGACCGTTCGTATTACAGGTGTCTGGGGCTTGTTCTTGATTTGGTGAAGATGCTTGTCCAAAAGATGAATTGACCGTTTCCTGAATACTTCCAGCTCCTTTTTGTGCTAGGTTAAATAGTCCCCCTGCGCCTTGACCTTCAGTTTGATCTCCATAGGATACCGCTTGGTCAAAAAATCCTATTGCATGATTATTTAAATTTTGTGTTGTTAGTCCAATATCAATATTGTTATTTGCCGTATTCATTACTTTTATTACCACATATGTTGAGGCCCACATAAGATCAATTAAAAGTCCTGCGATGGCAAAAGAAAGAGTAACCATAATAATGCCGATAATAAGTTTTGGAATCTGGTTTTGGATAGTCATGACGGTTCTTGGGTCTATTTTTGCCCTAAGCATTATTGCAACTCCAATAATTATGAAAACAAAAATAAATAGAAGATATGAAATGTCTCTAAAGACTGCCCAAATTCCTATTATTGGATTGATTGAATCAAATCCTACGCCTTGACTTTCCTGAGCATAAGAGGGTTTTGATATACCAAAACTTTGCGAAAGATAGGAGACATATTGACCAGTACTGGCAGGGCTTGTATAAAGCATTGCAATGCCTCCTGTAAGAAGGCCTAATACTCCTCCGCCGTTATCAATAAACCCAAGTTGTCCAGTTTTAGGATCAAAGCCAAGGCATTTTTGTTCTCTATGGCTAAAGTTTACTCCTGCAAGCTGACATGAAAACGCAGACATTACTTCAAAAATAACGTTTTGTGACCAAATGTTTAAATCTCTTGTTTGATAATTGGTTGTTGTGGGAATATTTCCTTGGGCAAAAGCAGGAGCTTTAAACACCAAAAATACGAGGATAAATACAATAGCAAATAAAATACTGTGGACAGCTTTCATCTAAATATAGTGTGGAATATTTTTCTGTTTCTGTCAAGTTTGTGAAAACAGCAAAATTGAAGTAAAATAGCCCTATAAGTGCCCGTAGTTCAATGGATAGAACACCTGGTTGCGGTCCAGGCGGTTGAAGGTTCGATTCCTTTCGGGCACACAAAAGGAGGGTTCGTATAGTTGGTCAATTACGCGATTTTCGAAAAATCGAGGGAGCAATCTCTACGCAGGTTCGAATCCTGCACCCTCCGCTATGACGCTTGAATTTTCAGCAGGAGGAATAGTTTTTAAAAAAGAAAAAGGCAAAGTTTATATTCTTGTTTCCCAGCACTCAGGCCACCACGGCTGGGTATTTCCAAAAGGAAGAATCGGAGATCATGTAGGAAATGAAGGAAATGAAGGAAAAGAAGAAACTGCATTAAGAGAAGTTAAAGAAGAGACCGGGGTAGAGGGGAAAATATTAAAACCTTTAAAACTTGTTACATATTTTTATAAATGGGAAGGGGAGAGTATTAAAAAAACTGTTTATTACTTTCTAATGGAATATGTATCAGGAGATATAGCAGATCATGATTGGGAAATGGAAAACGTTGAATGGTTACCAATAGAGGAAGTTGAAAACAGACTAAGCTACTTATCAGACAAAAAGGTTTGGAAAGAGGCTAAAGAATTGATATAATAAACTTCCTAGGAGAGATCGCATAGTTTGGTCTATTGCGCGGGCTTGGAAAGCTCGTATGATCGAAAGATCATCGGGAGTTCGAATCTCCCTCTCTCCGCCAGCCAATAAATAACTCCTTAGGGAAATTATTTTTTTTATCCTCGAAGCCTTTTTATAAAGCCTAAGAGGTCGAAAGACCCTTCTTGTGGTATCTCTGCTCCGGAAAAAAATAAAGCCAAAATTTTTGCCCAGTTTTTAGGGTATTGTTCTTGTAATGCTTGAAATCTTTCTTGATCAGCCATTCCAGCTTTGTCTAAAATTGCATCAATTTGTGTTTTTAGATCTTCGTCATTTTGCGCACTTTGATTAACAGAAGTTTCTACGTGTTGCATCCAATTATATCTTTCCATAATACTTTGGTCTTCGACCGAAATCTCCTCTCCATTATCGAGACGTCTTGTTATTAAATTTACTAAATATTCTGATGTTGCATGAGCCGCAAAGTCGGGATCTGTATTAAGTCTTTTTCTTATTCTTACAACTTCAGCGTCGGCTTTTTCTCTTTGTTCCGTAGTGCTGAAAGCGGTTATGTTTCTTGTAATCTGCTCTGTAAACAAAAGTTCAACTTGAGCCAAGATGTCCCCACCGCTTGCCATAGCGTCTTCCCAATCTTTCTTAATTATATCTGGCTTACTTTCAATAGTTGATTTGCCGTCTGCGGCAGTTACGACTTCGTCCCATCTTGAGCCGAGCGCCTCATAAAGAATTTTGTCATCTTCATTTTCCGCAGTTTTTGCTTTTTCGGTTATTAATTCTTTGTGTAATTTCGCTCTATCATCAACATCCTTATTGAGCGCCCTATTGCCAGCTTGGGTAATTATTCTTTCAATAACAGCAACAGTGTTCATTTCCCTTGCTCGCCTCTTTTGAATTAATGGATTAATCTCTGAATCTAGTAACGCTGATTCAATAATTACAGCCTGCTGTCTCTGTGTTCGTTTTGCCATCTCAGCATTTAAGTTTGCTATTTCCTTAGGAAGATTCTTTTTCTCTTCTTTCATTCGATCATATTCTGCTTGGGCATCCTCAAGTCTCATTAATTCCTTAACCTCTAATTCTTTGGGGTCAGTAATAGTCTTTCCGTCTTGCTCTCTTTGTCTAATAGATTGTCTGGCTAGCTCAAGTCTTACTTTATCTTTTCCATAAAAAGTAGTAAGCTCTATTCTTAACTGGGCCTCTCTTGCGCTATTAATACCTGCCTCAGCTAATGCCATTTCGTTGAAAAGTTGGCCTGCTGGTGTGCCAGCTGACTTGTCTTCTGGATTATATTTATCTAAGGTTTCCTGCAGTACTCTTAATTGGGCAGCAATATCGTCAATCTCTGTTGCCAGGTTCGTGCTCTCTGCTTGCTTTGCTTCCCTCTCTCTCTTTTTAGTTGCTAAGATTCTATCTTCATCTGTTTCGGGGTCTGCTTCAGGACCTAGCCTTTCTTTAAGTAAAGCAGCTATTATTATTCTTACTTCTTTTCTCCCTAATTCTAATCTTGCTATTGCTTCCTTTTCATCAGGAAAAAGACCTTTAAAACCTTCTCTAAGATTTAAGACATTGGTAACATAATTAGCTATAATTACATCTTGCCTGCCTGGTTCAGTAATTCCATCAATGCCTTGCTCTGCAATTATTTTTGCCTCTTTAGCAGCTCGTTCAGCATCAGGTCTTAGATCAGTAAGGCCAGTTTCTGGTGCTAAAATTCTTCTTCCGATTTCTCTCTCAACATCAATACTGGATAATTCGCTCAGTTCTTCCGGGGTTCTTAATGCTGCGTATGGGTCAGTTGCCTTAGTTGCTTCATATCTTAATCTAAGTTCTTTTGCTTCATCTCTTTGGGCTTGCTCTGCGGCGTTTATCCCTAGGGGAATTGCTGTTTCTGGAACGTAAGATTTAGCCACTACTTCTACTTTTGCTTGTGCATCTGGATTCATATTATTGCTCGTTGATATTCTTAACTATTCGTCTTGCCGCTTCCAAAGCTTCATCTATTTTCCCCTCCTGCGTAAGATCTTCAATCTGTTCAATAGCTTTATTTTCTTCTATTTTTTTGACTTCTCCATCTTCGAGCGTTAATACAAAAGAAAATATGCTCCAATTAGCTGTGAGCTCACGTAAAAAAATAACTAAGTCATGATGGGTTTTTATTGCCGGATCTCTTTCTAAAATAAACTTGGAAATTGCATCAAAATCAGCCTTTTTAATCTCTAGTTTTTCATAGGCAGTAAGAAGAGTTTCCATAATTCTTCTTTGTACTTCTTTTTTATGTTCAATAGATAGGTCCATAACTTTATTATTCAATGTTACGGTTTATATGTCAAGTAAAGAGGGGTTTTTATTTCTTTTTCTTCTCAGCTTCAAGTGGAAAATTTGTAGATAGCCAGTCTGCGTTTTTTTCCATAAATGTGGGTTTTACATATTCCCTGTAGGGAAGATAGAGAGTTAAGGTGCTTAAAAGCTTTTCCTTATCAATGTTTTCAAGTGTTAAAACAAGTTCCCCCGGAAGAAAGCTTTCAGTTCTAATTCTTAAAGTTTCAATCCCATAAGCTTTAATAAAATAAAAATCATAAAGCTCTTTCCATAAGAAAAATCTGTCTTCAATCATAATTCCTTCATTTGAAATCCTGTAATGAAAATCTTTTGGAGGAACAGAGGCTAGGGCAAAAGAAACAAAAACCAAGGAAACAACAACAATCATTAAAAGGTATTGACCAAAAAGAAATAAAATTACCTCTATACTCTGAAAAAGTTATTGACAAATAATATTATTTGTCATAGAATAAAATGTAACTAAATTGTGCAGTACTTTGATTGGGATAAAGGGAAGAATGAGCTGTTAAAAAAAGAGAGGGATATAGGGTTTGAGGATGTAATAAATGCAATTGATAATGGACGATTAATAGTAACATTAGACCATCCTAATCAAAAACTTTATTCTAATCAAAAGATGTAT
>Ga0209726_10009119_pt1 | contig 10421 bp, 9 predicted proteins | sample Subgrocontami54m_FD_187453 | JGI IMG/M metagenome (GOLD analysis project Ga0209726, IMG submission 187453) | Subsurface groundwater microbial communities from S. Glens Falls, New York, USA - GMW46 contaminated, 5.4 m (SPAdes) (version 3) | ecosystem: Environmental > Aquatic > Deep subsurface >... | reverse complement strand
GGCAGGCCGGTCGCCGGACAGCAGCTCGGTCGCGAAGCCGGCCTTGTGCAGGCGGGACACGACCTCGGCGGCGTCGGGCCGCAACCGGTCCTCGAAGTGCAGGGCGACGGTGGTGCCATCGGGTCCGCGATACCAGACCGCCGCCGTCCCGCCCGGCGCCGCGGCGGCGCCGCACCAGGCGGCCGAGCCCAGCCGCTCCGACCCGAGCTCCAGACCGAAGCCAGGGACTTCCACAACGTTGGCAACCGGCTGGATGGTGAGGTCCCTTGCTTCGGCGGCGCGCACCACGGCGCGCGCGTAGGGGTGGCGGCTGCCGGCGGCCAGGCGCGCGGCACGGCCGAGCAACTCGTCGCTGACCTGCGCCTCGTCGGCGAGCGAGGGCTGTCCCAGGGTCAGCGTGCCGGTCTTGTCGAACACGATGGTGTCGACCTCGGCCAGCCGCTCGAGGCCGTCGGAGGCCTTGACCAGAACACCCCTGGCGAACAGCCGGCTGGTGGCGGCGACCTGCACGGCCGGCACCGCCAGCGCCAGCGCGCACGGGCAGGTGATGATCAGCACGGCGATGGCAACCGTCAGCGCCGTCTCCCAGCCATGCCCCGTCAGCAGCCAGCCGGTGAACGCTACGAGGCTCAGGATGTGCACCGCCGGGGCATAGAAGCGCGCCGCGCGGTCCGCCAGCCTGACATAGCGTCCGCGTGCCTGCTCGGCGGCCGACATGAGCCGGCCGATCTCGGCCAGCAGCGTGTTTTGATCGGTAGCGGTGGCCTGCGTGATCAGCGAGCCCGAGATGTTGACGGTGCCGGCATAGATTTGTGCCCCCGGCACCACCTGGCGCGGCGCCGTCTCGCCGGTGATCAGGCTCTCGTCGACCTCGCCATGGCCGTCGATCAGGCGGCCGTCGACGGCAAAGCGCTCGCCGGCGACGGTCAAGAGGCGCATGCCGGGTTCCAGCAGCCGCGCGCCGAGGCGCTCGGTGGTGCCGTCGGAGCAGATCACCGTGGCGGTCGTCGCGCGCAGGCCCAAGAGATTGGCGGCGGCGCCGGCCGCGCGCGAGCGCATGCGCTGGTCGAGGTAGCGGCCGATGAGCAGGAAGAAGAGCAGCGTGACGGCGGCGTCGAAGTAGACCTGCTCGCTGCCGCGCATGGTCTGATAGAGGCTCATGGCGGTCGCCAGCGTCACGCCGAGCGAGATCGGCACGTCCATGTTGAGGCGGCCGGAGGCGAGCGCCTGCGCGGCCGAGCGGAAGAACGGCAGGCCGGCGTAGGCCACGGCCGGCAGGGCGATCAGCGCCGACAACCAATGGAACAGCGCTTGCACCGACGGCAGCATTTCGCCACTGGACGCCGACCACACGGAGACGGACAGCAGCATGATGTTGGCGGCCGCAAACCCGGCGACGCCGAGGCGCTTCAGGAACTCCTGGTCTGCGGCCTTGGCGGGATCAGCAGTTCCATCGACGAGCTCGGCGGCCCTGAAGCCCGCGCGAGCGAGCGCCTCCACCAGGTCGGCGGCGTTGACCCCGGCCTGGCTGTGCACGGCCGTCACGCGTCGGGCGGACAGGTTGGCGCGCGCGCCGGTGACGCCCGGAACGGCCGCGAGCGCCGCCTCGACTTTGCGCATGCAGCCGCCGCAATGCATGTTCTCGACCGCCAGGGTCGTCGTCTCGAGGCCCGGAGCATTGTCGTTGCCGGCCGCGCCGCGCAGGCCAGCTGCACGCCCGACGGCCGGAGTTGCGGCCCGCTGCTTCAGGGGTCGAGCCACAGGCGCCTCCGTGAGCGATAGATCGGCTCGGCAACAGCAGGGGCGCGAGCTTCGAGGGAGATCAGCCAGCTGCCTCTTGCAAGGGCTCCTGCCTGCGCTTCGTAGCGGCCCGGCGCCGTCTCGGTCAGGGCGAGCTTGATGTCCTGGCGATTGGTGGCCGGCCGGGCCAGGACGCCGGCGACGCCCAAGCCGCTGACAGGGCGGCCGTCAGGCGCGGCAAGCGTGAGTCTCACGCGGCCATCGCGGCTCGCCTCCAGCGTCTCGACCCATCCCAGCTTGGCTTGGCGCTCGTCGGCTGCGATGCGCTCGTTGTAGTGCAGGCCTTTGCGGTAGGGCTCGTTGGCGACGAGGCCGGTATGCGTCGACAGGGCCGAATAGATCAGCGCGCCGTTGACCGCAAAGACAACGCCGAAGAAGGCGAGGAATAGGCCGAGCACGTGACGCCCCTGCAGGCCCTGCTGTCTGCGCGCCGTGGGCAGGACGATGGGGCTCATGGTCCCCTCCCCGGCATGGCTGTCGCCGGCCGCTGGAAGTTGGTGGCTCGCGCGGTCTCGTGCCCTGACGCGGCATCGTGCGCGACCAGCGCGAAGGAGGTGGTGAGGCTATCGAGTTCGGCGAGCTGCGCCGCCGGTACGGTGACGAACACGCGCACCTCGCGCAGGGCGTCGGTGGCGACCTCGATCTTGCCGCCAGCTTCCATGCCGACGATGGCGAGCCTTGCCCCGGCGAGCCCGCGCGCTTGCAGCGCGAATTCGCGCGGCTGCTGCAGCTTGTTGAGGATCTTGACGGTGTAGCCGTTGCGGATGCTGCCGTCGGAGAGCAGCACATAGGGCGGATTGCGGTCGTGCAGGACGTTGATCTCGAGCGTGGTGCGGTTGGCGAGCGCCACCAGCATGATTGCCCCGACCAGGCCGATCAGCCCGGCATAGAGCAGCGTGCGTGCGCGGATGAGCCGCAGCGGCGCCGTGGTGCCGTGGGCAACGGCCTCCTGCTTGGCGATGGTGTCGTAGCCGATCAGGCCGCGGGGCCGGCCGATCTTGCCCATGATCTCGTTGCAGGCATCGATGCACAGCGCGCACTGGATGCACTCGAGCTGCGAGCCGTCGCGAATGTCGATGCCCGTGGGACAGACGGAGACGCAGGCCGTGCAGTCGATGCAATCGCCTCGCCCCTCCCAGGGCTGGCCCTTCTTGTGGGGTCCGCGCGGCTCGCCGCGATAGGCGCGGTAGCTCACCAGCAACGTGTCGCGGTCGACCATGGCGCCCTGGATGCGCGGCCAGGGGCACATGTAGATGCAGACCTGCTCGCGGGCGATGCCGCCCAGCACGTAGGTGGTGAGCGTGAAGATGCCGAGGAAAAGGTAGGCGATGGTGGGCGCGGTGCCCGCCAGAAGCTCATCGGCAAGGGTCGGGGCGTCGCGGAAATAGAACACGAAGGCGCCGCCGGTAGCCAAGCCGATGGCAAGCCAGGAGAGGTGCGTCATGCCCTTCTTGAAGACCTTGACCGGGCCCCATGGCCGCTTGTCGAGGGCGATGCGCGCATTGCGGTCGCCCTGCCAGAAGCGCTCGACCACGATCATGAGGTCGGTCCAGACCGTCTGCGGGCAGGTGTAGCCGCACCACACGCGGCCCGCGGCCGAGGTGACGAGGAACAGCGACAGGGCGGACAGCACCAGCAGGCCGGTGATGAAGTAGAACTCCTGCGGCCAGATCTCGAGGAAGAACAGGAAGAACCGGTTGTTGGCCATGTCGAGCAGCACGGCCTGATCGGGCAGATCGGGGCCGCGATTCCAGCGCAGCCAGGGCAGCGCGTAGTAGATGCCGAGCGTGACCGCCATCACCAGCCACTTGGCCTTGCGGAAGCGGCCGTGGGCGAGCTTGGGGTATACCTTCTCGCGGCCGGCATAGAGCGAGCGCTCGCCGGGCCGATTGACGGCCTTGACGTCGAGCCGGTCGACGCCGGGCGCGGCTTCGGTCTTGCCGGCTGGCATGATGTATTTGTCCATGTGCGTCATTCGAGCGACTTCCGGCATCCAACCGGCGATGGCGAGCTGCGTAGGTTGGGTCTGCGCTTCGCTTGACCCAACCTACGTTCCTGCCAACGCGGCCTACTTGCCGCCGCCTAGGCTGTGCACGTAGACGGCGAGCGACTTGAGGGTGACGGGATCGAGGCGGCCGACCCAGGCCGGCATCATGCCGCCGCGGCCGGTCCTGATGCTCTCAACGATCGCCTGCTTGGTGCCGCCGTAGAGCCAGATCTCGTCGGCCAGGTTGGGGGCGCCTTGGTCCTGCTTGCCCTTGCCATCCGGCCCGTGGCAGCTCGCGCACTGGTCGGCGAACACCTTCCGGCCCCTGGCAACAGCGGCCTGATCGGTCGATTTGCCCGACAGCGACAGCACGAACTCGGCCGCGTCGTTGATCTGGCCGTCCTCGAGCAGCTTGTCGAGGCCGTAGCGCGGCATCTGCGAAGTACGCGCGTCCTTGTGATCGGAGCGGATGCCGCCGGAGATCGTCTTGTGGATGTCCTCGATCGTTCCGCCCCACAGCCAATCGTCGTCGTTGAGGTTGGGATAGCCGGCGAAGCCCTGGGCGCCGCGGCCGTGGCAGGGCGCGCAGTTGGCCTGGAAGGCTGCCGCCCCGCCTGCCATGGCGAAACGCAGCAGGTCCGGCTCGCTCTTGATCTTGTCGAGGCTCGCGCTGGCGAGCTGGTCGCGGAGCGCGCCTTGAGCTGCCTGCGCCGCCTTGACCTCGTCGGCGACCACGGCGCGCTGGCTGTAGCCGAACGTGCCCTTGGTGTAGCCGTCGAGCGTGGGCCAGGCCGGGTAGACGATCCAGTAGCCGACGGCCCAGACGATGGTGGCGTAGAAGGTCCACACCCACCATTTGGGCAGCGGCTTGTTGAGCTCCTTGACGCCGTCCCACTCGTGGCCGGTGGTGGCGACGCCGGTCACGGCATCGATGTCGCGCTTGGCCGTCATGCGCGCCCCCTGTCGGACGGAGCCTTGCGGTCGAGATCGAGCGCGCGCCGCTGCGCGGCCTCGAAGCGCGCACGGTTCTTCGGCCACAGCGCATAGGCGAGCACGGCGAGGAACATGGCGATGAACATCAGGAGCGAGGCTACCTGGCTCAGCGTGGCGATGGTTTCATAGGTCATCATGGGGAATTGCTGCCTCCTCAGCGCAGGTTGGGGCCGGAGGCATCGAAGGTGGCGAAGTCGACGAGCGTGCCCAGCACCTGCAGATAGGCGATGAGGGCGTCGAGCTCGGAGGGCTCGCTGCCCGGCTTGCCGTCGAACTTGCCGACCTTGGCCTTGGGGTAGCGGCGCAGCAGCTCGCGCGCTGGGCGGCTGTCGGGTGCGACCTGGGCGGCCAGGTCCTGCCTGGCCTTCTCCAGCATCTCGTCGCTATAGGGCACGCCGACCAGCCGCAGCGTCTCGAGGCGGGCGACGATGTCCTCGGTGTCGAGCTTGCGCTCGGCGAGCCAGGGGTAGCCCGGCATGATGCTCTCCGGCACGAGCGCGCGCGGATTGCTCAGGTGCTCAGCCTGCCATTGGTCGGAGTATTTGCCGCCGACGCGGGCGAGATCGGGCCCGGTGCGCTTGGAGCCCCACTGGAACGGGTGGTCGTACATGCTCTCGGCGGCGAGGCTGTAGTGGCCGTAGCGCTCGACCTCATCGCGCAAGGTGCGGATCATCTGGCTGTGGCAGCCGTAGCAGCCCTCGCGCACGTAGATGTCGCGCCCGGCCTGCTCGAGCGGCGTGTAGGGGCGCATGCCCTTGACCTTCTCGATGGTGCTCTCGACCCAGAACAGCGGCGCGATCTGGACGATGCCGCCGATCGAGACCACCACCAGGATGCCGATCAGGAGAAGGAGCGAGTTCTTCTCGAAGGCTTCGTGCTTCATGGCCCGCCCCCTACTCTGCCGCCGCAACGCGCAAGCCAGGCGCAGCAGCGATGCGGGGCTGCTCGGCCGCATCGACGGGCTCGTCGCCGCGCACCGTGCGCCAGACGTTGTAGACCATGATCAGCGCGCCGATCAGGAACAGCAGCCCGCCGATGGCGCGGATGACGTAGTAGGGCTTCATCGCCTCGACCGTCTCGATGAACGAGTACTGCAGGAAGCCCAGCTTGTCGTAGGCGCGCCACATCAGGCCCTGGGTGATGCCCGACACCCACATGGCGGTGATGTAGAGCAGGATGCCGAGCGTCGCGACCCAGAAGTGCCACTCCACCAGGCGCAGGGAGTAGAGCCCGCGCCGGTTCCAGAGCCAGGGCACGAGGCAGTAGATGGCGCCGAAGGAGACCATGGCGACCCAGCCGAGCGCGCCGGAGTGCACGTGGCCGATGGTCCAGTCCGTGTAGTGGGAGAGCGAGTTGACGGATTTGATGCTCATCACCGGCCCCTCGAAGGTCGACATGCCATAGAAGGCGACCGAGACGACGAGCAGGCGCACGACGGGATCGGTGCGCAGCTTGTCCCAGGCGCCCGACAGCGTCATGAGGCCGTTGATCATGCCGCCCCAGGACGGCATCCACAGCATGATCGAGAAGGTCATGCCGAGCGTCTGCGCCCAGTCGGGCAGCGCGGTGTAGTGCAGGTGATGCGGGCCCGCCCAGATGTAGAGGAAGATCAGGGTCCAGAAGTGGACGATGGAGAGGCGGTAGGAATAGACCGGCCGCTCCACGCGCTTGGGGATGAAATAATACATGATCCCGAGGAAGCCGGCGGTGAGGAAGAAGCCGACGGCGTTGTGGCCGTACCACCATTGCGTCATCGCATCCTGCACGCCCGAGTAGACGATGTAGCTCTTCGGGTTGGTCAGGCTGACGGGGATCGCCGCGTTGTTGACGAGGTGCAGCATGGCGATGGTGACGATGAAGGCGAGGTAGAACCAGTTCGCCACGTAGATGTGCGGCTCCTTGCGCCGCGCCAGCGTGCCGAGGAACACGAGCAGGTAGACGACCCACACGATCGTGAGCCACAGGTCGGCGTACCACTCGGGCTCGGCGTATTCCTTGCTCTGGGTGATGCCGAGCAGATAGCCGGTGCCGGCGATGGCGATGAACAGCTGATAGCCCCAGATCACGAACCAGGGCGCCCAGCGGCCGGCGAGGCGCGCGTGGCAGGTGCGCTGCACGACATAGAACGAGGTGGCGAGCAGCACGTTGCCGCCGAAGGCGAAGATCACGGCCGACGTGTGCAGCGGTCGCAGGCGGCCGAAGCTGGTCCACGGCAGATCGAGGTTGAGCTGAGGAAAGGCGAGCTGCCAAGCCAGCACGTCGCCGACCACGAAGCCGGTAATGCCCCAGATGAGGGCGGCGATGGTGGCCACCCTGATGGGGCCGTCCATGTACACGGGGCCATCGCTGGCGCTCGACGCTTGAGCTCGCTGGCTGCCGTCGAACGACCACTGCAGGATGAAGATTGCGGCGAGCGCCCCGGCCACCAGGAACAGCAGGCCGTGGAAGGCCATGCCGGGATCGCGCGATCCGATCAGCAGGAACAGCCCCATGGCCGCGGCCAGCACCGCGCCGAATAATGCCATGGCGTCCGCGAAAGCGGTCCGCTCCTCGAGCCCCCGTGTCGCCATCGAGCCTCGTCTCCTGCCGCGCAAGTCGGGCGGGAGAGTTCCCCAAGGCGACCCAGTCCGCGTTGATCCAGATCAAGGGCCGGCGGTGCGCGCAGGGTGCCTTTTTGTCGCCGCCGCCGGCGCTGATCACCGCGAGCTCAGCGGCGGTTCGAGCTGCTTGCGCAACTCGATCGGGTAGGGCGCCGCCTTGCGAGCCACAGGCGAGTCGGTCTCGTTCAGTGATTGTCCATGGCTCAGGCATGCATTGGTGCAATGGGCCACGACGCCAGCGTGCTATAGTGACGGCGAAAGCGCTCCGATCCCCAAGCTAGGAATTCTCATGGCCGCGCGAACCGTTCTGGAAGAGTTGACTGAAGAGGATGCGCTCAGCCCCGAGTACGTCGGCCAACGCCTCGACGACTGGGCTGCACGCGTAGAGGCGCTCTATGGCGAGATTGAACGCTGGCTGCCAGCCGGCTGGACGGCGAGGCGCGGAAGCGCCGTGACGATGCATGAAGAGCTTATGCAAAAGAGCAATGTTCCAGCACGAAAGCTGCCGACGTTGGAGATTGTTCACGATGCCAAGGTCCAAATTCAAATTCGCCCCTACGGACTTTGGATCATTGGCGCGAATGGCCGCCTAGACCTGATAGCGCAGGGTGAGCTGTTCTTTCTCCTCGATCATGCCAAGACTTTTGAGCGACCCAGTTGGCAGATCACGCCGGCAAAGTCCCCCCGCTCCTTCAAGCCGTTTGACGAAAAGCAATTGCGCAACCTTCTTCGTGCATGAAATCGCTTCAGCAGATCGCTGCCCTCTATGAGGAGATCGACAAGTCCTTCGAGGACGAGCGACTGAAAGCTATTGGCGATGCGGATGAGCCGTTGCGCCAGCGAATCGAGCAGAAGCAGCTTCTCAGCGACCAAGCCTACTTTGTGCTCTGTTGGGGTCAACTCGAAAGCGAGATCGACGATGCGTGCCGAGCCACAATCCGACGCCGGCAATCGAACTCGAATTGGGACATGCGCAGAGGGTTCGACTTCTATGATCCAGATGAGAGGCGCCTTTCTGGGCTACCCTTTGACAGACGTGTGGCAATCGTCCTCGATCGTGCTGCGGGCTCTGGAAGTCCGTATGCCAAGGTAATCTCGTACTACGAGACAAGGAACAAGATTGCTCATGGCAGACTCGAAGCAAAGCGCATTGACGTTGCTGGAGTTGTTGCCGATTTCTATGTGATCCAAGGCGCAATCCGGCGATAGTCGCCGAGCGCAGCCATCAATGAAAATCGCGGCTCTTGGGCTGCCAGGAGCCTTCGCGCACCTCCCTGTCGGTTTTGGGCATGCCGGCGGTGCCGTCGCCCAGCCGCTCGAGCTCGTCGCTCATGTCGATCAGTTGCTCGGCCACCACGTGGATGACGAGGCCCTCGCGCTCGATCCGGCCGCGCACCAACAGGAACTGCGCCGTCATCACCGTGCGGCGGTTCCTCTCGAACACTTTGGGCCAGACCACGATATTGACGATGCCGGTCTCGTCCTCCAGCGTGAGGAAGATTACGCCCTTGGCGGTGCCGGGGCGCTGGCGCACCAGCACGAGGCCAGCCACGTTTACGCGCCGGCCGGCCAGCTTCTCGTCCCAGTGCGCGGCGCTGGTGATGGCGCCGCGGCGGGCGAGGTCCGCGCGGAAGAAGGCGATGGGGTGCGCCTTGAGCGAGAGGGAGATGGCGGCGTAGTCGTGCACCACGTGCTCGCCCAGCGTCGTCTCCGGCAGGTCGACGCGCGTCTCGTCGAACAAGTCGCCGGTGCGGCCCCCCCTGCCGGCGCGCCGCCGGAAGCTGCGGGCGCGGCCGCTGGGGCGCAGGCGGTGGCGATAGCGGCGGCTCCTCCCAACCCCGCAACCCGTAGGAACGAACGGCGCGCGGGGGATGCAGATGAACCTCCCATGGATAAGGCTCCTTTGACTGTTGGTGTTCGTCGGATCGTCATGTTAAGAGCGGAAACGGCGGTTCTGCGCGGCTGGTCCTCACACCTTTACCACGGTGAGCAGCCACGCTCGCGTGTCTTCACTGGCCTGGTAGGTGTCCTCGTTGCCCGATTCGAAGTATTTCTTGTTGGGACTGCCCTTGCCCTCCGGGTACCCGGCCTCGGTGTCAGTCCGGGCACTGACGGTGGGGGTCGCGTCCGCCGTCAATTGCTGGGCCGCTTTGGTGAGGAACCAGTTGATGAACAGCTTGGCGGCGTTCGGATGGGGTGTATTCTTGACCGCGAAGATGCACGTGTTGGGCACGAAACCCACGGACTCGATGTCCAGCCACTTGATGTCCTTGCCAAGACCCTGTTGCTGGAACTCGGTGAGCGCATTGGGACGAATGCCGAAAGCGATATGGAACCGGCCGCGCACCAGGTTCTCCGCGATCTGCCGCTGGTCACGGATGAAGATGAGATCCTGTTCCGTCAGGTACTTGCGGGCCATGTCGTCGCCCCATTTCTTGCGGATCGCCGTGAAGGGCAGAAACATGCCGCCGGTGCGGACGTCGTCCGAGATGATCTTGCCTTTGAACTGGGGCTTCAGCAGGTCCGGGAACTCTTTGATCTCGTCTTCTTTGACGAAGGAAGTGTTGATGGCAACGGAGTGGCGCACATCGAACTCCCAATTGAAGGCAAGGTTCCGGTCTTTGTCCATGAAACGCGCGGCAAAGCCATCCCGCCAAACCTTGTTGTCCACGACGTCCGGCCGGAAGATGAGCGGCTTAATAGGGACCCAGGCGCCGGTGGGGCGCAGCACAGACAGCGCGGAATTGGGTGGCACCACCGCCACGTCCAGCGTGAATATGCCGGCCTCCTGCTCCTTCTGGATCTTGGGGCCCCAGATGCTGGCCGAGGCGTCGGCACGGTGTTCGGCGGTGATGCCGAAGGTCTTCTCGAAGGTCTCCACATATTTGCGGTAGCCGACCCCCGTTAGGGTCTGGATTCCGAGCTTCCCCTCCTTTTTCGCCGCCTCAATCAGTTCATCCCATTCCTTCTCCCAGGCGGCGCGTGGTGCGCCGCCTGGGGCGCCTCCGGCGGAGGCCCCACTACCGGCGGGCGCCGCCGTT
>Ga0209726_10009110_pt1 | contig 10428 bp, 11 predicted proteins | sample Subgrocontami54m_FD_187453 | JGI IMG/M metagenome (GOLD analysis project Ga0209726, IMG submission 187453) | Subsurface groundwater microbial communities from S. Glens Falls, New York, USA - GMW46 contaminated, 5.4 m (SPAdes) (version 3) | ecosystem: Environmental > Aquatic > Deep subsurface >... | reverse complement strand
ATTCTGCCCGTAAACGACCCTAAAGGGTCGTCCCACGACTGCCCTACTGCGTGACCTTCCGCGCGCCGCTCGGCGACGCGTCCGCGTCCAGATCGCCGAGGAGATACTGCACCGCGGCGAGCAGGTCGGCCGTCGACGGATTCATCGTCTGCCCGCCCTCGACGACGTGCAGCGGGCCGACGTCCTTCGCGAGGCTCTCGAAGAGGCGCCGGTTGCCGTTACCCGCGACCACGGCGACGACGCCCGTGGTCGCGCGTTCGGTCGGCACGTCGGAGACGGCGGCCAGCAGACGCTCTTCACGCTGTTGTGTCTGCTCGTGCATGTTCGCGATCTCGATGCGGTCGATCGTTCCGACCGCGCTGCCGAGCGAGAGCGCGGCGCCCGGATCGTCGGTGTGCACGTGCACCTTGATCGCGTCCCTGTCACCGACGACGAGCAGCGAGTCGCCGATCTTCTCGAGCTGCTTCTCGAGCGCCTCCCGGTCGAGACCGTCCCCCTCGATGAGGAAGACGGTGCAGTAGCGGTAGCGCGAGAGCTCCTGGTGGATCGCCTCGATGCCCGGGTGGGCCTCGGCCGGAAGCGCCTGGGGCAGCGCCTCGCCGCTGACGGCGGCCGCGATGCCGCGCACGAGCTCGAGCAGGCCCGCGCCGCCCGCGTCGACGACGCCCGCGTCACGGAGCACCTGCAGCTGCTCGGGCGTGCGGGCGACGGCGGCCTCGCCGCGCAGGACGAGGCCGAGCAGCAGCTCCTCGATCGCCGGCTTCTCGGGAGCGCGTGCCTCTGCCTCCTCTGCAAGCTCGCGGATCACGGACAGCATCGTCCCCTCGACGGGCCGGCGCACCGCGCGGTACGCGGCGTCGCTCGCGCCCCGCAGCGCCTGCGCGGCGGCCCGGGCGTCGATCGTCGGCGCGGAGGCCTCGCCGAGCACGTCGGTCGCACCGCGCACGATCTGCGAGAGGATCACGCCGGAGTTGCCGCGGGCGCCCATCAGCGCGCCGCGGGCGACGTCACGCGCGAGCGACTCCCGGCTCGCCGCCGACGTGTTGTCGACGGCCTCGGCAAGCGCGCGCACGGTCATCGTCAGGTTGGTGCCCGTGTCGCCGTCTGGCACCGGGTACACGTTGAGGTCGTCGATGCGGCTGCGATTCGCCTCGAGCGAGGCGAGCGCCGACCCGACCACCAGCTGCACCACCGCCAGGTCTCCGTTCAGGCTCACACGCTCCTCCGCACATCGTCAATGTGCACCTCGACGGCCCGAACGGGAAGCCCCGTCAGCCGCCCGACTTCATACGAGACCCGGTTGCGGATCGTCGATGCGACCTCCGCGAGGTTGAGACCGTACTCCACGACGACCCGAAGGTCGATCGTCACCCCTTCGCCGCCCCCCTCCCCGTCGCCGGAACCGCGCGCGATCTGGATGCCCTGCGTGAGGCGCTCGCGCCTCCCGAGCAGCTTGCCCACGGGGCCGCGGGTGGCCATGCCGACGACGCCGTAGCACTCCCGGGCGGTCTCGCCGACGATGTGCGCGATCGCGTCGCTCGAGATCGTGATCCGGCCGAGCGCGGACGAGAGCGTGTGCTCTGTCTCCACGGACGTGTTGGACCGGCGAAGCTCCAACCTGGTTGCAGAGGGCCGTGAGGCCGCTAGACGGCTTTTTGGATCTTGCCGGCCTTGAGGCAGCGCGTGCAGACGTAGGCGCGCTTGGCCGTGCCGTTCACGAGAATCCGGATCCGCTGAAGGTTCGGGTTGAAGCGCCGCTTGGTGGCGACCATCGAGTGGCTCCGGTGCTGACCGAAGCCCGGCTTCTTCCCGCAGACTGAGCAGATCTTGGACATCGCGGCGGGATGGTAGCGGAAGGCCGCCGTCTACCAGGCCCTGCCGCGGCAGCGTGCTCAGCGAGCCTGCGCGGTGGCGCGCAGCTGCGAGAAGACGTCGGCCATCTCGAGCGCGGTGCGGACGGCCTCGGCGCCCTTGCCGGCACGGGCCAGGGCCTGCTGCAGGGTGTCGACGGTGAGGACGCCGAACGAGACGGGGACGCCCGTCTCGAGCGCGGCGAGCTGGAGGCCCGATGCGGCCTCCCCGGAGATGTAGTCGAAGTGGGCGGTCTCGCCGCGGATCACGCACCCGAGGGCGACGATGCACGAGTAGCGGCGGGTCTTCGCGAGCGCCATCGCCCCGAGCGGGAGCTCGAACGCGCCCGGCACGGTCATGACGGTCACGGTCTCGCGGCCGACGCCGACCTTGTCGAGCTCGGCGAGCGCCGACTCGAGCAGCCTGTTCGTCACGTCGCCGTTGAACTTCGCGGCGACGATGCCGACGCCGCGGCGCGTGCCGCGCGGCTCGCCCTCGAGCACGTCGACGTCGTCGGGAATCTTCAGGTCGCCGGGCGCGTGGCCGGCGAGGCGGAGCTCGGGCTCGTCGTCGCCGAGCTCGTCGGGCTCCTCGTCGTCGCCGAGCTCGTCCGGGTCGTCGAGATCGTCGTCCTCGCCGGGCTCGTCGGGCTCGTCGGGGTCGCTCTCGTCGCCCGTGACGTCCTCGTAGCCGCCGACGGCCTCCTCGTCGTCGCCGTCGGACTTCTCGCCGGGCCATGTCTCGCGTGCGCTCACTCGTCCTCCGATTCGAACTTCAGTCCCTGATGGTGGAGCCGGTGGCCGAGCTTATCCCGCTTGGCGGCCAGATACCGGCGGTTCTCGTCGTTCGGCGGCATCTCGATCGGCACCTGCTGCGTCACCTGCAGCCCGAACGCCTGGAGCCCGGACACCTTCTTGGGGTTGTTCGTCAACAGGCGGATCGTCGTCAGGCCGAGCTCGGCGAGGATCTGATTGCCGATCCCCCACTCCCGCTCGTCGGCGGCGAAGCCGAGCGCGAGGTTCGCATCGACCGTGTCGAGACCCGACTCCTGGAGCTCGTACGCCTTCAGCTTGTTGAGCAGGCCGATGCCGCGCCCCTCCTGCGCCATATACAGGAGCACGCCGCGCGGCTCGGCGCCGATCAGCTGCAACGCGGAGTCGAGCTGGTCGCCGCAGTCGCAACGCAGCGAGTGGAACACGTCGCCGGTGAGACACTCCGAGTGCACGCGCACGAGCACGTCGTCCGCACCGTCGACATCGCCCTTCACGAGGGCTACATGCTGCTTGCCGGTCAAGGTCTCACGGAACAGCATCGCCGTGAATTCGCCGTACGCGGTGGGCATGCGCACCGAGACCTCGCGCTCGATGAGCTTCTCGTGTCGACGGCGGTACTCGATCAGGTCGGCGATCGTGACGAGCTTCAGGCCGTGCTTCGCGCAGAACTCGATCAGGTCGGGGACCCGCGCCATCGTGCCGTCGTCCTTCATCACCTCGCAGATCACACCGGCGGTGTTGAGGCCGGCGAGGCGTGCCAGGTCGATCGCGGCCTCGGTCTGGCCGGCACGCTGGAGGACGCCGCCCGGCTTCGCGCGCAGGGGGAAGACGTGCCCCGGCTGCACGACGTCCTGGGTGCCCTTCGAGGGGTCGATCGCGACCTGGATCGTCCGTGCGCGGTCGTGGGCCGAGATGCCGGTCGAGATCCCCTCTCGCGCCTCGATCGAGACGGTGAACGCCGTGCCGAACGGCGTCTCGTTGTGCTCGGTCATCATCCGCAGCCCGAGCTCGTCACAGCGCTCGCCGGTGAGGCAGAGGCAGATCAGCCCGCGGCCTTCCTTCGCCATGAAGTTGACCGCTTCCGGCGTCGCGAACTGCGCGGCGATCGTAAGGTCGCCTTCGTTCTCACGGTCGGCCGCGTCGACGACGACGACCATCTTCCCCTGGCGAATGTCCTCGATCGCCTCCTCGACGGTGGCGAATGCGCTTGCTGTGGCGCTCATCGGCTCATGGTAGAGGGGAGCAGCCGCTCGACGTACTTCGCGAGGATGTCCACCTCGAGGTTGACGCCGTCATCCTGCGCGAGCGCACCGAACGTCGTCTCCGCAAGGGTGTGCGGAATCAGGGCGACCGCGAAGCCTGTGTCGTCGAGCGCCGCCACGGTGAGCGAGACGCCGTCGACCGCGACCGAGCCCTTCTCGACGCAGTAGCGGAGCATGTCCGGCGGCGCTTCGATCCAGATGCGCTTGCCGTCACCCTCGGGCTCGAGCGAGCGGACTCGTCCGACGCCGTCCACGTGACCCTGGACGACGTGCCCTCCGAGCGGCTCCCCGGCGCGGAGCGCCGGCTCGACGTTGACCTCGTCCCCCGCCGCGAGGCGACCGAGCGCGGTGCGGGTCAGTGTCTCCGGGACCGCCTCGAACGCGATCTCGTCGCCTTCGAGGGAGACAACGGTGAGGCAGACGCCGCCGATCGAGACCGAGTCGCCGACGGCGACGCCGGGGGCCGTCGCCGGCGCCGTGATGCGCAGGCGTACACCTGCGCCCCCGCCGTCGATCCCGGCGACGCGGCCGCGCTCCCGCACGATGCCCGTGAACATGCGGTCAAGGCTAGCCGCAGGCAAGTCCAGGGTGCTCAGAGCTGATGGACATACGCCTCCATCAGGACGTCCTCTCCCACGCGACGGATCGCGAATCGCGACAGGTCGAGACGCACCGAGTCGCCGACGAAGCGGGAACCCTCGCCGCCTGCGACCGGCGCGACGAAGAGGAGCAGCTTGTCGACGAGATCCGCAGCGAAGAACGCGGTCGCAAGCGTCGGCCCGCCCTCGAGCAGCAGCGACTGCACGCCTTGGGCGGCGAGGGCGCGCAGCTCGTCTTCGAGCGGCCCGCTGCGCAGCTCGAGCTCGGAGCCCTCCGGCAACGGCCCGCGGCCGAACGCCAGCCTGCGCGGCTGCCGCGTCGCACCGACGCCCCGTGCGTCGAGGCGCGGCGCGTCGGCGCGAACGGTGCCCATGCCGACGGCGACCGCGTCCGCTGCGGCGCGCAACTGATGGACGAGGCGCCGCGACTCCTCGCCGGTGATCCAGCGCCGGCCGGGAACCGAGACGTGCCCGTCGAGCGTCACCGCCGCCTTGTAGGTGACGAACGGCCGCCCGAGCGCCTTCCACGTGCGCCACGCCTCGTTCTGGCGGCGCGCGTCCTCACTCTCCAGCAGCTCCACCTCGATCCCGGCGGCACGCAGCTTCTCGAGGCCGCCGGCGGCGACCGGGTTCGGATCGAGCGCGCCGACGACGACACGCGCGATACCCGCGTCGATCACGGCGTCGGTGCAGGGCGGCGTGCGGCCGTGGTGTGCACACGGCTCGAGCGTCACGTACAGGGTCGCGCCTCGCGCACGTTCGCCGGCCTGCGCGAGTGCGCGCGCCTCGGCGTGGTCGACGCTCGCGTACTCGTACCAGCCCTCGCCGACGACCTCGCCGCCCGCTACGACAACGGCACCGACAAGCGGATGATCTTCGACCTTGCCCCGGCCGCGTTCTGCAAGCTCGAGCGCCCGCGCGAAGTGGCTCACGCGAGGGCTTGAACCAACCGGCGGTACGAGCGCGGCAGGTCCTCGCGACGGAAGATCGAGCTGCCGGCGACAATCAGGGTCGCGCCCGCGTCGTAGACCGAGCGCACGTTGTCGATGTCGACGCCGCCGTCGACCTGCACCTCGATCGTCTCCGGCAGCAGCTCGCGCGTGCGCGCGATGCGCTCGACCGCCCCGTCCATCAGCTCCTGCCCCGAGTAGCCGGGCTGGATGCTCATGCAGAGGACGAGGTCCGCGTCGCCCGCCACCTTCGCGACGTCCTCGGGCTCGGTGTCTGGCTTGAAGGCGACGCCGACCTGCAGCCCGTGCTCGCGCGCGACGGCGATCGTCGCGGGAACGTCGTCGACGGCCTCGTAGTGGAACGTGACGCTGTCGCCGCCGGCGCGGGCGATCTGCGGGAAGTGGCGGGTCGGGTTGTCGACCATCAGGTGGCAGTCGAGCACGCCGCCCATCGCGTGCACGAGCGGCGAGATCGCCTGGAGCACGATCGGGCCGACGGTGATCGGCTCCACGAAGTGACCGTCCCCCACGTCGAAGTGGAAGATGCGCGCGCCTGTGCGCAGCAGGATGTCGATCTGCTCGCCGAGGTTGGCGAAGTCCGCCGCATAGAGCGACGGCTCGATCTCCACCGTCCGGATCCAGTCCTTCCAGGCCACTCCGCGGCTCGATCCTACGACTTCGCGCCGGACGGCACGAGCAGCCGGGCGATGAAGAAACCACTCGTTCCGTGGACATGCGGCAGCGTGAGCAGGAACTCGGGGCGGCGCGGATGCGCGTACTGCGGCCATTCGCTGCTCAACGGCTGCACCTCGAGCCCGCTCGCGTCCACGATCGCTTCGTTCTCGTCGGCGTTGATCGTGCACACCGAGTACACGATCGTCCCGCCCGGGCGGACACGCTGCGCGGCCGAGCGCAGGAGCGCGAGCTGCAACTCGGGCAGCGGCTTCGCGCGCCAGCGCAGGTCGGGGCGCTGCGACACGACGCCGAGCCCCGAGCACGGCGCATCGACGAGGGCGCGGTCGAAGTCCTGGAGCTCGCCGGGCAGCTTCGTCCCGTCCGCCTCGACGACCGTGACGTTCCCGGCGTCGAGCAGCCCCAGGTTGGCGCGCAACTCGCTCGCGCGGTTCGGGTCGAGCTCGACGGCGGTCACGGCGCCGCGCAGCTGTGCAGCCTTCCCGCCGGGCGCAGAGCAGACGTCGAGGACGCGCTCGCCGTCCTGCGAGCCCACGACGAGACCGGCGAGTTGCGAGGCGCGGCTCTGCGGCCAGAAGCGGCCGTCGGCGACTCCGAGGTCGTCGACACGCTCGACGCGATACGCCCCCGGAACGTCTGTCGCCTCCGCTCCGGCCGGCGGGGCGCCGCGCACCAGGCGGATCACGGTCTCGAGCGGCTCGTTCCCGGCGCGCATGAGCGCCAGCGCGTCCTGGAGGCCGAGATCGCGAACCCACGTCTCGAAGATCCAGTCGGGGTACGACTCCTTCAGCGGGCCGTCGGGGAGTGAGTCGAGCAGGCCTCGCATCCCCTCGGTGAGACGACGCATGACGGCGTTCGTGAACGGGACGGCACGCTCGAGCTTCGCCCGTCGCACGAGCTCGACCGACTCGTTCGCGGCTGCGTGCGGCGGCGTGTCGGTGTAGCCGACCTGGTAGGCGCCGAGCCGCAGCGCTGCACGCACCGGCGGATCGAGCTTGCGTACCGGACGCTTGCCGAGCGTGTCGATCGCATGATCGAGCGTGCGCATGCGCTGGACCGCTCCGTACGCGAGCCGCTGTGCGAACGCGCGCTCACGCTCGTCGAGACCCTCGGCTGCGGTGCGGAAGACGCGATCGGCGTATGCGTCCTGCTCGAACACACGCAACAGCACCTCGTACGCGACACGCCGCGCGGGCGAGACCGCCATCAGCGCAGCCCGCGAAGGTACGCGTCGTAGGGCATGCGCCGGCCGCCCTCGGGCTGAACCTCGAGGAGCTCGAGCGCGCCGTCGCGGGCGCGCGCCCTCCAGATCACGAGCGGGCGCCCGTCGACGACGGCGCGCGCGCCGATGTGCGGCGACAGCGCGCGCACGTGGTTGACGATCTCCGACGCCGGCTGCGCCAGGTCGAGGTCGCGATCGGCGGCGTCGATCTTCTCGGCGTACGTCGCTCCCTCGCCGGGCTGCGGCCGGAAGTCGGGCTCGGGCAGCACATCGCCGATCAAACGCGCCGCGATCTCCGCCGCGCGCGCGTACACGAGGCCCGCGTCGTCGTCCGGCCCGACGTCGAATGCCTCCTGTGCGGCGATCGGTCCCGCGTCGAGCTCCGGCGTCGTCCGGTGGATCGTCACGCCGATGCGGGTGTCGCCTGCCATCAGCGCGCGCTCGATCGGCGCCGCGCCGCGCCAGCGCGGCAGCAGCGACGGATGCACGTTGAGCCAGAGCCCGCGGTCGAGCAGGGAGTCGGGGATCAGCAGCCCGTACGCCGCGACGACGACCGTGCCGGCCGGGATCTCGACGCTCTCGTCGAGCGTCGCGGGCGCTGCGACGGGAATCCCGAGCCGCTCCGCCGCCTCCTTGGCAGCCGTCGGCGCGAGCTTGCGGCCGCGGCCGCGCGGCTTGTCGGGGCGCGTGAGGAGCAGCGCGATCTCGTGCTCGGCGGCGAGGCGCTCGAGGATGTCGGCACCGAAGGGGGCGGTCGCTGCCACCGCGATCCGTGCCATGCCTCTGCTCCTAGCCGAGGACGATGCGCGGGCGCAGCTTGCCGAGCGCTTCACGGCGCGCTTCCGGCGTCGTGCGGTCGATCATCAGAACGCCGTCGAGATGATCCGTCTCGTGCTGAGCCGCGCGCGCGAAGACGTCTTCGAGCTCGAAGCGCACGTCCTCGCCGCTCTCGTCGCGGCCGACGAGTGTCACGTTCACCGAGCGCTCGACCGGGACGAGGATCCCCTGGATCGAGAGGCACCCCTCGTCGTCGACGTCTGTCTCCGCGCTCCGCTCGACGATCTCCGGGTTGACGACGGCGACAGGGTCGGTGTCCTCGCCGGCGTGGAAGACGAACAGTCGCTGCAGCACGCCGACCTGGGTGGCGGCGAGGCCGATGCCGCTCGCGTCCTGCATCAGGCGCTTCATCCGCTCGACGAGGCTCCGCAGCTCGTCGTCGAACTGCTCCACGGGACGCGCCTGCAGCTTCAGCGCGGCGTCGGGGTACTGCCGGATCTGCGCGAGCGCAAGCCGCCGCCGCGCCTCGCGCTCGGCGTCCAGCTCCTCGTTTCTCACCTGTCCATCGACGTCCGACATGCCATCGGCAGACTACCGACGGGATGGACGCGCGAGAGGTCAAGGAGATCATGAGCCCCCGGCGGGTTGACCCTCAGACGCCACCCAGATGTCTACAGGCTCTGCGGATCGACGTCGACGACGGCCGTGAGGCCGGCGCGGCGCATCGCGGGAGCGGCGGCCGAGAGCAGCGCCGCGGCGCGCGTCGCGAGCGCGCGCGGGCTCGACGTCTTGCCGACGAGCTGCGCGCGATGGCGGTTGCGCAGCCGCAGCAGCGGCGCGGGGCCGAGTAGCTCGGCGTCGCCGAGGGCTCGCTTGAGCTCTTCGAGCGCGCGCAGCGCGTCCGCCTCACCGGGGCCGGAGACGACGATGCGCACGAGATGGCGGAACGGCGGATAGCGGAGCGCGCGCCGCCGCTCGAGCTCGCTCGCGTTGAAGCCGGCGACGTCGTGGCGCGCGGCGTACGTGATCGCACGCGCGTCGGGCTGGAACGTCTGCACGATCACGCGCCCCGGCGCGTCGCGGCCGCTGCGCCCGGCGAGCTGCGTGATCAGCTGGAACGTCCGCTCCTCCGCGCGGAAGTCCGGCAGCCCGAGGCCCGTGTCCGCGTCGACGACCGCCGCGAGCTCGACCCCGGGGAAGTGATGCCCCTTCGCGACCATCTGCGTGCCGACGAGCACCGCGCGCGTGGCGCGCGAGAACCGTTCGAGCGCGTCACGGAGCTGCTCCGGCTTCTCGACCGCGTCGGCGTCCAGACGGATCCGCTCGAGCTCCGGCACGTGCTTCGCGAGCTCGCGCTCGAGCTTCTGCGTGCCGGCGCCGATGCGCGCGAGCTCCGCCGAACCGCACGCCGGGCACGTCTCGCCCAGCGTCTCGAGCGCTCCACAGTGATGACAGCGCAGCGAGCGGTCACCGTGCAGCGTCAACGCGACGTCGCAGTTCACGCATCGCCGCGTCACCCCGCAGGCGCGGCAGTGCACCGCCGGCGAGACGCCACGGCGGTTCAGCAAGAGGATCGCCTTGCCGCCACGTTCCGCGATTCCGCCGAGCTCGGCGAGCAGCGGCGCCGAGAGCGGATAGCCCGCTTCGCGCCGCAGATCGACGATGCGCACCGACGGCATCGGCGCCGCGATGCGGCCGCCGAGCTGCAACCGCTCGAGTTTCTCCCACGACTCCGGGCGGGGTGTCGCCGAACCGAAGATCGCGACCGCGCCCTCGAGCGACGCACGCTTCGCCGCGACCGTGCGCGCGTCGTAGCGCGGATCCGACTCCTGCTTGTACGACGCGTCGTGCTCCTCGTCGACGCAGACGATGCCGAGCGACGGTACCGGCGCGAAGATCGCCGAGCGCGCCCCGACGACGACAGGCGCCTCGCCCGACGCGATGCGCTCGCGCTCGTCGCGCCGCTCCGCCTCCGTCAGCGCCGAGTGCAGCACGGCCACGCGATCGCCGAACCGCTCGCGGAAGCGTCCGAGCGTCTGCGGCGTGAGCGCGATCTCGGGGACGAGCACGATCGCGCCGCGTCCGCGCGCAAGCGCGGCCTCGCACGCGCGGATGTAGACCTCCGTCTTGCCGCTGCCGGTCGCGCCGTGCAGCAGCAGGTTCCCGCCGCCACCGTCGAGCAGCGCGTCGATGCGGCCGAGCACGCGCTCCTGCGGCTCCGACAACGTCTCCGGCGCGGCCTCCGCCGTCATCGCCCCGCCTGCAGCCGGCTCGCGCCGTTCGCCGCGGCGCTTCGCGTTG
>Ga0209726_10009095_pt1 | contig 10443 bp, 7 predicted proteins | sample Subgrocontami54m_FD_187453 | JGI IMG/M metagenome (GOLD analysis project Ga0209726, IMG submission 187453) | Subsurface groundwater microbial communities from S. Glens Falls, New York, USA - GMW46 contaminated, 5.4 m (SPAdes) (version 3) | ecosystem: Environmental > Aquatic > Deep subsurface >... | reverse complement strand
GCGCCTCATTTGCCGACCTGCGCCTTGCCGCCGGAGAGATGGTGCGCGGCGCCCACGAGGCGCGCGACCTGATCGTGCGCGGCGGCATCGACGTGATCCAGACCGACGTCGTGCTGGCGGGCGGACTCTCGGGCTGCCGCCGCGTTGCTGCGCTCGCCGACCTGCACGGTCGCATGTGGTCGCCGCACACGTGGTCGAACGGTTACGGGCTCGTCGCGAATCTCCACCTCGCGCTCGCGGTCTCGACCTGTCCCTTCGTCGAGGTTCCCTACGACCCGCCTGGCCTGACCGCGGAGCGCCGCGACTGGCTGCTCCCCGACCCGGTGCACATCGCTCCCGACGGGACGATCGCGCCGCCGCCGGGCCCCGGGCTCGGCGTCTCGCCCGACTTCGACGCGCTCGAGCGCTGGCGGGTCGCGTGAGGGCGGTCGTCCTGCGTCACCCGGGCCGGCCGGTCGCGGTCGAGGAGGTCGAGCTCGACGCGTGCAAGGCGGACGAGGTGCTCGTCCGCGTGGCCGCCGCCGGCGTCTGCCACTCCGATCTCCGGCTCTCGGACGGCGAGCTCGGCGAGGGCCGCTGGCCGATGGTGCTCGGCCACGAGGGCGCGGGCGTCGTCGAGGCCGTCGGCGAGGGCGTCACGCACGTCGTGCCCGGCGACCACGTCGCCTTCTCCTTCGTGCCCGCCTGCCGTACGTGCCGCGCCTGCCGCTCCGGCCGGCCGAATCTCTGCGAAGTCGCCGGCGCCAACGGCTTCGCCGGCACGTTGATGGACGGCACGAGCAGACTGCACGCGAACGGGGACACGCTCCAGCACGGCCTGATGACCGCGTGCTTCGCCGAGCAGACCGTCGTCGCCGCCGCGGGCGCCGTGCAGATCCCCGCCGAGCTGCCGCTCTGGCAGGCGGCGCTCCTCGGCTGCGGCGTCGTCACCGGCTTCGGCGCCGTGCGCAACGTCGCGCAGGTCGCCGCCGGCGACTCCGTCTGCGTAATCGGCTGCGGCGGCGTCGGCCTGCAGGTGATCGCGGGCGCACGGCTCGCCGGCGCAGCGCCGATCGTCGCGGTCGACCGCGCCGCCGGCAAGCTCGAGCTCGCCCGCACCCTGGGCGCCACGGACGTCATCGACTCCTCCGCGCAGGACGCAGCCGCGGCCGTGATGGAGCTGACCGGCGGCGGCGCCGACCACGCCTTCGAGGTCGTCGGCCACCCGGACACGATCCGCCTTGCCTGGGACTCGATCCGCCCCGGCGGCCAGGCCGTCGTCGTCGGTCTCGTCCCTCGCGGCGTCGAGGTCTGCGTCCCCGGCATCGAGTTCCTGTCCGACAAGTCTCTCCGCGGCACCTACTACGGCTCCGGCGACACTGCGCGAGACCTGCCCGGGCTCGCCGCGCTCGCGCTCGCCGGGGAGCTGAACCTCGCGGATGTCGTCACGCACACCACCGATCTCGACGGCGTCGAGGACGCACTCGACCGGCTCCGCAGGGGCGAGGGAGCGCGTACCGTGGTGATCGTCGATGCCGAGCTCGCAGGGGTCGCCTGGGGCGTGACCGGATGAGGATCGCCACCGCCAAGACGTTCGTCGTGGGGAACCCGCCGCCGCACTTCGGCGGCCGGTACTTCATCTTCCTCAAGCTCGTTACCGACGACGGGATCGAGGGCGTCGGGGAGGTCTATGCCGCGACCTTCGGGCCGCACACGGTGGCACGGATGATCGAGGACGTGTGCGCGCGCCACGTCGTCGGCGCCGATCCGTTCCGGATCGAGGCGCTCTGGCGCGACGTCTACGGCAGCGGCTACTCGCTGCGCCCCGACATCTCGCTCGTCGGCGTGCTGAGCGGGATCGAGATGGCCTGCTGGGACATCGTCGGCAAGGCGGTCGGCAAGCCGGTGTACGACCTGCTCGGAGGCCGGGTGCACGAGCGCCTCCGCTCGTACACCTACCTGTACCCGAAGGACGGAGACGCGACCGACGTCTATCTCGACCCCGACCTCGCTGCCGAGCGCGCCGCCGAGTACGCGGCGCTCGGCTTCACGGCGGTGAAGTTCGATCCGGCCGGCCGGTACACGACCCTCGACCCACGCCAGCCGGGCCTCGACGACCTCGAGCGGTCGGAGCGGTACACGCGGGCGGTGCGCGAGGCCGTGGGCTCGAGCTGCGACCTGCTCTTCGGCACGCACGGCCAGTTCACGGTCTCCGGCGCGATCCGGCTCGCCAAGCGGCTGGAGCCCTACGACCCGCTCTGGTTCGAGGAGCCGACCCCACCCGAGGCGCCCGAGGAGATGGCGCGCGTGGCTTCGGCGACCTCGATCCCGATCGCCACGGGCGAGCGACTGACGACGAAGTACGAGTTCGCCCGGGTGCTCGAGACGGGGGCCGCCTCGATCCTGCAGATGAACCTCGGCCGGGTCGGCGGGCTGCTCGAGGCGAAGAAGATCGCCGGGATGGCCGAGGCCCACTACGCGCAGATCGCGCCGCATCTCTACTGCGGCCCGGTGGTCGGCGCGGCGAACATCCAGCTCGCGACCTGCAGCCCGAACTTCCTGATTCTGGAGGGGATCAAGGACTGGGGCGGCTTCCACGCGGAGATCCTGAAGACACCGATCCGCTGGGAGAACGGGTACATAATCCCGCCGACCGGGCCCGGGCTCGGCGTCGAGCTCGACGAGGCGGTGGCAGCGCAGCACCCGTATGACGGCGACGAGCTTCAGCTGGTGCCGCTCTACACGTCGGCGGGCTGACGCGCGTGCGCGACGAACGCGACTCTCACGGCGTGCGTGCGCTCCTCTTCCCTCGCTCCCTCGTCGTCGTCGGAGCCTCGCCCCGGCGCGCGGAGATCGTCGAGAGCGTGCTGCGCAGCGGCATCCCCGCCTGGGGCGTGCACCCGACGCGGAGCGACGTGCTCGGGCTGCCCTGCCACCCGCGGGTGATCGACCTGCCGGAGCTCCCGGAGACGGCGCTGCTGCTCGTCAACCACGAGCGGGTCGAGCAGGCGTTCGAGGAGGCGGCGGCAGCGGGCGTGCGCGCGTTCGTGGTGCCCGGGCTCGGCAGTGAGGCAGGCGCCGCGGCACGGCCGATCTCCGAGCGGCTCGCGGCGCGAGCGCGGGAGATCGGTGCAGCCGTGCTCGGCCCCAACTGCATGGGCGTCGCCAGCCCGGGCGGGGCGACCGCCTGGCTCGGCACGGTCCCGGCGACGGTTGCTCCGGGACACGTCTCGGCGATCTGCCAGTCGGGCTCGGTCGGCGAGGCGCTCCTCGGCCTGGGTGGCCGCGTCGGTTTTCGCTGCGTCGTCTCGTCGGGCGGAGAGGCCGTGACCGATGCCGCCGAGCTCGTGTCCTTTCTGGCCGACGACCCGGAGACCCGTGTGATCGCCCTCTTCCTCGAGACGGTGCGCCGACCGGCGGCCTTCGCCGAGGCGCTGGCGCGCTGCGCGCTCGCGGAGAAGCCGGTCGTCTGCCTCAAGGTCGGCCGGTCGCCCGCCGCGGCGCGCGCCGTGCTCGCGCACACCGGCGCGCTCGTCGGCTCCGACCGGGCCTTCTCGGCGCTGCTGCGCCGCTACGGCGTGCTGCAGGTCGACGACTTCACCGAGCTCGTCGAGACGCTCGAGGTGCTCGGCTGCGCCCGGCGGCCGGCCGGCACCCGGGTCGGAGCGATCTCCGAGTCCGGCGGCGAGGGCGCGCTGCTGGCCGATCGGGGCGAGGCGGCGGGCCTGCCCTTCGCGCCGCTGCCGGCCGCGCTCGCCCGGGCGCTCTCGGCCGAGTTTCCGAACTACCTCACGCCCGGGAACCCCCTTGATGCCTGGGCCGTCGACGCCGCCGAGCGGGTCTTCCCCCGCTCGCTCGAGCTGATGGCCGCCTCCGGGGCCTTCGACATCGTGCTCGCCCAGGTCGACCTCTCCCAGTTCCGCGGCGAGACCGAGCAGCGATGGATCGAGACGATCGTCCGGGCCCTGGCGGACGCGGCCGCCGGCCGCCCCGTCTTCCCCGCCGTCACCTCGGTGCACAGCGCCGACCCGCCCCGCCGGATCCAGGAGCTCGCGAGCGAGCTCGATCTGCCCTTGCTTCGCGGCGCGGGGCCGGCGATGCGCGCGCTCGCGCGCGTCGCCGGCTGGCGCCCGGCCCGTGTCGACGCACGCGAGCGGCCACAGCCGATCGGGCTCGACGGCCTGCTCGACGCCGAGGGTGCGCTGGCCGAGGACGAATCGGCCCTCGTGCTGGAACGCTACGGCGTGCGCTTCGCAACGAGACGGCGTGCGGCGAGCCCGGACGAGGCGGCCGAAGCGGCGGCGGAGCTCGGCTTCCCGGTCGTCGTGAAGCTCGACGGTCCCGCGCACAAGAGCCGGGTCGGCGGCGTCGTGCTCGGGGTCGACACCCCGCAGGCGGCGGCCGACGCCGCCCGGCGCCTCGGCGGCAGCGTCCTCGTCGCGCGGCAGCTCGCACCCGGCCCCGAGGCGTTCTGCGGGATGACCCGCGACCCGCAGTACGGGCCGATCCTCGCCGTCGGCGCGGGCGGGACGGCCGTCGAGTCGCTTGGCCGCATCGCCGTCTCCGTTGCGCCCATCGACGCCGAGACCGCGGCCGAGCTCGCGGCCGAAGCCGGGGTCGAGCTCGCACGGGACGAGATCGCGCGCACGCTCGTCGCCCTCGGCCGGATCGCGATCGAGCATCCGGAGATCGCCGAGATCGACGTCAACCCGCTGATCCTGAGCGACGACGGCGCCGTTGCCGTTGACGCGCTCGTCGTCGTCGACCGAGGAGGAACACCATGAGTGAGCTCGTCCTCTACGAGGAACGCGGGCCGGCCGCCTGGATCACCTTCAACCGCCCCGAGAAGCTCAACGCGATCAGCCACGCCGTGGTCGACGGCCTGCGCGAGACGCTGCGCCGCGCGCTCGCGGACGACGAGGTGAAGGTCGTCGTGCTCACCGGCGCGGGGCGCGCGTTCTCGGCCGGGTACGACGTCGGCGAGGAGGTCGCCGACCGCTACGAAGGCGCCTACGCGTGGCGTGACGTCCTCGCCCGCGACGTGGAGATCGCGATGGAGCTCTGGAGCCTCTCCAAGCCGACGATCGCGGCCGTCCGCGGCTGGTGCCTCGGCGGGGCGTGCGAGCTCGCGATGGCCTGCGACCTCGTCGTCGCGGCCGAGGACGCCCGTTTCGGCGAGCCCGAGATCCGCTACGGCTCGGGGCCGGTGGCGCTGCTGATGCCCTTCGTGCTCGGACAGAAGAAGACGAACGAGCTCCTCTTCACCGGCGACACAATCGACGCGGCCGAGGCCTACCGCGTCGGGCTCGTCAACCGGGTCGTCGCCGGCGACGAGCTCGAGCGTGCTGTCGGAGAGCTCGTCCGCAAGATCGCGCCGACGCCGCTCGCGACGCTCCGCCTGACGAAGCTCGCGCTGACGCGGGCGTACGAGGCGATGGGGCTCCGCGCCGCCGTCAACGCCAACCTCGACATCTCCGCCATCCTCAATGCGGTGGAGAGCCCCGAGCAGCAGGAGTTCGACCGGATGGTCGCCGAGGTCGGGCTGAAGGCCGCGCTCGCCTGGCGCGACTCCCGCTACGGCGAGGGGCTCGCGTAGCGGGTCGAGCGGTTACGCCTCGATCACCGGCGGGAACCCCGGGGCACGGAGGTCGGTGCCGAGCGCGTCCTCGAGCAGCTTCACCACCATCGGCGACCACGCCGACCCGCCGTACGCGTCGCGCGCGCGGATGAACGTCTGCTCGACGAGGCCCGCGAGCTCGAGCGGCACGCCGAGCTCGCGTCCGAGCTCGTGTGCGAAGCGGAGATCCTTGCACGCGAGATCCATCGTGAAGCCGATGTTGTAGCTCCCGTTCAGGATCACCTGGCTTTCGGTCTCGTGCACGAAGCTCGAGCCCGAGCTCGCCTTGATCACCTCGAACGACTGTGCGAGGTCGAGCCCCGCCCGCTTGGCGAGCATCAGCGCCTCGCCGGCGGCAACGAGGTGGATGAACGCCAGCATGTTGGTGATCACCTTGATCACCGACGCGCTCCCGAGCGGGCCGATGTGGAACACCTTGCCGCCGATCGCCTCGAAGGCCGGCAGGTGCGCCGCGTAGACGTCCTCGTCGCCGCCGACGAGCACCGTGATCTCACCGGACGCGGCGAGGTGGACGCCGCCCGTGACGGGCGCCTCGAGGCAGTGCACGCTCTGGGCCTCCGCGAGCGCCGCGAGCCGGCGCAGCTCGTGCGGGTCGTTCGTGCTCGAGTCGATCCAGGTGCCGCCCGCGCGCAGCCCCTCGAGCAGGCCCGCCGCCCCGGTGAGGACGTCCGCGACGGCCTGCGGCGAGGGCAGACAGGTGAAGACGCTGTCCGACGCCGCGGCCACCTCCCGCGGGGAGGAAGCCCACACCGCGCCGGCGGCGACAAGGGCCTCCGCGGCAACCTCGTCGCGATCGTGCACGGTGAGCGGAAAGCCCGCGCGGAGCAGACTCGCCGCGAGGTGCTTCCCGAGGTTGCCGAGGCCGACGAAGCCGAGTCTCATCCGCAGGTCGCTCACGCCGGCTCCGCTACGGGACGACGACGATCTTCCCGAACTCGGTGCCCGACTCGAGACGCGCGAGCGCCGCATGCGCGTCGGCGAGCGCGTGCTCCGAGTCGATCAGCGGGCGCACACCGGTCCGCTCGAGGAAGGCGCAGAGCCGGTGGAGCTCGACGATCGTGCCCATCGACGAGCCCAGGACCGACAGCTGACGCCAGAACATGCGGGCGAGGTCTGCGGAGGGGTCGGGCCCGCTCGTCGCGCCCGCGACGACGATCGTCCCGCCGGGGCGCAGCGACTTGAGCGAGTGGTCCCAGGTCGCGCGCCCCACGGTCTCGAGCACCGCGTCGACGCGCACCGGCAGCCTGCCGCCCGGCTCGACCGCCGCGACGGCCCCGAGCTCGACCGCCCGGGCGCGCTTCTCCTCGCTCCGGCTCGTCGCGTACACCGTCAACCCGGCCGCCGTTCCGAGCAGGACCGCCGCCGTCGCGACGCCTCCGCCGGCCCCCTGCACGAGGACGGACTGGCCGGGGCGCAGCCCGGCACGCGTGAACAGCATCCGGTACGCCGTCAGGTAGGCCGTCGGCAGGCACGCCGCCTCGGCGAACGAGAGGGAGGCCGGCTTCGGCACGAGGTTGCGCGTGGGCGCGACGATCCGCTCGGCGAGCGTGCCCTGCACGCCGCGCTCCGAGAAGAGGTGGAAGTCGGCGGCCAGGGTCTCGTCCTCGCCCGGCCCGGCCGTGCCGAGCACGGCGTGGACGACCACCTCTCGCCCGTCCGCCGTGACGCCGGCCGCGTCGGTGCCGAGGACGACGGGCAGGTCGTCCTCGGTCACGCCGACCCCGCGGAGCGTCCAGACGTCGTGGTGGTTCAGCGCCGCGGCCCGCACCTCCACGACCTCCCAGCCCTCCGGCGGCTGCGGATCCGGAACGTCGCGGACTTCGAGCCCCGACAGCGGCTCGTCACGAGAAAAGCCGGCGCACACGGCTGCGAGCAAGGCGTGTCCTCCAACGTCGTCGGTTGCGGAGCCGCCGGGCCTCGGGCAGCGCGGCTCGTGGGGGCGCCGACTCTATCCAAACGGGCCGCCGTCGTCCGACGCTCGGAAGAGCCGCGCGAGGGCGGGCACGTCCTCCGGCTCGGCCAGAAGCACGACGCGGTCGCCCGCGCGAAGCTGCAGCGAGCCCGTCGGCGGGACGGCCGCCCCGTCGCGGACGACGAGCGTCACCCAGACGTTCTTCCCGAGCGGCAGGCTGCTCAGCTCCTCGTGCTCGGCGCGCGAGCCTGCGCCGACGATCAGCTCCTGCGCCGCTTCGGGCTCCTCTCCGAGCCGGACCGAGATCTGCCATGGACGCAGGGGGCGCTCGTGGATCGGGATCCGGAGCAACGTCGCGACGAGCGGGACGAACGTCCCCTGGCCGACCACGGACAGCAGGACGACGACGAAGACGATCCCGTAGACGCTCTGCGCCTTCGGGACGCCGCCGATCACCGCGAACGCCGCGAGCAGAATCGGAACTGCCCCCTTCAGGCCGCTCCACGCGATGAAGGCGCGCTCCGCCCAGCGGAGGCGGGCCCTCGCCAGCGTCAGCGCGACGACGAGCGGACGTGCGACGAGCGCGAGCACGAGCATGAGCAGCACGGCGTCGACCCAGACGCTCGCGCGGAGCGAGCCGAGGTTGACCGTCAGTCCCAGCCCGACGAACACCACGATCTCGGCGAGCGTCGCGAGCGAGGTGTGGAAGCGCTCGATCTCGCCCTTGTAGGGCAGGCGTGCGTCGCCGACCACGAGCCCTGCGATGAAGACCGCGAGGAAGCCCGACCCGTGCACGAGCGACGTCGCGCCGTAGAGGGCACCGGCGAGCGCGAGCGCCAGCACGGGGTAGAAACCCTCGGCCGACAGCTGCAGACGCCGCAGCAGCGGCAGGATCGCGCGCGCCCCTGCGAGCCCCATCGCCGTCCCGATCCCCATCTCGACGACGAACTCGCGCAGGACGACGAACCGCGACGCGTCGTGGTGGGTCGCGAGCTCGATCATCCCCAGCATCAGCGCGATCCCGGCGGGATCGTTGACTCCGGCTTCGCCCTCGAGCGTTGTCCCGGAGCGGCCGGCGATCTCGCGGCGACCGAGCACCGAGAACATCACCGCCGGATCGGTCGGCGCGAGCGCGGCGCCGATGATCCCTGCCAGCGTCCAGTCGAACCCGAGCGCGTAATGCGCGAAGGCAGCCACGACGGCGGCGGTCGCGAACGTTCCGATCACACCCAACGAGAGGATCGGGCCGGCCGCGGCACGGAATCTCCCCCAGCCGATGTCGATGCCGCCGTTGAAGAGGATCACGATCAGGGCGACGACCGCGATCCGCTCCACGGTGAGGATCGGCACCGCCTCGTACACCTGCGGCCAGACGTCGGAGACGACGGCCGCCGCGACCAGGAAGATCGCGGGCGCCGGCAGGGGAACCCGTCCGCTCAGCGTCGTCGAGATGACCGCGAGCGCGATGCCGCCGGTGGCGAGGAGAAGGACCGCTGCGAAGTCAGGAATCTCGGTCATAGCGACGCCACGCCGACCAGGCTTCCCGGCACACCGTCGCTGAACCTAGCACCGCGGGCGAGGGAGGGTCGGACTCGACCAGCAACGCTCGGCGCTGCCGCCCCGCCGAGCTTCCATAGCCCGTTCCCACCCAGGAACCTCTCTACACCGCCTGCCTCTCGCGCGTCAGGCGTTCGACGCCAATGCCCACCAACAGGCAGACAGCGCCTGGGTTCCAGCGATCACGTCCTCGTCACGCGTGTGCTCCTCGGGGCTGTGACTGATTCCGCCGACGCTGGGCACGAAGAGCATGCCGACTTCTGCGAGCCCGGCGAGGCACTGCACGTCGTGCCCCGCCCCGCTCGGCAGCCGCATCGAAGACAGGCCCAGCTGCGCGACGACAGCCGAGAGGCTCTCGACGACATCGCGTGAGAGCGGCGTCGGCTCACCGCGCGAGAGAGTCGTGACGTCGAGAAGAAGCTCGCGCCGCGCAGCGATCTCGGTGGCGGAGCGCTCGATCGCCGTGACCACACGTTCCATGCTGCCGGCGTCGACTCCGCGCACGTCCACGAGGAGAGACGATTCGCCCGGGACAACGTTCATCGCACCGGGAAGGCATCCGATTGCCGCGGCCGTGGCGACCGATCCCGCATCGACTTCGAAGCGGGCGGCCTCTTCGATGTCGAGGACGAGCTCCGCTGCCCCACAGAGCGCGTCGCGCCGGTCGGCCATCGGGGTGGCGCCCGAGTGGTCGGCGGAACCGCGCAAGACGATGCGGAGTCGGATCGGCGCCGCGATCGCGGTGACGATGCCAATCGTGCAGCCGGCCCGTTCCAGCCGCGCCCCCTGCTCGACGTGCAACTCGAGGCATGTGGCAAGCCGACGTGAACTGTCACGACGCGGCCGTTCGCCGTCCGCCGCGAGTGCAGCTGCCAGGTCGAGCGGTGGGTGCTCTATCGGCTGGAGCTCGTCGAACCGCAGCAAGCCGCTGAAGACGAGGCTCCCGGCCTTGCCCTGGGCGAACCTGACCGGCTCCTCGCACCGCCAGACGACCACTTCGAGCGGCATCACCGGCAGCTGCTCGACTGCGCGCATCGCCTCGACGGCCTCGATTGCCGCCACGACCCCCAGGGCGCCGTCGAACCGGCCGCCGTTCGGGACGGTGTCCAGGTGTGATCCGCAGAGGCTCACAACGGCGCCTCCAGCGGCGCCGTCGCTCGCCCCGAACATGTTGCCGAACTCGTCGTAGCGGACGGTCAGGCCGGCGATCCGCATCCATTCGGCCACCAACTCTTCGGCCTCACGCTCCTCCGCAGAGAACGCAAGGCGCGTCACGCCGCCGGCCGGATCCGCGCCGATCCGGGCGAGCTCGTCGAGCCGGCCGAGCAGACGGGCCGGCTCGACGGCAGCCGCAACC
>Ga0209726_10009094_pt1 | contig 10444 bp, 8 predicted proteins | sample Subgrocontami54m_FD_187453 | JGI IMG/M metagenome (GOLD analysis project Ga0209726, IMG submission 187453) | Subsurface groundwater microbial communities from S. Glens Falls, New York, USA - GMW46 contaminated, 5.4 m (SPAdes) (version 3) | ecosystem: Environmental > Aquatic > Deep subsurface >... | reverse complement strand
TGCCCCCACCTCCGAACTGGACGTGCTGGACCGCGTTGGCGGTGGGGACGGCTTCGCCTCCGGACTCATTTACGGGCTTCTGTCCGGCGAAACCGCCGAAGAGGCGGTGAAGCTGGGTTGGGCCCATGGAGCGCTCCTCACCACCTTCCCCGGTGACACCACAATGGCTTCGCTGGATCAGGTGCGCGCATTTGCTCAAGGTGGCTCGGCGCGCATCCAACGCTAGGCGCATTCCGCATGTGTTAAGCTGAACCTGCTGGCGAGTTCCTGACCCCCGTAGGAATCAGTGAACTCCGGCATATTGATCAACATATGGCCATGCAGCTACCTAGGATCAAACGTCAGCGCGCCGTCGACGCCGTCTATGAAGTGTTGCGCGACCGCATCCTCTCGTCTCAATTCAAACCCGGCGAGCGGCTCCATATCGTGGATCTGGCAACCAAGCTCGGCGTGAGTTTCACTCCGGTGCAGCACGCCATCCATCAGCTATCGGCCGAAGGCCTCGTCGAGGTGCGCCCGCGCAAAGGCACCTTCGTGGCCAGCCTCAGCACCAAGGACGTGGAGGAGACCTTCGACATACGGTGCGCCCTGGAATGCCTCGCTGCCGAAAAAGCCGTCTCGAATATCACCCATGACCAGCTCGCCTCTATCAAACAGCTTTTGGCTTCCCTCGGCCGCCCCGTTGCCTCCCGCGACGACCGCAAATCGCACGAGCGCGACAATTCTGAATTCCACCGCGCGATTGTGGCCGCGTCCGGCAATCAGCGGCTGGTCGAGATCTACGAAGGCCTGAACGCCCATCTCCAAATTGGGCGCGTGCATGCCGGCTCCGATGATGGCTCCGGCCGCCTGGCGCAGGAACATGCGGAACATGAGGCCATTGTCCAGGCGCTCGATCGCCGCGACGGCGCCGCCCTGGTCGCCGCCTTGCGCCAGCACATCAACCGCGCCGGCAAGGCCCTTTCCGATAGCCTCCGGTCCTCCGCCAATCCGTGAACCCGGCTTGCGGAGCGATCGCACTCGCTTGCCTCATTTCCCTTGGGTCGCACTGGGTTCCCGTTCCCGACAGCCACCTCTCTCCCTATTTCATCATCGCTTTCCAGGTTCCATTCCATAGCCCCAGCCAGTATCTGCGGCTTTCCATACCGGGACTGGGCCGCGGCGCAAGGCTGTGGCTCGATTCCGCTCCCTTGCTCCCGGTTCCGGACGCAGTGGATGAATGGTTAATCCCCAACCTGCGCTCGGCCGGCTCCACCTCGCACATAGCCGTGGCGGCGCCGTCAATCCCGGCGGCCGCGTCGCTGCTGCTTTCCCCGCGCGTCTATCTCGCGAAACTCGATGCCATCCTATGCCAGGATCATCTCGCAGCCACCGCCTGGGTGCGCAATACGCTCGACAACACCGTCAACGTCAGCGTTGCTCTCGCGCAGGGCCCGGCGCACTCGGCCCCGGTCGATGCCACCGTGCCGCCTGGGATGACGCAATCCATCCCGGTTCGATTTCCGATCACGGCCAAGGCGGGTCAGGCGTTGGACGTTATTGCAAGATTGGAAAAGGCCGAAGAAGCTATGGAGGCTGCCTATGCAGTCACAAGTGTTGGAAGATTTTTTGTGCATGATGCGACTTCTCCCTCATGTCATTGAAAACAAGTGTTGTCTTCTGTTTTCTCGATGGGGTGTTAACTTTTCTCCCACTTTTGGAATCTGGATCTCCCTTGGACTGAGTGTGCTACACTTTTTGGTAGGAGGAGCCTCTTTTGGCTTCCAAACTCTGCAACCTGACAGAGGTTTCCTTCGTCGTAGGTAAGTGGGCAATTAGGTTATGAGCAGCACGATGGCGGAACCTGACATCAAAAAGAGCGGCTCGGACAGCGTCGATTTGTCCAGCCCCGATATTCATCTCCAGCGGTTGCTTGCTGAGGACACAAGCAAGCCATGGTTCATGACCATTGGGACCAATATCAAGGAATATTTCATTCCGCCCAAGCTCCCGCCATTGGAGATCACCTCCAAACCCGTGGCAGTGAAAGACATCTGGGGGTTTTCCGGCGGCCAAGGCCGACGCGCCGGATTGTCCTCCATGTTGATTCATGGCGGCGTCATCGCGCTTCTATTTCTGGTGGGCACCAACAAAGCAGTACAGCAGAAGGTGAGAGAGACTGTCACCCTCATCGCTCCCGACATTGAACCTTACGTCCCGCAGGCCAAGCCGAAGGATCAGCAGATGGGCGGCGGCGGCGGCGGTGGTGACCGCTCCCCGCTACCGGCCAGCAAAGGGCGCGCGCCGCGCGCCGCCTTGCGCCAGTTTGTACCTCCGATGGCGGTAGTGAACAACGACGATCCCAAGCTCGTCATGGAGCCGACCATCATTGTTCCGCTCGACGCGCAGTTGCCCAACGTGAACATGGCCCAGTGGGGTGATCCGCTGGCCAAGATCGGACCTCCTTCCAACGGCCCCGGCTCGGGCGGCGGCATCGGCTCGGGCAAGGGCGGCGGCATCGGTTCCGGTGATGGCGCCGGATTCGGACCTGGCAAAGGCGGCGGCATCGGCGGCGGCGTCTACCGCATTGGCGGCGGCGTCTCGGCTCCGGCGCTGGTTTTCAAAGTGGAACCGGAGTATTCCGAAGAGGCTCGCAAGGCCAAGTTCCAAGGCACCGTTGTGCTTTACGTGGTGGTCGATGACAAGGGCAATCCGCGCGACCTCCGGATCGTGCGTCCGCTCGGCCTCGGGCTCGACGAAAAGGCCCTTGAAGCCGTGCAGAAGTGGCGCTTCAAACCCGGCTACCTCAACGGCAAGGCCGTCTCGGTCGCCGCGACCATCGAAGTCAATTTCCGCCTGCTTTAAAGAAGCAATTCATCCACTACGCGGCCATGGACGTCGGTCAGGCGGAAATCCCGGCCGGCGTAGCGGTAGGTGAACTTCTCATGATCAAATCCGAGCAGATGCAGCAAGGTCGCGTGCAGGTCATGCACATGGACTTTGTTCTCGGCGGCGGCGAAACCGAACTCGTCGGTCGCGCCGTGCACAATGCCTTTCTTCAGCCCGGCTCCAGCCAGCCACATCGTGAATCCGTAGGGATTGTGGTCGCGGCCGTTGACCATGCCGGAGTTGGCGCCGAGGTCGGGCAACTCGACCGTCGGGGTGCGGCCAAACTCTCCGCCCCATAGGACGAGGGTGTCCTCCAGCATGCCACGCTGTTTGAGATCCTTGAGCAGCGCCGCGATCGGCTGATCGCATTCCTTGGCGAGACGGCCGTGGTTGGTACGAATGTCGTCGTGGCTATCCCAAGGCTGGCCGGCTCCATGCCAGACCTGCACAAAGCGGACGCCGCGCTCCAGCAGCCGCCTCGCGATCATCATCTGCCGCGCCTGCAAACCCTCGCCGTACATCTTGTGCATGTGCTCAGGTTCCTTGGACAGATCAAAGGCGTCGTCGGCCTCCATCTGCATACGGTAGGCAAGCTCAAAGGACTGCACACGCGCTTCCAGCAGAGCATCGTTTTGCCGCCGCTCCTGGTAGCCGCGGTTCAGGTCGGCGAGCAGATCCAATTGCTCGCGCTGCCGCTTGGAGGTGCCGTAGCTGTTGCGGATGTTTTCGATAAGCCGCTCGACACGCGTCTCCCTGGTATCGATGTGGGTGGCCTGAAAGGCTCCCGGAAGAAATGCGGCGCGCCAGTTCTGATTCCCCTGGGTGGGCAGGCCGTCGGGGCAAAGCACCATGAAGCCGGGAAGATTCTGGTTCTCCGAGCCGAGCCCATAGGTGACCCAGGAGCCGAAGCTGGGACGCACCTGCCGCACGTCGCCGCAGTTCATCATCATGAGCGACGGCTCATGATTCGGTATGTCGGTGTGCATGGAGCGCACGATGCACAGATCATCGACGCAGCCGCCGACGTTGGAAAAGATCTCGCTCACCTCAATGCCGCTTTGCCCGAATTTGTGGAACTGGAAGGGGGAAGGAAAGGCCGCACCGGTGCGCCGTTCCGTACGCAGCGTGATGGGGATCGGCTTGCCCGCGAACTTGGCCAGCGACGGCTTGGGGTCAAAGGTATCCACATGGGATGCGCCGCCGTTCATGAACAGGTGGAGCACGCGCTTGGCCTTGGCGGGCAGCGGAGGCGCTTTTGGCGCGAGAGGATTGGACGACGGGCCAGCCTCGGCGGCGAGCAATGAATTCAGGGCGAGCGCGCCGAGTCCCATGCCGCTACGGGCCAGCATTTCGCGGCGGGTCACAAACAGATTTTCGTGTTTCATGTTATCCCTAGTCCACAAAGGCGAACTCATTTGCTTCCAGCAGTACTTGCGCGTAGCGCTCCCAAACGGTGAGAGGCTTGGCCACAGGTCCAGAAAAATCGTCCTTCGCGCTCCAGCTTTGCGCTCCGGACTTGATTACCGGCGCCCAGTTGAAGGCGTCGTTCTCCGGATCCTTCCGTCCGTCCACGATGAAATCGATCGTGTCGCCTTTCTCCACTTTAATGCCGCTGAGGCGGGTCTCGGCGCCTGATCCGTTCACCGAGAAGGAGGCGAGTTCACCGAGCCGGCTGGATACGATGCGGGCGTGGACTCCGTCGCCGAAGGGCACGGCGGGCTGTGCGTGCCGCAGAGTGCCTTCGATATTGATGGTTGCCGCCATCGGGCTGACCCAGCGGCGGATCACCGCCTGGTCACCTGGCTCGCCGCCAACGGCTCGCAGCAGAGCCTTGCCGTATTGCGCGCCCGTCCAACGATCCACATCAAAGGCGGGAAAGGCAACGAAGGCCTCCGGCTGTCCAACTCCATAACGCCACGGTGATGGGGCGGTCTCCGGAACGGTTTCCTCGCTGGACTTTGATAGAAACTTGAGGCCGGCTTCGACTTCCCAATCCTTGGCCGGCCGGCCATAGACGAACCGGTAGAGGAGCCCGATCCTCTGCGCCGGCGCGACAGAGGCAAGCTCCGGACGAGCGGCGAGGTGACGCGCCGACTCGGCCACAAACGGACTGTTCAAAAAGAACAGCGCCTGCTGCGGAACGGTGGTGACGAAGCGCATGGCCGCATGCTGATCCGGCGGCGGGAAGTCAAAGGCGCTCAGCATCGCGGGGACGCGCCCGCGCTCAATAAATCCGTACACGGACCGCCGCGGCACGGTGGGCTGGGCCATCAATGGAAAGGGAACACCGCCCGGGGTGAGATCAAGGCGTCCTGAGGCGGCGAGCATGGAATCGCGAACGCTTTCAATCTCCAGCCGGCGGCGGTTCATTCTCCACAACAACAGGTTCTCGGGATCGATGCGGCGCGCGGCTTCCTGATCAGAGGAGGCCTGCCTGTAGGCGGCCGAGGTCATGATGAGGCGATGCAGTTTCTTGAGCGACCAGCCGGAGCGGACCAGCTCCAGCGCGAGGAAATCCAGGAGTTCGGGATGTGTGGGAGGATCGCCGCGCAGACCAAAGTCACTGGGAGTGCGCACGAGGCCGGCGCCAAAATGATGCATCCACATCCGGTTCACAATGACGCGCGCGGTGAGCGGGTTGGCCGGGTCAATGATGGCGCGGGCCAGCTCCAACCGGCCGCTGCCATCGTGGAACGGCTTGGCGTCATCGCCGCCGAGGCAGGTTATGAATCGGGCCGGGGTGAGAGCGCCGGGGTTGTTCGGATTGCCGCGCAGGAACACGTGGGACGGCTGCGGGTGAGGCAGGTCCTCCATCGCCATCGCGCGCGGAGGCGCGCCGTCGTAGGCCGATTGCGCGAGCATCGAGTTATAGCGGTTGCGAAAGGTGCGGGAATTGTTGCTGTCGCCCTCGGTGTAGACCAGCTCGAATTCGTCCAAGGGCACATCAGCGGGCACCGCACCGCCGGCCTTGCGCCAGCGGTTGAGCACGTGCAGATTCAATTGGCGGTCGCGGGCCAGTTCCTCAATCTCGGGATTCGACATATGCTGAGAGTCCTTGGCGGCGCGCTCATATTCCGGCGCCTGGGACCGGAAGAAGGCCACCATCTCGGCATGCCGCCGCGCGCGGTAGTCCTGATATTCCTTTTCGATCCGGACAAGGCGTTGCTCGTAGACGGCCTGTTTGGGGGAAACAGCGCCGGCGGGCGCGAGCAGCGGCAGTTGGGCGGGTTTGCGGATGCTCGAAAAGATGGAGTAGAGCGAGTAGTAATCCTTGGCCGGGATCGGATCGTACTTATGATCGTGGCAGCGCGCGCAGGCCACCGTGAGGCCCAGGAATCCGCGCGTGACGGCGTCGATGCGGTCATCGACTGTTTCAGGAAAACTTTTCGGGAACTCGCGTCCGAGGCTGAGGTATCCGAGCGCGGCGAGATGTTTTGGTTCGACATTCGGAACGCGATCGGCGGCGATCTGATAGAGCACGAACTTGTCGTAGGGCAGATCAATATTGAGCGCCTGGATGACCCAGTCGCGATACGTATAGGACCACGGGTAGCGTTGGCCGGAGTTGACCGCGTCATTCACCGAATCCGCGTAGCGGGCCACATCGAGCCAGTGCCGGGCGTAGCGTTCCCCGTAGCGGGGGGAGGCGAGGAGGCGGTCAATGAGACGCTCATAGGCCAGCGGCGAGGGATCCCGGACGAACTGATCCACATCGGAGGCCGAGGGCGGCAGGCCGGTGAGATCGTAGGTGGCGCGGCGGATCAGCGTGGAGCGGCCGGCCTCCGGCGAGGGCGCCAGTCCCTTGGAGGCCAGAGGTTCGAGGATAAATGCATCGACGGTCTTGCGAGTAGTGGAGGCTTGCGGCCTCTTCAGGGACCACAGAGCCGGTTTCCTGAGTGTGTCCGGCCTGGCTTCGGCAGGCAGCGGGGCCCCATTGCGAATCCAGTTCTCAAACTCGCCGATGATTTCGGCGGGCAGCGGATCACCGGGAGGCATCTTCAACGACTTGTCCTGATGCCGGATGGCGCGCATGAGCAGGCTTCGATCGGGATCACCGGGCACCAGTAGAACGCCGGCGTTACCGCCTTTCCTGATTCCGGCTGCCGAGTCCAGGTAGAGTCCACCCTGTATGGCGGGGGCGGCTTTGCTGTGACACATGTAGCAGCGCGAGGCGAGCACAGGACGGATCTTTTTTTCGAAATGATCGAGCCGGGCGGCATCCTCCTGGGCGTGGAGGGAAGCAGCCATCGTGATGGTGAGCAGCGCTAGTTTGATACGAGGCAAGATAACTCCTAGTAGCGCGCCAGCCAGCGCGCCTTTTCCACGAGCTTTTCCGCGTTCGGCAAGAAAGCCTCTTCCAGTGGCGGGCTATAGGGGACGGGGGTGTCGGGGGCGGCGATGCGAAGGACGGGTCCGTCGAGATGCTCGAAGGCTTTTTCAGTGATGCGGGAGCTGATCTCGCCGCCGAGACCGCCGGTGAGAGTAGCCTCGTGCAGAACGATAGCCTTGGAAGTTTTGCGGACGCTGGCGAGGATGGTCTCCTCGTCGATGGGGAGGAGCGTGCGCAGGTCCACGATCTCCATCGAGATGCCTTCCTTGTCGAGGATCTGGGCGGCTTCGGCGGCGACATGGACCATGGCTCCGTAGGTGATGACGGAGAGGTGGCGGCCTTCGCGGAAGATGGCGGCCTTGCCGAGAGGCACGGTGTAGCCGGTGTCGGGCACCTCGCCTTTTATGCGGCGGTAGAGGGCTTTGTGTTCGAAGAAAATGACAGGGTCGTTATCGCGGATGGCCGACTTGATGAGTCCCTTGGCGTCATAGGCCGTGGACGGCTGCACGACCTTAAGCCCGGGGGTGTGCACAAACCAGGCTTCCGGATTCTGCGAATGAAACGGGCCGCCGTGAATGCCGCCGCCGCTCGGGGCACGGACGACGATCGGGGCAGGCGCGTTCCAACGGTAGCGGGACTTGGCGGCGAAATTGACGATCTGGTCAAAACCGCACGAGATGAAGTCGGCGAACTGCATTTCGGCCACGGGCCGCATGCCCATGAAGCTTGCGCCGATGGCGGCACCGACGATGGCGGATTCGGAGATGGGGGTGTCGACGACGCGCTCCGCACCGAAGTGGTCCAGCATGCCGGCGGTCACCTTGAAAGCTCCGCCATAGACGCCGATGTCTTCGCCGAGGAGGAAGACGGACGGGTCGCGCTCCATCTCTTCCCAGATGCCTTGGCGAATGGCTTCGAGGTAGGTGATCTGCATTTACATAGGCTCCCGACCGGAACGATCTTTTGGGGATTCGTAAACGTTGTCCGTGAGAGTAGAAGGGTCAGGGAACGGACTGGCTTCAGCCCATTCGACGGCGGCGTCCACTTGCGTGCGGATCTCGGCCTGCAGATCGTCGAGCTGCTGGGGCGAGGCATAGCCGCGGTCCAACATGAGTTGCTGCATGCGCACGATGGGGTCTTTGGCGCCCCACTCATTCCACATGTCCTTGGGAACGTAGTCACCGGCATCGTGGGCGGAATGTCCGGTCATGCGGAACGTCTTGCACTCGATGAGGTAGGGTCCGAGTCCCTGGCGCGCATGCTCGGCCGCGCGCTGGGTGGCTTCATAGACGGCCCAGGCGTCGTTGCCGTCGACAATCTCGGCCGGAATTCCGTAGCCGGGCGCGCGGTCCGCCACATCCAGGCAAGCCATCTGTTTGTCCAGTGGAGTGGAGTAGGCGTACTGATTGTTGTTGCAGATCAGAACCAGCGGCGCCTTTTGGACGGAGGCGAGGTTGATTCCCTCATGCCAATCACCGCGGCTGGTTGCGCCGTCTCCAAAAAAAACGAAAACGATGTCGGTTGAGCGCTGCTGCTTGAGGGCCATGGCAGCCCCCGCCGCGACCGGAACCGATGCGGCCATGGCGCTGATGATGGCAATGATGCGGCGGTTGAGGTCGCCCATGTGCATGTTGGCATCGCGGCCCTGGGTGAGACCGCCGACGCGGCCCATGTACTGCGCAAAGACTTCGCGCGGATCAATGCCGCGGATGAAGAAAAGGCCGAGGTCGCGGTGGCAGGGGAAGAGAACATCGGTGGGAGAGGCGACAAGTCCAGCGCCAACGCAAATGGCTTCCTGGCCGCGGCCGACGTAAACGCCACCCACGATCTTGCCCTGGCGGTAAAGCTTGCGCTCAATGCGATCCTCGGCCTCACGCATTAAGGACATGTAATACAGAAAGCGCCGACAGAGCGCGGCTTCCTGACCGGTTGCCACTGCGCCTGCCATTGTAATAGGGCTCACTGGTTTTACAGCCGCCATCCATTCTCCACGCAACAGGTCTCCAAGTAACACGCCTCCACCCAGCCAGGTGCCCTCAAATGCAGGAGAGCCGGGTCCAAATCGATTAGTATACGCTCTTCCGAGTAACACGCGCAAAACGGAGCTGCCGTCCGCAGCGCTAACCCGCGTGTTTCTGGCCCGTTTGGGGGCGCGGACGGCGCCCTTTGCGCTTTGGACGGTCAAGGGGGAGGCGAGAGACACCTGTGGCGTAGGGAACGAAGCGGTGCTGGACGGGGCCGCTATTGGGCAGGCTCCTGGGGGGTGATTTTGGGCTCCGCGGGCGAGGAAAACGCCTCACGGGAGCGTTTCGAGGCCGTGATCAGGGTGTTGATGGCCAGCGCATTCCAATATTTGTGAGTTCGTTTTGCAAGGGTCACGATTTCAGTAGGTTTGACCAGGGCCGGGAGGGCCCCTTTGCCGAGCGGTTCCGGGATTACGGTTTGGATGATGCGGTTGGTTTGGAGAGTTCGAAGCTGTCGCATGGAGCGGTGGAAGCCGCCTTGGGCGCGGGCATGGTAGCGCTCAATGCGGTCGAAGAGTTTTTCGCAATCCGGCTCAAAAAGCGGGTCGCGGCCGGAAGAGGCCATTTCGACCTCCTGTAGTTCGATCCGGTGGAGTGTCCAGGCATCGCGGAGCAGTTGGTGGAAGAGAGTGAGCTCGAGCGCGCCTTCGGGGCGAACCTCGGCAATGAAGTCGGCCGCGAGTTTTTTGAAATCGTCTTCCTGACCCGGCATGACGATGATTTTTTTCGAGGAGAAGCCGTGTTTGAGGGCGTTCATAGACGAGGAGGCTTTGCCTTCCGGTGTCCGTGGCCCGGTAAAATTGGTTAAAGCAGACATTTTTTTGTCCTTATCCGATAGAGTGGGCGATAGTGCCGCCCTGGTTTGACGGTAGCAGCGGAGGCGGGAAAACATGCAAAATATGAACACCTATGTTGTTGATATTATGGGAGAAGAAAAATATCTTGGATCGGAAAAACCAGTCTGGGGCCGCGGTATATTTGAGAGGTTTGCGGCCATATGAGCATGAGAGATGCAACCAGGGAAGAATTCAAAGAGTTGTATTTCAGACTCGGCGGCGGGGAGGCCGCAGGTTGGGGCCGCGCCTATTGGAACGAGTTTTTCCGTGACGACGGAAGGACCGATATGAAGTATCGGGTGGAAGAACCGGAAACACCTGAGCACAGGCGAATGATGATCGTCACAGATTTTGGTGTGAAGGAGTATCGCTTGTTCTTTTTAACC
>Ga0209726_10009092_pt1 | contig 10445 bp, 9 predicted proteins | sample Subgrocontami54m_FD_187453 | JGI IMG/M metagenome (GOLD analysis project Ga0209726, IMG submission 187453) | Subsurface groundwater microbial communities from S. Glens Falls, New York, USA - GMW46 contaminated, 5.4 m (SPAdes) (version 3) | ecosystem: Environmental > Aquatic > Deep subsurface >... | reverse complement strand
GCACTTCGGTGCGAACGTTGCGGATTTTCCCCCATCGATCGAGCAGCTCCTGCGAATAGCCGGCGGCCGGGAATTCGTCCCAGGTATGGGTGAACACGGTCCCGTCCCTGTCCCCGGCGGTTGCCGTCCAGATCTCCTCCGCGGTAAACGATAGGACGGGAGCCATCAGCCGCACCAGGCGCTGCAGTATCTGATAGAGCGCGTTCTGCGCCGAGCGCCGCGCCTTCGAGTCCTTGCCGGCGGTGTAGAGCCGATCCTTGAGAATATCGAGGTAAAACCCGCCCAGATCCTCGGAGCAGAAACCCTGCAGCTTCTGCACCACAAAGTGGAAGTCGTAATTTTCGTAATCACGAATCATCTCCTGCTGCAGCGACTGCGCAAGCGCGAGCGCATAGCGGTCGATCTCCAGCCAGTCCGCTGGCGGCAGCGCGTGCGCAGAGGGGTCGAAGTCGGCGGTGTTGGCGAGCAGGAAGCGGAGCGTGTTGCGGATGCGGCGATAACTTTCGACAACGCGTTTCAGGATTTCGTCCGAGATCGACAGTTCGCCCGAATAATCCGTCGCCGCCACCCACAGGCGCAGGATTTCGGCGCCCAGGCTTCCTGCGACCTTCTGCGGTTCAAGCGTGTTTCCCAGCGACTTCGACATCTTGCGGCCCTGGCCATCGACGAAAAAGCCATGCGTCAACAGAGCCTTATAAGGCGGCACGCCGTTGAGCATGCAGGAGACGAGTAACGAAGAGTGGAACCAACCGCGGTGCTGGTCGGAACCTTCGAGGTACAGCTCGGCCGGGAATTGCAGTTCTGCGCCGTGCGAGCCGGCCCCGGTCGCTTTGCCGTCGGGCCCGCCCATCACCGTCTGATGCGTCGAGCCCGAATCGAACCATACGTCGAGCGTGTCCTTGATCTTGATGTACTGTTCCGCTTCCGCGCCCAGCAGTTCCTTCGGATCCAGCGTCTGCCAGGCTTCGATGCCGCCCCGCTCCACGCGCTCGGCCACCTGTTCCAGCAATTCGAGCGTGCGCGGATGCAGTTCGCTGGTTTCCTTGTGGATGAAGAAGGGCATGGGCACGCCCCATTGGCGCTGGCGCGACAGCGTCCAGTCGGGGCGGTTGGCGATCATGCCGCGCAGGCGCGCCTGGCCCCAGTCCGGGTAGAAGCGCGTGTTGTCGATGCCGCGCAAGGCAGTCGCGCGCAATGACTCCGCGGGCCGGACGCCGTTGAAGCCCGGCGGCGCGTCCATGCTGGCGAACCACTGCGTGCTGGCGCGGTAGATGATGGGCGTCTTGTGGCGCCAGCAGTGCATGTAGCTGTGCACATAGTCTTCGGAGTGAAACAACGCGCCCGCTTCCGCGATCTTCTTGACGATCTCGGGATTGGCCTTCCAGATCATCATACCGCCGAAAAACGGCAGCGACGCGGCGAACTTGCCGTCACCCATCACCGGTGTGAGGATCTGCTCGTCCTTCATGCCGTAGTGACGGCAGGAGTCGAAATCCTCCACGCCGTAGGCCGGGGCGCTGTGGACGATGCCGGTGCCGGTGTCCAGCACCACGTACTCGCCGAGATAGACGGGCGTCAGACGATCATAAAACGGATGGCAAAAATTGATCAGTTCCAGATTCTTCCCTGGACAACTATGATCAAACATGCGCGTCGGATCCTTACGCTTAATCGCAAAGCGAGCAAGACATGCGTCCTTTAGATCGTTTGCGAGTATCACCGCACCCTTCTCCGTTTCCACTAACGAATACAGGTACTCCGGGTGAACGTTCAACGCTTGGTTGCCGGGGATAGTCCAGGGCGTCGTCGTCCATATCACGGCGTATATCGGCCCTTTCGGTAGATCGTCCATATCCATGGCGAATGCGCGTGCCAACCTTTCGCGCTGCTCGTCAGGCAGTCGAAAGCCGACATCGATCGCAAAGTCTTTCTTGTCCGCATATTCGACCTCCGCTTCGGCTAGCGCCGAGCCGCAGTCGAAGCACCAGTTCACCGGCTTCAGGCCGCGGTAGACATAGCCCTTCTCCAATATCTTGCCCAGCGTGCGGATTTCGTCGGCCTCGTTGCCGTAGGCCATGGTCTGGTAGGGATGGTCCCAGTCGCCGAGCACGCCGAGGCGCCGGAAATCCTGTTTCTGCCGCTCGATCTGCTCCGCGGCATAGGCGCGGCAAAGGCTTTGTGTTTTTTCCACCGGCAGGTGCTTGCCGTGATGCTTTTCGATCTCGCGCTCGATCGGCATGCCGTGGCAGTCCCAGCCGGGCACGTAGACCGCGTCGTAGCCCGCCAGGTTGCGCGACTTGACGATGATGTCCTTCAGAATCTTGTTGATCGCGTGGCCGAGATGGATGTCGCCGTTGGCGTAAGGCGGCCCGTCGTGCAGGATGAATTTCGGCCGGCCCCTGGACGCGGCGCGGATTTTCTCGTACACCCCTTCATCCTGCCATTGCTTGACCCACACCGGCTCGCGTTTGGCCAGGTCACCGCGCATCGGGAAGGGCGTGTCGGGAAGGTTCAGCGTGTTCTTGAAGTCAGCCATTTTGCTTTTCAATCATTTCGTTTGCTCAACTGTGGATATGGGCGACGCGCCGTGAACCAAAGCGGTTCATGCGCGTTCATGCGCGGCCAGAAATTCCCTGGCAATGTCGCAATCCTCGGCGATGCGCGCTTTCAGCGCTTCGAGGTCCGGGTATTTCTTTTCGTCGCGTATCTTGTGCAGGAAATCGATGCGCAGATGCTGGCCATACATGTCGCCGGCAAAATCGAACAGGTGCACTTCCAGCTTGGCCCGCCCGCTGTTGTCCACCGTCGGACGCAAGCCCAGGCTCGCGGCGCCGTTGCGGATGTGCCCGCGCCCATCGAGGGTGCGAACGGCGAAGATCCCGGACAAAGGCGGCCGGTTGTGCCGCAGCTGCACATTCGCAGTGGGAAATCCGATTTGCCGGCCGAGCTTGTCGCCATGCACTACCCGGCCGCTGATGCTGTAGGGCCGACCAAGCAGCGCTTCGGCCTCTGCCAGCCGGCCCGCGGCCAAGGCAGCGCGCACGGCCGAACTTGACACGCGCACTCCGCCCTGCTCGATAGTGGGCATCGCCTCCAGACCAAAACCGTGCTTGCGCGACGCCTCCTGCAGCAGGGAAAAATCCCCCGCGCGCCTGGCGCCGAAACGGAAGTCATCGCCGATCAGCAGCCAGCGCATGCCCAGACCCTCGAGTAACACGCGCTCGATAAAATCCTGCGGTGACCTGCTGGCGTAGGCGCGGTTGAAACGGCTGACATGCACGCGCTCGATGTCGTGGGTGGCGAGCAATTCCAGTTTCTCCCGCAGGGATGTGAGCCGCGTCGGCGCCGTTTGCGGCGCAAACAACTCGAGCGGATGCGGTTCGAAGGTGAGCACGCAGGCGGAGAGTCCGAGCGCGCGCGCCTGGTCCTTGAGACGGGCGAGCATCGCCTGGTGGCCCCGATGCACGCCGTCGAAATTGCCGATGGTAAGCGCCGTGGGCGACTGGCTGCGTGCGGAAATGGTGCGGCAAACCCGCATGTTCAGGATCAGCCTTGAATGGCTAAAATCCTGAATTATAGCGGCTTTCCGCTACCTCCGAAATACAAAACCCGTTTGCGCCGGCGCTGCGAGGAACCATTTGACGCCAAACAAAGCGGCGCCGACAAGCAGCGCGGAGAACCACACGAGCGACCACTCCGGCACCAGCAGCCCGAAGATCGGATCATGGCGCGCGGAGCAATCCCCGTAGGCATAGAAAATAAAAGGCAGCAGCTTGGCCGACGGCAGGTTATTCACGAACTGCTCCATCACATCGATGCCGCAGCCGAACTTGGGATGACGCAGCGTCCATACATGCCATATCGCGACGCCCAGGCCAGAGCCCGCAGCGAGCGCCATGCCAGCCGCATAGAGCGCGGCGACGCGGCGGCGCGGGTTGTGCACCGCTGCGGCGAGCGCGATCAGGCCGACCAGGAAAAACCCTTCGCGCTGCAGCACACACAGGGGACAGGGTGCCTGGCCCTGAAGGTGCTGAAGAATCAGGGCCTCGGCGAGCAGCGCCAGGGGAATCAGCGTGAACGCTGCAAACACCCGTCTCGGGGTCAACTCGAATTTCATCTGGTTTGTCGCCCTATCGCTGGTCGCGCTATGCTACTTCGCCCCGGCGCTCAGCCAAGGCTGGGATTGAGCGTATAGATGCCGGTGACGCTGGCCTTGGCGAGCACTCGGCCTTCGATCGCCTTCAACACGTCGCCGCCCTTGAACATGCCGCTCAGCGCGCAGCGCGCGCTGTCCAGCGCATACAGGGTGAATACGTAATGGTGCAGGATCTCGTCGTTCCACGGCGGGCACGGTCCGTCGTAGCCGAAGTAGTTGCCGCTCATGTCCTTGTCCCCGGCAAACCAGGCGGTGTAGTCGTTGAGCCCCTGGCGCGTGCCGCGCTTCGCCTCGGGCCCCTGCTTGCCGCGCGCGCTGATGCCGTCGCAAAACTCGGCTTCCGCAATCGCGCTCACGGCCGCGGGAATGTCCACCAGAACCCAGTGATAAAAATCCACGCGCGCCAGGCTGGCCGGAACGCTGCGTCCCTCCTGGTTCACGTCGTCGCCCTTGCTCGGCACATCGCGATCGTGGCAGATCAACACGAATGACCTGGTCCCGGCCGGGACTCCGCTCCAGCTCAATTGCGGATTGCGGTTGGAAGAAAGCGTGATGTGGTCGGTCGCATGCGGCACCGCGAATGCGCAAGTGCCGGGAATGCGCTGATTGTCGCCAAAACTTGAACTGCTCAGTTTCATCTTCTACCTCCTGCTCGAAAATGGATTCGGCGCAACGACCGCAAATAGCGCAACGCGGAACAATTCAAAATCTGTTGGCGCCCAAAACGGTTACCTTAGTTCAGCCGCGAACACACCAGCCGCAGCGCGGCGGCCTTGCCCATGATCTCTTCCGCGTCCGGCGCCTGCGGACGCCGCTCCAGGTAATCCTCCAGATCAGCCAGCGCCGCGCGGAAACAATCGAGCTTGTAATAGGCGAGACCCCGGTCGCGCACCTCGTCGGCCGCATGCGGCGCCACCATCACCATGCGTTGCATCACCTTCAGCGTATTTTGCGCCTCCTCCGCCTGCTGGTAAATGCCTTTGAGGTTGCGCAGCACGCGCGCCAGGATCTGCCGGGAAGTGGCCGCCTCCAGAAATTGCGGCAGCGGCAGCGTGTCGGCCTCGCGCTGCGGCAACACCTGCGCCAGGCGCGCGCGCAGGTCGGATTCGGATTGCGCCTCGCCGCCGCAGAACGGGTCGATGACGAGCTGCCCCCCGGTCACGCGCAGCTTTACCAAGAAATGCCCCGGAAAGGACACGCCTTGCAAGCGCAGGCCCAGGCGCTGGCCGATCTCCATGTACAGGATCGACAAGGTGATCGGTACGCCGGTGCGCCGCTCCAGCACCTCGTTCAGGTAGCTGTTGCGCGGATCGAAATAATCGCTCGCGTTTCCGCTAAAGCCCAGCTCGTTGAACAGGTAACGGTTCAGCACCACGATTTTCTGCTCGGAGAACGCATCGCTCGGCAGGCGGCGCTTAACCGTTGTGGCGAGCGCGTCGATGCGCGAGAGGTAATGCGCGACGTCCAGCTTGGGGTAGGCATCCTGCGCGATCAGCAGGCAGGCCTCGGCAAGGCTGAAATTCTCCCGACACAGCAGCGCGGAAAACTGGTCCAGTCGGTATTCCATAGACTGACGGTGAACTATTCTGCGGCGCGGCGCGCGAAATCCCCGATGCGAAAGCCGAGCAACCACAAGGTGGCAAAGTAAATGCCGGCACCCAGGCACACTATACCGACTAAGCCGGCCGTCCGGTACTGCCAGGCCGTGGCGAGCCACCAGTCCTCGCGGCCCATCGCGCCCCACAGCGCCGCGGCCATCACCGCGAGCGCCAAGGCCAGCTTGCAGGTGAACTCCGCCCAGCCGGTTTGCGGTGTGTAGATGCGGTGCTGGCGCAGCTTGTAGTAAAGCAGGCCGGCGTTCAGGCACGCCCCCAGGCCGATTGCGAGCGCGAGGCCCGCATGCTTGAGCGGCCCGATCAGGGCGAGGTTCATGAGCTGCGTCGCAACGAGCGTGATCACGGCGATCTTCACCGGCGTGCGGATGTTCTGGCGGGCGTAGAAACCCGGTGCCAGCACTTTCACCAGAATCAGGCCGAGCAGGCCGATACTGTAGGCAACCAGCGCCTGGCGCGTCATCAGCACGTCCTGGACGCTGAACTCGCCGTAATGGAACAAGGTGCTGATGAGCGGCAGCGCCAGCAGCGCCAGCGCCACCGCCGCCGGCAGCGCCAGCAGCAAAGTCAGGCGCAGCCCCCAGTCGAGCAGGCGGCTGTACTGCTCGATGGCATCGCTCGAGTAATACTTGGACAGGCTGGGCAGCAGGATGGTGCCCAGCGCCACCCCGAGCATGCCCGTGGGAAATTCCATCAACCGGTCGGCGTAATACAGCCAGGACACGCTGCCGTTGGCAAGAAACGAGGCGAAGATGGTGTTGATGAGCAACGACAGCTGGGCGATGGAAACGCCGAACACCGCCGGCCCCATGAGCTTGAGGATTCGCCGCACGCCCGGGTCGGAAAAACCCGGACGCAGGCGCGGCAGCATGCCGATTCTTGCAAGATAGGGCAGCTGCAGTGCGAGCTGCAGCACGCCGCCTACGAGCACCGCCCAGGCGAGCACCAGCACCGGCGGCCGGAAATAGGGTGCGAACACCAGCGCGCAAAATATGAAACTCAGATTGAGCAGCGTCGGCGTGAACGCGGGAACGGCGAAGCGGCTCCAAGTATTGAGGATGCCGCCAGCTAGCGACACCAGGGAAATGAACAGCAGATAGGGAAAGGTGATACGCAGCATCGCCACCGTGAGTTCGAATTTCTCCGGGGTGGCTGAGAACCCTGGCGCGCTGACATAGATGATCCAGGGTGCGGCGAGGATGCCGATGACACTCACGCCAAGCAGCGCCAGCGTCAACACCGTGGCAACGCGATCGACCAGCAGCCTGGTCTCGCCTTCGCCGTTCCTGGTCCTGTATTCGGCCAGAATAGGCACAAAGGCCTGGGAGAAGGCACCCTCGGCGAACAGGCGCCGCAGCAGGTTGGGAATACGGAAGGCGACGAAAAACGCGTCGGTTGCGAGCCCGGCGCCGAACAGGCGCGCGATCACGGCATCGCGCACGAAGCCGAGGATACGCGACACGAGCGTCATGCCGCTCACCGTAGCGAGCGCGCGCAGAAGATTCATGCCTGGATTATACGAAAACGAAGTTTCAGTGGAGGCTAATGCGCGAAGCGCGTTATGCCGACGCTAAAATGCGCTTGCGTAACAGGGACTAAATCAGTATCATTGCGCCCTTTCGTGTTCCTTAGTTGGGTTGTAACATGGCCAATACAGATTCCGCGCGCAAGCGTTCCCGCCAAGCCGAGAAACAGCGGCGCCACAACGCCAGCCTGCGCTCGACGCTGCGCTCGGCGATCAAGGACGTGAATAAAGCCATCGCGGGCGGCGACAAAGCCGGCGCCAAACAGGCACTGAGCCAGTCTTCGAGCATCGTTGACCGTATCGCCGACAAGAAAATCATCCATAAGAACAAAGCCGCACGCCACAAAAGCCGCCTCGCCGCCGCTGTCAAGGCGATGCCTTAAGGATCGAACCGCATCGAAGAAACGGCCGGCCTATGCCGGCCGTTTTGTTTTGTGCCCTCCCCTTTGCCTATTTTTTTGCAATTACGGCCTTGGCAGGGCAGCCCATGGATGCACGGCCAGTCGCGGCAATTGAGAAAAAATACCGCTGGAACAAAAATTTGCGTTGAACTGGTGGAAGGCATATGCTATAGACCGCTTAAGAGCTTGAATAGGGGGGCTTTTGTGGCATCTTCGGCGATCATAAAATACGGATTCCGCATTCGCACACGCAGCGGCCTGATTGTGGATAACCTGTTGATACACGGCAGGGACGAAGTTGATGCCGAGCGCAAACTGCGGCAGATGTATCAATATTGCAAAATTCTGGAATGCACGGTGCATAAGCCAGGCAAGCGCGCCGAACTGGCGGCCGCAAGGTAAGCGCAAGCGCGCAATCACACCAGTACACTTGCGGCACTGGCGTTATTCTGGTGGCTGTGGCAGTGTGCTAAAATAAATTAAAGAAAATAAAGGCACACGGCGGCATTTGCCGCCGTGTGCGTTTTGTTTTAGGACTCGGTCATGTCGCACGTAATGAACACCTATGCCAGACTTCCCGTGGCCTTCACGCACGGCCAGGGCGTCTGGCTGTGGGATGCGCAGGGCAAGCGCTACCTGGATGCCCTCGGCGGCATCGCTGTGAACACGCTCGGCCATGCCCACCCCAAGCTGGTGAAAACGCTTGCCACGCAGGCCGGCAGGCTGATTCACACCTCCAATATCTATCAGATCACCGAGCAGGAAAATCTCGGCGACAAGCTCGCCGCCATAAGTGGCATGGACCGGATTTTTTTCTGCAATTCCGGTTGCGAGGCAAACGAGGCCGCGATCAAGATCGCGCGGCTGTACGCCAAGGGAAAAGGCGTCGAGAACCCTGCCATCGTCGTGATGGAAAAAGCATTTCACGGCCGCACTCTGGCCACGCTCTCGGCCACGGGCAGCCGCAAGGTGCAGGCCGGTTTCGAGCCGCTGGTATCGGGTTTCGTGCGCGTGCCCTACGACGACCTGGAAGCGGTGCGCCAGGTGGCGCAGCACAATCGCAATGTGGTCGCTGTCCTGGTCGAACCGATACAGGGCGAGGGCGGCATCAACATCGCGCACCTGGAGTACCTGAGAGGCCTGCGCGAATTGTGCGATCAGTACCAGTGGCTGCTGATGCTCGATGAAATCCAGTGCGGCCTTGGCCGCACCGGCAAATGGTTCTTCTATCAGCACGCGGATTTTCTTCCCGACGTGGTCACTCTGGCCAAGGGCCTCGCCGGCGGCGTGCCCATCGGCGCCTGTCTCGCCAGGGGCGCCGCGGCCGAGGTGCTCAAACCGGGTAATCACGGATCCACTTTCGGAGGCAATCCGTTCGCCTGCGCCGCCGCGCTCACCACCCTCGAAGCCATCGAGCAGGAAAAACTGCTGGACAACGCGGTCAAAGTGGGCGATTTCATCCGCGCCAGCCTTGGCGCCGCCTTGGCTGGCGTCAAAGGCGTGGTTGCGGTCCGGGGCATGGGCCTGATGCTAGGCATCGAGCTCGACCGGTCCTGCACCGACCTGACCCAGCGCGCGCTCGACGCCGGGCTGCTCATCAATGTCACCGCCGACAAGATCGTGCGGCTGCTGCCGCCGCTCATCATGAACCAGGAGGAGGCGCGCCAGCTCGTCGAAATGCTCTCCGCCCTGATTCGCGACTTCCTCAGCCAGCCGACCGCGGCGCACTAAGGCCGAAAGTGCATCATGAAGCTGCGGCATTATCTACAATTCAAGGATTTTTCCCGCGCCGAGTATGGTTACCTGCTCGAGCGCGCGCGTTGGATCAAGGCGCAGTTCAAGCAATATAAGACCTACCACCCCCTGGTCGACCGCACTCTGGCGATGATTTTCGAGAAGCAGTCGACGCGCACGCGCCTTTCATTCGAATCCGGCGTACAACAGCTCGGCGGCTCGGCCATTTTCTTGAGCACCCGCGACACCCAGCTCGGGCGCGGCGAGCCGGTGGAGGACATGGCGCAGGTGGTCTCGCGCATGGTCGATATCGTCATGATACGCACTTTCGAGCAGTCGATCCTCGAGCGCTTTGCCGGGGTTTCGCGCGTCCCCGTGATCAACGGGCTCAGCAACGAATACCACCCCTGTCAGGTGCTGGGCGACATCTTCACCTTCGTCGAGCATCGCGGCCCGATCGGCGGCAAGACGGTGGCATGGATCGGCGACTCCAACAACGTTTGCAACACCTGGATGCAGGCCGCGGCTATTTTTGATTTCAAGCTGCGCGTCTCGACACCTCCCGGCTACGAAGTGGAAGCGGAACGCGCCGGCATCTACGGCAAGGCCCATTACGAGCATTTTGCCGACCCGATGGAAGCGGCGCGCGGCGCCGCGCTGGTCACCACCGATGTCTGGACCAGCATGGGTTTCGAGGCGGAGGACGCGGAGCGCAAGCGCGACTTCAGCGACTGGCAGGTGGATGCCGACATGATGAAACTGGCCGGCGCGGATGCCTTGTTCATGCACTGCCTGCCGGCGCATCGCGGCGAGGAGGTGTCCGCGGAGGTGCTCGACGGGCCGCAGAGCGTGGTCTGGGACGAAGCCGAGAACCGCCTGCATACGCAGAAAGCGCTGATGGAGTTCCTGCTGTTGGAAAAAGTCGCATGAACGGCGCGAAGCAGACATCGGCAGGCGCCGGAGAATACATCGACCTGCGGCTATCGATCTTGCGCGGACGGCGGCCCGTCCGCGCG
>Ga0209726_10009087_pt1 | contig 10449 bp, 8 predicted proteins | sample Subgrocontami54m_FD_187453 | JGI IMG/M metagenome (GOLD analysis project Ga0209726, IMG submission 187453) | Subsurface groundwater microbial communities from S. Glens Falls, New York, USA - GMW46 contaminated, 5.4 m (SPAdes) (version 3) | ecosystem: Environmental > Aquatic > Deep subsurface >... | reverse complement strand
GCTCGGGGTATTGGTCGGCGCGGGGTGGTGGAACAACCCGCAGGTCCTGGTGTTCGTCGTGCCCGCGATGCTCGCGTGCGCGGCGCGCGGTGAGCTGGCGACCAGCCGCAGCGACGGCCGGTTCGCGGTGGTCGGGCGAACGGCGTCGGGTCAGGTGGGGCTGCTGTTGGTGGTCGGGGGGGCCCTGGCGGCGCTCGCATCGTTGGCGATGCCATTCACGTCCGTTCGCGGCGTCTCGGTGATGGGGCTCGATATCTCGCTCGAGCGCCCCGAGAAGTACCTCCCGCGCACGATGGCCTGCGCGGCGCTAGGGCTCGTCATCCTCGAGCTCGTCGCGTCGCGGTCTCGCCGGCGCACGGTGGCCGGGGGCGCGTGGTTCGGGCTCGCGGCGATCATGGGTGCGATGCCCTACGCAGTCCACAAGCTGTGGGGACCCGAGGCCAAGGTCGAGCCGTGGATGCAGTTCCGGCTCGACGATCTCGGTCATCACGCTGCCGATGTGCGCGACCACGTGATGGCAGCGATGTTCGGCGGCGGCGTGCACGGTGTCAGTGCCGCGGCGGTGGTGGTGGCGCTCGCCGTCGCGCTCGTGGTGGGCCACCGCGAGGAGCTGCTCCGGCTCGCCCGGCTGCGCTCGCGTGGTCTCTCGGCACCCGTGGTCGCCGCGCTCTCGGGAGTCGTGCTGGGGACGATCATGCTCCTGCGCGGCTCGTTTCTCGGCGGACCGCGCCACTTCCTCAGCATGCTCGTGCCCGTTGCAGCGATCGTGGCATGGGCCGCGGGTGCGCTCGCGCGGCGTTCGACCCTCGCGGCCGCGATCTTCGTTCTCGCCCTGGCGACTCATGGGTTCCTCGGCGTCCGCCATGTGCCCGACGCCCTCGCCGCGCGCGAGCGTCCCGATCGTGCGCGCTTGTTGCGCTGGCTGGCGGCCCAGCAGTTGTCCCACGGGTACGGACAATACTGGGTGGCGTTCGAGCTCAGCCTGCTCGGCGGTGATCGGTTGCTCATCGCGAGCGACTACGACCCCATGGGCAACTACGATCGGTTTCCCGAGTGGACCCGAATCGTCGAGCGCGCTCCGGGGCAGCGGGTTCGGCTCTTCGACCTCGAGTGGGCCTGGGACCACCAAAGGTTGTGCGCCGCTCACGAGCGACCGCTAGGACGAGTGCTCGAGCGCCGTCGATTCGGCTCGCGGTGGGTCGTGGTGCGGTATTGTCGGGACTGAGCAAAATTGCCTTCTTACACGAAACGTCGCTAGAAACACCTGCGGTGCAGTTGGCTAACGAACATCGAGATTACGTGGTCTTTTGTCAGCGGTAGCCGTATATAGAAAGGTATCCGGTGATCGCGGGCCTTTCTCACACGGAATCGCGCGTGATTCATCTGTAGCGACTCTGCCGAAATACCGTACCGCACGAGGAGACATGAACATGCTCGAGAAATTGCTGAGTGGAGAAGCGGGACCCGCCGCTGAGTTTTCGACCGTGGCGATTCGCATGCCGAAGAAGATCCACAATGATCTGCGGGAATTCGTCACGAAGCATGGCCTGACGATTCAGTCGGTGGGCGAGGCGGCCCTGACGCACGCGCTCGAAGAGCTGCGCCGGGCCACGCCGCGTCCGGGCGTCACGCCGACCAAGCCGCGCGGTGCCGGTCGCAAGAGCTAGTCACCGTCGTACGGGTGGCACCTGCGCGAGCGCGATCCTCGGGTCGCGCTCGCGCGTCGTTTTCACCGCGGTGGCCGACGGCGATCTCACGCGTACCATAGTTGCGTGACGACGCCTCCCCTGCCGCTCGCGCCCCACGAGCGCATCCTCCAGGTCGCGCTGCCCGCGCTCGTGCTCGCCCTCGCGTGGCGCAGCGGCGCGCCGGGGCACGCGGCCACGATTGCCCTGGGGGCCGCGTGCTACGCGGTCGCGGTGTTCGCCTTGCGGCGGAAGCCCGGCGCCGCGACGCAGAAGCTGCGGCTGCTCATGGGGCACCTCATCCTGCTGTGGAGCTACTGGCAGGTCGAGTGGACGATTCCGGCGCTCGGGCTCGGGCCGCGCGACGCGGAGCTCCTGGCGATCGATCGCGCATTGTTCGGCGCCACGCCGGGCGCGTTGCTCGAGCCATGGGTCTCGCCGTGGCTGAACGACGCGATGAGCGCGAGCTACTTCTTCTACGTCGTGTACTTCCAGATCGTGGTCGTGGCATCGCTGTTTCGGCCGTCTCGCGAGCTCCATCGGCTCGTCCGGCCGCTGTACCTCACGTTCCTGATCGGCATGCTCGGGTACTACCTCGTGCCGGCCCGCGGACCCCGCTACGTCTATCCGGCGATGTTCGCCTCGTCGGTCGAGCAGGGGAGCTGGATCACGACGCTGAACCAGCTTGTGGTCTCGAGCGGCTCGTCGAAGTTCGACGTGTTCCCGAGCCTACACCTGGCGATCGGTTGGACGCTGTGGCTCCACGATCGACGGCACAGCCGCACGCGCGCGTGGATCGCGCTGCCGTGGGGGATCGGGCTCTCGATCTCGACCGTGTACCTGCGCTACCACTACGGGATCGACCTCGTGGCGGGCGCGCTGCTCGTCGTGGCGGTTCAGGCGTGGGACCGCCGCGCGGGACCACACGGCGCGGCGGTGGGGGATCCCGAGGCGTAAACCTACACGATCTCGCCCACGTGTCGGACGATCTTTCCGACGAGCCCGTACGCGACCGCCTCCTCGGGCGACAACCAGAAGTTGCGGTGGGTATCCTTCTCGATCCGCGCGAGCGGCTGACCCGTGCGGTCGGCGAACATCTGATTCAGGCGCGCGCGCATCTTCAGGATCTCGTCGGCCTCGATCATGATGTCGGAGGCGTGCCCGCTCGCGCCGCCCGAGGGCTGGTGCAGCAGGAACCGCGTGTTCGGCAGGCAGAAGCGGTGCTCGCGTTCGGCGGCGATGAAGATCAACGCCCCTGCGCTCGCAACCCACCCTGTCCCCAAGATCCGCACGGTGGGCTTCACGTACCGGATCATGTCGTGGATGACGTCGCCACTCTCGACGTGGCCGCCCGGAGACGAAAGCACGAGCGTGATCGGGTCGTCCGAGACCGCGGACAACGCGAGCAGCTGAGCAGAGACCAGCGCCGCGACCTTCGGGCTGATGCCGTCGCACAACAAGATCGTCCGCGACTGGTACAGCTGCTCGGCCAGGAACTTCGGTAGCATCATCGCGCTGTCGGACATCGGTCGGGCTCTCGTCGCGGGGCGGGTGCGGTAGGCCGCGTAAGGTACGGGCTCGGCAGGAAGGTGTCCAGCGTCTTGTAACTCGGGCGGAGCGCGGGCTATTCTTCCCCGCCCATGCTCGAGCTCTTGCAGGCCATCACCGGCATCTTCGTGGTCGTCTACGAGGGGCAGCATGCCCTCAAGTTCACGCTGGGCCGAGCCGTCGGGATCGTGGGCCCCGGCGTGCACTTCAAGTGGCCTATCGTGCAGCGCTTCGCCGTGTTCGACACCCGTCACACGACGCTCGATCTCGAGCCGCAGACGATCCAGCTCCGAGACGACCTCGTGTTCGAGGTCGACGTCAAGGTCCTGTACCAGATCGTCGACCTGATGAAGGCCGTGATCGAGATCGACGACCTCGTCGCGGGCCTCCAGAATCGCATCGCGATGGCTGTGCAGCGGGTGATGCAGGCCCAGACTCGGCTGTCGATCTACGACGCGAACGCGATTGCGGGGCAGATCGGCGCCGAGCTTGCCGACGTCGAGCGCGATTGGGGCGTGCGGTTCCTCCGGATCGGCTTCTCGAACCTCTCGCCGTCGCCCGCTACGCTCGAGATCACGCAGCTCGATCTGCTCGCGCGCGAGCGCCTCGATCTCTACCGCCGACTCGTGGGCGAGGGCCTCGTTCCCGAGCACGCCGTTGCGCTCGTGACGGGCGCGGTCATCTCGACCCAGCCCCGCGCTCCCGTGCCGTCCCTCGCCGCCAAGCAGCGCGAGGAGGAGCGGCTTACCGCGCGGCTCGTGGCGTGGGCGAAGGAGGTCGAGCCGGAGGCCCCGTCGCCCACGGGTGACGTGTCGCGCACCGGCGCGGATCCTGCGGCGGGAGCCGACGGCGAGTCGCAGAGCGGCGCATGATCCGCGTGCAGAGTCGTCGATGACCCTCGAAGCCGCGTGGTCGTGGCTCGGTTGGGCCGTCGTGCGGCTCATCGAGGAGAACCCGTACCTCGTCCTCATGGCGCTCTACGCGGTGGCGCGCGCGACCGCCGTGACCGTCGAAACCGGCTACCACGGGGTGCGCTTCAGCTTCGGGCGCGCCGGGCGAGACATCGGACCCGGGTTGCACTGGCTGGTGCCGTTCCTTCAGGTCGTGCGGATCCTCCCGAGCCGTGCGCGCACGATCGACCTTCCGGCCCAGCGTGTGACGACACGGGACGGGCTCGTCGCCGATGTCGACGCCGCGGTCGTCTACCGCGTTGCGCGTGCGCGCGCGGCATTGGTGGAGATCGACCGGCTCGAGAAGGGCATGACCCAGTTGCTCGGGCTTGCGGTCCAGGACGTCCTGCGCGAGCTCGGGCGCGAGGCGCTGCGGCGGACACCCGAGCTCGACCGTCGGCTGGCCGCCGCGATGCAGGTTTGGGTGGAGCCGTGGGGAGTCTCGATCGTGCGCGCCGGCTTTGCGCGGGTCGTGCCGGCAGCGCCATCGCTGCGTGCGTTGCAGACGGGCGCCCGCGGGGCCGCGCGGCGCGAACGGTTCGGCGCGACGACGAACGAGGTCGGCGATGCGGTCGCGCTCGCGCTGCTCGGCGGCGCAGGCACCGTCGAGCGTCGCGCCCTGCGGGCCCGAGACCACGAGGTCGCGCGCGCACGCGACCGCGGCGTGCGTCGCGCGGCAGCCGCAGCGTTTCGGATCCTGGCGCGCGAGGCGCGCGCAGCTCTGCGCCCCTTCGTCGTGACGCGTGCACGCGTGGACGCGTCGCGGTCGACCCGTCTTGCACTGGACCGCGCAGCCCCGACCTTGGCCGCCGGGCGTGCGCCGGACGAGGAGGAGCGAAGCGGCCGGTGGCGGCATCGCCACGGGAACGTGGCGGGTCGACCGGATCTCGCCCGTGCCCGACGCGAGCGCGAGGGCACGCCGCCCTCCGCCGCGAGGTCGCCCAGCACGGCGAACCGGCCCGACTCGCGAGAAACCGGGCGCCAGCGCGCGGCGGCACCGAGCGTCCGCAAGTCGGCCGCGGCACGGGCGAAGGCGGTTGCGTCCCGCGATGTTACATCGCCGTCATCGCCGCGCCTCGGGCGTCGGCCTATCTTCGGGGCGTCTCCCTCGAGCAACCCCAGGAGTACGCCGATGCGCCTCGTCATCCTCGCCTTCGTCGTCGCCTCGCTCTCCGCCACGGCGCAGGAGGCTGCGCCATCCCCGCCCGCGCCGGACTACGCGGCGCACGTCGCCGCGCTGCGCGGGCGCCTGCCCGGACCCGAGTTCTCGATCGCCGTGGAGGCGCCGTTCGTCGTCGCGGGCAACCTGCCCCAGGCCGAGGTCGATCGCTGGGCGCGCGGCACGATTCGCTGGGCCGTGGGGAAGCTCAAGGCGAAGTACTTCGCGAAGGACCCCGCGCGGATCCTCGACATCTGGCTGCTTCGCGATCGAGCAACCTACGAGGCGACGTGCACGGCCCTCACCGGCCGCGCTCCCACCACGCCCTATGGGTTCTACTCCCCGTGGCAGAAGCTCTTGATCATGAACATCGGGACGGGTGGAGGCACGCTCGTCCACGAGATCGTCCACCCCTTCGTCGAAGCTAATTTCCCGGGCTGCCCCGCGTGGTTCAACGAGGGGTTGGGCTCGCTGTACGAGCAGTCGGCCGAGCGCGACGGCGCGATCGTCGGGCTGACCAATTGGCGGCTCGCGGGTCTGCAGGACGCGATCCGGGCGGGCACCGCGCCCACGATCGAGACCGTCGCGCGCACGAGCTCCGGCGAGTTCTACGGGGAGCGTCGCGGCGTGAACTACGCCACGGCGCGGTACCTCATGTACTACCTTCAGGAGCGCGACCTGCTCGTGCGCTACTACCGCGAGTTCACCGCCGCGTCCGAGGCGGATCCCACGGGCTACGCGACCTTGGTCAAGGTGCTGGGAGAACCCGACATGAAGGCGTTCCAGAAACGCTGGGAAGAGTACTGCCTGGCGTTGCGCTTCGAACGGTAGGTGCGCAGGCGACTATCCGAGTCCCCGCGGCACGGGCTCGCCCAACCGCTCCAACTCGGCCAGGAACCGTGTGAACGGGAATCCCACGACCGTGTCGATGTCGCCAGCGATGCGCTCGACGAAACGGTCACCGGTCTCCTGGATGGCGTAGGCGCCGGCCTTCCCGTCGGCCTCGCCACTGTCCACATAGGCGGCGATCTCACTGGCAGCCAGCGCGCGCATCCAGATTGCGCTCGTCTCGGCGAACGCGTGCTCCCTACCCTCCGGAACCCACGCGAGCGCCACGGCGGTCACGACCGAGTGGCACGTGCCCGACAGACGCGCGAGGATGCGCCGCGCGTCCGCACGATCGACGGGCTTCCCGATCGGCTGACCATCGAGCTCGGCAATCGTGTCCGCGCCGATCACGAGCGCCGGTGGACCTGCGCCGAGGCCCGCGGCCACGACGCGCGCTTTGGCACGCGCCTTGGCGATGGCGACGTCCGTGCAGGTTCCTCGGCCCACGCCTTCCTCGGCATCGCCGGGGTCGGCGAGCTCACACGGGATCCCGCGCGCGGAGAACATCGCCCGCCGGCGCGGTGAGGCCGAGGCGAGGATCCAGCGCCTATCGGTCATCGCGGCGACTGAGGAGCCGTGTAAGAACAAGTGATCGATTTCGCGCCGCCGCTTGGGCTGCTGGCAAGGCAGGCCGAGGTGAGCGTAGCGGGCCTACGTGACCCGAGGCCGAACGCCGCCAGCGGCCCAATGGGCAAGCGAAATCGATCACTTGTTCTTACACGGCGACTAAGGAGCGCCGCGGTAGCGCCGCCCCTGCTCGACGTACCGACCCCAGCTGTACGCGATCCACGCGATCTCCTCGTCGGTGACGGGCCGCACGACCTTGCCTGGGCGGCCCATCACGAGGGAGCGTGGGGGGATCTCCTTGTCCGCCGTGATCAGCGTGCCTGCGCCGATCAGCGAAAACGCGCCGACGCGCGCGTTGTCCATCACGATCGATCCCATGCCCACGATCACGTCGGACTCGATCGTCGCGCCGTGGATGATCGCGAGATGGCCGATCGTGACGCGGTCGCCAATCGTGGTGCGCGATCGGCCCTCGGTGGCGTGGATCACCGCGCCGTCCTGGATGCTCGTCTGGCTCCCGACTCGGATCGCGCCGTCGTCGCCGCGCAGCGTTGCGTGAGGCCACACCGTCGATTCGGGTCCGATTGTGACATCGCCGATCAGGACGGCGGCGGCGTGGACATAGGCGGTGGGGTCGACCTGGGGAGCGAGCTCGAGGTAGCGCTGTAGCATGCCGCGATTGTACCGGCCGACCGCGCGCCGCCTCTCGTGTAACGCCGGTGTAAAGAGGGCTCCGACCTCCTGGCGCGAGCTCGCGCCCGCGACTATCGTGCAGGGGTGGCATCGACGGCAACCATCAACTCACCAGGGGGACATTCGATGATTCGCACCTTCCTAAGAGCCCTGTGCCTCGCCGCGCTGGTCGCGCCGATGGCGTGGGCCCTGGAGTCCGCGGGCAAGATCGAGCAAGTCACGCTGTACCGCGACCAGGCGCTCGTCACCCGGCGCATCGTGGTGGAGGCCGAGGGCGGCGCGATCGAGCTCATCGTGACCGGCCTGCCCGAGCACGTCGTGCCCGGAAGCCTGTTCGCGAGCGCGGGCGCGGGGATCGAGATCCGCGCGGTGCGATTCCGCAATCGCGCCGTCGGCGACGAGCCTCGCGAGGAGGTTCGCAAGCTCGACGAGCAGCTCGTCGAGCTGCGCGCCAAGCTGCGCACGATCGCGGTCGAGATGGAGGGCCACGTCGCGCGCAACAGCTACCTCGACAAGCTCGAGGGCTTCTTCATCCCGGCCGCGCGTACGGATCTGTCGCGCGGCGTGCTCGATGCGGCCGCGCTCGAGCGCATGACCACGTTCGTGTTCACCCAGCGCAAGGAGATTGCCGATGCGCGGCTCGCGGCCGAGCGCACGAGCGAAGAGCTCACGAAGCAGATTGCGCTCGCCGAGCGGCAGCGCCAGGAGATCTCGGCCGGCTCGTCCAAGACCGTGCGCGAGGCGGTGTTGTTCTGCGACAAGAAGGGCGGCGGACCGCTCGACGTCCGACTGAGCTACCAGGTCTCGCAGGTCGCGTGGCAGCCGTTCTACAACCTGCGCGCCACGACGGGACAGACGGCCGTCCGCCTCGACTACCACGCGCTCGTACAGCAGATGAGCGGCGAGGACTGGGGCGACGTCGAGCTCGTCCTGTCGACCGCGTCCCCGCGCCTACGCGCGCAGGGTCCCGACCTTGCGCCGTTCGTGGTCGCGTTGATCGGCAACACGGCCAATCTCGACCAGGCCAAGCAGCAGCAGGCGGACATGCAGAACGCCTATGCGAATGCGCAGCGCAACCTGCGCACGGCGCAGAAGGGCCAGCACGGCGCGCGGGGCTGGGCCGACAACAACCGCATGGCGTGGGAGATGAACAAGTGGGCCAACGAGGCCCAGAACTGCGAGCTGGCCGGTGTGCGCGAGTCCGATTCGGGCCGCGCGCGCGGGAGCGACGAGGGCCTCTCGGCCAGCTACGCGATCGCGGGACGCTCCAACCTCGCGAGCCGCGCCGACCAGCAGATGATCCAGATCGCGTCGCTGGGCCTCGAGGCGAAGCTCTATCACGTGGCCATCCCCGTGTTGTCCGAGTACGTCTACCGGCACGCCGACATCGTGAACACGAGTGAGCACGCGTTGCTCGCCGGCGAGACGAGCGTGTACCTGGACGGGCAGTTCGTCGGGCTGGGCGAGATGCTCGAGTGCGGCCCGGGTCAGGAGTTCACGGTCGGGCTCGGGACCAACTCGCAGCTCAAGGCGACGCGCGAGCTCGTGAGCCGCAACGAGCGGGTGCAGGGGGGAAATCGCGTGCTCGAGCTGTCGTACCGGTTCAAGCTGCAGAACTTCGGCACGGCGGCTGCGGACGTGCGGCTGTTCGAGCGACTGCCCAACGCCGGGCGCGAGAGCGAGATTCGCGTGACCCTCGGCGCCAGCACGCCGGCTCTGTCGACCGACAGCCTGTACCTCGCGGACGAGCGGCCGCAGGGAATCCTGCGTTGGGACCTGTCGGTTGCGGCGCAGGCCAGCGGCACCAAGGCACAGATCGTGCCCCTGGCGTTCACGGTCGAATTCGACCGGACGAAGGTCGTGGGCAGCCCCGACGCTCAGCAAGAGGAGAGCCTCCGCGAGCAGTTCGAGCAATTGCAGGAGAAGCGCTACAAGAAGTAGAGACCCGAAACACCGAGAACGCGGAGCCTTCCGCGTTCTCGGTGGTCGATCTCCTACCGGCCCTCGACTCGATTCAGCCCGTTCAGCGCCGCCACGCGGTAGGCCTCCGCCATCGTGGGGTAGTTGAACGTCGTGTTCGCGAAGTACATGAGCGTGTTCGCGGGCGGAGGCTGGTGCATGATCGCCTGGCCGATGTGCACGATCTCCGAGGCATTGGCTCCGAAGCAGTGCACGCCCAGGACCTCGAGCGTGTCGGTGTGGAACAGGAGCTTGAGCATGCCGGCCGTCTGGCCCGTGATCTGCGCGCGTGCCAGCGACTTGAATGTCGCGTGCCCGACCTCGTACGGGATCCTCTGCTCGGTGAGCTCGCGCTCCGTGCGGCCGATGCTCGAGATCTCGGGGCTCGTGTAGATACCCGTCGGAATGTCCCGCACGAGGTGATACTCGCATTGCCCGGTCGCGCAGTGGAGCGCGGCGAACCGGCCCTGGTCGTACGACGCGCTCGCCAGCCCCGGCGGGCCGATGACGTCGCCGACCGCGTAGACGTGGGGCAGGCACGTCTGATAGTCCGCGTTGACCGTGATCCGCCCGCGGTCGTCTCGCGGTATGCCCACGGCATCGAGCCCGAGCGCATCGGTGTTGGGGGTGCGGCCGTTGGCCCAGAGGAGGATGTCGGTCTTGAGCGACTTGCCGCTCTTGAGCACGAAGTCGACGTGGTCGTCGTGGAGCTCGAGCCGCTCGAAGTGCTCGTTGTGGCGAATGATCGTGCCCTGGTCGCGTAGGTGGTAGGCGAGCGCATCGACGATCTCGTCGTCCAGGAACTCGAGCAGGCGGGCGCGATTGTGGACCAGGTTGACCTTGGCGCCGAGGCTCCGGAACATCGACGCGTACTCGCAGCCGATGACACCAGCTCCGTAGATCGTGATCGAGTGCGGGTCCGTCTTGAGCTTGAGGATCGTGTCCGCGTCGAACACGCGGGGGTGGGAGAAGTCGATCCCTGGGGACCGGAGTGGACGCG
>Ga0209726_10009085_pt1 | contig 10451 bp, 10 predicted proteins | sample Subgrocontami54m_FD_187453 | JGI IMG/M metagenome (GOLD analysis project Ga0209726, IMG submission 187453) | Subsurface groundwater microbial communities from S. Glens Falls, New York, USA - GMW46 contaminated, 5.4 m (SPAdes) (version 3) | ecosystem: Environmental > Aquatic > Deep subsurface >... | reverse complement strand
AAAAAGCCGATCAAGGCCGGACACCTCTATCTGCTGCGCGGCAAGACGCAGACTGAAATCCAGGAGGCGGTGGCGGGCGATATCTGCGCGATCGCGAAGATCGACGACATCCAGTTCGATCACATCCTGCACGACTCGCCGGAGGACGCGCACATTCACGCCAGGCCGATCGAGCTCCCGACCTCGGTGTTCGGCCTCGCGGTGCAACCGAAAAAGCGCGGCGACGAGCAGCGGCTCTCGGACGCGCTGCACAAGCTCACCGCAGAGGATCCCTGCCTTCGGATCGAGCACGTCGCGCAGGCGAACGAAACGGTCCTGCGCGGACTCGGCGAAATGCACCTGAGGACGGTGCTCGAAAAGATGTCGAGCCAGTACAAGCTCGAACTCGACACGCGGCCGCCGAGCATCCCGTACCGCGAGACGATCGCCGCCAAGGCCGAAGGGCACAGCCGGCACAAGAAGCAGACCGGCGGCGCCGGGCAGTTCGGCGAGGTGTTCCTCAAGATCGAGCCGCTGGCGCGCGGCGCCGGGTTCGAGTTCGTCGACAGCGTGAAGGGCGGGGCGATTCCCAACCAGTTCATCCCGTCGGTGGAAAAGGGAGTGCGCGGCGTACTTGATTCCGGGTTCCTTGCCGGATATCCGCTGCAGGATATTCGCGTCATCGTGTACGACGGCAAGAGCCACCCGGTCGACTCCAAGGACGTCGCCTTCATGTCGGCGGGCCGCAAGGCCTTCCTCGATGCGCTCGGCAAGGCGCGGACCATCGTGCTCGAGCCCATCGTCAACGTCGAGATCCTCGCGCCCGAAGAACGCATGGGCGACATCGCCGGGGAGCTTTCGGGGCATCGCGGCCAGATCAAGGGCTCGGATTCGCCGCGGCCGGGAACGGTCCAGATCAACGCGCTGGCGCCGCTGTCGGAGTTGGAGCATTTCCCCGCACGGCTGAAATCGATCACCGCCGGCCACGGTTCGTATTCGTTCGATTTCAGCCACTACGAACCGGCGCCGCCGCAGCTTCAGCAAAAGCTCGTCTCGGCTCACAAACCGAGCGCCGTGGAGGAATAGCGTGTTCATCGGCCACGCCGCGGCGGCGCTCGCCGCGCAGTTGCGGCAGGCCGGTTGAAGCCCCGCTATTCGATGATTCTGTCGGCGCGCAGGAGAATCGACGGCGGAATCTTGAGGCCGAGGGCGCGCGCGGTCTTCAGGTTGATGACTAGTTCGTACCGGTCCGGACGTTCCACCGGCAGATCCGCGGGCCTCGCGCCGCCGAGAATGCGGGCAACGTAATTGCCTGCCCGGCGCGCCCCCCAGCCGGCCTCGGGTCCATAGGACATGAGGCCGCCCGCCTCGACCGCATCGCGGCCGGCGTGCATCAGAGGAATCCGGCTGCTGGAGGACTGCGCGACCAGGTCCGGTCCGAAGCGGCGGGTTTCGTACGTCGTGGGAACGAGCATCGCGAGAATGTTCGTCTGCCGCGCTTTGGCGAAGGCACCGTCCAGGTCCGCTTTCGCGGCGTACGGCAGCGGCTGCACTTCCACGCCCAGCTGTTTGGCGGCCGTCGCGATTTCCTTGAGTTCAATGCCGCACGCCTTGGCGGCATCCGCGTCGTAGACCACTCCGAGGCGGCGGGCGCCGGAAAACACCTCCCGCAGCAACTGGACGCGTTTCGCCGTCAGATCGGCGCTCGCCAGTGACACGCCGGTGACGTTGCCGCCGGGCCTGGCGAGCGACTGCACGAACCTGTGCGGCACCGGATCGTTCACGCCGGAGAACACGATCGGAATGGTTTTCGTCGCCGCGTGGGCGGCGCGCGTAGGCCACGTGGAGGGCGCGTAAATCACTTCCACCCTGGCACGAACGAGTTCCTCGGCAAGGCGATCCAGCTTGAGGTAGTCGTAGTCGGCAAAGCGGTATTCGATGCGCAGGTTCCTGTCTTCCGCGAAGCCGCCTTCGCGCAGGCCGTCCCTGAAAGCCGGGAGCAACGCTTCGAATCCGGCACGCGAGGCATACTCCAGGATTCCGATGACATGGACGCGGTTCGGCGCGCGCTGCGCGAAGGCTTCCCGCGCGACGAGCAGCGCACCTGCGGCGAGGATGAATTCCCTGCGGTCGATCGCGCCCATGTGCCTCCCGGATCCTGCTCAAGCCACGCCGCAGTGTACGCGCCGCCGAACGCGCCATGAGCTGAATTGTGCGGCGCCGCCGCACGAATTGGCGTCATCTCCGTCTGATTGTGCGAAAGGTTCGAGTCCGGGTTGGCTCCCTGACCATGGCGAATCTATGGGCACTCTTGGCTGTTGAAGATAAGGCTGCGTTAACGCCCGCAATTCTGCTGCGGCGCGATAAGAAAGAATGTGGCCGGCAAGCGCAGCGAGCCAACCGCTTCCGCATCGTGCGCTGTCAGCAGCAATTGATCGTAAAGCGATTGGGCTACGGCCACATGCTACTCACAACAGGTTCACCAAGGAACTCCGCCAGGGATCCGGTTGGCTTGCCGCGCCCCAACGCGGCTCCGACACGTGTTGTCCAATGCACTTGCTTCCGATCTAGGATGATCGAGATCTCAATAATGACTTGCTTGAGATCCGCGCGCTTCCGGTCCCAAGTCGGTGCCGCCTCAAGGAGTGCACGCTTGTTGACGAAGCGGGCTGCACCTTGGACGATGGCATCTATTGCAGGCTCCCACCGCGTATCGAGGAGCGCCAACACTTCATCCGTTAGGTAGAGATTCTCAACTTCGTGACACGCTAGACCGACGAAGCGGATGTGATCCTGCGGCGGGTTACCCAGTTGTGGCACGGGCTTGTCACCGTCGAGAAGGGCGTAGCCCGCGGGCTTGGCTACTCGCTCTCGGAGGCTAGCAAACACGCGCTCGAGCGAGCGTTGGTACTTCTGAATCTGATCACCGTCGCACGGAATGACAGCAAAAGCCGTGTGATGGTGCCGAGGTACTTGACTCCAGACGCGATAGTCATCGTCACCCTCGACCAGCAACAAAGGCACGTCGAATAGTGGACCCATCAGGGCGTGGCCACCCAGGATGGCTGAGACCTCTTTCAGCACGTCTGTGAAGGGCTGCGCTTCAAAGGTGTCTGTCCCGCGCCGCATGTAAATGACGCCAGCGTCGTCCTTTGCGAACTGCCCTAGAGCTGAAAGAAGCGTTGTGCTGTGAGTGGCGACGGCAACCTGCATCCGAAAACGCCTGGCGACTTGTTGCAGGAAGTCAGCAAATCGGACCTGAAGGTCCGGGTGAATGTGTGCGTCGGGCTCATCTACCAGAATGATGCGCTTTTGAGTATTTCGAAGCTCCCAGAGGGCGCCCATTGTTACGATATCGACGCCGAGGCTGAGGAATTGAGCCTCTCCACTGCTCAACTCCTCGGCACTTCCGACGTTGGCCTCAGCTTCCGACCTCACGATCCGATAGGGCGGGAACCCCTCGTTGAGCTCTACCCTGAAGTCGGGGAACAGAATCGAGATGAGTGCTTCGAGCTCATCGGGGGCCGGTCCGATCAGTTGACCCGTGCGCCTAGCTCCCCTAGCGTTATAGTAGGCCTGAACACGCGCAAAAGTCCTCTGGCGATACTCAGGCGTGTAGTTCCGCTGTGATTGATCCCGGCGTTGATTGGCGTCCAGCTCGGCCTGCATGTAGTTGATGTTAAATCCAAAATCTCCGGTCCTCTCAGGTACGACGTAATGAAACTCCTCCGGGTTCTTATTTCGCCAAGACCGAAGGAGCAGGCTCTTGCCACTGCCGTTCTTACCGAACAACACCGTCAGCGGTCGCAGACCAGTGAGCGTCCAAATGCCGCCGCCAAGGAATCCCTGACGCGCGATCTCGGCCCGATTCTCGTGAAGTATCAAGACAACGTCACCTTGACATTACGGCTACGTTCACGGTGAACCGCGCGCGCCGCTCTTGCGCGCGTCGGTTTCTACCGTGGGGTTAGAGGGCGCTTTCTTATTTGCGAGCAAGCCTCCGGCAAAGCCTGCCACGGCAAATAGGACGTTCGCAAATACCGATGACTCGAGTTTTTCGAACGCCAGACAGAGCGCCGACACGAAAAGTACCAGTGCGAGCAACAAAACACTCGTCGTGAATCTGCCCCAACCGGGGCTTTTGGTTAAGAAGATGCCAGCGATTGACCCGGCACCCAATATGAAGATGCCGAGCCCGAGCCATAGTTGTTCTGTCATGAGCCTTGCCTCGTTTTAACTGTCTTCAGCCCGGTCCTTCCAAGCACCGCCTATCCACGCACCCAGAGCAACAAGTCCGAAGAGGAGTGCGGCCACTATGAGCCACGAGAGGAGCCATTCAGAGTACCCGTTAAGCAGGTTCCCTGTGGTACTCCAAGCTCCGATAAACACGGCGATTTCGCCGATGATCGGGAGCATCAGCACCCCTCCGAACGCAACGTATCCCCACCAACCCGGACCAGCGAGGCCGTATGCGACGAATGCCGTAAAGAAATGGAGGATCACGCCGCTAATCCAGATCAGTGGCATGGCGAGCATCGAAGGAATCGCGATGACACCTCCGATGGTCTGCCGAAAAGTCATGTCAGCCCTCAACGCGGAGGTGTGCGGCGCGCCGAGCGTTCAGCGCTCAAACTCGCACGAGCGTTCGCTCGCGGCGCGTCCGGCACGACCGCCAGGTTAGGACGCATCAGTACACCGTTGCCACCGAGTAGCGAGTGGTTCCGACCACTGCGGTGTACTCTAGGATGAAATACTTCGGGGCCCGGAAGAGGCGCCTGTACCAAGGTGGCCGATACGTATAGAACTCCTGCGGCATGGGCGTATTAACGGCAATGACAGTGTGGCGGGATTGATTGGTCTGAAGGGTCAGTTCTCTGTGCACGAATCCACCATCTGCGTCCATGAACGACAGATGGTACGAGCCTTCCGCGATATCACGACTTGCGTCGACAGGTATCGAAAACCGGTCAGTGCACTTCTTGATTCGACCCCCAGCGACATAGACCACAGAGCCAGTGTGATTGATGAAGTCGAAGGCAACAGCATCGTGAGGGTTTGCCCCAATCTTGATGCCCCCGGCAAAGACTCGTACTTCAAGGTTCGCAACGTTGTTCACTTTGCGTCTATTCCAAGCAAGAAGTGCGAGCGGCCACACTACGGCAGTAAACGCGACGACGACCCAGTTTGGGAGATCGTGTGCTTTAGCCCAATTCCAGAGATCTATTGCCCATTGAGGCATGGTTCTGCGCTCGCGATTGGCGGTTAGTAGTACCTGCGTCGTAACGTTCATTAGCCCTTGGGGTGGAGGCCACGCTGAACTCGGCTTGGTATCACGAAAAGGATCTCGGCCAAAGCAATAGCGAAATCGATAACTCGTTGAGCGTCGTCTTGCGTGGGCAGCGTCGCTGCTTGATCCGCGTGCCGCTGATCATTTGCATCCAGGCGAACGGCATGCGCCCATTGCGCCATATCTGCTGTGATCGCGTGGTCGGCCACGGCCTTTTCGATTCTTCCGTACAACGATCCTTCGACGTAGCCCTTGAGCTTCAGCACCGCATCCACGGCGCTCGCTGCGAGCATTACCGCACCAGCAGGGGCATGCATGCTCTCGTGCGCCTGCTGAAAATATGTGCGCGGTCTTTCAGGTATGTCTTCGCTGACCTGGCGACTACTGGGATAGTGACCTTGCACTTCCTTGTTGTGATCCGGAGCCCACGCAGTGACCACACCTCCGCAGGTGCCACATTGATATATGGACCATTTGCGCGGGTGATTACCAACGTGATTGTTCGTATCGAGGTAGTGAACCCGACGAAGATTCGGATTGGCCACTGAACAATGCGGGCAGCGCCCCAGAATTAGATTCTCGGATAGCGTCGGCATGTCCTCTCTCTAAGGGCTAACGTATAAAGCTCAACGGCGCCGCGGCGAAAGACTCGTTCACCGCGCACCGGTCATCGCGGCGTCCGTTGCGGCGAACTGTTCTCCGGCGAGATGCCCCGCCAAGCGCGGACCGTTGACACGCGATCGCTCCGCGAACAACTGTCAACGCAGCGCATCGCACAAACATTCTCCCTCTGTACAGAGTAGCGTTGAGAGCTGTTCGCTCTCAAGTGAACTTGAAGCGACAGCTCTCAACGCTACCTCTGAATGAATTGACCTTGCGCACCGCAGCGCGGTTTGCCTTTGCGCGCTTCCCGTCATTTCAATCACGCCTCGCAGGGCATCTCGTCGGCGGGAACGTTCAATCATAAGGACAAGTGCGGAATAACATATTTCGCCATTGACGAACACCTTGCAAAATCATGGTCTCGGAAATTGAGTCGCGATGTTATTCGGCGTTTGTCAGGAATGTGGGCAAGAAGCACGATGCCAGGCCCCCGGCGTTGTAACACGGGGCCTACAGCTACATGGCTGCAGGATACGCCGACGAATGTACGTACGGAATGGGACTTTGGTCGGAGAGCCGCAATACTTGGCGTGCTGACATCCCGTGGCAGGGCTGGCTACCGTTCAGACGAGTGCCTCAGTTCGCTCCCAGTTGGCTCCCCAACCAGAGCGAATCTGGGCACCGATGGGTTATCAGGGTGGAGTTGGGTCAATGTTTCGTTTAGGGTGCCTCGTATGGCCCTAAGGCCTCACGTGAGAATAAAGTGATCAAGTTCTTTGGCGCCGCGGGAGAAGCGCGTAGTTCCAGTCGCCGTGAAATCCGGCCTGCTTTAGATTCAGTGCATGCAGTTCTGTGTCGCTGACCTTGATCCCGGTCGGGTAGTGGCCACGATCCAGTTCGGCGCGGATTTTCAAGCCGGCTCGAGTGGTGGTGTGCGCGATCAAATTGATAATGACATCGTGGCTTACCAAGGGTCGGCCTCGCCAGTTCTGGGTGATGTGACAGAACATGCGATGCTCGATCTTGTTCCATTTGCTCGTTCCCGGCGGGAAGTGGCAAACGTGGATGGGTAGTCCCAGGCGGACCGCCAACTCTTGCAGGGCAACCTTCCACAAGCGACTCCGGCTGCCATTACTGCCGCCGCCGTCGGCCGTGATCAACAAGTCTTTGGCCTGGGGATAGCGCTTGGCGCCCATCTTCTGCCACCACCGGCCGATGGCTTGCACCGCGAACTGCGCCGTGTCGTGATCGATGCCCACGCTGACCCAGCCCTCATTCTGGCTCAGGTCAAACACCCCGTAAGGAATGACCTTGCCTAATTTCTCATCAACAAAGTCATGTACCAGGACCTGTTCGGGTTCGCCTTGGGGCCGCCACTCGCGCCCGCCGTTCTTGAACGGGCCTACGAGTTCCTTCTTCTTGGTGTCGACCGAGATGACCGGCTGACCGCGCTGCTGGAACCGCTGCACCATCGCGTTGATATGCTCGAACTGAGCATTACGATCCGGATGCGATCCTCCTTCCTTGGTCTTGCGGTTGCTCTGCAAGCTATAGCCCGCAGTCTTCAGCAAATTGCCCACCGTCCACGCGCCAATCGGGTGCGCCTGCCGCGTCAATGCTTCGGCTAGATGGGCCGTGCTCTTGCAGGTCCAACGCAATGGCGACATCGGGTCTCCGCGACTCGTCGGTTCCACCAATTGCTCCAACGCTTGCATCAACCCGGGGTCCGTTTCGGTGAGGCGTTTGCGACCGCCACCTTCCTTGCGCAAGCGTGAACCCACGACCGCCTTGGGATTCTTCCTGCGAACCGCCAACTCGGCCAATCCCTTTCGAATCGTGTTGCGCGACATCCCGGTTGCATCGCTCACCGCGCTCAATCCACCCCAGCCGTAGGTCTGCGCTTCCGTCGCCGCCCAGTGCCGACGCATGCGCTCATCCATCACCGCGACAAGCAACCGGTATCGTAATTTGATCTGGCGCTGCACGGATGTTGCCTGCATGCCACCATAAAACACATCCACGCAAAATGGTCAAGTTAATTTCACGCGCCGCCTTACCCGCAAGCCGCAGCCGTACAGCAGGCGGAAGACCTCCGGCATGACCAAGTGGCGCAGCGGTCCGTGCGCGTTCGGCGTGAGGTGATCGACGACGTGGAGCAGCTGCTGGATCTCGGCGTGAGTCAGGATGCGTGGAGCGAATCCGACGCCGGCCTTGGACGACAGCGATCGGTCCGGGACATAGGCGGGATGCCCGAGGCGGCACAGGAACGTGGCGAACTGACGAACGGTTCCAATGCGATGCTGCTGTGTCGATGCGCTCTCGTGGGGGCGTTTGGCAAGCCAGTTGCGGGTGATGGACCGGGGTAACTCGCACTGCGCCAGGGCTTCGTCAGATAGGTAGCGATCGAAACGTGCCAGTTCCGCCCAGCCGGCGTGGAATCGGTAGCCGCATGCCTGTTTCATCTGGACGAACTGTTCCATGAGCGGGGCAAGCAGGCTTTGGAACCGTGGTTGCGATTCGTTAATCGTCATGGCGCACCTCATCGGTGTTCAATGCGGCACCGCGCAGGGACTCCACATCGGCCTTGGCGTAGATCATGGTCGAGGCTGTCGTCGCATGCCCGAGGATCTCCGAGATCACGTGAATCGGCGTCTCCTCGCGCAGCAGTTGCGTCGCCAGGGTGTGACGCAGCGAGTGCAGGCCGCAATGCTGTTTGCTCCGGAACCGAATCCCCGCGAGTTCCCTCCAGTACTTGATGGCGTCGTAGAAGTGGTTGTTCTCGGCGAACGGCGCAAACGGTGGCCTGGCCCTGAGGAACAGTTCGCGATAGGCCGCTTGGGGACGGCCCAGCTTGAGATAGTCGATCAATGCCTCGCCGACTTCCTCTGTCATCGGCAGACACAGCGGCGCGCGGGTCTTCGATTGCTTGATCTCGATGGCGGCCGTATCCCACTTGAGATCATCGAGCATCAGCGTTCGGATATCCCCAAATCGCATACCCAGCCGGCACGCGAGCAGGAGGATCGCGTAGTCGCGCTTGCCTCTGGGTGAACTGCGATCGACCGCCTTGAGAAGCTTCACCAGGTGTTCCGGATCCCACACCGAGGGGATGGCGGAGTCGCGAGGAACCCGGATCGTGGGTAGCATCTGACTGAGGTCCCGCTGCAAGATCCCACGTAGTAGAAGGAACTGCAGAAAGCAGCGCAAGTCGGACACGGTCCGGGAGGCGGCGCGGAGCCCGAGCCGCTCTCGCGAGGCCACAAATGCGGCAATGTCGACGGGCTGCATCTGGCCCAGTCCCGTGACCGCCCTTGATCCCAGGCAATCCATGAATACCGCGATCGTCCGCATTCGCTCGCGCAAGCTCGACGCCCGGAGATGACGTCGGTCGCGCGCGTACTGCTCGTAATCACGCAGCGGCTTCTTCATGAGCGCCGGAATCTGGAGATCCTTCGTATAGATGAAGGCGCGCTCCACACGCCCGTCGCGCGCGAAGTCGCCCAGCACCCTGACGCGGTATGCCAGGTGCCGGCGCCATTCCTCGGTTGCCTTGGTGCGTTCGCCGTTGCGCAAGCGGTAGGCATCCACGAAGTGCGCCGCCAGCTGCTCCGAATACGCGCCTCCCAGATTCTTCTCGCGAGCGAAGGTCGCCAGATGCCTCCAGGCCGTGCGAAAGCGCCTCACCGATCGAGCGCTGAAACGAAGCTTCTTCAGCTCGCCCAAGGCGTGGGCCACCAACTGATCGAGCGGCAGATTGGATGCGCTGCATTGTTCGGATGAATCCATGACCGACCTCCTCTGAAAGGGCGACCACGGTGGCCGCCGGGAGGTCGATCATGAATCTTTATGTGCAGTGGCACAAAGCTAACCAACTGATCGCAAAGCATCTGATCAGGCAACTCCACATAACGCTCTACTTTCCACAATAAATTGCAGTAATCTGCTCGCGCTCATGCCCCAGTTCCCGGCTGATCGTGAGCCGCGCCTCGTGGTCAATCGCCTTTTGCGCCACGTTCAATTCCTTTGAGTGCGGTCCGCCGGCGGCCGGCGCGGCCCAGCCAGTAATCTCCCGATAACGCGTCTGCGCGTACTGGTGGCGGTGTCCGTGCACCCGATGGGTGCCCGCCCTGGCGCACTGATACTCGAAGCGCCGGAGCTGCTCCACGTAGCGCTGATCGGCCGGAATGAGGCTGCCCCTGCCGGCGAAGCGCTTCGCCTCGTCCAGCACCCGGCGCTGTTCCTCGTTGCGGATCGGGATTTCCCGCGCACGGCCGCCCTTGGTCCAAGTGTCCTTCAGGACCAGCTTGTCGCCGCGATCCGCCCATTCAGGTCGGATCTTGATCGATTCCCCGCGCCGCAATCCGAACGCCGCCTGAAGCTGCAGCGACATCCTGGAGTAGGGATCGGTGATCTTCGCCAGGTCGCCGATGGTCAGTTCGCGGGCCTTGCTGACGTTGGTGACGTACTGCCGCCTGCCGATCCCATAGTGCGCGTTATCGTTGGCGACAACCTTTTCCTTGCCGATCTTCTCCGCCCACCATCGAAGCTCCGCCATGCGATTCTTGATCGTCCCTACGGCCAG
>Ga0209726_10009082_pt1 | contig 10457 bp, 8 predicted proteins | sample Subgrocontami54m_FD_187453 | JGI IMG/M metagenome (GOLD analysis project Ga0209726, IMG submission 187453) | Subsurface groundwater microbial communities from S. Glens Falls, New York, USA - GMW46 contaminated, 5.4 m (SPAdes) (version 3) | ecosystem: Environmental > Aquatic > Deep subsurface >... | reverse complement strand
AGCGCGCGGATCTCATCCTGCGCAAGGGCGAAAGCCATCTGGTCGAAGAGGTAGCGCTGCGGCGGTTGTGAGCGCCTAAGCCGCGCGAGCGTCGACGTCCTGGCTGAAATGCTCGACATAGCGCGCGTTGAGCGCAGATACCGGCAATATAATCAGGACATCGGTCGTGCCAAATTGACGGTCGATCACGGCGCCGTCGCCGATATAAGCGCCGAGTCGCAGATAACCCTTGATCAGCGGAGGCAGCGCGCGCAACGCCGCCTTCGGATCGATCGCTTCCTTCGGCATGAGGTTCATTTCCACATGCCGCTCCGGCAAGGCGCAGGCGCGCCAGGCCTCAGGTGCGGGCGCATAATGATGTAGGAAAGACAGCGGCAAGGCGAGACGATCCGGATCGGTGCCTTCCAGGCTGGCGCAGCCAATCATCACGTCGAGGCTGTGATGGCGCACATAATTCCAGATGCCCTGCCACAGCAGTTCGACCGTGCGCTTGTTGCGGTAAGGCGGCAGCACGCAGGAGCGGCCGAGCTCAAGAAAGCGTAAATGCCGATGGCGCGCGAGCAGGCCGCCGATGTCGAATTCCCCGGAGCTATAGAAGCCGCCGTGACGCTCGGCCACTTCCTGCCGCAACAGCCGATACGTGCCGACGACGGGCGCGGGGTGCGGCAGCCTGTCGGCGCGCATTGCCCGGTCGACGACCAGGAGATGATCGCAGAAGCCGTCGAACGCTTCGATGTCGCGTTGCGCCATCATTTGCGCGGGCTCGGCGATGGCGCCGCCTTCCTTGTAAAAAACGCGATAGCGTAATTTCTGCGCGCGCCGCACTTCGGCGGAATTGCGCGCGAGCCGGACTTCCAGCGAACCCAGGCGGCCCAGCAGCGATGGCGGCGGCTCGGCGCGGACTTCCCCGGCCACGAATCCGCTGAATGCGCGCAAGGCGGGTAAAAAACCAGGCGGCTGCCCTGCCGCCATCGCGGGCCGGAAGCGGTCCATCAAGCGGCGCGGATGCATCGCGTGAGCGCGGTCTAGCATGACATGTCCCCCGCAAACGTCCGCGGCCTGCGCCGAAGGACGGAGAATCACTCACGGATCCTCACGACCTCTAAAGCACGGGGTGTCGACTGATTTATGACAAGCAAAAATTGCGTGATTTCAGGCGCTTAAGCCGCGCGGGCGGCCGCCTTGCCCGAAAGCGCCTCCGCCAGCCTTTCGCGGTCGAGCGGCTTTACCAGAAAGGCGTCCATGCCGGCCGCGAGGCAGCTTTCATGATCTTCGGTCATGACATTGGCGGTGAGCGCGATGATGCGGGTGCGGATGCCGCCGCGTTCCGTCTCGATCGCGCGAATGCGACGCGTCGCTTCGAGGCCGTCAACGTCCGGCATGTGCACGTCCATCAAAACAAGATCGTAGGGCACGCCGGCGGTGCGCGCCGAGAGCCACGACTCCACTGCCGCTACGCCGGTGCTGGCGATGACCGGACGGTGGCCGAGCTTGCTGAGCAGCACACGCGCGAGCAGCGCGTTGATGTCGTTGTCCTCGGCCACGAGAATCGAGAGGCCGCTTGCGGCACTGCGCGGCGCGGGCACTTGCGTTTCGTCTTCAATTTCGATTTCGGCCGCCTTGGGTTCCGTTGAGATGACCGCGGTAAGCCGCGCGGCCAGCGATGAGGCGCGCACCGGCTTAACCAGATAGCCGGTGATACCCGCTTGTTTGAGCGCGGGTAATTCATGCCGCGCGCTCGGCGCGATCAGAACGATGCGCTGCTCCACTTCATGTCGCGCGGCGGCGAGAACGGCTGCAATGACCGTAGCGCCCAGTGCGTGATCGATCAGCAGCACATCCCATTCGCGCTCGGGCAAAACGGCCGCCGCCACCTTCTCGTCGGACACGATGCAGGTCTTGGCGCCCCAGCCGCCGAGACGCCGCGCAACGAGCGAGGCTTCGATGGCGCCGGGAGCCACGATCATGACCGCGCGATCGGTGAGGTCGGGAGGCGTAGCAGCGCCGCTTTCTTCTTCGGCTTGCGCCAATGGAATGGTGAAGGAAAAGGCCGCGCCTTTGCCGGGCGCGCTCTCCACGGCGATACGGCCACCCATGCGCTCGACAATGCGCTGGGAAATGGCGAGACCCAGGCCGGTGCCGCCGAATTTGCGGCCCGGTCCGCTCTCGCCTTGCTCGAATTCGTTGAAGATGCGCTCCTGCGCTTCCGGCGCGATGCCAATGCCGGTATCGCGCACGCGGATCGTTACTTCATCCAGCCAGATGCCGGGTTCGGCGACGATGGCGAGCCCGCCTTTTTCGGTGAACTTGATTGCATTGCCGGCAAGATTAAGCAGCACTTGGCGCAAGCGCGCGGCATCGCCCACGACCTTCTGCGGCAGACCATCATCCACATAGGCGGCGATCTCGAGCGATTTGGCCTGCGCGCGCGGCGCCAGCAACTCGACGGTTTCCTCGATCAGCGTGCCGAGCGGGAAGGGCCGCGCATCGAGATCAAGCCGGCCGGCTTCGATTTTGGAGAAATCGAGAATCTCCTCAATCAGCGATAGCAGCGTGTCGCCGGAAGTTTTTACCGCTTTGGCATAGGTGATCTGCTCGGGCGTAAGCGCGGTGTCGAGCAACAGCTCCGTCATGCCAAGAATGCCGTTAAGCGGCGTGCGGACTTCGTGCGACACCATCGCAAGGAAGCGCGACTTGGCGCGGTTCGCCGTTTCCGAGTGATCGCGCGCGTCGGCCAGCGCGCGCTCGGCTTGCGTGCGGTCTGTGACGTCGCGGCCGACGGCCTGCACTTCCTTGCCGCCTTCCGCGTTGAGCGTAACCGACACTTCGCGCCAGGCGATCCAGCGCGGACCATCCGCGGCGGTGATTTTCTGATCGTGCATGCGCGTGCCGTCGGAAGAGAGAGCGCTGTCGCCCTGCTCGATCACAGGCAACGCGAAATTGCTCCCGAGTAGCGAATCGCGGCTGCGGCCAGCGAGCTTGCAGAAGGGGTCGTTGACGTAAGTGATGATGCCTTCGCCGTCGCGCCGCACGATCACGTCGCCTTGGGCTTCGAGGAAGCTGTGGGCGCGCTCCTCGATGTCCTTGAGTTCCCAGTTGCGGTCGGCGAGTTCTTCGTTGCGCTGCTCGAGCAGGCGGATGTCCGCGCGCTGCGTTCGATTGCGCCAGAACAGGAAGGCGGCCGTGGCGAGAGTGAGGGCGAAGGCCGCACCCGCACCCATGACAAAGAAAGAACTCAACACCTGCATCACTCCAACACGCCTTGCTCACCGTCCATCCCCTGACTGTGGCTGAGGAGTCTTGCGATTCTCTTCATGCCGACCAGGACTAGCCGTGGCCTTAGTATTTCACGTAATATCAGGGACTTAGGAGTTGATGTTGGGTTCAGCCGGCTGCAAAGGGCAAGAGTCGAAACGTTAGGCCGGGGAACGGGTTAGGATAAGAATTGCCGGCGCCCGCCACGGGACCGCATCGATGGGAGCACAAGATATGGCCAAGTCCGCGACACCAAAGAAGCCGGCTAAGGCCGGCAAGGTCGCGAAGGCGGCGAAACGGCCGTTGCGCACGGAAGCGGAAGCGGCGGTGCGCGTCCTCATCCGCTGGGCGGGGGACGACCCGGAGCGCGAGGGGCTTGCAGCTACGCCCGCGCGTGTCGCCAGCGCCTATGAAGAGTGGTTTTCCGGCTACGGGCAAAATCCGCGCGACTATCTGCAACGCACCTTCGATGAAGTCGGCGGCTATGACGAAATTGTTTTGTTGCGCAACATCCGCTTCGAATCCCATTGCGAGCATCACATGGCGCCGATCCTCGGCCGCGTGCATATCGGTTATCTGCCGCGCAAGCGGGTGGTAGGCATCTCCAAACTCGCACGATTGGTTGATGTCTATGCCAAGCGGCTACAGACCCAGGAAAAGATGACAGCGGAAATCGCCGGCTGCCTCGACGCAGTGCTCAAGCCTTTCGGTGTTGCGGTGGTTGTAGAGGCGGCGCATCAATGCATGACCACGCGCGGCGTGCACAAGAATGACGTCACCATGGTGACGAGCCGGATGCTCGGCGCTTTCCGTGATCAGCCGCAGACGCGGCAGGAATTTTTATCCGCGATAGGGATGCGGGTGAAGACTTTGGCGGGCGATGCGGATTGATGCCACCATTATTCACTCGGATAGATATTGCTTCGCGTGAAATGCTGTTCGACAATAGACGATGAAAAAAGGGGAGGAAGTACAATGAAAAAAAGCATGTTGGCCGCGCTGACGCTGGCCGCCGGCCTGTTGACGGCGGCGAGCGGGCGCGCCGATCCAGTGGCCGATTTCTACAAGGGCAAGACGATCAGCATGGTCGTCGGCTACAGCACGGGCGGCGGCTACGACACCTATGGGCGGCTGATGGCGCTGCACATGGGCAAACATATACCCGGCAATCCCACCATCATTGTGCAGAACATGCCCGGCGCCGGCAGCCTGAAGGCGGCGAATTACCTCTATGACGTCGCGCCGAAGGACGGCACGGCAATCGGCATCTTTGCCCGCAACATGCCGCTGCTCGGCCTGCTCAAGACCGATCAGAATGTGCAATTCGATCCGCTCAAATTCACGTGGCTGGGCTCGTCGTCGAGCTTCGGCAACGACGCTTATCTGTTGCTCGTGCGCAAAGACGCCAAAGTGAAATCGGTAGAGGACGCGCGCAAGTCCGGCGGACCGCCGATCATCCTCGGCAGCACGGCGGCCGGGACGTCGAGCGACGCCATGCCGGCGGTGTTGAAGGACCTGCTCGGCTTCAACGTCCAGCTCATCACCGGATACACCGACAGCGCCCAGCTCTTTCTCGCCATGGAGCGCGGCGAAATCGAAGGGCGCACGGTGGGATTGTCGGCAGTGAGAGCAAACAAACCAGACTGGATCAAGCCGGATGGTTCGATGCAGGTGCTCATGGTATTCGGCCGTGCGACGCGCTATCCGGATTTTCCCAATGCGCCGACGGCGCGCGAGCTGGCCCGCAACGATCAGGACCGCGCGGTGATTGAGCTTCTGGAGCTTCCTTATACGCTCTCGCGGCCCTTCGTCGCTCCTCCAGGTCTGCCGCCCGAACGCGCCAAAGCATTGCAGGATGCTTTCATGGCGACGCACAAGGATCCCGACTACATCAAGGAAGCGGAAAGACTTGGGATCGACGTGAGCCCGGTCACCGGCGACGAAGTCGTAAAGATGATCGAGAGAATTTCCAAAATGCCGCCGGACCAGCTCAAGTCCGTGGAGAAATTTATCAGCAGCGGCGGTTGACCGGGCACCGCGATACAGCGAAGAAAACATGCACGATAAAACCCAGGTTCACTGGCACGAACCCAAAGCCGGCGAAAACGCCGGCTTTGGCACATTCAACCGTCCGCTGATGCCTTATGACCGCTTCATGGAAGCGGAGGGCGTGCCGGTCTACCGCGGCATCGGCGTGCGCCGCATGCAAGACCTGCCGCTTGTGCCGTGGAAACGGCTCGGGGGACGCGGGTCATACATCCAGCTTTACGGCACCGAAGGTTTGTGGGGCATGTATGTGGTCGAGGTGCCGGGCACCGGCGCACTCAATGTCGAGCGGCACCTCTACGAAAAAGTCGTGCTGGTGATCGAAGGCCGCGGCAGCACGGAGGTCTGGCAGGAAGGCCAGAACAAGCCGCATGTCTTCGAGTGGCAGAAGGGATCGCTCTTCACCATTCCGCTGAATACGTTTCATCGCCTCGTGAATGCGGCAAGTGCGCCTGCGCTGCTGCTGTGCGGCACGACGGCCCCGAACGTGATGAACGTGATCGACAACACTGATTTCATTTTCAACTGCCCATTCAATTTCACCGACCGTTTTTCCGGCCAGGATAACTTCTTCAAGCCGAATGACGACATCGAGCCCGATCCGATCCGCGGGCTGGCCATGCGCCGCACCAATCTGATTCCCGACGCGGTGAATTCCGAACTGCCGCTCGACAACCGCCGCTCGCCCGGCTACCGCCGCGTGGAGCCGCAGATGGCGCATAACCGCTTCTATCTCTGGATCGCTCAGCACGAAACCGGACGCTATTCCAAGGCGCATAAGCATGCCTCGGCCGCCGTACTCATCTGCCTGAAAGGCAAAGGCTACACCTACACTTGGCCGGAGGCGCTCGGCACCACGCCGTGGAAAGACGGCCATGGCGACAAAGTGCTGCGGCAGGATTACGAACCGGGCGGGATGGTGTCCGCCGCGCCGATGAGCGGGGATTGGTTCCACCAGCATTTCGGCACCGGCAAGGAGGGGCTACGCGTCACGGCATGGCACGGCCCGAACAATCAGCGCGCGCGCAAGCCGGGCCGTCCCGGCGAAAAGATCATGGACTATGGGGCGATCGATCTGAAGAAAGGCGGCAGCGCCATCCCCTATCACGAGGAAGATCCGGCGATCCGCAAGGAATTCGCCGAGGCGCTAAAGGCCGAAGGCGTCACAGGCCGGATGGATCCGAAATGGTATGAAGGCGAGTCCTCGGACGAGCCGGGCGACGTGATGTAGCTGATTGTGATTTAGGCAGCGCGACGGATTTCGTCGGCCATGGCGCGATAGGATAAGGCTTCCGCCAGATGCACGCGGCCGACTTTCTCGGCGCCGTCGAGGTCGGCAAGCGTGCGCGCCACTTTCAGCACGCGATGATAGCCGCGCGCGGAAAGCCGCATGGCGTCGGCGGCATCGCGCAGGAGCGTCAACCCGGCGGCATCGGGCTTTGCGACATCTTCCAGCACGGCGCCGTTTGCTTCCGCATTGGTGCGTATGCCGGGCAGGCCCAGCGTTGCGTAACGCTTCGCCTGCATCTCCCGCGCGCGCGCGACGCGGGCGGCGACTTCGCGGCTGCCTTCGGCCGGCGGCGGCAGGATCAGATCGGCGGCGGTGACCGCGGGCACTTCGATATGCAGGTCAATGCGGTCGAGCAGCGGGCCGGAGAGGCGTCCCTGATATTCCGCCGCGCAGCGGATGTTGGCTCCGCGCCGGCAGGAGAAGCCCGGATCGTTCGCGCGCCCGCAACGGCAGGGGTTCATCGCCGCCACCAGCATGAAGCGCGCGGGATAGGTAATGCGGTGATTGGCGCGCGCGATGGCGACCTCGCCGGTTTCCAGCGGCTGGCGCAAGGAGTCGAGCACCTGCGGCTGGAATTCCGGCAGTTCGTCGAGGAACAGCACGCCCTGGTGCGCGAGTGAAATCTCTCCGGGCCGCGCGCGCAAGCCGCCGCCGACGAGCGCGGCCATGCTGGCGGAATGATGCGGTGCGCGGAACGGCCGGCGATTGGTCAGCGCGCCCTCGGCGATTTCGCCGGCGACGGAAGACACCATCGACACTTCAAGCAATTCGGCGGGCGTGAGCGGCGGCAGGATGGACGGCAGCCGCGCCGCCAGCATCGACTTGCCGGCGCCAGGCGGGCCGACCATCAAGAGGTTATGCCCGCCCGCGGCGGCGACTTCGAGCGCGCGCTTGGCGCTTTCCTGGCCTTTAATGTCGGCAAGATCGAGCGGCAGCTCTTCGACGTCGCGTATTTTCGGCTGCGGCCGGTTGAGCACCTGCGTGCCCTTGAAATGGTTGGCGAGCTGAATGAGCGAGGAGGCCGCGACGATCTGAATGTCCGGGCTGGCCCAGGCGGCTTCCGGCCCGCAGGCGGCGGGACAGATCAATCCTTCGCCGCGCCCGTTGGCGCCGATGGCGGCGGGCAGCACGCCGGCGACAGGCGCGATGGAGCCGTCGAGCCCAAGCTCGCCCAGCACCGTGAAGCCCGAGAGCGCGTCATGTGGAATGGCGCCGATCGCCGCCATCAAGCCGAGCGCGATGGGCAGGTCGTAGTGGCTGCCTTCCTTCGGCAGATCGGCGGGCGCGAGATTGATGGTGATGCGGCGCGAGGGCAGCGCGAGGCCGGAGGCGACCAGCGCGGCGCGCACCCGCTCGCGCGCTTCGGATACGGCTTTATCCGGAAGGCCGACGACATTGAAGGCGGGCAGCCCCGGTGCCACTTGCACTTGGACGTCGACGGCGCGAGCCTCGATGCCCTCGAACGCCACGGTGGATACGCGCTGGACCATGCAGCCTGCCCCTGCCTCAGTGAAGCCTAGCCCAGGCTTTGGGAAAAGCAAGAACAATTAGGGAACAGATTTATGGCCGCTCCCCTCTCTACTCATGGTCCTAACGCTTGGCCGCGGCTGGATTATTCCGGCTGGGCGGACACCTGCGCCACCCTGCATCTGTGGACGCAGGTGGTGGGAAAAATCCGCCTCGCGCTCGCCCCGCATGTGAATCACTGGTGGCAGGTGGCGCTCTATGTGACCGCGCGCGGGCTGACGACATCGCCGATGCCGTATCAGGGCCGCAGCGTGCAGATCGATTTCGATTTCATCGATCATCGTCTGATCATTTGCACCAGCGACGGGCGGCAGGAGCAGGTCGCGCTCGCTCCGCGCTCGGTGGCGGATTTTTACCATGAGGTGATGCGCCACCTGCACGCGCTCGGCGTCGAGGTCCGCATCTGGACCATGCCGGTGGAAATCCCCGACGCCATTCCGCTCGAGGCGGACAATGTTCATGCGTCATACGATGCGAAGGCCGCACACACGTTCTGGCGGCAGCTTGTGCAGGTGCACCGGGTATTTGAAATCTTCCGCTCGCCGTTTCTGGGCAAATGCAGCCCGGTGCATTTCTTCTGGGGCAGCTTCGATCTGGCGGTGACGCGATTTTCCGGGCGCGCCGCGCCGCCGATCCAGCGCAGCGCGCCGAACGTGGGCTTCTGGGTGATGCAGGAGGCTTATTCGCACGAGGTGAGCAGTTGCGGTTTCTGGCCGGGCAACGGCGGCTTCGGCAAGCCGGCTTTCTATTCCTATGCCTATCCGGAGCCGGCGGGTTTCGCGCAAGCGAAAGTGCAGGGCGCGACTTACGAGATGGCGCTGGGTGAGTTTGTGTTGCCGTATGATGCCGTGGCGGATGCGCCGTCGCCGGACGAGGCTCTGCTCGATTTCATGCGGGCGACATATGAAGCCGCCGCGGATCGAGCGAAATGGGATCGGCAGGCGCTGGAAAGACGGGGGCCGCTGAAAAATAGCCCGGCTTTCTAAGCCGGGCTATTCCATGTCTTAGTTAGGCGGCGCGTGTCCCGCGCAGGAACTGATCGGACGTGCCTTCCAGTTTCTGCCATGCCGCTTCGCCAGTCAGACCCGTAACCAGCAGCCCGTCATTGGCGTCTATATGTCTAGCAAGGTCGTCGCGGATAGCCGCTGACGTGCTGGTGGTTTCAATGATCCAGACTGATTGAAGGGCGCGAACGGCCTTCCATTCCGCCAGTCGTTTGTAGAGCGTCTCGTAATTGCGACCGGGTTTTCTCAGATCGTAGCTTACTTCTTGTTTGGCCATGTCTGGCCACCTCGTGCTTTGCGCCGAGCTTGACCCGAGACTCGAACTCCGATTCTATGGAGCCGTTACTAACGTCTCTGCCCGCAGCCCGGCGTGGGTTATGCGGGCCGGAACCTAGAAGCCGCTTTGGCCCCCGCAGGGCCGGGCGGCTTCGTCCATTCCGGTGCCTATCCGACGTAAAGCGACTCCACCACGCCCGTCAAGAACTAGTACGGGAGTTCGAATCAAACGCTAAATGTGGGGATATTGGGGGAAGAATCGCGTACGGCGGGGTTAAGTGTCGGAGATTCAGAGAGAATCAGAAGTGCCTATTGTCAAACAGGCATCATAGTCTTCGCCGCTTTCTGCTCGATCCGATCCCACACCATCGCCGCGATATCCGGTCCGCCGAGATTCTTGATCGCGCGGATGCCGGTGGGTGAGGTGACGTTGATCTCGGTGAGCCAGCCGTCGATCACGTCGATGCCGACGAAAAGCAAACCACGCTCGCGCAAAGCGGGACCAAGCCGCGCGCAGATCTCGCGCTCACGCGCCGTCAGTTCGGTAGCCTTGGCCACACCGCCGCGCACCATGTTGGAGCGGATATCGTCGGCGGCCGGTACGCGGTTGACCGCGCCGGCGAATTCGCCGTCCACTAGGATGATGCGCTTGTCGCCTTGGCGCACGGCGGGGAGGAATTTCTGCGTGACCCAGGCTTCGCGGAAGGTTGCGGAGAAAAAGTCAAAGAGCGAGGCAAAGTTCGGATCCTCGCGCGTGACCAGGAAGACCGCCTCGCCGCCCTTGCCGTAGAGCGGCTTTATCACGACGTCGCCATGCTCGGCGCGAAAGGCCTTGATCTCGGCAAGGTTGCGCGTGAGCAGGGTCGGCGGCATCAGGTCGGAAAATTCCGTGACGAACATTTTTTCCGGCGCGTTGCGCACATGCGCGGGATCGTTGACCACCAGCGTCTTGGGATGCACGCGCTCCAATAGATGTGTGGTGGTGATGTAATTGAGATCGAACGGCGGGTCCTGGCGCAGCAGGATCACGTCAAATTCTGTCAGCTCGGCGCGGCGCG
>Ga0209726_10009081_pt1 | contig 10457 bp, 8 predicted proteins | sample Subgrocontami54m_FD_187453 | JGI IMG/M metagenome (GOLD analysis project Ga0209726, IMG submission 187453) | Subsurface groundwater microbial communities from S. Glens Falls, New York, USA - GMW46 contaminated, 5.4 m (SPAdes) (version 3) | ecosystem: Environmental > Aquatic > Deep subsurface >... | reverse complement strand
TACATTACGGAACCAAAAAAATACCCCTTATCCTCTATATTCGCAAAGAATTACAAGCAGTTGGACTGGCCGCCGTGACTACACAATGGCAGGAACTTCAGATTAGCCGCTCGCTGGGCAGGAATCTAGTCAAGCTGCAGTTCAAAGATTTGCCCGCGGCCGCGGGCGAGGGCGCGCGGCGCGCCTTCGCGGCTGGCAACGCGAAGATCGGACTGCTAGACTTGGCCAGACCGACGCGACCGGGATGCAATTGCGGCTTGCGCCCGCGCACGACGGCCCGGCAACGGGGGCGATGAGCCGGTACGATGCAAGCGCCCTGGCGGCAGATGACCCGTCCGACTCCACGCAATACTGACACGAGACCATCCATGCAGAGCGAAGCAGACAGCGGCCACAAGCAAGGCGAGGATTCCCAGCTGCGTCGATCCCGGCGTTTCGCGGCTTTACGCGCGCGGGGAATAAACAAGGAAACCTACATCACCGAATGCTCTGATCTGGGGTTGGTGATCATGGATGGTCCGAACGACCCCGCGCCTTCGTTGCGCATAGTGGACGGTAGGGTTGCCGAACTCGATGGCCGCGTGCCAGCGCAATTCGACGCCATCGATCGTTTCATCGCTAACTACTGCATCGATCTTGAAAAGGCGCCACGCGCCATGGCCATGGATTCGCTCGAGATTGCGCGCATGCTGGTCGACATCCACGTGTCCAGGCAGGAGGTCTCGGCCATCATGCGGGGGTGCACGCCGGCCAAGCTGGTGCAGATCGTGTCCCATCTCAACGTTCTGGAAATGATGAGTGCGCTGCAGAAGATGCGGCAGCGGCGCACCCCGGCGAACCAGGCGCACGTGACCAATTGGAAGGAAAACGCCGCCTTGCTGGCGGCAGATGCCGCGGAGGCCGCGATGCGCGGCTTCGCGGAGGAAGAAACGACAGTGCGCGTCGCGCGCAGTGCGCCGCTAAGCGCGCTTGCCCTTCTGGTCGGTTCCCAGACCGGTCGAGGCGGGGTCCTGACGCAGTGTGCCGTCGAGGAATCCCTTAGCCTGAAACTGGCGATGAAGGGTTTGACCTCCTATGCGGAAACGCTGTCGGTCTACGGAACCATAGACTCTTTTGTGGACGGCGACGACACGCCCTGGTCCAAGGGTTTCCTTGCCTCTTCGTACGCATCGCGCGGCGTCAAGGTGAGATTCACCTCGGGTACGGGCGCCGAAGCCTTGATGGGATACAGCGAAGGTTGTTCCATGCTGTTTCTGGAAGCACGCTGCCTGATGATGGTCAAGGGTGCGGGCACGCAAGGAGTGCAAAATGGCGCGATCGCCTGCATCGCGCTGCCCGAATCGCTCCCGGGCGGCGTCCGGGGCGTGCTCGCGGAGAACCTGATCGCGACCTGCCTTGGCCTCGAAGTCGCCTCGGGCAACGACGCGCTCGCATCGCACTCCGATATACGCAAGACGGCAAAGCTGATGCTTCAGTTCTTGCCGGGTACCGACTTCATCACTTCCGGGTACAGCGCAGTTCCGAAGCGCGACAATCTGTTCGGCGGCGGTAATTTCGACGCCGAGGATTTCGACGACTGGCTGGTTTTGCAGCGCGACATGCAGGTCGATGGTGGTCTGGTACCGGTGCAAGAGAAAGAAGTCATTGAAGTGCGGGAGCGGGCGGCCCGCGCCATGCAGGCGGTATATGCCGAACTTGGCTTCCCTCCGATCACGGACGAGGAAGTCGCAGCGGCTGCGGTCGCGCACGGCAGCGAGGACGTTCCCGATCGCGACAGCGTCGCCGACCTCGCTGCCGCGGACGAGTTCCTCGCCGGGCCGAGGACCGTCATCGACGTGATCGCGGCGCTCGCCAAGCGCGGTTTTGGAGATGTCGCGGCCAGGGTGCTGGAGATGCAGCGCCAGCGTCTTACCGGTGACTATCTACAGACTTCCGCGATATTCGATGACAATTTCAAGGTGCTGAGCGCGATCAACGACCCGAACGACTACCGCGGTCCAGGTAGTGGCTATCGCCTTGGCGGCGAGCGCTGGCAGAAGCTCCAGAGCCTGCCGCAGTGCCTGGATGCGAACGAGCTGGTAGCGAAATCCTCGCCCGATGCTCGCCTTGAACTGCAAGAGCGCGGCCCGGCCGAGCGCGGCACCGGCATCGAGGTGGTGATTGCGCTCGGACCCGCTTTCGGTACGGCCATGAATGCCACGCTCGCCGGGCTGCAGCACGCCGACGTCCTGCGCGCGTTGATAGCAGGCGTCGAAGAGGAGAGCGTCAGCGCTCGCGTGGTCAAGGTCTATCACACGGCCGACTGCGCCGGCATCGGACACGAAGCCGCGCAGCTGAGCGGATCGGGAATCGCGGTGGGAATCCAGTCCAAGGGCACGACCGTGATCCAGCGCGCCGATTTGACGCGCCTGAACAATCTGGAACTGTTCTCCCAGGCGCCCAACCTTACTCTGGAGTCCTATCGTTCGATTGGCCGCAATGCGGCCTGCTACGCGATGGGAAAGCCGCCTCGTCCCGTTCCGGTGAAGATCGACAACACTGCGCGGCTACGGCTGATCGTGCAGACAACCCTGCTGCACCACCGGGAAGTGCAGCAAATAGCAGAAAGCCGCGGCATTGTGCAGCTCGCCGTCAGCTTTCACTGAATGGAACCGCCATGAGCCGCAAAGACTATCCCCTCGGTCAATTTTGCGCGGACGACATTCGTTCGCACACTGGCGTCCCGCTGGACGCCTTTACGCTGGATGCCGTGCTCGGAGGCAAGATCGGTCCGGGGGACGCGACTATCCACCGCGAGACGCTGGAGTGGCAAACGCGCATCGCCGAAGAAGCCGGATACGCCGAACTGGCGGCGAATCTCAGGCGCGCCGCGGAGCTCACTGCCATTCCGAACCAGCGCATCCTCGAAATCTACGAAGCGCTGCGTCCACGGCGCCGCACCTACTTTCAGCTTCTCGCCCTGAGTCAGGAAATAGCTGGCATGTACGGGGCCGACGAAACCGCGCGTTATATCCGCGAAGCCGCAGACGCTTATCGCGACACTGGTTTGCTGAAGACGGATGAGACGCACGAGTGAGTGCAGGTTTGCAGGTACCGGGAGCATGACGGTGAACGATTCATTGAGCGGCGGCGAGCGCCCCCGAAGCACATTGAACGCGGCCGTGGCGGCGCCCGGTTTGCCCGACATCAGCGTTTCGGTGCGGGAGGTGTTCAGCATCGACAGCGGTCTGCGCGTGCCGGCTTTCAGCCGCGCCGATCTGCACGTGCCCGTGCTCGATGTCGCGTACCGTTTTGACCGAAGCACGACGCTCGCCATCCTGGCCGGATTCGCGCATAACCGGCGCGTATTGATCCAGGGCTATCACGGCACCGGCAAGTCCAGCCACATTGAGCAGGTTGCGGCGCGCCTGAATTGGCCCTGCCTGCGCGTCAATCTGGACGGCCATGTCAGCCGTATCGATTTGCTGGGCAAAGACGCCATCGTGTTGCGCGAGGGCCAGCAGGTTACCGCCTTCAGCGAGGGCATACTTCCGTGGTGCCTGCAGCGGCCGATGGCGCTCGTCTTTGACGAGTACGACGCCGGGCGGCCGGACGTCATGTTTGTCATCCAGCGGGTGCTGGAGGAGAGCGGTAAGCTGACTTTGCCCGACCAGAACCGGGTGATAGAACCGCACGCGAGTTTTCGTCTGTTCGCAACCGCCAATACAGTGGGATTGGGAGACGCCACCGGCCTGTACCACGGAACGCAGCAGATCAATCAGGGGCAGATGGACCGTTGGAACATTGTGGCCCGACTCAATTATCTTGCCGAGGAGGCCGAGGTCGAAATCGTGATTGCCAAGGCGCCCTCTTACAATACCGCTTCCGGGCGCGAGACGGTACTGCGCATGGTTCGCGTGGCCGAGTTGACGCGGCAAGGTTTCGCCAGCGGCGATATCTCCACGGTGATGTCGCCGCGAACAGTGATCAGCTGGTGCGAGAACGCCGACATATTCGGCGAGTTGCCGCTGGCCTTCGAGCTGAGTTTTCTCAACCGCTGCGACGAAGCCGAGCGTCCAATCATCGCGGAATACTATCAGCGCGTGTTCGACGAGGAACTGCCCGGTTCGGCCGCGGCTAGCGCGTAGCGCTGAATCTAGGCAACATGCTCATGGCCCAGGGCCGGGAACCGCATTCCAGTCGAGCGATCGCGTGTGCGTTCAGGGCCTTGTCAGGGGTAGCCGACGCTGTTCTCGATAGCGCTTCCCTCGCGCAATGCTCGGGGCTTGCCATAGACCGGTTTGCGCGGGGCATGCGCGATGGCGCCGTCGGGATAGAGGAACTGCGCGTGTTTCGCGGTGCGGCCGATGCGGCCGCCTTGCGTGTCCGCTACCACGACGCAGAGCTGTTCGCCTCGCAGTGCCCTGGGGAAATCCGCGGCGCGCAGGTCTTCGAAGCGGGCGAGCAGGCCCGGGTCGAGGCGCTCGGGTTCGGACGCTGGCAGGGGGTCGCAGCGAATCTACAAGCTATGCACGAGGCCGTCAGCCGCGAGCGCTCACATCATTTGGCAGACTGCATGCATGCCGCGCAGATCCTCGATGCCTTCCTCCTATGGCTCCGCGAAAAGCTGACGCATCGTCCGGTTACGGCTGCCGGATGCCCTTTGCTCGCTGCCTGGCGCGAGAATTTCGAGCTGCGCGCAGGCAGCGAGGCCGCGTTGCTGCGCGAATTGATATCAAATCAGACAACCTTTGGCCTCGCGCTACTCAGACTTATAGATGTGCTTGACCTGTGCGCGACGCCAGCGGACACCGCGCCTTCTTGTGCCCAGGACGAGCCTCGCCGCGAGGCGAGCATGGCGCAAAATGATGCAGCGGAAATGCCCATCGCTACACGCCTACCTGGTCCCGCGCCCGAATCCGCCGCAGACGAATCCGAAACCATCGAAGAGGAAGCCGTGAGCGAAATAATAGAGAATCCGGCGCAAGGGCAAGCGGGCGGTCGTGGCGGCAGGTTGCCCATGCACCAGCAGCGGCAGGCGCAGAGCAGCGCTTATCGTCCCTACACTGTCGAGTACGACGAAATCGTCGAAGCGTCCCAGCTGGGATCTGCGGAGGAACTAAACCGCCTGCGGGCGCAGCTCGACAGCCAGGTGGCTCACACGCGCGTACTGATCACGCGGCTCGCCAACCAGCTGCAGCGGCGCCTGCTCGCCCAGCAGCTGCGCTGGTGGGAGTTCGATCGCGAGGAAGGCGTGCTCGATAGCGCGCGGCTTGCGCGCGTCGTCGTCGATCCGCGGCATGCGTTGTCGTTCAAAACGGAAAAGTATGCCTCATTTCGTGACACCGTCGTTTCGCTGCTGATCGACAACTCCGGATCGATGCGTGGCCGGCCCATCGCAACGGCGGCGGCCTGCACCGAAATCATCGCGAGCACGCTGGAGCGCTGCGGCGTCAAGGTCGAAATACTAGGCTTTACGACGCGCGCATGGAACGGCGGGCAATCCAGGGACAAGTGGTTCGCGGAGGGGCAGCCGGCGCTTCCCGGCCGCTTGAACGATCTGCGGCATATCGTCTATAAGGATGCAGATACCCCATGGCGCCATGCGCGCCGCCATCTAGGACTGATGCTGAGCGATGGCCTGCTCAAGGGTAATGTCGACGGTGAGGCGCTGCTCTGGGCCTGCCAGCGCCTCGGGGCGCGCCGTGAGGCGAGGCGTATTCTCATGGTGATCTCCGACGGCGCGCCGGTAGATGATGCCACGCTGGCGGTGAATCCCGGCAATTACCTCGAACGCCATCTGCGCCAGACCATCAGCCTCATCGAGAAGCAAACCGCGATCGAGCTTACGGCAATTGGTATCGGCCACGACGTCGGGCGCTACTATCGACGTGCGGTGACCCTGCATGATCTGGAGCAGCTCGGAGCGGTCTTGCTGCGAGATCTGATCGATCTGTTCGATGTCTTGCCGCAGCGCCCGCCAAGCCGAGCCCGCCGAGCCATAGCCGGCGCGCATCGCGCAGGCGACGCGGTTCGTTCCTGGCAAGGGCGCGGCGCGGGCATGATGGCTACGCGGGGCCGATGAGTATGGGCCCAACCAGCGCAAAGGCAAAAAATGCGAGCCCGCCTGCTACGGCGAGCAAATTGAGCAACCATGATCCATACGCCGGCAACGATCACCCAGCCATAGAAGAAGCGCTGCCCTTGTTGCTGTTGCCCTGCCATTGCCGCTCCTAGCTCCTCAGACGAACATCAAAGGATTTGTGCAACTGCTCTCGGTAATCACTCGGATCGGTTTGATCAGACCGCAGATGGGGTGAAGCGGAATCCGTTGCCACAGCGCGAGAACTTGCCCACCGAAGGCGACGGGAAGTGGCCGGTGCAGACAAGTGTCTCGCTGTCAGAGTAGCGTTCCGGGAATTTGCGCCTCGTTTCCAAGCCTTGCTTGGCATCGTAGTCGCTACGCATGGCCAAATCGGGGGTAACGAGTTTGTAGCGGCGAGTGGATCAAATCGCCGCTCACTACCGCGTCCTACCTCGATCTACCGAACACAAAGGCGACGTGATCCACCGTGTGGTCCGGCGTCGTTGCGGATCGCCGACAATATGTATCTTCTTCTCGCGAATTGCTAGAGCCTTCAGCGAGTGGTGGTATTTCTCTGGCTTGGTCGCGAGACGCTTGACGCGGCGGCGTGGTCGAAAAGTGTAGGAGAGTTGGCTGACGGTGAAGATGCCTTTGCCATTCAACCGTGCCCTTTCTTTGTCCGGCAGATTGGCGAGGAGGCTGAGATCGTCCTTCTCGACCGCTTTATTCCTGCAACGCCTAAGGAAACCGCACTCAGGGCAATGCCTGTTCAAGATTAGGTCGGGCGGAGAGGGGGCCGACAACAGGGCGACGACTTGGCTGATGATCTTGTTTACTACCCGCGATAACGCATTGGCTTTTACCTTAAACGTTGCTCCTTTGTCCCCGTGGATGATCTTCGTTATACCGACCTTTGCGCCCAACGCCTTCGCGAGCGTGAGTACTTCGAATGCAGCGACCAGTTTATCTGAGCGGGACAATTTGTTCTCTGGAACAAAGCGAATCGGAATAAACTGGGACGATTGGCTCGTTCCTTCTATCGTGATTCGTTGGACGGCGTGAAGACGGGCTTCGGAGTTTTGTGTGCGTACTATCTGGTCTGGCGCAAAATGCCATTGCGCATGCTTCCACTGACTTGGGTCTGCCGCACCGGCAGCAGTCGTCTGCGGGTGATCTTCCATTAACCGCCGGAGGCAATCGAGACGGTATGACTCGGAGCGAGCCTCGCTCCAGGTAGCAAAGTCGTTTCCGGTTGCCACTTCTCCAAGAAACTGGAGATAGCACTTGGTGGGACAAGCCAAATATGCCTCGAACAATCTGGAAGTGACAAGCGTCCTTTGATCTGGCAGGGGTGAGGGCATGGCGGTATTGGGATGATTATCCATTCACAGCATATGGCACGGTTTGTACTTATCCCATTGCATTTTGCCGCGGCAATTACTGTAGCGGTACTGGTTTTGCAAAAGTAGGCATTGACATGATTATGCCTGAATAGGCATAATGTGAAGAATGTCGAAGCAGCCTCGCAAGCCCCTCAAATGGATTGGTTCTGCCAAGCGCGATCTTGACGCAATGCCAGAGGACGTCAAAGACGTGTTCGGGCACGCAATTGACCTGGCGCAAGCGGGGGGAAAGCACCAGGATGCCAAGGCAATGAGCGGATTTGGTTCGGCTGGCGTGTTGGAAGTGGTCGAAGACTACCGCAGCGATACCTATCGAGCTGTCTACACGGTCAAATTCGCTGGATGGATTTACGTTCTGCATTGCTTCCAGAAGAAATCCAAGAGCGGTATCAAGACACCTAAGGAAGATCTGGCACTGATCAACGGGCGGCTAAAAGCCGCAAAGCAAGACTACGAGATTTGGCTAGCACAGCAAGGAGCACGATGATGAGACAGCGCGACGAAGTGACCATCGAAGAAGGCAGCACCAATGTCTATGCCGACTTGGGGTATGCCGATGCGGCCGAAATGCAGCGCAAGTCGCAGCTTGCCGGGGAGATTGCCCGCGCGATCAAGGCGCGCCGCTTGACGCAAGCCGGGGCCGCCGCACTGCTCGGCATCGATCAGTCAAAGATTTCGCGCATTACCCGGGGACAGTTTCGCGGCGTCAGCGAAGCCAAGTTGTTGGAACTGGTGGCCAAGTTGGGTCACGACGTGAAGATTGTCGTGGGACCTGTACGCCGCCGCGCCGGCAAGATTGAACTGCAGTTTGCTTAAGCAGGGCGATGAAGATTCCCCTGGTTGGGCACGCTAAACTCGGGCAGCGTCAGGATTTGTTTTGATAGGGTTGTCGGGCAGGATTCGAATCCCAATAAGGGATCCCAACCCTGCGACATAGTGCACCGCCCAGAGAGCAAAATTCGTGAATTCGAATAATCGCTTGTAATCAAAGGACTTGATGGAGATATGGCCACTCAGACGGTTTGTGTTGGCGTATCTTCTGGCCCGCCAGAATGTGAGCCTAAATATTTGATAATGCAGTATTTATACATTTACATTTGTATCTGACCCACAATAGATATCACGCCTCGTGTTTGCAAGGTTCAACGCGAGGGATAACAAACTGCCCTCCGCAGTCCGCGCCAGCACCGGCGCACCCTTATCAATCCCGCGCGCCCCAAGGCGCCCACCGAGGACATGATTCAGCGCATTGATGACGAAGCGGCCATCAGTCTGGAGAACATCAAGCATGCCGTGGAAAAGCGCCGTGGGACGCTCTAGCATCGCGCGCTTCTCGTCACCTGCGGCCTGCCCAAGCACCAACCCGGCCGGTGTGCCGTCGGCCGGCTCGCATCCGCAAGCGCCCGGCCGATTTCATGCGCACTCCGCCGTCACGATTTCCTGATACCAAGGTGCTCATGCCCTAAGACATCGGCTTGCTATGTTCGGCGGAGAACGGGTTGGTCACGCCCGTGGCGGCTAGGGTGCGCGTGGCGTTTTGACATATGCGCTGCGGTCCGCTATCTGGCGCTGACACCCCGCACTCGCGCCAGCGTGATCGGACAAGCCAAGCAATATGCAGTGACAAACAAAGGAAGCCGCGAAGCAAAAAAACAAAACCGAATAAGAGGCCAAGACAGCAAGACGCGAACAATAGGCAGATAATGAACCTGTGCCGCCGTGGGCGTAGTGGCGCGGCAGTGATTGGTAAGGCAGCGGGTGACCATGCGGGCCAAGTAAAAAATCATAAACCGGCCCGGCCCGAGCGAAGTGAATGCCTAACTCAGGGGGGTGCCAGATGAAGACTTTCAATGCAGTGATGCGCATGGTGACGGCAGGCGTGTTGATGGCGATTGCCGGCACGACCGCCGCGCAGCAGGATTATCCCAACAAGCCGATTCGCTTCATCGTCCCCTTCCCCCCTGGAGGCAGCACCGACCCGATTGCACGTCTTATCGGCCAGAAACTGACCGAAAGCTGGGGCCAGCAGGTGATTGTGGACAACCGCCCCGGCGGCAACACCATCATCGGCACCGAGGCCTTGGCAAAATCCCCGCCTGATGGCTACACTATGTTGACGGCGACCAGCACCTTTGTGATCAGCCCGCACCTGGTCCCCAATCTGCCCTACGACTCCTTCAAGGATTTCTCTCCGGTCGCAACTCTTACGATCACCGAGATGGTGCTGGTGCTCAATGCGTCGGTGCCGGCCAATAATCTGCAGGAATTGATTGCGCTCGCCAAATCCAAGCCAGGGCAACTGAATTGCGCTTCGTCGGGCACCGGGTCGGCAAACCATCTGGCGAGCGAATTCTTCAACTTGCAGGCGGGGATCAAGACACAACACGTCCCCTACAAAGGTGGGGGACCAGTCCTTGCCGACCTGCTGGGCGGCATTGTGCAGATGGCTTTCAGCCCGCCGCTTGCCTTCCTCCCGCACATCAAGAGCGGCAGGCTCAAGCCCATCGCGGTCTCCGGCGAGACCCGCCACCCGTCCCTGCCACAGGTGCCGACGTTTGCGGAAGCCGGCCTGCCGGGCTACTCCATCGGATACTGGATCGGGGTTCTCGCGCCGGCCGGTACCCCGAAGGCAGTCATCGACAAGCTGTCGAACGAGATTGGCAGAATTCTGGCCAGGCCGGACACCAAGGAAAAGATTGCCCTCCAGGGGATGGAGTCCTTCATCTCCACCTCGGAACAGTACGCCGCGCTGTTGAAAGCGGACACGGCCAAGTGGGGCAAGGTCATCAAGACCGCCAACATTAAGCTCAAATAATGATCTTCCTCAGGTAGATCGGGCAGTGCCGTGCTCAAGGAAAGAAGAGATATCCCCTCGTATTGTTACGCAGTCTTAATCTGAAGTTCCTGCCATTGTGTAGTCACGGCGGCCAGTCCAACTGCTTGTAATTCTTTGCGAATATAGAGGATAAGGGGTATTTTTTTGGTTCCGT
>Ga0209726_10009071_pt1 | contig 10462 bp, 8 predicted proteins | sample Subgrocontami54m_FD_187453 | JGI IMG/M metagenome (GOLD analysis project Ga0209726, IMG submission 187453) | Subsurface groundwater microbial communities from S. Glens Falls, New York, USA - GMW46 contaminated, 5.4 m (SPAdes) (version 3) | ecosystem: Environmental > Aquatic > Deep subsurface >... | reverse complement strand
CGTCACGTTCTCGCCGCGCACGAGGATCTCGCCGTCCTCTGCGATGCGAATTTCGACGCCGCCGATCGGCGTGCCGACGGATCCCTTACTCGTTCTGAAGGGATGGTTCAGCGTGACGATCGGCGCAGTTTCCGTGAGGCCATATCCTTGAATCACCGCGAAGCCAAGCCGGCGCCAGAACTCCTCGAGATCGGATGGCAGCGGTGCGGCGCCCACCACGAATGCCCAGAACTTCAAGCCGAACGCCGAGTGGACCCGCCGATACCGCCACCATCGTTCGGGAATCGACACCTTCGAATCCCGAATCCCGAATCCCGAATCCCGATCCTCGGGCGGCAGCATCTTCATGACGTGCTCGCGAAGGACGTCGAGCATCTTGGGCACGCATACCAGCACGGACACTCGCCGTGATTTCGTGAGGCGCACGAGATCGTGGGGGTTGAAGCTACGGGTGAAAACGACCGTGCCGCCGACCATGGGCGGAATGTTCGTGGCCATCGACTGGCCGAACATGTGGCTGAGCGGCAGCAGGTTCAGAAATCGAAGGGGATGAAACGGCCTGGCATATTTGCGGTATTTGGCGACTTCACGCTCCACAGGCACCGTGTTCGCCAGCACGTTGCGGTGCCGGATGATCACACCTTTCGGATCCGCCGTCGCGCCGGACGTGAAGACGATCTGCGCGATATCGTCGCGATCCATCTGGACCTCGGGCCAGGGTCCGTCCGCGCGCGAGTCGAGTTCCGCCAGGCTCCAGCGCTCAGCGCCGTCGAGGTCAGCGTCGGATGCAACGGATGTCACGTCCTCGCCAACGAGAACGACTCGTGCTTCCACCAGCCGGCGCACTCGAGCGACGAAATCAGGCGATGACCGGTAGTCGACGGGAACGACAATGACACCGCGGAGGAGGCAGCCCCAGTAGCAGATGATCCACTCGGGACGGTTTTCGCTCCAAAACACGACCTTGTCGCCCTTGTCCAGCCCGGCAGCCGCCAGGCGAGCGGCGAAGCCGCGTGCGGCACGACCGACATCTTCGTACGAAAAACTGCGATGACGATAACCATCGTCAAAGACCAGGAACTCGCCGCGGAGCTGCACGAGATCGCGAAAGACGTCGATGAGCGTGTCGCGCCGCATGTCGCGCTCACGATCATAGCGGGCTTGCGGCTTTCGGCTCTTGGCTTTAGCCGTGATTGGGCTTCCGTCCTAAAGTTGATCCGTCGCGTGTTTCGCCGATCCGAAGCCGAGAGCCCAAAACCGAGCGCCCAAAGCCGATCTAGAATAAGCCCCTACGATGAGAGTCTTCCTCACCGGCGCTACTGGGTACGTTGGCTCGGCTGTTCTCGATTCGATTATTCGCGCCGGCCATCAGGCCACCGCTCTCGTGCGCGATCCAGAGAAAGCCGAGAATGTGGCGCGCCGAGGCGTGCTTCCCGTCATAGGCGACCTGTCCAACCCCGCGTCATACGCCGCGCAGGCAGAGACCTGCGAAGGAGTGATTCACGCCGGATTCGACTATTCGAAGCGCGGTGAAGCCATCGATCGCGTGGCGATCGAGACGCTGGTCGGCGCGATGCGCCGGCGCGCAAGCGCTGGCCAGGCTCGAACGCCTTTCTTTATCTACACTTCTGGCATCTGGGTGATCGGCAAGGCCGCCCGGCCGGCCAAAGAGGATGTGGCACTCAATCCCACTCCGCTCGTGGCCTGGCGCCCCGCGCATGAGCGGCTGGCGCTCGAGGCCGGCGTCGAGGGCGTGCTTCGCACGATGGTGGTTCGCCCCGGAATCGTCTACGGCGGCAACCGAGGCATCATCGCGGACCTGGTGAAGGACGCGACCAACGGGCTCGTGAGAGTCATAGGCTCTGGCAAACAGCACTGGCCCTGTATCTATGACCATGATCTCGCGGATCTGTACGTGAAGCTGGCCACACAGGATGAGGCGGGCGGCGTGTATCACGCCAATGACGAGGCGGATGAGCGCGTCAGCGACATCGTTGAGGCCATTGCCGCACATGTAAAAATGCGGCCCGACATCCGTTACGTGCCTTTGCCCGAAGCTCGCGCCAAGCTTGGCGACTATGCGGATGCGTTGGCACTGGACCAGAAGATTCGTAGCCCGCGCGCTCGTGCACTTGGATGGGCGCCCACGCTCCACTCAGTGGCCGGAAGCGTGGCTCGCTTGCTCGAAGAGTTCCGGACCGCCTCGCGGGAAGCCGCGTAGCCGGGACTCGGGACTCGGGATTCGGGACTCGGATTCGCGATTCGGTACGTAGGGGCGGACCTTCAGGTCCGCCCAGTCGATCCTTTCAACAGAACAGAATCTCCCCTCGTGATGGCAGCTCCGCGGCAGCCCCTTGCAGGAGCGAACAGGCGGCTGCATCTGCAACTCGCTCCTATAATCCAAGGCCATGGATAGCGGGGCCCTCGACCTCTCACCTTCGGCGCCCGTGATCGACTGCGCCGCCTACGCTAACGGGCGCAGGGTGGCGGACCTCGGACTCGACCAAATCCAGGCGACGCTCGCGCACGCGGATCGGTTTGTCTGGCTTGGGCTCTACGAGCCGGATCGGGCGGTCCTCGAGCAGGTCCAGCGGCAGTTTCGGCTTCACGATCTGGCGGTCGAGGATGCGTACAACGCCCACCAGCGGCCGAAGGTGGAGCTGTACGAAGACTCCCTGTTCGTGGTGCTCCGGACGGCGCAGATAGTGCGGTCGCCGCGTCACATCGAATTCGGCGAGACGCACATCTTCGTGGGACCCAACTACGTCATCACTGTCCGGCACGGGTCCCTGCGATCGCACGTCGGCGTGCGCCACCGCTGTGAGGCTACGCCCCAGCTTCTGGCGAAAGGCCCCGGCTACGTGCTGTATGCGCTGATGGACTTCGTGGTCGATCAGTACCTGCCGATCGTGGCGGAGATCGAGGAGGAGGTGCAGGAGCTCGAGGACGCGCTCCTCGAAGATCCGGCCAGCACCGAAGCGACCCATCGCATCTATCGATTGAAGCGGGACCTGCTGGCATTACGCCGCGCCGTGGCGCCGCTCGCCGAGGTCGCCAACCGGCTCACGCGCTTCGAGCTTCCCCACATTCCTGAAGACACGCGCCCGTACTTCCGCGACGTGTACGACCACGTCGTCCGCTTGAACGAAACCATCGATATGCAGCGCGAGCTGCTCACGACGGCGCTCGAGGCCCATCTGTCACTCATGTCGGTGGCGCAGAACGAGCACATGAGGCGCATCACCGCATGGGCGGCGATGATTGCTGTGCCCACGATGATTGCCGGCATCTACGGCATGAACTTCTCACACATGCCCGAGCTCACCTGGGCGTACGGCTACTACGCGTCTCTGGCGGTGATGGCGCTTGCGAGCGTCGGGCTGTATCTGGGATTCCGCCGGTCCGGTTGGCTCTGATCGTAGGCCGGGTCCTGTTCTTTGGACCCGGCTCGTCAGGCGGGTCTACAAAGCAAGACCCGCCCTACGTGTTGATCTACATATCCGCAAACCGGTAACCGACCCACGGCTCCGTGAGGATGAATTGCGGCGCTGACGCATTCAGCTCGATTTTCTTGCGAAGCGCGCCGATGAGCACCCGCAGATGCTCCGGCTGATCGACGGCGTGGGGTCCCCAAATCGCTTTCAGGATGGCGCGGTGGGTGAGCACGCGTCCCGGATGCTGGGCGAGAAACGTCAGCAGCTCGAATTCCTTCGGCGTCAGCCGTACCTCTTCGCCGTCCCGGAGTACGCGGAACCGTTCCCGGTCGATCACCAGGCCACCGCGCACAATCGGTTCGCTCGGACGCGCCGGATTCTCTATCCGCCGCAACGCTGCGCGGATGCGAGCGAGCAACTCCTCGGCGCCGAATGGCTTCGTCACGTAATCGTCCGCACCAGCATCCAGCGCGCCGACTTTGTCGCCCTCGGCGCCCCGAGCGGAGAGCACCAGGATCGGGACATTCAGCGTCTCGCGCACCTGACGGCACACTTCGACGCCATCGATATCCGGCAGACCCAAATCGAGCACGATTAAATCAGGCTTGTCCTGCTCGACCGCTTCGAGCGCCGCACGACCGCTCATCGCGGAGAACACCTCATATCCGCGCGCTCGCAGCAGTGGGGCCACGGTGGCCAGGATGTTCGGTTCATCGTCGACGATGAGAATGCGGGTTCCCATGGCTACTGCGCCACCGAAATGGGGCGTACCGGCCCTGGCACGACAACCGAAAACCGCGCACCGGCCCCAGGCAGGTTTTCCGCCCAGACCCGTCCCCCGGCGGCCGCCAGCAACCCACGGGTGATCGAGAGTCCCATCCCCGTGCCGAAGGACGCCTGGCGGGCCGCGCGCCCGCGATAGAACCGCTCGAACAGGTGATCGAGCTCGCCCGAATCGAGCCCGGGACCATGATCCGTGACGGAGACATGGAGGCCATCCCGCTCGACGCGGGCATCGACGAGGATCTCCCGCTCGGGGGCGGAGTACTGCGCGGCGTTCTCGAGCAGATGCGCCAGTGCTACCGACGCAAGGCGGGGATCGATCTCGACCTCCATCTCCGCTTCGGCGTCCACGCGCAGCGGGTGTCCGTCCAGCGTGTGCCTGACATAGGCAGCGGCCGCGTCGACGACGTCGGCGGCGGCAACCCATTGCCGGTCGATACGGATCGCCGCCGCGTCGATACGCGCCATATCGAGGATGTCCTGGAACAGACGCGTCAGCCGGTCGAGCTCGGCGATCGCCGCGTCCGCTTGCGCGCGCCGTTCGTCTCCTGGCAGACCGCCGCGCAGGTTCTCGACGGCCACCTTGATGGCCGTCAATGGCGTTCTCAGGTCGTGGCTCAGCGATGCGAGCAACGTGGCCGCCAGGTCCGCCTTCTGGCGTACCAGCTCCGCCGCGTCCCGTTCGGCCAGGAACTGCGCCCGTTCAATGGCGATCGCCACAACTCCGGCGACCGCGTCGAGCGTCCCGATGTCGAGGTGCGGTGACACCGCGGCGAGAAGGCCCACGGCCTTCGTGCCGTGCCTGAGCGGGACGATCGAGACCTCGCTCCCGTCACCTACAGGGGCGCGGCCGTCGTAAGCGCGTTGGCGGACGTCGTATGCCAGCGGGCCTCGTTCCTTTGCCAAGACGGCATTCAGCACCGTCGCGTCGACGCGAAGGTCCTCGCTCCCGCCTTGGTGCATCCGCCAGCCGTGATCTGCTGGCAGGCAGATCGCGACCTTCGGCAGCTCGAATCGCCGCGCCACGTGGCGGGCCAGGACGTCGATGGCGCTGGCGGTTTCCGTAGTCAGCAGCACGTCTCGAGTGAGATCGAAGAGGCGCGTCACCTCGTTTCGCCGCGCAACCGCTTCGCGGGTCCGCTCCTGTGCGGCGGCGGAGAGATTGCTGGCGATCACGGCGACCGCGAGAAAGGCAAAGAGGGCGATCCAGTTCTGGGGATCGGCGATCGTGAAGGTGCCGACCGGCGGCAGGAAGAAGAAGTTCAGCGTGAGCATGGCCGCCACCGATGCCACAACCGCCATCCGAAGGCGAGCGAGGGTAGCCGTTCCCAGGACGACCAGCAGCAGCGCGAGAGCGACCGTCGTGGGGCTGACGTGAGGAAGCACGCGGAGGAACGCCGTCACGACAGCCATGGCAAACAGGCTGCCGAGGAGGACGACGGCGTCGGAGTGTGGCATGGGACGACGCATGGACGAACTTCTTATCGACTCTTTACGGCTTTCTTACACCAGCGACGGATAGCGTGGAACGAACAGACAGGCCATGGACACGGTCACGTCGATCGATGCTTGCGCGATTCCGCGCGACCAGTTGCGCCCTATTCTCGCGGGCTACCTCGCGCTCGACCGGGCGCGACGCGCTCGCCGGCGGCTGGTCTCCGGCTTTGGGTGGCTTGCCGTCGTGGCGCTTGCCGTCGATGCCTTCATCCACGTGCTGCCTCTGTCGGCTCGCTGGTCGGCGATGGCAGTCATCGCGATCCCGCCCGCGTGGGCATGGGTCCGTGAACTCCGAGTCGAGCGATGGCTGATGCGACAACTCGACGGTGCCAGCGGCGCTTTGATCTATACCCTGTCACCGTCGGCGACGCCTCGCAGCCCGACGGCGTAAGAAAGTCGTAAAAAGTTCATAAGTACGGCCGGCCTCGTCGTTCGCGAGGTTGCCCACCCTCGCATAATCGGAACATCGACGTGGCCGGCGAATCGTTCCTGTCCCAGATCAAGCGCCTCCTGGTTGGCGCACCCATTCCATCCCATCGCGCCCATCACGAGCGCTTCTCGAAGACCACGGGCCTCGCGATCCTGTCATCGGATCCGCTCTCGTCGGTGGCGTATGCCACAGAGGAGATCCTCAGGGTGCTCGTCGTTGGGGGAGTCACGGCGCTCGCGTTCGTGACGCCGATCGGCGGCATCATCGCGACCATGCTCGCGATCGTGGTCTTCTCCTACCGCCAGACGATCTATGCGTACCCCAGCGGCGGAGGGGCGTATATCGTGGCGAAAGAAAACCTGGGCCGTCTCCCAAGCCTGATCGCGGCAGCGGCCCTCCTGATCGACTACGTGCTCACCGTGTCGGTCAGCATCGCGGCGGGCGTGGCGGCACTCACCTCCGCCCTGCCGGCACTCCAAACCCATCGAACCGCGATGTCGCTCGCCTTCGTGTTGATTCTGATGCTCGGGAATCTCCGAGGAGTCCGTGAGTCGGGCCGTCTCTTCGCCGCCCCGACCTATTTCTTCATCGTGAGTATCCTGGCCATGCTCGCGGTGGGCGCGTGGCGTTATATGACCGGGACATTGCAGGCGCTGGAGCCTGCTGCAGAAACGCTCGGCGCTGGCGTCACGGCGCTGACGGCGTTCACCCTGCTCAGGGCCTTCTCCAACGGGTGCACAGCGATGACTGGAGTCGAGGCGGTGTCGAACGGGGTGCCTGCCTTCCGCCCGCCCGAGAGCCGCAATGCGGCGGCGACGCTCGTCGCAATGGCCGTCATGTCCATCACGATGTTCCTGGGGATCACGCTCCTTGCTCATGCATTTGCCATCGTGCCGAGCGAGACAGAGACGGTCGTGTCACAGATCGCCAGAGGCACCTTCGGCGGACGCGGTATGCCGTACTACCTCGTGCAAGTGGCCACGATGCTGATCCTCGTTCTGGCAGCCAATACGGCCTATGCAGATTTTCCTCGCCTGGCGTCCATCATCGCTCGCGATCGTTTCCTGCCCCGCCAATTCATGAACCAGGGAGACCGCCTCGCCTTCTCCAACGGCATCGTCATTCTCAGTGTGCTTGCGGCGCTCCTGCTGGTCGTGTTCGGAGGCGATACGCATGCCCTTATCCCGCTGTACATGATTGGCGTCTTCGTCTCGTTCACGTTGTCCCAGTCGGGAATGGTGGTGCACTGGCAGAAGCTCCGAACACCGGGATGGCGTACCAGCGCGGCGATCAACGGGTTCGGCGCCATCGTGACCGGTATCGTGCTGCTCATCGTGGCCGCGACAAAAATGGGCGAAGGCGCCTGGATCATCATCCTGATGATTCCGGTGCTGGTCTGGATATTCAACGTGACGAGGCGTCACTACGATCAGGTTGCGGCCGAGCTCACCTTGCGCGACTGGCAGCCCGAGCCCATGGGGAGGCATGTGGTACTCGTGCCGATCGGCGGCCTCCAGCGTGCCGTCGTGAAGGCCGTGAGGTACGCGCGGGAGCTATCGGCCGATGTGCGTGCACTCTATGTGGAGATCGATCCCGGGGCGACCGCGACACTGCAGGAGCAGTGGCGCGAATGGGGGCATGAAGCGCAGCTCATCGTCTTGCAGTCGCCGTATCGATCGCTGATGGAGCCATTGCTCGAGTACATCGATCAGGTGCAGGCGTCGGATCCCGGCGGGTACATCACGGTCATCCTTCCGGAGTTCGTGCCACGCCGGCTGTGGCAACACCTTCTACACAACCAGCACGCGCTCCTCATCAAGGGAGCGCTGCTGTTCAGACCGAATGTCGTTGTTACGAGTGTGCCGTTCCACCTCGGGCGGCAATGGACAGGGCCAGTAGCTACCCCTCAACAACCCCATCAATAAGCCCGTAGTCCTTGGCTTTGGTCGCGTCCAGGTAGAAGTCGGTTCGCTTCGTGTCGCGAATGATTTTCGCGAGCGGCTTGCCGGAACGATGTGCCAGGAGCTGGTAAATCTGCGTCTGCATCTGCTTCAGCCGCTCGAGATGCTGCGCGGCGGCCGACGTGGATTGCCAGCCTGCCCATTTCGCGGGCTCGTGAATCATGATCCAGGAGTGGGGAAGCGCCAGCCGCCGTCCCTCGCTCGCCGCCTGGAGAACGACCGATCCCATCGAATACGCCATGCCTTGGACCACGATCGTGACTTCCAGCCCGCGGCTGACGAGCTGGCGAATCGTGTCGTGGATCGCAAGACCGTCGGTGACGTTGCCGCCTGCGGTGTTGATGTAGAGCGTGATCGGCTTGTTGTTGTCGTTCGCCAACTCGCGGAGGCGTTCGATGACATTGCGCGCGACGTCCTTTTCTATATCGCCGATGAGGTAGATGTCCCGGAGGCGATCCGACTGCTCCTTGCGAAGCACGCCTTTGACGGCGTCAATCAGATCGATCACCAGCCGATCGCTGAGGTCGCGCCCCTGGATCTGTAGAGGCTGCGCCCGCTGGCGTTCTGGTTCGTCCTGGGTGAGATGCTGGGGTGGTTCCAGCAGAGATTCGTCGGGCATACCCGGGCCGTTCTGCAAACGCGGTTCCTTGCCGACGAGTCTCGGCCGGGGCCGCCTATACTGAGCCCCATGCGGACAGTCCTTTCGCGTTTTTCGGTTCTTCTCGCGTGTTTCGGGGTCGCTTGTGGCGGGGCGCCGGCGCCGCCGGAGGCAGGGGAGCTGCCCCTCGATGAGATTCGAGGTGAGCAGATTGCCGCACACCTGAAGTTCCTTTCCCATGATCTCCTCGAGGGGCGTGCGCCATCGACGCGCGGCGGAGCGCTTGCGGCCGAATACCTGGCGACACAGCTGGCGGTCTTCGGAGTGGAGCCGGCAGGTGAAAGCGGGACCTACTTTCAGCAGCTGTCGATTATCGAGGCCACGGTCGAACCCTCGTTCGTGCTGTCCGTCGCCGGCGGCCCACGCTTTCGGTACCTGGACGACGTGGTGGCCGTCAGCGGCATCCAGCGGCCGAAGGTCACCTTCGATGGCGATGTCGTGTTTGTCGGCCACGGCATCGTCGCGCCGGAGTTGAAGTGGGACGACTACGCTGGCGTCGAGATGACAGGCCGAATCGCTCTGGTGATGGTGAACGACCCTCCTGCGCCACCCGACGAGCCGCAATTGTTCGGCGGTGAGGCGCTGACCTACTACGGACGCTGGACGTACAAGCTGGAGGAGGCGGCACGGCAGGGTGCCCTCGGCGCGATTCTGATTCATACAACGGAGTCGGCCACGTATCCCTGGCAGGTCGTGCAGACGTCGTGGAGCGGCACGCAGTACGCGCTGCCCGTGCGGGAGGGAGAACTCGCGCTCGCCCTGGAATCGTGGGTCACCGAGGACGCTGCGCGGGTGTTAGCCAGACACGGCGGCCATGATCTCGACGCGCTGCGGAAGACCGCGCTGCAGCGTGGCGCGAAGCCCGTGCCGCTGGGCGTGCGCGTGTCCGGTGTGATTTCGCAGACGCTCTCCGAGAAAACAACGCCGAACGTGATTGGCGTCGTCCGCGGAAATACCGCCAAGGACCAGGGCGTCATGTACACCGCGCATTACGACCATCTGGGAATGACAGAACCTGTCGGCGGGAAGGAGACGGATCGAATTCACAACGGCGCCATCGACAACGCGGCGGGCGTCGCCGGTGTACTCGAGATTGCAGAAGCATTTGCGCGGGCGCGCGCACGTCCTCACCGGTCGATTTACTTCGTGTTCACGGCCGCCGAAGAATCCGGCTTGTTGGGCGCAGAGCATTTGGCGGCGCATCTCCCCCTGCCCGCGGATCAGTGGACCGCGAACATCAACATCGATGGTCTGAACCTCGCGGGCCGGACGAAGGATGTCGTGCTGCTCGGAGCCGAGCGCTCATCCCTCGGCGCGATCGCGAGCGAGCTCGCGTCGCGCCACGCTCGCGTGCTGGGCCCTGATCCGGAACCGGGCCGCGGGTACTTCTTCCGATCGGATCATTTCCCACTCGCCAAGGTCGGTATCCCTGCGGTGTCGCTGGGCGAGTCCACGCAGTACATCGGCAAAGACCCAGGGTTCGCGAAGACGCTGCGGGACGAGTACAACGAGAAGGACTACCACCAGCCGAGCGATGAGTTCAAAACGACGTGGGATTATTCAGGGGCGGTCGAGGATCTGAGGTTCCTCGCCGAGCTCGGGTGGAGGATTTCGGATCAACGCGAGCTGCCCGCGTACAACGCGGGAGATCAGTTCGCGGCGCCAAGGGCGGGCAAGTAGGGCGGGTAGGGCGGGTAGG
>Ga0209726_10009064_pt1 | contig 10470 bp, 7 predicted proteins | sample Subgrocontami54m_FD_187453 | JGI IMG/M metagenome (GOLD analysis project Ga0209726, IMG submission 187453) | Subsurface groundwater microbial communities from S. Glens Falls, New York, USA - GMW46 contaminated, 5.4 m (SPAdes) (version 3) | ecosystem: Environmental > Aquatic > Deep subsurface >... | reverse complement strand
CCGCCAGCCGCGGGTCCGTGTTCATCGGCATCATCGGGAGGTGGAGGCGCGCGGCGCGACGGGCGGCCGCCTCCACGCCGCCGCCCACCAGGATCGTCGGATGCGGATCGCTCTTCGGCTTGGGCGTGACGCGGATCGTTCGGCCGCGCCATTCGAAGGGCTCCCCGGTCCACGCCCGCAGCATCACGTCGACGTACTCCTCGAGGATCCGCCCGCGCGCACCGATCTCGACGCCCGCCATCTCCTCGGCGTCGTCGACGGCCTGCTTGATACTCTCGACCGTCGAGTCGATGTTGACGACGACGCCCTTGCGCAGACCCCGCGAGGGGCTGGTACCGACGCCCACGATGTCGAGAGTGCCGATGGACGACCACTCCGCGATAACGCAGCAGATCTTGGTCGTCCCCACGTCGAGCCCGGTGATGAGCTGCCGACCTCTCGATCTGCCCATGGCGCCCCCTACCTTGCCGAGGTTCTCAGCACGACCTGGTCGCGGAATCGCAGGTCTATCGACGTCGCCCTTTGGCCCGAGTCGCGGAGCTGCGCCAGCACGCCACCGAGCCGCCCCAGGCGGTCGTCCCAATCTTCCCTGCCGAGTCGCACCTCGACGCCGTCCAGCATGTAGAGCACCGGCCCCTCGGGGCGGCTCACGTCCACTTCGGAGATCTCCCTCAGCAGAGGGCTCTGCGCGCGCATCAGTGTGCGTATCAGGGCCACGCCCGCGGCCACGCGCTCGGACGGCGTCCGACCCGCCGCCGCGACGTCGTCGGCGCCCGCGGCCGACACCCCCGCGGCCGACACCAAAGGCGCGTCGAGGGCAACGGCCCGCGTCTCCGGACCGAGCGGCACGCCCTGCTCATCCACCCAGTAGAACCCTCCCGCGGGCCAGTCGAACCCTCCCGCGGGCCGGTGGAGACCCCCCGCATGGACTAGGACGAAGGGCTGGCGCTCTTCCACCAGCAGCGTGACGCGGTTCGGGAAGACGCGGACCAGCTCGGCGCGGCGCACCATCGGCAGCGCCTCGACGCCCGCTACCGCCCGCCGCGCGTCGAGCTGGAAGAGGTTCTGCCCGGGCGAGAGCCCGGAGGCCGCGACCACCTGATCGGCCGAGAGCCGGCTCTGCCCCGCAACCTCGACGCGCTCGACGACGAAGCGCGGCGCCGTCAGGAGCCACCGGCCGCCGGAGGCAAGCGCGCCGCCCAGCACGACCCCGAGCAGCCCCACGCAGAGCCACGCGCCGCCCCGGCGGGCCAGCCGCCGAAGCATGCGCCGGCGCCGCCTGCGGCGGTCGAGCCGCTGGTCGGCCATGGCTACCGTCGGCTCGGCCAGGTCCGCAAGGCCGCCGTGGGCGAGTCCGCGCGGCGAGAGGACCCCGGTGCGACCGCTCATCCCTCTCCCATGACCCGGATCTCGGGCTCGAGCGTGATGCCGAACTGCGCCTGGACGCGCTCGCGCGCCATGTCCATGAGCGCCGTGATGTCGGCCGCGGTCGCCCCGCCGCGGTTGACAATGAAGTTCGCGTGCTTGGCCGAGATCTCGGCGCCGTTGAGCCGCTTGCCCTTCAGGCCCACCTTCTCGATGAGGCGCCCGGCGATCTCGCCGTGAGGGTTCTTCCACACGCAGCCTGCCGACGCGAGCGCGAGCGGCTGGGTCGCCTTCTTCACCTTCAGACGCTGCTTCATCTCCTTCTGGATCTCGGCCTGCGGCCGCCGGTGCATCTGGAGCCGCGCGCCCACCACGACCGCGCCCGCGGGCGCTGCGAAGTCGCGGTAGCCGAAGGCGCCGCTGCCGGGCTTGAACTCGCCGAGCGTCCCGTCCGGGTGGAGGAAGTAGACGGCGGAGATGAAGTCGCCGATCCAGCCGTCGGCCGTGCCGGCGTTCATTGCCACCGCGCCGCCGATCGTCGCGGGGATGCCGACGAGGCACTCGATGCCGCCCAGGTTGAGCGCCGCCGCCTCGCGGATCAGCGCCGAGAGCCCCACGCCCGCGCCCGCGACGGCCTCCTCGCCGCTGAACTCGGCGCGCCCCAGACAGCCTTCGACCTTGACGACGACACCGCGGATGCCGCGGTCGCGCACCAGGAGGTTGTTGCCGCCGCCGATGATCTCCACCGGCAGGTGATCGCGCTCCGCGAAGCTCAGCGCGAGGCGGATGTCCTCGACGTCCTGCGGGACGACGAAGATGTCCGCCGGCCCTCCGATCCGAAGGGAGGTATGGAAGCTGAGGGGTTCTTTGAACCGAACCTCGCCCCGTATCTCTCCGAGCATGGGCTACCTCCTGTTCGACTGGTCGCGCGGGTCGTTGAGGCGCGTGAGAAGCTCCGCGCCCAGCTGGCCGACGTCCCCGGCGCCCAAGGTCAGCACGAGATCGCCGGGACGGGTGGATTCGCACAGGTAGTTGAGGATGCCGGCCCGGTCGCCGTCCATGTAGAGGACTTCCCGGTGACCGTGGGCCGCGATGCCGTCCGCAAGGTCCTTCGCGTGCACGCCCGGGATCGGCGCCTCGCCGGCGGCATAGATGTCCATGACGATCAGCACGTCCGACTGGTAGAAGGCCGTGAAGAACTCCTGCCGCAGGTACTGGGTCCTCGTGTACCGGTGAGGCTGGAACACCGTGAGCACGCGCCGGTCGAACCCGGCCTTGGCGGCGGCCAGGGTGGCGCGGATCTCGGCGGGGTGATGCCCGTAGTCGTCCACGACGAGGACGCCCGCCGCCTCGCCTCGGATCTGGAAGCGCCGCTGGACGCCTTCGAATCCAGACAGCGCCTGCTGGATGCGCTCGAAGGGCACCTCGAGGTCGAGGCCCACGCCGACGGCGGCGAGCGCGTTGAGCACGTTGTGCCGGCCCGGCACTTGGATGGTCGCCGCGCCCAGGGTCTTGCCCCGGTGCAGGATCTCGAATCGCGACTGCATACCGGAGAAGGACAGCCTGCGCGCCGTGATATCGGCGCCGGACTCGAGCCCGTACGTCACGACCCGCTTCTCGATCAGCGGGATCATCTGCTGGATGTTGGGCTGGTCGAGGCAGAGCACAGCCGAGCCGTAGAACGGCACCTTGTTCACGAAGGCGAGGAAGGCTTTGCTGATCGCGTCGAGGTCGGCGTAGTGGTCGAGGTGCTCCGCGTCGACCGTCGTCACGACCGCGATGGTCGGCGTGAGCTTGAGGAAGGAGCCGTCCGACTCGTCCGCCTCGGCCACGAGGAACTCGCCCTGCCCGAGCTGGGCGTTGGCCCCGAGGCCGTGGACGCGCCCGCCGACCACCACGGTCGGGTCGAGCCCCGCCGCGCCCAGCACCGCCGCCACCATGGAGGTGGTCGTGGTCTTGCCGTGGGTGCCGGCGATGGCGATCCCGTACTTGAGCCGCATCAGCTCGGCCAGCATCTCGGCGCGTGCGATGACGGGCACGCCGCGGTGGCGCGCCACCTGCACCTCGACGTTGTCGCGCGCGACGGCGGAGGAGTAGACGACGACGTGCGCGCCCTCGACGTGGCTGGGCTCGTGGCCGGCGAAGATCTTGGCGCCCAGGCGCTCGAGCCTTTCCACGGCCTCGCCCCGCCTCTGGTCGGAGCCCGTCACGCGGTAGCCCAGGGTCAGCAGCACCTCGGCGATGCCGCTCATGCCGATGCCCCCAATGCCCACGAAGTGGATCTGCTGGTACTTCTTAAACATCGTGTCCTCCGAACGCTCCGGGAGTGCCGGGCCAAGTGGCGAGCCAGACGAGGCCCGAGGAAGGCGGCAACCCGAGGCGTACGTGGCTGTACGTTGAGGGTTGCCGCCGACCGAGAACGAAGTATGGCGAAGTCAATTGGCCCGGCACTACACGGTCCCCGCGTGCTGCGAGATATTCAGCAAGACACCCGCCGAGAAGAGCGCCATGAGGAGCGCCGAGCCTCCGGAGGACATGAAGGGCAGCGGCAGCCCCTTGGTCGGCAGGGCCCCCGTCACCACGCCGAGGTTCACGAGGGTCTGGGTCGCGAGCATGATGGTCAGTCCGAGCGCCAGGTAGCTGCCGAAGGCGTCCGGCGCGCGCAGCCCGATCCGCAAGCCCCGCCACACGAGGAGCACGAAGAGCGCCACCACGACCACGGCGCCTGCCAACCCCAGCTCCTCGCCGACGATGGCGAAGATGAAATCGGTGTGGGCCTCCGGCAGGTAGAAGAGCTTCTGCTTGGACTCGCCCAGCCCGCGCCCGAGCCACCCGCCCGAGGCCAGCGCCAGGAAGGACTGGATGATCTGGAAGCCCGAGCCTTGCGGGTCGTTCCACGGGTTCATGAAGGCGGCCATGCGCCGCAGGCGGTAGGGCTTCATTGCAATAGCTGCTGCGATCATCGGCAGCGCCGCGGCCGCGATCAGGCCCATGTGAGAGACGCGCGCGCCGCCCAGATAGGCCAGGGCCAGCGTCAGGATCACGAGCACCATGGCGTTGCCCAGGTCGGGCTGGAGCACGGTCAGCCCCGCCATGCCGCCCGCCACGAGCAGGAGCGGTAGCAGGCCCTGGCTGAAGGTCTCGATCATCTCCTGGCGACGCGTGAGAAAGGCCGCGAGGTAGAGCAGCAGCGAGAACTTCGCCAGCTCCACCGGCTGGAAGGACACGGGACCGGCACGGAACCACCGCCGGGTGCCGTTGATCTCCTGGCCGAAGGGCGGCACGAGCACCAGCACCAGCAACACGAAGGACACCGCCAGCAGCGGCACGACGAAGCGCTCCAACCGGCGGTAGTCGAAGAGCATGCCGGCCCAGAGCGCGCAGACGCCGAGCACGGCCCAGAAGAGCTGCTTCTTGAGGAAGTACAGCGGGTCGTGGAAACGGTCGGCGGCCATGATGGCGCTGGCCGAGTAGACCATCACGACCCCGAGCGACACCAGGGCCAGCACGAGAGCGAAGAGCCACAGATCGGGTGTGAGCTTTCTAGGCATGAGCAAGCTCCCGGACGATGGCCTTGAAGACTTCGCCGCGGTGCTCGTAGCTGTCGAACATGTCGAAGGAGGCGCAGGCCGGCGAGAGCAGGATGACATCCCCGACGCAGGCCAGGGAGCGCGCCGACGCCACAGCCTCCTGCATCGAGCCTGCGTCCATGCACGGGACACCCGCGCCCTCGAGGACAGCGCGGATCTGGGCGCGGTCCACCCCGATCAGCACGGCCTGGCGCACGCGGCCGCGGGCGGCTTGCCGGAGCGGGCCGAAGTCCTGCCCTTTGCCCTTGCCGCCCGCGATCAGGACGACGGGCTCCTTGAAGCTCTCGATCGCCTTGATCGTCGAGGCGACGTTGGTGCCCTTCGAGTCGTTGTAGTACGTGACGCCGCGCTCGTCGAGGACGCGCTCGATGCGGTGGGCGACGCCCCGGAACGCGCCGATGCCGCGGCGGATGGACTCGGGAGAGAGTCCGGTCCACAAAGCGCACGCGGCGGCCGCCAGCACGTTCTCGACGTTATGCTGGCCGCGCAGCGGGATCTCGCCGAGCGGGCAGATCTCCTCGACGTGGTCGTTGAGCTTGGCGACGATCCACCCGTCGCGGACGAAGACGCCGTGGTCGAGCGGTGTCAGCCGGCTGAACCAGAGGACGCGCGCGCGGGTCCGCGTGGCGAGCGACGCCGCGACCGGATCGTCGGCGTTCAGCACCGCGCAATCGGCGGGCGTCTGGTTGGCGAAGATCCTCGACTTGGCCTCGACGTAGCGCTCGAAGGTCTTGTGGCGGTCCAGGTGGTCGGGCGTGACGTTGAGCACCGCCGCCACGCGCGGCCGCAGCAGCTCGGTCGTATCGAGCTGGAAGGACGACACCTCCGCCACGACGAGGCCGTCTGCCGGGAAGTCGAGGGCGTGGGCGCAGAGCGGCGTGCCGATATTGCCGCCGACCAGGAGCGGCCGCGCGGTGCCGCCGACAAGCTCACCCGTCAGCGCCGTCGTGGTCGTCTTGCCGTTGGTGCCGGTGATGGCGATGAGGTCCGCCTCCATGACGCGCCATCCGAGCTCGAGCTCCCCGATGACCGGCACGCCGCGGGCCCGCGCGGCCTCGAGCGCCGGCAGCTCGATCGGCACGCCGGGGCTCACGACCACGAGGTCGGCGCCCGCGAAGGCCGCGTCCGGGTGCCCGCCGGTCCAGAGCGCGCACCCCAGGTGCTCGAGGTCGCACGCGTCGGTGGAGAGCGATTTGCGGGCTCCCGAGTCCGAGGCGAGCACGCGGCCGCCCAGGCGTCGGATCAGGCGCGCGGCGGCGACGCCGCTCCGCGCGAGGCCCACCACGGCGGTCGTGCGCTCGGCGAGCCACTGCCGGTACGCCGCGCCCCGCTCCCCCGCCATGGGATCTTCCTCCACCCGCTCGCCTGTCATCGTGTTCACGCGCCTATCTCAGCTTGAGAGTCGTGAGCGCCAGGAGCGCGAGCATGAAGGACACGATCCAGAAGCGGACGATGATCTTGGGCTCCGGCCACCCCTGCATCTCGTAGTGGTGGTGCAGCGGCGCCATGCGGAAGAAGCGCTTGCCCGTCGCCTTGAAGTAGCCGACCTGGATGATGACGGACACGGCCTCGACCACGTAGATCCCGCCGATGAGCGGCAGCAGGAGCTCCGACTTCGTCAACACGGCGAGCGTCCCGATCGCCCCGCCCAGCGCCAGCGAGCCCACGTCCCCCATGAACACCTGGGCCGGGTAGCTGTTGAACCAGAGGAAGCCCACGGCCGCGCCCACGAGCGCCGCGCAGAAGATGGTCAGCTCGCCGGTGCCCTTGACGTTCAGGATCCGCAGGTACTCCGCCAGCCTGAAGTTGCCGGAGAGATACGCGATGATCGCGAAGGCGCCGCCCGCCATCACGATGGGCCCGATCGCCAGACCGTCGAGGCCGTCCGTCAGGTTGACCGCGTTCGAGGCGCCCACGATCACCAGCAGCGCGAAGGGCACCCAGACCCAGCCGAGCGTCACCAACCAGCCCTTGAAGAACGGGACGGAGAGCACCGTGGAAAAGCCGTCGGGCGGCGACAGATAGAGCCACGCCATGAGCGACCCGGCCAGCGCGATCTGCCCGCCGAACTTCGCCTTGGCGGAGATGCCCTTCCTGGTACGGAGCTTTCTCCAGTCGTCGAGGAATCCGATGAGAGCGAAGCCCGATGTCGCCAGGATCAGGACCCAGACGTAGCGGTTGTGGAGATTGGTCCACAGGAGAGTCGAGATGAGCAGCGCCGCCAAAATGATGAACCCGCCCATCGAGGGCGTCCCGGCCTTCTCGCGGTGGCGTTCCGGCGTGTCCTCGCGGATCGTGTCGCCGCCGTCCTGCAGCGCCCGCAGCCGCCGGATCAGCCAGGGGCCGAGCACGAAGGAGATCACGATCGCCGTCACCGTCGCCATCGCGGCCCGGAACGTGATGTACCGGAAGACGTTGAAGACGATGCTGTCCCTGGCCAGCGGCACGAGGAGGTCGTAGAGCATCAGCCATCCTCCCCCCCGAAGCGGGCGAGGAGCGCGTCCACGACACGCTCCATGCGCATGCCGCGCGAGCCCTTGACCAGCACGGCGTCCCCGGGGGCCAGGCGCTTGAGGAGATGCGCCACGGTGTCCTCGAAGGTCTCGGCGTGGTGGCTCTCGGCCAGCCCCGCCTCACGCGCCGCCTCGACGGCCAGCCTGGCGACGCGGCCCAGCCCGACGAACTCCGCCGCTCCCGACGCGGCGACGGCGCGCCCCATCGCCCTGTGCTCAGCCTCCGCGATGGGACCGAGCTCGAGCATGTCGCCCAGCACCACGACACGACGCGCACCCCCTGCTGAAGCGCTGAGGGTGTCGAGAGCGGCGCGCACCGACTCCGGATTCGCGTTGTACGTATCGTCGAGTATGCGCAGCGCGCCGCAGCGCCGCCACACGCAGCGCCTCTTGGCCGGGCGCGCCGCCTCGAGGCCCTGGGCGATCCGGTCGAGCGGCAGGCCGAGCGCGGCGCCCACGCCGGCCGCCGCGAGCGCGTTCGTGACGTTGTGCCGTCCGGCGAAGCGCAGCCGCACGGCCCGGTGCCCCTCGGACGTCTCGAGGGTGAAGCCGACGCCGTCCGGGGTCTCGCTGATCTCCCCGGCCGCGCGGATGTCCGCCGCGCCCAGAGCGCTGAAGGTCCAGATCCGCGCCGCGCTCAAAGCGGCCATGGCACGGACGCGGGGATCGTCGACGTTGAGCACGACGGCGCCATCGGCGGGAATGGCCCGCACCAGCGCGCTCTTCTCCCGCTGCACGTCGTCGAGGGATCCCAGGAACTCGGTGTGCGCGGACGACACCGTGGTCACGGCGGCGATGGTGGGCCGCGCGATTCCGGCCAGCGCGGCGATCTCACCCGGCCGGTTCGTGCCGAGCTCGAGCGCGGCCGCGCGGTGCTCGGCAGTGAGCTTGACGAGCGTGAGCGGCAGCCCCCACTGGTTGTTGAAACTCGACTCGGGCTTGAGCACGGGCCCGAGCGAGGCCAGCACCGCCGCCATCATCTCCTTGGTCGTGGTCTTGCCGTTCGAGCCCGTCACCGCCGCGACCGGAATCGTGAACCGCTGGCGGTGCCATGCGCCCAGCCGCCCGAGGGCCTTCGTCGTCTCGTCCACCAGCACGACGGGCACGCCGGGCGGCAGAGCGTCGGGCACCGAGTGGATCACGAGGCAGGCGGCGCCGCGCCCGACGGCGTCGCGCAGGAAGGCGTGGCCGTCCTGACGCTCGCTGCGGACGGCGAAGAACACCTCACCGACACCCAGGCTCCGGCTGTCGATGGAGATGCCGGCCACGGCGATGCCGAGGTCGCCTCCGAGGAGGGCGCCGCGCGTGCCGCGGACGATGTCTTCGATGGTGAATGTCGGCATGCGCGGTCCTATGTCGCTCTCCCCGCGAGGGCGGCCCGGGCGTGGGCGCGGTCGTCGAAGGGGAGCACCTCAGAGCCGACGACCTGATAAGTCTCGTGGCCCTTGCCGGCGATGACGACGATATCGCCGGCGCGGGCCCAGTCAAGCGCTTGCTGGATCGCGACTTTCCTGTCCGGAATCGTCTCATGCCGGTCGAGCGCCGGATCTCCGGAGCGCTGGGCGGAGCTCGTGGCGGAGCTCTTGGCAGGGATGCCCGCGACGATGTCGGCGATGATCGCATCGGGCCGCTCGCTCCGCGGGTTGTCGGAGGTGATCCAGACGCGGTCGGAGAGGCGCGAGGCGATGGCGCCCATGAGCGGTCGCTTGCCGCGGTCGCGATCGCCGCCGCAGCCGAAGACCACCGCGAGCCGGCCGCCGGGCCCGCGGAGCTTCTGGGCCGTCTCGAGCGTCCTCTCGAGGGCATCGGGCGTATGCGCATAGTCCACGATGACGAGGAAGGGCTGTCCCGCCTCGACGCGCTCGAAGCGGCCCGGGACGGACCCGACGGAGCCCAACGCGCGGCCGATGACGTCCGGCGCGATGCCGAGAGCCGCGCCGACGCCGGCCGCCGCGAGCAGGTTCATCACGTTGTGCTCGCCCACGAGCGGCGAGGCGATATCCAGGTGGCCGGCCGGCGTCCGCACGCTCATGCGAATGCCCTCGGCGCCGGAGGTCCACCGCACCGGACGCACGTCGGCACGCCCGCGTATCCCGTAGGTGATCATCGGGAGCGGGAGGCCGGTGACCATGCCGACTCCCGAGGGGTCGTCGGCGTTCACCACGGCGGTGCGTCCGGACTTGAGCCCGGCGGCCAGCAGGGTGAAGAGGCGCCGCTTGGCTTCCCGGTACGCGTCCATGGTCCCGTGGAAGTCCAGGTGGTCCTGGGTCAGGTTGGTGAAGACCGCGATGTCGAAGTCAATGCCGTCCACGCGCGACAGCGCGAGCCCATGGGAGGAGACCTCCATGGCGACGGCCGTGACTCCCGCGTTGACCATCCGGCGCAGCAGCGACTGAAGCTCGACGGCCTCCGGTGTGGTCTGGCCCGCCGAAATGACCTCCGCCCCGACCCGATACTGGACGGTCCCGATGAGCCCGGTCCGCTGCCCGCGGGTGGACAGGAGGGCGTCGACGAGATACGAGGTGGTCGTCTTGCCGTTGGTGCCCGTGATGCCGACGACGGTCAGCTCGCCCGAGGGATGGCCGAAGTAGGCGTCGGCCAGCCGTGCAAGGGCCTCGCGAGAAGACGGCACCAGCACGCGACCGGTCGCCCTGCCCTCGAGCAGGTCCGGCCCTTCGAGGACCACGGCGGCAGCGCCGCGCGCGAGCGCGTCCTCGACATAGCGTCGGCCGTCCTGCCTGAGACCGGGGACGGCGACGAAGAGATCGCCGGGCTTCACCGCCCGCGAGTCGTACGCGACGCCACTGACCGTGGCGGGAATCGGTCCCAGCACCGTCTTGTCAGCCAGGGCCTCGAGCAGGGTCGCGGTGGGCACGGGGTCTCCGCTCATCGACTCGCGGCCGGCGATCCCGCCGGCCCGGTCCCCGTTGGCCCGGTCAATGTCAGGCGACACGTCATGCCGGCCGTCACCGGCGTCCCGGGCGCGGGAGACTGGGCGACGA
>Ga0209726_10009062_pt1 | contig 10475 bp, 9 predicted proteins | sample Subgrocontami54m_FD_187453 | JGI IMG/M metagenome (GOLD analysis project Ga0209726, IMG submission 187453) | Subsurface groundwater microbial communities from S. Glens Falls, New York, USA - GMW46 contaminated, 5.4 m (SPAdes) (version 3) | ecosystem: Environmental > Aquatic > Deep subsurface >... | reverse complement strand
TCCGGCAGGTCGAAGTGGGCGAAGCCGAGGTCGATGGAGATGCCGCGCTCTTTTTCTTCCTTGAGCCGGTCGGTGTCCTGGCCGGTGAGCGCTTTGATCAGGCTGGTCTTGCCATGATCGATATGGCCGGCGGTGCCGATGACGTAGGGCATGGTTCGATTTTAGATTTCGGATTGCCGATTTTGGATTGCGGATTTTCCGGCCACCGGATTTAACTCACTGTCGGCTGAAATTTTGGAATCATGTCATCGGCATCGAAAATCGTTCTCAGGTCGAGGAGGAAACGGTCGTCCTTGACGCGGCCAAGGATCGGCGGGTTGGCGCCGCGGAATTTCTTGGCGACGGCATCGGCGCTCAGTTTCGCATGTTCCACCGCGATGACGACGGTGGGAAGTTCTTCCGTCGGCAGGGCGCCGCTGCCGATCTGGGCCGTGGAGTTTTCCAGCTTCAGGCGAAAGTCGCTGCCCAGGGCGGTTTGCAGCGTGGGCAACACCGATTCGCCCAGCGCGCGAATTTCCTCCAGCGGCCGGGTGAACGCCCGCAGCGTCGGAATCACGTGGGTTATATCCGGCGCCTGCCGGTAGAGCCGCAGGGTCGCTTCCAGCGCGGCGAGCGTCAACTTTCCGCAGCGCAGCGCCCGCTGCATGTGATTCTTGTTCATCCTGGCGATCAAGCTTTTCTTTCCGACCATCAGCCCGGCTTGCGGGCCGCCGAGAATCTTGTCGCCGCTGAAGGTGACGACGTCCGCCCCCGCCTGAATTCGTTCCGCGACGAGCGGCTCCTTGGGCAGACCGTGCCGGCTTAGATCGATCAGCGCGCCGCTGCCCAGATCTTCCATGACCGGGAGATTATGCTGCTTGCCGATGGCGACGAGTTGCTCCAGCTCGACCTCCGCGGTGAAGCCGACGACCTTATAGTTGCTGGTGTGGACTTTCAAAAGCAGCGCGGTTTTTTCATTGACGGCGTTCTCATAGTCCGCCGGATGAGTTCGGTTAGTGCTGCCGACTTCCCGCAGAATCGCGCCGCTCTTGGCCATGATCTCCGGAATGCGAAAGGCGCCGCCGATCTCGATCAGCTCGCCTCGGGAGACGATCACCTCTCTGCCCTCCGCCAGCGTATTTAGTCCCAGCAACACGGCGGCGGCGTTGTTATTGACGACCGTCGCCGCTTCCGCTCCGGTAAGCTCGACGAGGAGACTCTGCAGAGTTTCTTCCCGCCGTCCCCGTTTGCCGGCGGCGAGATCATATTCCAAATTGATCGGGTCGCCGGCCACCGCGATCATCGCGTCGATGGCCGCTTGCGGCAGCAGGGCCCGTCCGAGGTTGGTGTGCAAAATGGTGCCGGTAGCGTTGACGACCCGCACGTGCCCCGGCCGGCTCTCCGCCGCGATGCGCGCCTCGACCCGGCCCATGATTGCCTCCTCGTGCAGGTCGCCGGCAGCCGACTGCGTCTGCCTGATTTCGGCGCGCAGTTGGTCGAGGACTTCCCGGCACTTTTGCGTGACGTAATCGCGATTATAACGCGACAAAAGTATTTCACATCGGGGATGCTTGAGCAGCCGGTCTACCGAAGGAATTTCACGCAGAGGGTTTCCCGCTTGATCGGACATGAGCAAATTGAGCGTTGCACAAGGCAGAGGCGATTTCAATATTTCCTATTCTTTAGTCAAGAGCGCAATTTTCACCAAACACTCGCGCGATTGACTACTCGCCGGTTCGGCGATATAGCTCCCGCCAGCGAAAAGGGGTGTTTAAATTTTCTATACGCTCGCCGGATCGGACAAGCTACCACACTGATATCGAGGCTAAATCCCATCTCGTGGGAATAAGTCCAGATTCAGGCCTGACTCTCAACCCGACGTTAAACAACGATTCGCTACGAGGTCCGGCTGACTCACTGAATCACTATCGGCGGACTCGCCGCTTGATAAGATGCTGCGACTAGGATATTCGAGCAGTTAATCGGACTAGAAAGGGAGCGGCGGCGGCGGGATCGAGGTTTCGAGTTCCGGGTTCCGAGTTATGGAAAGCTGCTGGACGCTAGATTTTGTCGCCCATTTTAACCTTTAATGCCGGCGACTCTACTGATCTCGGCAAAGACTTCGCCGTCGTGATTACGTGAAGCGTCAAGGTCGAACGAGAAACCGCCAGGTAAAAACGCGACCCCGTGGAGGCCAAGTGAAGATCCGTCTCCACGAGAAGGGCCCACTTACGGCGGGCTCACCTTGGAGGTGACAACAAAGAAGCGAAGCAGGGGTCTCCCGCGGCTTTCGATTAGTTTTCTTTTTTGGAGGGTTTTCAAGTCGGCTGAAAAATTGTAACGAACTTTCGAAGCAATAGTTATGTCAAAAAGGGGGCAGTAATGGTTAACTTTCGAGACACAAGGGAATGGCTAGACAGAGCGCGGGAAATGGGAGAGCTGGCAGTCATTAAAGGGGCTGACATAAAGTATGAGATGGGAACGTTAGCTCAACTAAGCGGGAGAAACCAAGGCCCTGCAGTATTGTTCCAAGAAATTAAGGGCTACCCGGCGGATTTTAGAATACTGACCAACATGATGGCGAATATCAAGTGTTTGAACCTGACCCTCGGATTACCAATTGACAAGTCTCTAAGGGATACGATTGAAACCCTGGCCAAAGGGATGATTGCCGGATGGGAAAATAAGTCAAAGGACTACCCGCCCAAGGTGGTTGATTCGGGTCCGATACTTGAGAACGTGGTAGAGGGAGACGACATAGACCTAAATATATTTCCAGTGCCTACGTGGCATGAATTGGACGGCGGTCCGTATATTGGCACTGCCGACAGCGTGATCACTCGAGATCCAGACACGGGTGTTGTGAATGCAGGTACCTATCGTGGTCAGCTTCATGACCGCAATAGTGTGGGCATGATGGTAACCCATGGACACCACGGTTACATCCACCGGCAAAAATACTTTGAAAGGGGCGAGCGCTGCCCGGTTGTGATGGTCTTCGGTGTAGATCCTTTGCTTTGGACTCTTTCGACCACTAGTATTTCCCCCGACATCTCCGAGCTAAACTATGCCGGTGCCATAAGGGGCGAGCCTATTCCAGTGATTAAAGGCAGGGTAACAGGATTACCCATACCGGCAAATGCTGAGATAGCCATCGAGGGATTTGCCGAGCCTGGTGTGACAAAAAAAGAGGGCCGCTTTGGAGAATGGCAGGGTTACTACGCTGGGGGTGTAACAGACCAGCCGTTTGTTAAGGCTTCGACTTTATACTACCGGAATGCGCCCATATTGACCGGTGCCCCGCCAGCAAAAGGCGCGTACAATCCGTACGGTCTTGCACGGTCCACTTGGCGGTCAGCTCACGTATGGAATGAAATTGTTGCAGCGGGTGTCCCGGGAGTAAAGGGAGTTTGGCTCCCGCCCTGTGGCGGCTCCTGGTATCTTCAGATAGTGTCTATCGAGCAGAGATACGGCGGCCATGCCACGCACGCGGGACACGCTGTAGCCCACAGCCGAAGTGGCGCATTCAGTGCGAGATACACGATTGTGGTTGACGATGATGTCAATCCGTATGACCTCGAGGACGTCATGTGGGCGGTATGCACGAGATCACTCCCTACCGAGGCTGATATCATAAAAAAAGGTTGGGGTAGTCATTCTGAGCCCCTGTTTCGCCGAACAAGCGCTGCGCCGGTCGATAGCACGCCTCCCCGGGCCATCGTTTATGCCGTAAAGCCATATGAATGGCGCAACGAATTTGCGCCGGTAAACGTGGCTAGTGAAGAAATGAGGAGCCAGGCTTTTGCGAAATGGAAGGACGCATTTAACGGTAGACTGCAAATTATATAGGCGTACGCTTAAGCCCCGCTGTCATCGCTGACAAGGCTATATTTCGGGTGAAAGAGGAAACCATGTGAATCGGTGCGCATCCTGCCATTTGCGCTAATAGCCGCTTTCGTGAATTCTTCGGATCAACGAGTCTTCGATGATTTCTTCAGGCTTAAGCTTTTGCAGCTTGGGATTGCTTCTAGCGAGAATAGAGTAAATCTTTCGCACTCCCTCGGGCTTGAGTCTCAAATCGGTGCTGTAAACCGCCGCGTTAGCCTCGTAGCCAGATTCCGCGTCCTCCGGCCGGTTGAGTCGTAAATTTCGCGCCATCGTCTGCAGCACCATCGGTTTGTTTTCCGGTTTTAAAACAAAACGCATTGCATCGAGGGTGCCTTTCAGAACCGCCTCGAGGAGTTTTTGATCCTGGCGAACGAAGAGCTTCCGTGTAACAAGGGAGCTACCCAGGTAAGAGATCGGCGCGCGCGCCATATCCACCAAGACCGGATAGTCTTTTTTCTTAAGCGGCGCGCTAAAGGTAGAGCCCATCCACGAGGCTTGCGCGCGCCCTGTTTCTAGTGCCTGGATGCGGGATGGCTGGTCGCCGAGCACGATGAAGCGAATCTGGTCTCTATCGGGATCCAGATTCAGATAATCCAAAGCCAGCATGTTGTTGGCCCAGCCGCCTCCGCCGATGCTTTGGATAGCGATTTGCTTACCTTTGAGATCTTCGGCCTTCTTGATCTCTGGTCGCGCCATGAAATCGCCCTCGGGCCGGCTTACAACGTTGCCAACGACGACGGCGTCCAACCCGCCGGCTGCGGCGTTCAATACAGTAGTGGAAGGGGCGAAGACCATTTGCGCGTCACCTGAGGCGAGGGCCGCTACAGACAAGGGGCCACTGCGCATGAAAATGACTTCTACATTCACGCCATGCTTGCGGTAAAAGCCCTGCTCAGCGCCGACCCAAAGAACAGCGGGTGTCTGGCCGCTAGTGCCATTCGCAATACGAAACAGGGGCAAGTTTTGAGCAAACGAGCACACGGTCGTGAGAATTGCAACGATCAGTGCGAAGAAAAAAGGCCACGGGGAACGGCAGCACCTTAGTTCCGTTGAAGGGTTGAACGTCAAATGAACTCCCGAATTATTTTCCTCAGTCCTGTAGCACTGTTAAGCAACGTAAGTCAAGGCGTGGCCTCAGTCGCGCCGCGCGGCCTCGTATCCTATTCCCATGACGTGCTCGCGCCGAACGCGAAGTTGCGTTGTGAAATCATTCCGAGTCCGCCAGAACATGCAACCGAGCCCTCAACCGATCACGCTCACGCGCAGGGTGCGCTGGCGCGCATGAGTTGGGCCAGGCTACTCAAACGGGTCTTCGACATCGACCACTGCCCGAACTGTGGCGGCACCTTGAAGGTCATCGCTGCCCCTTCGACGAGGCTCAGGATAGGCATCGAAGATCCGCCAGTGATCCTCAGGGTCCTCACCCCTCTGGGCTTACCCACCCGCGCCCCATCTCGCTCCCCCGCGCGGCGATTCGATCCATTCCAAGCGGTTTGATCTTCAAGCCAAGACCGGTTCTGCTATAGGGCCGACGATCCGGCTCGACCCGCACTCACGCGAGTCTCCCGAGGGTGACGCAATCAACCGCCCCGAGCCGATGCCTGGTTTGAGCCATCCCCGCAACAGCGCAATTTTCACCAAACACTCGTACGTTTGAAAACTCGCCGGTTCGGCGATATAGCTCCCGTCAACGAAAAGGGGTGTTTAGATTTCCATACGCAAACTATTCTGGCTGAAATGGGGCGCGCTCGGCCGGAAGTACTGAAGACCAACACGGCCTCGATGGTAGATCCGAGTATCGTGAAGGCAATCGACGCCGAAGAATCTCTCAAGCGGCTCAAGTAAGAAGAAACGCGCCTAACCAAAGCGCGTCAAAGTACGCGCCTTCGCTTGGACAACCGCCACGAAACGAAGTCCTAATTGTAAACTAAACGTCTTGCGGTAATCTTCTGGACAGCCACCGCCACGTGGCAATAACAGCAATCAAAACGAACACAGCGATAATCATCAGCTCCGTCGAACCGTCGCCGCCATCCGGCGAGATACCAAGCATGCGCTCAATGAAGTCCATGACGTCCTCCGTCTTTTCTCGCTCAGCGCCTTACGGCACCGGCATCGCCCATGCGCCTCGGTTGCGCGTAGCGCAGATGAGCATGCGATCCTGTTTGTGAAAGAGCAGGTCAACAGCCATCGCATTGGGAAGGCCGTTCGAGAAACCTGTCCAGCTCGAGCCTAGGTCCAGGGTTTGATAGACACCGACATCGGCGGCGACCCAAACCCGTTTGAAGTTTGCCGGATCGACCACCACCGAATTCATCGGAATGCCGGGCAGACCCGCCGTACAATTCACCCAAGAGCTGCCCGCGTTGTCCGAACGATAGACCAGGCCGCCGCCGATTTGCGAGATCGTCACCCAGATCCGCTGCGGGTTGCTCGGATCGACGCCGATGCAGCTGATATAGCGAGGAGCGGGTGAGGCTATCTGTACCTTGTTCCAGGTCCCGGTCCACCAAACTCGCAGGATGCGACCGGCAGTGGTCCCGATCAACAATGTGTTGGCGTCAACTGCCCGCATGGCGGACGGAAACTCTCCGCTGGGCAGGCCAAGCGAGACGGTCGTCCACGGCTGTACACCGTTCCGGGTGACCAGCAGCGACGCGGCCCCGATGGCAACCGTCAATCCTGATACCTCCACCGGCGCGTAGAACAGAGATCCTAGAGTAGGGGGCCATGGAAGCCCGAGCCCGGTCCAAGTGTTGCCCTTGTTGGTCGAACGCTCCAGCGACACATTGTAGTATGAGTGATATACGACATTCGGATTCAGCTGATTGACCCCACAATCGCCTCCGTCGCCATCGGCGATGTGGTCCCAAACGGTCGTTCCGGTGTAACGAAGCGTTCCATTGTCCTGGGTCCCTGCCATCAGCCACTTCCACGTATTCGGATCACTCGCGAGGTATTCGATCTCGGTGATGCCGAGACCTTTGTTGAGCGCTGTCCAGGTTGCGCCACTATTTGCCGATCGGAAAATCCCGCCGTCATTGCCGGCAAAAACAACCTGCGGGTTATTGGGCGCGAACGTCAGGCAATGCTGGTCCGGGTGGACACTGTTGTTGCCTTGCGTGCTGATGTTGGTCCATGTCCCCGCGGCGCCGCTGACGCTCCCACGAAACGCGTCGATAGCACCGATATAGACTTGGTTCTGATTGTTTGGCGTGGCGGCAACATACCAGTCGTACCAGGCCTGGGTGACGTTCAGTCCTGCCGGCGTTGTGATTTTGGTCCAGATCCCACCTGCTCGCCGCCACAAATGCGCCGCCGGACCTTTAGCGGCGAAGGCATAGGCGACGGCCGGCACCGTCTTCACGCGATCGACCGCCAGCCGCGCCAAATTGCCTGCCGGCCACGACGGAAGAGCGACGGCGGCAAAGGTATTGCCGGCATTGGTCGACACGAAAAGCCCGTCGGCGAACGCCCCGAGGATTTCTACCGATCCTCCGTTGGAATGGACGCTGATGTCCCAGCATCTCACCGAGCGCTTTAAACTCCATGATCCGCCGCTATTTGTCGATTTGTAAAATCCGTTGGTGGTCGCGGCATAAAGAACAGCCGGAGTCTGCGGATCGACAACGAGATCATAGAAGCCGACGCCGACGAAAGGCGCCGATGCCGACACGGCCCATGTCGTTCCGCCGTCAGTGGATTTGTAGACGCCGGCGCCGAGATTGGCATAGAAATTCCCTTCGCCGCTTCCGGCATAGACTTTCTTTGGGTTTGTCGGATCGAACGCAATCGCTCCGATCGCAAGAGACGGCATCCGATCGGTGCGAGCCGTCCAAGTCGCCCCTGTGTCGCGGCTTTCCCAAATGCCGCCGCCAGCCGCGCCTAAAAGCAGATGCTTCGGATCGTTCGGGTCAACAGCGATGCTCGACACACGGCCAATCACGTCGACACGATTGCTTCCGTATGTTTGTCCATTAGGAATGCGCGATGGCCCAATAGCTTGCCAGACCGGGGGAGGCCCAGCAGGAGTCGCCGCCATCGCCCTGCGCCTCGCGGCACGGGCCCTTCGGCTGGGCATGGTGAGCGCGGCGGCAGCCCCGATGATCGCCGCGGCAAGGGATTTCGCCGCCGGCGCACCTCTTCGCACTCGCCCTGCCTTGGCAACACTAACTGGCTGTGCCCGTAAGGCCATCTTAGTCAGTCCGAACTTCGGTCGCGCGGCCTTCGGCACGGCGATCGTCGCTACGACATCATCGTTGAGCGTAGGATCGCGCTCCCCGAGATAAAAGAATAATCGCTGCAGCGCTTTGCCGCCGAGAGGCGACTTGGGCTTTATCTGTTTGGTGCGCCGCTCAATCTTTGTCTCGATTTTGCTCTTCATCGGACTATACCCCCTTTTTTACGGGCGCGTCTTTTTTCGCGTCTTTGCAGATCTCCTTTTCTTCACATCCCGAGGGACCTTTTTTGGGCGGCGCGCCTCCTCGAACATTCGCAGCCGCTCCGCTGCGCGCCCACCGGGAGGTTCCGGCGTCCTATCGCCTGGACGTCTGGTCATGTAACGCTCCTAACGATGTCGTCGATAGTCTTGACCATTCTCTTCTCTGCCTAGCCAACCCAAACTTTCCGTTATTCCAAAGCGAAGACGATGTCAACTCTGTCCAGTCCTGGGCCAGGCTGTCATCTTTTGGTGGCTCTTGCATCCACCGCCGCCACTCCGCCATCTTGAGCCCGCACTATGATTGGGTTGATTTCAAAGTCGGAAAGATGATTGCGATGCGCGGCGAAAATATGGCGTGTCGAGTTTAGGATTCCGAGTTCCGGGTTCTAAGGTTAGACCCGGAACATTGAACTGAGAGCCGCCCAGCGTTGATCTTTCTTTCCCAGTCCGCTAAGCGAGGGTGATGCTTTCCGGCGCGCGTTTTCGCCAGGGGATGAGGGCCGCGGTGCCGATCTGGATCGCCTTCGTTCCTTCGTCCATCGCCTGGGGTATCGCCGCGCAGGCCCACGGCCTGACGCTGCAAGAAATTCTTCTGATGTCCGCTGTGGTCTACTCCGGGCCGGCGCAGTTTGCGGTGCTCGCTCCCCTGGCGGAGGGCAAGTCGGCGCTCCAGGTGCTGATCGCCGGCTTTCTGATGAATCTCCGTTTCTTGCCGATGAGCATGACCCTGGCGCCGTTCTTTCGCGGCGTGAAGCGTTTGCCATTGGCGCTCGCTTCTCATGTCGTCAGTGCGAGCAGTTTCATCGTGCCTTATTTGCAATTCGAGAAAGAACGGGAATCGAATGCCGCCGAAGTACAAACCCTCGACGGTCACGGGAACTTTGCTTTCTTTGTCGGTGTCGGCGCGAGCAGCTTATTGGTTTGGATTGCCGGAACAGGAATCGGTTACGGTGTGGCGCTCGGCTTTCCGCCGGGATTTGAAGAAGCGTTAAAGTTCATCCTGCCCGGCTACTTCGCCGGCTTGCTGGCCGTTGAAATGCGCAAAAGGACGGTGGCGCTCGTTTGTCTGGCGAGTTTACTCGCGGCGGTTCCCGGCGCGGTGATTAGCCCCGGATGGGGCTGGCTGGTCAGTGCGATCCTGGTGGCAATCCTGGGGTGGAGTTTAGAAGCACCGAAATGACCCGCGTCCAAATTATCTTGATCATGGGCCTGATGGCATTCGCCATGCGCGCCCTGCCGCAACTGTTTTTTGTCGGGTAAACATTTCCTGAGACATGGGATCGGCTGCTGCGCTATCTCTCCTACGCTTTGATTTGCAGCATCGTTTCCATCACGCTCTTCATGACCGGCGCGCGCTTCGACGCCGACGCGGCTCCATATCGTGGGCTGGCCTTGGCTGTAACAATTTTCATCGCCCATAAAACCAAGAGACCGGTCATGGGTATGTTCATCGGCGCCCTGTTGGTTCTGGTGGCGTCACGGTTGCGCTGAGATTGGTTGACATAAAAGAGGGCGCGGTGTTAGCTATCCTCGCTGGGAAGCTGAAAAGAAAGAATATTCAGGCTTCTGTGTGGCAACCTGGCCAATGCTATTTCCGTGTAAGGACTCGGAAATTGCACCGCGGAGGGCGCTGAGGTCGCAGAGAAAAGAGTTTTTGATTAAAAAATACTCCGAACTCTGCGTACTCCGTGTCTCTGTGGTGAATAATTTTTCATACTAATCCCGGAAGACCCAAATGAAAAGAAAGAGCAGGGAGTATATATGGGTTTAATCGACTGCCATGCGCATTGTTTGCCGAAGACGATCATGGACGTTTTGCGCGAGTGGGCCGCCGGCACTTACCTGGGCCGGAGCCTTTACGCCGACGAGGGCTTCAACTCGCTGGAGCGTCATCTGGTCTTGATGGACAAATTCGGAGTTGAAAAGGAAGTCATCAACTACGGCAACTTGCTGGTGCCCGCGGCAAAGACGGGGAAACTGCCGATGGAAGAGGTGGTGAAGACCGTCAACGATTATATCGCCGAGGCCTGTCGCGTGGCTCCCACCCGTTTTGTGCCGGCGGCGGCGGTGGACCCGTTCGGCGGCGAGGCGGCGTTGCGCGAGTTGGACCGGGCGGTGGAGAAGCTGGGTCTGTTCGGCATTTCGCTTTCGACGAATGTCGACGGCC
>Ga0209726_10009055_pt1 | contig 10479 bp, 10 predicted proteins | sample Subgrocontami54m_FD_187453 | JGI IMG/M metagenome (GOLD analysis project Ga0209726, IMG submission 187453) | Subsurface groundwater microbial communities from S. Glens Falls, New York, USA - GMW46 contaminated, 5.4 m (SPAdes) (version 3) | ecosystem: Environmental > Aquatic > Deep subsurface >... | reverse complement strand
GCCCGACGGGATCGAGCCACTCGGAGGCGTTCTCCGGAAACTCCCGATGGAGAAACGCTTTGAACGCCGGCGTTTCGGCCGCAGCTTCGAGGCTGCGCCAGTATTCCCGCCCTCGAGTGCCGCCGAGGCGCGCACGCAGACCTTGTATCCCGTGGTGTTCGTCGGTCATCGGCGTTCGTATCAGCGATGGCAGGCCGAACAGCTGGTGCGGCCGCGAATGCCGGACGCCTTCACGAGCTCGGCGCCAAGTTCGGCCTGAGGCTTCGACGGGCGATATCCCATCGTGTAGATCTCGCTGCGGGGGCGCACATATTTGGCCGGGTCGCGGTGGCACTCGAGACACCACTCCATTTGCAGCGAATGTTCCTGGAGCATGAGCGGCATTTCGTCGACTCGCCCGTGGCACGTTTCACACCCGACGCCCTTGGTGACGTGCACGCTGTGGTCGAAGTACGCGAAGTCCGGCAGGTCGTGCACGCGGAGCCAGCGCAGCGATTCGTCGCTCCGAAGACTCTGCCGCACGGGCTCCAGGTACGGGCTGCCCGCCCAGATTTGCGAGTGGCAGTTCATGCAGGTCTTCGTCGGGGGAATGCCGGCAAACGCGGCGGTCTCGGCGGTCGTGTGGCAGTACCGGCAGTCGATCCCGACCGTCTGCACATGGTGCTGATGGCTGAACTGCACCGGCTGTTCGCGCACCACGTCGGCCCCGGTGATGTACGAAGAGCGGTTGAACGCCATCGTCAGCCAGATGATGCCGCCGACGAAAAACAGTCCGCCAAAGATGCTGACCTTCGACAGCGTGTTCGCCGAGCGGGGAAAGATCTGGGACATCGCGAACGAGAGAAGCCTTGCCGTGCCCGCAAACGGGATGCCGTGTGAACCGGACGAGAGGAGGGACCTGCCGTGCGGACGGTCGTCTGTTTCTTCCGGTGTGCCTCTTCGATTTCTACCATATACGTGAAAAAAGGATCAAGGTCGGGGACTGCGCGGAAATGCAGGCAAAACGCGCGATTCTCGCCGCGACCCGCGGAGTCCGCTAAGATGACCGCATCCTCGTAGGGCGGGTCCTTTCGGACCCGCCGCCAAATACATGAGCGACCGTAAGTACCGCCAGCGCGGCTATCAGGATGAGCCGCGAGAACGCACACCAAGGCCTGCGTCGCGTCCGCCGGCGGAACCCGGCGCCCCGGCGGGAGCGCGTCGCATCTCCCAGGACGGACCGAAGCAGATCAATATGCCGGGCTTTCGGCAGGTCGTCCGCTGCACGCAGTGCGGCAACATCGTTGTGGATGAGATTGGGTTCGACAGTCGCTGCGCGCGCTGTGGCGTCGATCTGCACGCGTGCGCCAATTGCGCATCGTTCGATCCCGGGAGTCGCTTCGAGTGCATGCAGCCCCTCACGGCGCGCGTGACGCCGAAGAACGACCGTAATACCTGCACGCTGTATGGACCCCGCACGACGGTAGAGCGCGAAACCACCGCCCCGCGCCAGAATGACGCGCGGAAGGCGTTTGACGATCTGTTCAAGATCTGACGGCTTCCGGCTGCAGGCTACAGACTGCCGGCCTGAAGTCTGCAGCCCGAAGTCTGCAGTCGTTCAGGCTGACCGCGCTGTTCTCAGCGCGGTGAGCGCACCTTCGGGAATCGTGATCTCCGCTCGCGCGATTCGTGCGGCTGCGTTCGACTCCAGCGCCACATCCACCACCTGCTCGAACGGCTCCGTGGTGCCGCGCAGCCGCCCGGCCAGCATCACCACGCCGGTCGCGCCCTCTGCAGACTCGGTGAACGGTCCCCGCTCCAGGTGAAGCGCTTCCATCGCGTGAAGCAGCGCCGTCATGGCGAACCGGTACCCCGCCGGGCCTCTGGCGATCAGGCGCACCAGCGGATCATCGGTGCTCCGTCCGAGCATCGTCTCGTAGGGCACACCATTCAGCAGGAAGTGGGCGTCTCGATCGAGCAGTCCGTCGGGCACATCGAGCAGCCGCCGGTTGACGTAGGCGAGGAGCTGGTCGAGGCGAGCGAGGAGCAGGGTCAAGGCCTAAATCCCAAACCCCAAATCCCAAATTCCAACGAACGCCCAACACACAAATCCCAACGGGGCGCACCGCGCTGGTTCCTTGGCGATTGGGATCTCTTTGGTCATTGGGATTTCATTGGGATTTGGGATTTGGAGTTTGGGATTTCAGTCTTGAGCTGCCATTCGTGGAGAACTCTTCGGCATGTGCAGAAGCGGCCCAGGTGGCATGCGGCGACCGTCCGCGCTTCGAACGCGAAAGGCTGAATCGCTGGATGAGCCGAGGCGTGACCCAGCGTGATGTGCGGCGTGTACGCCCCGAAGCTTGCCTTGAGCCGGAAGCTCGCCACCCAGAGCACGTCACCCACGCGCGCACCTTGGTCCGCGAAGGCGGCGCGTCCGCCATCGGGACGCTCGAGACCGCGAAGCGCGTCCATCAGGCGGTGGTGCAGGTCCACTATCGCGGTCGTTCGCTCAATCGCCATCCAGACCGTGCTTCCGCTCTCTCCTGCGCCCGTCACATGCATCGTCAGCGGCGGCTGCGTTTTGAGCACGCCGTCGATATGAGAGAACGCCTCTTCGAGCTCGTTCGCCCGCACGAACTGCTGCGTGAGCGTGACATGCGGCAGGTGTTGCTGGTCGAGACGAAGGTCCTGTGAGTCATCATCTGGAAGCGAGTAACTCAGCGCCACGGCGCGGGCGGTGACGTCCGGCGGTGGGAGTATGGCGACGTCGAGCGCGATCAGGTCGGAATCGGGCACAGGCCTATGCTAATCCTGTCTGAATTGAGAAATTTACGGATTTACGAATTGGGCGATTGGAATGGACAATGGTCCAATTGCCATTCGTCAATCCGTCAATTCGTCAACCCTCAATTCTGATGTTCCGCATCGCTCGAATCTGCGTCGGTGCAGCGGTCCTGCTCATCGTGCCTGCCCTCACGCGGGCGCAGGCTCCCGTCGAATACCGGCTCTCATTTCCGGCTCCGGAACACCGCTGGATGCAGGTGGATGTGACCTTCAGCGAGGTGCCCCCCGTGCCGCTGGAGCTGCGTATGAGCCGGTCCTCGCCCGGACGTTATGCGCTGCACGAGTTTTCAAAGAACGTCTACGACGTTCGCATCACCGATGCCGCCGGCCGGCCGCTCGCGGTGACGAGACCTGATCTTCATCGGTGGACGGTACCCGGTCATTCTGGCGCCGTTCGGGCCTCCTACAAGGTGTTTGGCGATCGCGTCGACGGCACCTACCTCGCGATCGATCACACGCACGCCCACATCAATATGCCCGCGGCGCTCATGTGGGCTCGCGACTTCGAACAGCGTCCCGCCATCGTCCGGTTCGAGCCGCCTGCCGGCGCGTCCTGGCAGATCGCGACCCAGTTGCTGCCGGGACCAGACGGGCGGACGTTTACCGCGCCGAATCTTCAGTACCTGATGGACAGCCCGTCCGAGTTCAGCGCGTTCTCCCTGCGGACGTTCACGGTGCCTGATGGCGACCGGCGCCCGCTCTTCCGCGTGGCGCTGCACCACCAGGGTACCGACGATCAGCTGCAGGCATTCGCGCGCGACGCGGAAGTGCTCGTGCGCGAGACGCGGGAGGTCTTTGGCGCCTTTCCCGCGTTCGAGGGAAACACGTACACGTTCATTGCCGACTATCTCCCGTGGGCGAACGGCGACGGCATGGAGCATCGCAACAGCACGATTCTGACGTCGAGCCAATCGCTCCGCGATGCGCACGGGGCTCTGCTGGGAGCAGTCGCGCACGAATTCGTCCATGCGTGGAACGTCGAGCGGATCCGCCCCCGCTCGCTCGAGCCGTTCCAGTTCGACGATGCCAATGTGTCCGGGGAGTTGTGGCTGGCCGAGGGATTCACGAACTACTACGGCCCGCTGATGATGCGCCGAGCGGGGCTCGTGGACCTGCCGGAGTACACACGCGACATCGCCACCGCGATCAATGCCGTGACCCTGAGCCCGGGGCGGCGAATCCGAAGCGCGGAAGAGATGAGCCGGCTCGCACCCTTCGTCGACGCGGCGGCGGCAATCGACCGCACGTCGTTCGAGAATACTTTCCTGTCGTACTACACGTGGGGGGAGGCGATCGGCCTCGGCCTCGATCTGGCCCTGCGCGCCCGCAGCGACGGGAAGATCACACTCGACCACTACATGCGGACGCTCTGGGAACAGTTCGGGACGTCGGGACAGCGCGTTCCCGGTTACGTCGAGCGTCCGTACACCATCGACGATCTCAAGGGGACGCTGGCCATGGTGTCTGGCGACCCGGCGTTTGCCGCCGACTTCTTCGCCCGTTATATCCAGGGTCACGAGGTCATCGACTATGCCCCCCTCCTTGCACGTGCTGGGCTGGTCCTCCGCCCGAGCCGTCCGGGCCAGGGGTATGCGGGCGCGATGCGCCTGGAAGTCATCGATGGAAAGGCACAGATCGCCGGGTCCGTGCCGTTCGGATCTCCTGCGTACGAAGCCGGGCTCGAGCGTGACGATGTGGTGCTGTCGGCGGGTGGGGAATCGATTACCAAGCCAGGCCAGTTCGATGCGCTGGTTCGCCGTCAAAAGCCTGGCACCATGCTGGCCATCACCTTCAGTCGCCGGGGCGGTCCGCCGGTGAAAGGGATCCTGCGACTCATCCAGGATCCGCAACAGGAGATCGAGGCAATCGAGACACACGGTCGTCTTACCGGGGCGCAGCGGCAGTTCCGGGACGCATGGCTCAGCTCGCGTCAGCGGCGCGTCTTTTGATGGCGCATTGAGGGCGGACCTGAAGGTCCGCCCCTACGATCGGACCGTAGCCCTACGATCGGACCGTAGCCCTACGATCGGACCGTAGCCCTACGATCGGACCGTAGCCCTACGATCGGACCGTAGCCCCTACAATCGGATCGTAGGGGCGGGTCTTTAGACCCGCCCGAAAGGACGCGGACGTGAATCTCGGAGTAATGCTCAAGGCGTTCGATACGGTCATGGCGCTGAAGGAGGCTGTCGGCAAGGTCCGCGGCTCTGCCACGCCCCGCGATCAGGCTCAGCAGGGCGTCTCCACACAAACCGCGTCGGCTGGGGCTCAGCCGATCGAGGCGCGGCTTACCGGCGTGGTCGTGGCGGCGCTGAAGGAGGCGTTCGATCGCGACCATGCGCGTCTCGAGCTCGAACGCCTGCAGCTCGAGGAAGAGAGAATCCGCGCGGCCGAGGCCTTGAAGCTCGAGCTTCGCCGCCAGGCGGCGGATCGGGAGTTGGTGCGGTTACGGCTGATCGCCGGTACCGCATTGCTCGCTTGGCTCGGTTCCGTGCTGATCGCGGCCGTGAGCGGTAGCGCCGGGTCGCTGGCTGCAAAGGCAGCGCTTGGCGTGGGATGGGTGCTGCTGCTCGCAGCCCTTGCTGCCGCGTTCATGGCGCAGGCGCGCGTAAATACCGGGACCGCCACGGATACCGTTCCGTCGGATGGACCGGCGGCGTTTGCGCTCTGGCTGCTCGTGGCCGGCTTGGCGGTGACCGCCCTCAGCGTTCTCCTGGCTTGAATCCGCAGCGCTAAAGCGCTGCGCCACCGAGAACCCATATCGGTGGAGCAGTCCTTCAGGACTACTTGCCGAAAGCGCTACGCCACCGAGAACCCATATCGGTGGAGCAGTCCTTCAGGACTACTTGCCGAAAGCGCTACGCCACCGAGAACCCGTATCGGTGGAGCAGTCCTTCAGGACTGCTTGCCGAAAGCGCTGCGCCACCGAGAACCCGTATCGGTGGAGCAGTCCTTCAGGGCTTCTTGCCGACCGTTCCCCCTGCCTCTCTGCCTCGGTGTTCCGGCGCAGGGATAGGCGCAGCAATGAAGCCGGTCGGCGCGGTGTTACTTCTTGGATGCGTGAGCGGCTTTTCGATTCCGGGGGGTCTTGCGAGCGGAAGGTTTGCGCGAAGGCGGTTTCGACGTGCTCGCCGAACGAGCACTTTGTTTTACGCCGGAGAGCTTGCGAGCGGTGCGCTGCTTCGGAGCCGGAGTCGCTGACGCCATGTCGTCCTGACCGGTCTTAGTCAAAGCGCGGTGCACCTGCCGCTGCAACGCGCCGATTACGCGGGCGAGTGATTCCGCGGATTGTACGAGCAGCGAGTCCTCGTCGAGACGACCGGCCTTCTGCGCCGCGAGCACCTTCCGCCGTCGTTGCCTGGCCATTCCAAGCCCTCCACCCGGCTGGGTTGCCTACGGTATCAGCAGAGAGCAAAGAATGGGCCAGACGCTTTTGCTCGATTGGCGGGGCGAAAGAACCGGAAATGTGGGTTAGCGCCCGATGTTGCGCACCGGGCGCCAAGTAACAACTACTGGGCTGCGATCTGTTCCTTCATCCAGGCGTCGTAGTCCGCCGCGGTCTGGATGACGTAGAAGCCTCGCATCCGGAAGTGCCCGAGGCCGCACAACTGCGAGCAGGCGATCTCCCACTCACCCGTCTGCGTGGGCGTGAACCAGACGTTCTGCACGATGCCGGGCATCGCGTCCTGCTTCACGCGCATCTGCGGCAGGCCGAAGCTGTGAATCACGTCCTTGCTCGAAAGGTGCACGATGACCGGCCGATCCACCGGGAGATAGAGCTCGTTTATCGTCGTCACATCGTCCTTCGCGTCGGCATCTTTGCGATCGAGGCCGAGAGGATTGTCCGAAGCAACGAGTTTGATGTCCGTCCTACCAAAACGGCCGTCGGCGCCAGGGTACTGGACGTTCCACGCGAACTGTTCTGCGACCACCCGCACCACCACCGACTCGTGCGTTGCCGGGAACGCCTCGACGCGCGCGTTGTAGGCCGGGATTGAGAAGAAGACCAGCAGGGCGATTTCGGCGACCAGGACCGCGCCTTCGAGCCACTTGGACCAGATGCCTTTGATGCCGTGATAGTTCGCCACGGGGTTCGCGCCGCGTCGGAACCGGACCAGCGTGAAGATGAAGAAGGCGCCCCAGCCGACGAAGAGCACCAGCATCAGCCAGTGGACGAGGACGGTGATCTGATCGATGTCACCGGCGTGTGCCGACGCCGCCGGAGGAAGCCCAAGCCACTCGAGCATCATCTAGACGTTCCCTTCCTGGGGGTGGAACCCTGAACTCGAACCTTGAACGTTGAACTCTGAACTTTGAACGGCGGGCGCCTGTCTGGCGCGCCGCGCGAGCGACACGAAGAAATACGCGAAACATGCGAGCATGAACCCCGTGACGCCCAGAAGCGCCAGGATGCCCATATTCATGCCGCTTTGCAGCACCGAATCGCTGGTCCCGACGCACGCGGGGCACGCCAGCGCATCGCCCGGCAGGCCGAGCGTGCCGGCTACGAGCAGCGCCGCGATCCCGAGCTTGCGGACCTTCTGACGAAAGCGGTTGCCGTACACCACGAGGCCGCCGCCGCCGGCGATGGCGACGAGCGCCAGCACCAGCCAGCTCGCGGCGCCGTCGGTGCGCCAGGCGTCAATCGCCCAGAGACCGACCCCGAGCGACATCAGCGCGGAGAGCCCGATGAAGAGCAGATGGAAGAACTTCAGTGACATGGTTCCCCCCGGTTAGTGCGCCGGCGCCGGCGAATGCTCCGGCGCGACCGGGAGGTCGGTCCCGGCGCTCCAGGCGTTCGGCCGTGTGCCGACGATGTGATCCCCTTCGGTCCACATCGGCAGGGCGAAGACGAACAGGACGAACACGGCAGTCAGCGCCAGCGACCACATGACGATCGGCTTCTCGCCCTTGAGGTGCATGAAGAACATCGCCACGAGCGAGCCCTTCACGCCCGCGATCATCAGCGCCACGATCACTGACGGTCCGATTGGCAGATCCAGATAGGACACTGCCACGGTCACGATTGTCAGGATGAGTAGCGTGACGAAAACGCCGATGTAAACCTTGACGTGCGATCGAATGTCATCTGCGGAATGCGCCATCGAAAGTATCTCCCAGAATCTCCATTTGCCTTCGTAGGCCGGGTCCTGTTCTTTGGACCCGGCTTGCCCGGCGGGTCTACAAAGCAAGACCCGCCCTACGTGCCGAAGGCTACCTACAGCAGATACAACACCGGGAACAGGAAGATCCAGACCAGGTCGACGAAGTGCCAGTAAAGCCCGGCGATCTCGACCCGGTTGGTGAACTTCTCCGGCTCCGTCTTCCACATCTTCGCGCCGGGTCCCCACATGAAGCCGTTCACCACCATCCCGCCGATCACGTGGATGGCGTGGAGGCCGGTCATGAGGAAGTAGATCGCGATGAAGTTGTTCGTCGACGGGTAGTAGTCGTGCGTGAACTTCTCATTGTACTCGAACGCCTTGATGACCAGGAAGCCGACGCCGCCGAGGAACGTCAGCCCCATGTACAGCTTGTACTTGGCGAAGTCGTTCATTTTCAGCGACGCCCACGACATCACCATCGTGACCGACGACGAGATGAGGATGGCCGTGTTCAGCGTGGCCAGCGGGATGTTGACGATTGTCGCCTGGACGGGCCAGGTCTCCGCGCCGGTGCGCAGCAGCACGTAGGAGGAGAACAGCGAGCCGAAGAGCATGACTTCGGACGCGAGGAACAGCCAGATGCCCAGCTTCGGGCTCGTGAGCCCCGTATCGGGCCGAGTGTCGACTGTGTAGGGAATTTCCATCGCTACGCCCTTTCCGCCGTCTGCGGGATGAAGTCCGTCTTCGCGCCGGGCACGCTGTACTCATACGGATCGCGGTACACGCGCGGCGTCTTGTCGAAGTTGCCGTGTGCGAGCGGCGGCGACGACGTATCGGTCCACTCGATGGTCGTGGCCTGCCACGGGTTGGTCTCCGCCTTTTTGCCGAACTTCAGGCTCAGGAAGAAGTTCAGGATGAAGAAGATCTGCATCGCCCCGAGGATCCACGCGGCGTACGACATGACGACGTTCAGATAGAGGACGTCCTGCGCGTGCGCGTACTGCTGGCCGCCGTCATAAAGGCGGCGGTTCACGCCCGCCAGCCCCTGGATGAACATCGGCATGAACACCAGGTTGATGGCCACGAACGACCCGAAGAAGTGAATCTTCCCGAGCACCTCGTTCATCATCCGGCCGGTGACCTTCGGGTACCAGTAATAGATGCCCGCGAAGAGCGCGAAGATCGTTCCCGGCGCCACCACGTAGTGGAAGTGGCCGATGACGTAATAGGTGTCGTGCAGCGGGATGTCCGACGCCGTGAGGCCCAGCGGCAGGCCGGTCAGACCGCCGATCCCGAACATCGGCAGGAAGGCCAGCGCGAACAGCATCGGCGTATTGAATCGGATCGACCCGCCGTACAGCGACAAGAACAACGCGCTCAGGATGATGACCGATGGGATCGAGATGATCATCGTCGTCGTCTGGAAGAACGCGCTGATCGAGGTCCCCATGCCCGTCAGGAACATGTGGTGCGCCCAGACGATGAACGACATGAAGCCGAGAAAGATCAACGAGGCGACCATGATGCGATAGCCCCAGATCGGCTTCCTGGTATTGTTCGCGATGATCTCGGTGACGATGCCGAGCGCCGGGAGGATCAGGACGTAGACCTCGGGGTGCGCCAGGAACCAGAACAGGTGCTGCCAGAGCAGCGCGTTGCCGCCCCCCGCGTTATCCAGGATCTGGCCGCTGACCACCAGTCCGCTCGGCAGGAAGAAGCTGGAGCCAAAGAGCCGGTCGAAGGCCTGGAGGAACGCCGCCGCCTGCAAGGCGGGGAAGGCGAGCAGCAGAAGGAAGGCCGTCACGAGCTGCGCCCACACGAAGAACGGCAGCCGCATCCAGGTCAGGCCCGGCGCGCGGAGCTGGATGATCGTCGTGATGAAGTTCACCGCGCCGAGCAGCGACGAGAAGATCAGGTACAGCATGCCGGTCAGCCACCAAGTCTGGCCGGAGGTGGCGATGTTCGACAGCGGCACGTAGGAGGTCCAGCCGGAATTGGCGGCGCCGCCCGGCACGAGGAAGCTGGCGAGCATGATCATGCCGCCGACGAAATAGAACCAGTAACTGGCCATGTTCAGCCGCGGAAACGCCATGTCCGGCGCCCCGATCTGCAGCGGCACCACGTAGTTGCCGAAGCCGCCGACCGCGAGCGGCACGACGCCCAGGAACACCATGATGGTGCCGTGCATGGCGCCAAGCTGGTTGTAGAACTCCGGCAGCATGATGCCGCCCGGCGCGTTCATCACGCCAAACAGGTCGCCGACGAGCGGAATGGGCTGACCTGGATAGGCCAGCTGCCACCGCATCAGCATCATCAGGGAGAAGCCGAAGAGCAGAAAACCCAGGGAGGTCACGGTGTACTGGATCCCGATGACCTTGTGATCGACGGAAAAGACGTACTTTCTTAGGAATCCAGCCTCGACGTCCTCGTGCGCGTGCGCAACGCCGTGTGCTGCCGGATGTCCTGGTGTGGCCGCGTGATCCAACGCCGTGATTCCTTTCCTGAGTCCTTTGGAGCCCGTCGAAACCGAAGTTAGTGAACAGGGGATTCT
>Ga0209726_10009052_pt1 | contig 10480 bp, 7 predicted proteins | sample Subgrocontami54m_FD_187453 | JGI IMG/M metagenome (GOLD analysis project Ga0209726, IMG submission 187453) | Subsurface groundwater microbial communities from S. Glens Falls, New York, USA - GMW46 contaminated, 5.4 m (SPAdes) (version 3) | ecosystem: Environmental > Aquatic > Deep subsurface >... | reverse complement strand
GGCGAGGAGGCGATCGCCGCCGGCGTGTGCGCGCACCTGACCTCGGACGACTGGATCTCGAGCACCCACCGCGGGCACGGTCACGCGATCGCGAAGGGCTGCGACGTGAACGCGATGATGGCCGAGACCACCTGCGTCACGACTACAACCCAGGCAAGCTCTTTGAATATCTGTCCGGCGATGCCGGTGACGAACACGATCGGCAAAAACACTGAAACCGTCGTGAGCGTGGAGGCGATCATCGGCGCCATTACCTCTTTGGAACCGATCGCCGCGGCCTGCTTGATCCCGTCTTCGGGGTGTTCCCTAAAACGCCGGTAGACATTTTCTATGACAACCACCGCATTGTCGAGCAGCATGCCCACGCCGAGCGCGACGCCACCCAGAGAAATAACGTTCAGTGATATACCCATGAAATACATGAGCGTGTACGTGGCCAGCACGGTGACCGGCGTGATCGTCACGACCAGTGCCGAGTTTTTGAAGTCTCTCAAGAAAAGTACCAGCACCAAAAACGCGAGAAACCCTCCCTGCAGTGCCGCGTCCTTTACGCCATCGAGCGCGTCCTGGATAAATTTTGACTGGTCGTAAACAATATCGACACGTATGTCTTTGGGCATCTGCTCGTTCAGTTCTTTGAGCTTCTTCTTGATCGAGGCAACAATTTGAAGCGTATTAGCCTGCGCCTGCTTCTGTACCGACACCGTGACATTTTCCAGCGAATTGAAACGCGAGTAACTGGTACGCTCTTTTACTGAGCGGTTTATCGAGGCCACATCCTTGAGCAGGATTAGGCGGTTGGAAGGCTCTTTCGAGTGGTCCTGCTGGTAGCGCGGGTCCTTGCTTTCTTTCAAGTTCTCGCGGCGCACGGGGATCTGCCCCACCTCGTCGATGTGCTTGAATTCGCCGAGCGTGCGTATCAGATATTCGTAAAAGCTTTCTTTGATCGTGCCGCCGGGATAGTTCAGGTTCGAAGCTGCGACGGCGTCGGACACCTCCACGATCGAGACGCCGGCGGCGCGCAGTTTGGCCTGGTCGACATCGACCAGGACCTGCTCCTCGGCACCGCCCGATATGCTGGCCGAGGCCACGCCGTGGATCTTTTCGATCTCGTCCTTGAACCACTTCCTGGCAATCTCGCGCAGTTGCACCGGCGTCCGCTCGGAACTGGAAACGCTGATCGAGAGCACCGGCAACTCGAACGGGTTGAACTTGATGACTATCGGCTCGGCCGCGTCGCGCGGGAGACGTTCTTTGATCAGGTCGATTTTTTCGCGCACGGCCAGGGAGGCAAAATCCATGTTCTGGTTCCACCCGAATTCGGCGATGACCAGCGACAGACCTTCTTTGGAGGTGGAGTTGATTTCCCTGAGGCCCGAGATGCCGCCGACCGCCTCTTCGATGGGTTTGGTGATCAGCGTCTCGATTTCCTCGGGCGCCGCGTTCTCGTAGGGCGTGACAATGGACAGCTGGGGATACGAGATCGGCGGAAACAGCTCGCGCGAAAGGAAGTTCAGCGAAATCACGCCGAAAAGAAAAACGCCGATATAGACCATCAGCGTCGTGATGGGACGACGTATGGAAACGTCGGGGAGGCTCACGTCTTTAAATCTCCGTTGAGGATCTTAAAAAATGCCTTCTTGAGTCTCCGTGATCTCTACTCTGGCCTTGTCCTGAAGATCTTGTTCGACGTCAACGATCACCAGATCACCTTCCTCGATGCCCTCTTTGACTTCGATGGCGTCCGGCGTAGCGTAATTGATCTCTATGGGCCTGATCTCCACGATTCCAAGCACGGGCTGGTCTTTGTCCGGAAGCACGTCTTTGGCGTCCTTGGGATCGCCGTCTTGTTTGGATTCGCCTTCGGGGTGCACCAGGAAAACCAGGTGTTGTTCATCTTTTTTCTTGAAACTGGAACTGGGGATCACCAACGCGTCTTCTTTTTCATAAACCAAAACATTGACGCGGCCGAACATGCCCGGCTTGATCTTTTCATCGACATTGGAGAGTTTGGACCGTACGTTCACGGTGCGCGAGCGTCCTTCCACCAAAGGCGCCACCGAGTCCACATGGCCCTTGAACAACTGGTCCGGATAGGACTCGACGGTCACCTCGACGTTCTGTCCCTCTTTGACTTTCACGACGTCTTTTTCGATAATACCAAACTCGATGAATACGTCCTTCATGTCCACGAACATGGCGACCTTGTCCTGAGTGGACACGTAAGAGCCTTTGTCCACCGTGATGGACCCTATGTACCCGTCGCTGTAGGCGAGAAGATTGGTCTTCTCGAGCTCAGCCTTGGCCGACTGGTACTCGATCTGAGACTGCTTCAGCTTGGTCTCAACGATGTGCCCGAGCTCGTAAAGCTTGGACAACTTTTCCATCTCGATCTTCGCGTATTCGAGTTTGAGCAGACCCTCTTTCTGGTCGAGGCTGGCGATGATGTCGCCCTGCGTGATGCGCTCGCCCTCTTTGAAATTGATGTACTCGACGACACCCGAAACGGGGAACTTGAGCTCGTATTCACGGAAACCCTTAATCGTCCCGAGAGATGGCAGCGTGTCCCTGAAGCTCACGCGCGCCACCTTGTAGACCTTGACCGGCAGCGGAACTTCTTGGGCCATCTTGGGGACATCCTTCTTATGTTTTTTCAGCACCGGGAAACCTCCGATGCAGCTCACGTTCGTCTTGATGAACGAGACTAGGAAAAAAAGCGCCAGCACGACAGCGATGATGATCAGCGGTTTACGTTTCATATTCCCCTATAGTTTAGGTGTGAAATAATACGGATCCCCGGTGGACACGCCCAGGCTCGACACGGCCAAATCGTAGTCGATTACTGACTGTATGAATGCAAATTTGTGCTGCGCCAGCTCCATGTATCCCTCAAGCAGCGAAGCAGGCTGGCTCTCCTGCAATCCCACCAGATATGCCTGTATCGAGTTTTGCTTTTCCTGATAGCGGATCTTCGCTATCGAGGAGTCGATTTGTATCAACGACTTTTGTATGTTGTAAAAATCTTCCCGCACTTTAGAGCTGAGCGTGTTTTTGGTCTTTTCCAGCTCACTCTCGACTTGCAAAAGCGTCGCGTGAGCGCTGGCCTCGTCGGTAATGTCCGAAAGTCTGTCAAACAGGTTGAAAGTGAGTCTCTGATACCATTCTTCAGAACCATCGGTCGGTGAGATCACCGACGTAGGATACTTGCGCTTAAAACGCTCCCACTCAACGCTGTTGACACCGAACGGCACAGTGCCCTTCACCCCCAGAAACCATTCTTTGTTTTTATTGAAATCATACTCTTCTCCGGGTTTCGGGTTTCCGGTGATCGGGTTCACAGCTGGGTCGGCGCCTGAGCCTCCGGGCGTCCAAAAAAGATCGTCTCGAATCTGCTCACCGGCCACGCCGTAACTTCCGCGCAGGTCCAGATGTAGCCGCTGTTTGGCCTTGTACCCTTCAAGCGCGAAGTGCGCCGAGCGCAACGCGAATTCCTTCGAGAGGTAGTCAGGATTGTTTTTATACGCCATGTCCAGCACCTCTTCGAAACCCGGTGTTATTTTCTCGAAATTCAGCCTTAGGTCCAGCGGCAGCGGTACCTCGGAGTCCATGCGCAGGGCCTGGCGCAGCGTCATGTTGGCGGTGAGCAGGTCATTGTTCGACAGCTCCACCTGCACAAAGATCTGCTGATACTGGGACTCCACATTCAGGTACTCGATTTCAGTAATCAATTTTTCTCGCCGCGCGTCCAGCACGCGCTTGTAAATCGCGTTGGCCCTGTCGTAAAGCTCGATTTCGTACTGCACGTTGTACTCGGACTTCACGGCCGCGTAATAGGCGCTCCGGATCTGATGGATGAATTCGTTTCTGACTTTTTTTGCTTCGGCCTTGGCCACTTTCAAGTTCTCCTCGGCCTGCTTGATATTCATCGTCAACTCGCCGCCGTGATACAGCGGCTGTGTGATGTTGACTTTATAACTTTCTCCGACGAATTTCCTGAACGATATCCCGCTCCCCGATTCTCCCGGCTGCTTTCCGCCCTGGTCATAATTGACGACGCCCTGCACAACCGGAAATAGAGCGCGTTTGGCCTCGGACAGCTTCGCCTGACCCACGTCCACTTTTCTCAGCGCCGCCTTCACAGCCACGTTGTTCTCGAGACCGATCTCCACGGCCTCCTCAACGGTGATCTTGCTGTCGGAGATAGCGACTTTATAGGCGAGCTCACTTTCGGTGACCTGCTTTTCCTTGTATGGCATGAAAAACCACCGCTTTTTCGGCGGCTCTTTTTTTTCGGGCTTGGTTTGCACTTTGACTTCTTGCGGGGACGAGTTTTTTTCCCCATCTGAAATAAATTTCAAACCGTCAGGTCCGTGCGCGTAACCGTCGCGCATCATTTCGTCGATCAGGTTCTGCGCCTCCTGCTGAAGCATCAGCGCCTTCTGCCTGTCCAGCGTCATGCCGACGTTGTCCATCTCGCTTCTGATGGACTGCTGTTTTTGTTTGGCGCTAATAATATCCTGCTGAAAAGAATTCAGATTATCCTCGGCATAGGCAAAAGATTTATAAATCATGAAACTATCCGTAGATAATACGGACAATACCAAGATAATTGGCGCGATGGTTAAGAAAGCGGTCATCTTTTTCATTAAATATGAATAGTTTTACTTAATTTTAATGAGATAAGTTATCAAAGTCAAGGAATGATATTAAAAACATAAGGAAGTATAAAGTAAATGCCTTTATATCATACTGCGCGATGAAGAATTGAGCTGCGGAGAGAGGAAGTGTACAAAACGAGGTGCATTTTACTTCAAAATTTTACTGTAATTGGGCTGATTTTCGCAGACATTCGAGATAGGTCTTAAACTTAATTTCATGGCCTTGTTCAGTGGGAATATAATAGCTGCGCTTCTCCCTCAAATACTCTTGCTCAACATAATGGCCTTGATAATCATGAGAATACTTGTAACCCTCGCCGTGGCCTAGCGTTTGGGCCCCCTGGTAATGGCTATCTTTGAGATGCTTGGGGACCTCCAAAGTTTTGCCCTCAGCCACGTCTTTCATGGCCTTTTCTATGCCTTTATACGATGCATTGGATTTAGGTGAACAGGCCAGGTAAACAGTCGCCTGAGCCAATGGGATCTGGGCCTCCGGAAGACCTATGAATTCAGATACCTGCAAAGCGGCATTGGCCAACACCAGGGCCTGGGGGTCGGCATTGCCTATGTCCTCCGCCGCACAAATCACTATCCGTCTTGCTATAAACCTAATATCTTCACCAGCATACAGCATTTTAGCTAGATAATAAAGCGCAGCGTCTGGATCTGACCCTCGCATGGATTTGATATAGGCTGAAATCGTGTCATAATGTTGACCCTCATTAGCATCGTAAACTACTGCTTTTTTTTGAATGGATTCTTCGGCAATTTTTTTGGTTAAATGAATGACTCCATCCGAAATGTTAGTCGTTAAAACGGCTAGTTCTAGAGCGTTCAAGGCGCGCCGTGCATCGCCATCGGATACCTTACTTAAAAACTCTCCGGCCTCCTTGTCCAATTTTACGGGATAGTTGCCCAACCCCTTTATTTTATCCTGTAAAGCCCTGCTTAAAATTGACTGTATCTCATTCTGTTCCAATGGGTTAAGTTCAAAAATAAGCGATCGTGATAGAAGCGCCGAGACTATAGAGAAAAATGGGTTGTGCGTGGTGGCACCGATCAATATAGGGTTACCTTTTTCCACGTCCGGCATAAGAACGTCCTGTTGGGCTTTGTTAAACCGATGGATTTCATCGATAAAAAGTATGGTTTTTTGGCCGCTTTTAGCGCTGCGCTTTTTGGCGTCGACGATGGCCTTGCGCATATCGGCGACGTTGCTGGAGGCCGCGTTGAGAGGCTCGAAGTAGGACTTTGTCTCGTGGGAAATCACCGTTGCCAAAGTTGTCTTGCCTGTGCCGGGAGGGCCGTAAAAAATCAAAGAAGAGATTTTGTCTGATTCGATGGCGCGCGTGAGCAGTTTACCGGGCCCCAGGATGTGTGTCTGCCCGGCGAATTCTTTCAGAGATACCGGCCGCATGCGCACGGCCAAAGGCTCGTGCGCCGCGGAGAGGCTTTGAGCGGATTTTTCGAATAGGTCCATCTGAAATGGGTCCCCGCCTGTGCCGTGCTGCCGCGCCCGTTGCTGAATCCCCTAGTTAAGGGGGGAACCTCGCCGTTACTTTTAGGCCAATCTTCCGAAGAAGCAGCACACCGGCAACGGATTCAGCTCCCTATTTTTTATCATTGGATTCGCACGTCTTGCGCTCATGATCCGCGAACACCGCAGGGATAGTTGTATTATAGCTTATTTGTCAATGGGCGGCCAAACGTGAGTGAGAAAAGTTTAACTCTGTCTTTCCTCAAAACTTGTAACCAACGACTCCAGGTAGGATTCAAAATTGGACTTTAAATTTTGCATGTCTGCGAGGTTCGCCTTCAGTCTGTCCTGCAAATTCGTGATCGTCTTGGCGTAGCGCTCTCTTTCACCCTCCGTGCCGGCGTTGGCCCGCTCGAGCTCGGCTATCCTGGAAGTCAGCGCCGCGTTTCTCTGCTGCTGGGCATCGTAATCGGCCTTGAAACTATCGTATTGAGTGATCTCATCCTCTTTTTCCCTGAGCGATCTTTCCAGACCGGCAGCGCGTAGCTTCAGCGACTCCATTTGTTCCAAAAGCGCCATATTTTCTGTGCGCAGCCTTTCCATGCTGGCCAGCGCTTCTTCTTTTTCGCGGCGGAAATCGTCGCGGTCGGCGTTGGCCTTCTGGAATTCCTCCTCCAACCACTGCACTTTTTTGACCTCAGCTTGAAGCGCGTTGTTTTCGGTGATGAGCTTGTGCATCTCGTCGCGCGCCTGCTGTTTTTGGCGGTTCAACGCCTGGCCGATCTTTTCCTTCTCGGCCTCCTGGTTGGCAATCTCGGCGCGCAGCTCTTCGAGAGCAGCGTTTTGCTTTTCCTTCTCTTGGGCAACGAGCTCGACGTCGGCCTGATCGGCCTGAAGACGCGCGACTTCGTTTTCGAGCATGCCCGTCTGTTGCTGTAATTTTTGAATGTACCGCTCGGCGGCCTCTTTTTGTTTGACCGCGGTCAGACGCTGATCCCGTTCGGCCTCGATATCTTCCCTGGATGAATCGACGTTTGAAAGCTCGCGACGCATTCTTTCGTTTTCCAGTGCCAGTTTTTGAGAGGCGCCGCGCGCCATTTCTGCTTCCGCGGCCAGGCGCTCTTTCTCGGCTGCCAGCGAAGCGCTGGCCGAAACATTGGCGTCCGCGCGGGCCAGGCGCAGGCCTCGTATCTCCGACTCAAGCACGCCGATCTGCTCCCTGAGTTCACCGGATTGACGCTCGGCGGCCTCTTTCTCGGAGCGCAGGCTGTCTACATCGTAAGCCTGTCCCTTGGCGGTCTGCGCGCGGGCTGCGCGCAGCTGCATTTCCAGGTTGCGTATCTGGTTCTCATAGGACGCCTGCCGGGCGCTAAAATCCTCTTCGACGGCAGATTTAGAAAGCTGCGCCTTTAATTCCTGCATCTGATTGAGCGCCGTTTCGCGCTGACGGCGGAAGTTGTCTTTTTCGTCGCGCTCCTGGTTGAGCTGGCTTTGGCTTTGCCTGAGTTGGGATCTCAAGTCCTCGACCATCTGTGTCGACGCGGGGTTCATGGGTCCGGGTACCGTTTCAATGCCAAACTGCTGTGCGGGCAAGCCCTTACCCTTGAGCATCTCTACCTCACGGTAGGCCTGGTCTCTCTCACGTGTCAGCGTGCGCACATGCTCTTTCCAGATTTCCAACAGCTCTTTGTTCCTGTCGGTTTCCTGGGACAAGTCCTGATAGGAGGTCGTTTCGCTGGCACCCGGAGTCTTGGCTTGGGAAACGGCCAACCAGCCAGCGGATGCCAAAAAAATTGAAAAACCGGTGATAAAAATTTTCTTCATAGTGATGGGACCCCCTGTCCTATTCTAAGACCTAACCCGGTATTTTAATATAAAAAAGGTGACAGCGCTGAAAAAAATTAAATTAATGACGCCAAAGGCCTTGAACGTGATGTCCTCGGAACGCACCGCCTGCGGGGTCATCAGCACGATGCACACCCATACGCCGACCGCCCAAACGACACTGTAATCCGCCGAACTCTTCCTTTTGATAAGGCGAAGGATCAGCGGAACATTGAACAGAGGCAGCGTGATACCCGCCACCATCCCCAACACGCCGATCCAGTCCATCAGCGGAACTCCACGCGGTATTCCTTCTTCAGCGCCTCTCCGACACGCGTCTGCACCTGGTTGATTTCTTCCTCGGTGAACGTGCCGTTGTCCTTCTGATAGGCCAAAGCAAACGCCAGGCTCCGCTTGCCTCCAGCGATGTTCTTTCCCTTGTATTCGTCGAATAAAAGTGTTTCCTTCAAAAACGGCGCGGCGGCGCGGCGCATCAGGCCTTCCAACGCCTCGACGGGAACGTCCTCGTCGATCATGAAAGCGATATCACGCCTCACCGATGGAAATTTGGGCACGGGCTTGACCGCCGATGGCTTTGGTCCCCGCTTCAAAAGACCGTCCAGTCTTATCTCGGCGGCAAACACCTCATGCGGGATGTCCCAGCGTAGCAACACTTCGCTGGCGACACACCCTACAACGCCTTCGTTCTGACTTTCGACGGAAAGCGTCGCGCACTGATCGTAAACGGGTCGGGCGTCGTGAGCCTTCCACTGAGCTTCGGCGCTGCCCAGAAAACCGAGCGCGTTCTCAAGCGCTCCCTTTAGATCATAAAACGAAGCCGGTGTTTTGCGCCGCCAATTTTCTTCGACCATGCCGTAAACAGCGACAGCCAGCACCGTTTCTTCATGGCCTTCAGCGAAACGGTTGCCGATTTCAAAAAGTTTGAGGGACGAAGCTTTTCTGTGGACGTTGAACGATACCGCCTGTAAGAGGCCCGGTAGAAGCGACGGTCTGAAATATTCCTGCTCGGCGCTCACCGCGTTGACAATTTTTTGAGCCGCCGACGCGTCAAAGCCCGAATCCGAAATGGACTTGCCGGACAAGAGACTATACGTGATAATCTCATGAAATCCAAGAGCCATGAGAAACTTTTTAAGCCCAAATACCGTCACGGCCGCCCTGTCGCGTGGCGCGTCCGGAGCATGGCGTGTAATAGGGATGGCTGTAGGTACTTTTTCGAAGCCTTCTATTCTCAAAATCTCCTCAAACAGGTCTGCCTCCTGCTGCACGTCTCTCCTTTGTGACAAAGGAGTTACGGCGATTTTGTCTGCTGAAAGCATCTTGGTTTCAAAACCCAGATTTTTAAGAATGGCGCTCACCCGGGCCGCCTTCACGTCCAGACCCAGCACTTGCCGCATCCGGGGAAGTCTCAGCACTATTTTCTTAGATTTTGTTTTTTTAACATTGTTCAGTTCTGAGAAAGAAACTTCCTGGCCGCCACCCCATTCCAAAATCAGGTCTTTGGCGCGCCGTGAGGCCATTTCGACACTGCTTAAGTCCACGCCCCTTTCAAAACGATAGCTGGACTCGGTAGACAGTTTGTACTTTTTTGAAGCCCGGCGCACCCGCACCGGGTCGAAATAGGCCGATTCAAGAAGCAGGTTTCTGGTTTGGGAGGTTACCTCGGTCAGACGCCCTCCCATGACACCGGCGATGGCTATGGCCCGCTCGGCGTCGGCGATCACCAGCGTTTCCTCGTCCAAGACATACTCTATGCCGTCGATGCCTATAAATTTTTCGTTTTTCAAGGCACGACGTACGATAATGCGGGCGCCTTTTATTTTATCGAAATCAAAGGCATGCAGCGGCTGACCCATTTCAAACAGCACGAAATTAGTCGCGTCGACTACATTGTTGATGGGACGCGAGCCCATGCCTTCGAGACAGGCCGTGGCCGAAGCCGGAGCCGGGCGTATAGACGTGTTTTTGATCAACCTTGCCGTATAACACGGGCAGGCTTTTTTATCGCGTATCTCAAGATGAAAGCCCGCGTCTTTCGAGGGCCGTGAGGGAGACGATAGGCGGGGCGTCGTGATTTTTTTTCCGGTGAGCGCCGCGATCTCGCGGGCCAGGCCTAGAACGCTGAGACAATCGGGACGGTTGGTGGTGACTTCGATATCGAGCACAGCGCCCGAAGGCTTGCCTTCGACGCGTTCGACGGCGGTGCCGGACATCGTCAGCATCTCGGCCAGCCGATCAGGCGGGATATTGACATCAATATATTTTTTTAGCCAGTTAAGAGGAAGTTTCATAAAAATTTAGAATTGTTTTAAAAACCTTATGTCGTTCTCAAAAAACTGCCTGATGTCTTCGACGCCGTACTTGAGCATTGCCATGCGCTCCACGCCCATGCCGAAAGCGAAACCGCGGTATTTTTCGGGGTCGATCTTTACGCCTCGCAGCACATTGGGATGCACCATGCCGGCACCGAGGATCTCAAGCCATCCCTGCCTGCCGGCAG
>Ga0209726_10009045_pt1 | contig 10486 bp, 6 predicted proteins | sample Subgrocontami54m_FD_187453 | JGI IMG/M metagenome (GOLD analysis project Ga0209726, IMG submission 187453) | Subsurface groundwater microbial communities from S. Glens Falls, New York, USA - GMW46 contaminated, 5.4 m (SPAdes) (version 3) | ecosystem: Environmental > Aquatic > Deep subsurface >... | reverse complement strand
GATCGGCGTCATCAGTGACGTCAACCGCCAGATGTGCGCCGTCACCGGCCGCAGCCGAGAGGAGCTGCTCGGCACTCCGTTCAAGGACTATTTCACCGATCCCAAGCTGGCCGAGGACGGCATCCGAAGGGTGCTCGCCGAGGACCGCGTCACCAACTACGAGCTGACGATTCGTGCCAAGGACGGCCGGGAGACGCTGGTTTCGTACAACGCGACGACGTTCAAGGGAGCCGACGGCCGGCTTCGCGGCGTGTTCGCGGCTGCCCGTGACATCACCGAGCAGAAGGGTCTCGAAGACCAGCTCCGAGCCAAGAACGAGGAGCTGGAGCAGGATGAGCGACACCCCGATCAGTTGCAGGACGTCAACTGCCAGGAAGGAACGCCACCGCTCGTCACTGAGCCCACTCAACTCCACGAATCGGGCCGCCGGGAAATGAAGTCCGTATCCAAGGAGCACGAAGAAGCCGAATCGGCAGAACCGTAACATCGACGCCCACGACAGGCGGCTATGGGAGCCCCAGCGCCGCGACGTCGTCACACTGAAGGCGAATCCGGACAGCATCAGAAAGAGGCACGAGGTCAGGCCGCGCTGGAACACCCAGGCGCCGAACCACGGTCTGCTCTCATACGTTCGGTCGAGAAGCGCCTCGAGCACGTGGCCCTGCACCATGAGGGCCACGGCGAGCGCCCGCGCGAGGTCAATGAAAATGACGCGATGGGCGCCCGGTCGGGGAGACGGTGCCGGAGGCACTAGGTACGCGTGCACGTCGGGGAGTACATCGTACCGGGATTCCGGGAGCGACCGGTTTTCCGGGCCGCTGGTCGCGGACTAGGGCAACCTCAGCGCAATGAGCTCTGGGACGGGGTCCCCTCCCACGGTCACGGCAATGTACTGTCGGCCGTCGATCAAATACGTCATGGGCGCACCAATCGCCCCCAGCGGGAGATCGACGGACGCCACTTCATTGCCGGTGGCCTTGTCACGTGCGACAAGACGCGGACCGTTATCGTTTCGAGAGCCACCGCTCGCCAACGCGCTGATAAGCAATGTCTTTGTCAGGAGAGGACCGCTCAGGCCGGAGTCGCCTCCGAGCGCCGGCAGATTCAGGTTCTTCAGCAACGGGTGATTACGAATGAAACCCTCCCCCATTGGTTTCATCCAGGCGTGTTCGCCCTTGTTCATATCGATAGCGGTCATCCGCGAGTATGGCGGCTTGTACAGCGGCAACCCGCCGGGCAACCTGGGAAGTCCTTCACGTCCCTGCACATAGCGGAGCGTGCCAACTTCATGGCCTTCCGGTTCCTTCAAGCGAAAAACCGTCGGCGATTGGCGTGATGGCACATAGAGCATGCCAGTTTCCGGATCCACGGCCGCGCCAGACCAGCCCGCGCGCTGGCCAAGACCGAGCGTTCCCTGATTCCCGTCTTTGACCATGAGCGAGGGCGGCGTGTACAACGGCCCGAATCGATAGTTCTGCGCGGCTTTCTCGGCCATGGCCCGGATCTCCGGCGTGAAGTCGATCAGAAAATCACGCGTAATATCCAGGTACTCGAACGGCGGAGGTTTGGTCGGGAACGGTTGCGTCGGCGAGGCGCGCTCACCGGGTACATCCGACGGGGGAACAGGTCGCTCTTCAATCGGCCAGACCGGCTGGCCGGTGGCACGATCGAACGTGAACACAAGCCCCTGTTTGGTCACCTGCGCGACGGCCTTGATTCGCTTGCCGGCCACGGTAATGTCGAGCAGGTTCGGAGCGGCAGGTGGATCGTAGTCCCACAGATCGTGGTGAATCAGCTGATAGTGCCAGACGCGCTTGCCAGTCTCTACGTCGAGGCAAAGAAGGGTATCCGAGAACAGGTTGTCGCCGAGTCGATGCCCCCCGTAGTAATCCGGAGCGGCCGTGTTGAGTGGAACGTAGACATATCCCAACTCCTCATCACCGCTGTAGATCGTCCACCCGCTGACCTTTCCGGTGTACGACCAGGAGTCGTTCTCCCAGGTGTTGTTGCCGAACTCCCCCGGCCGGGGAACGGTGTTGAAGGTCCACTTCAGCTTCCCTGTTCGTACGTCCCAGCCTCGGGTATAGCCTGGTATCTGCTCTTTGTCCCGGTTATAGCTCGAAATCGAAGCAGGAGTGATGACCGTGTTGCGGACGACAATCGGGGGAGACTGGACCGAATACGTGAGCGCATTCAGCCAGTCGCGGCCCCCGCGAACCGCTCGAGGCAGACCGGCCATGAGATCGATGCGTCCACGGTCCCCAAAAGTCTCGACCGGATGTCCCGTGATCGCGTCGACTGCGAGGAGATAGCCATCGCCGGTGCCCCACAAAATCCGCTGCTCTTTGCCGTCGGACCAGTAGGCCACGCCTCGCTGGTTCCACCGCGCGCTCATTGTCGTGGTGCCAGCCTCGTAGCTCTTCGGGTTGAAGATCCAAAGCGTTTCGCCAGTCCGCGCGTCAATCGCCGCGCCGACAGAGGTCGGCATGTTGACGAACAGCCGACCGCCGACCATCAGCGGCGTCGCCTTGAAGTTGGACACATACGGCGGCTCCCCGTCCCGCCACCGCTTGGCGTCCTCCTTCTTCAACTGTTCGAAGATGAATCGCGAGTTGGACCACAACTCACCACGACCAGGCACCGTCTTGCTGAGGAAACCATCGGCGGACTTCCAGCGCCAGGCAATCTTCAACTGACTGAAGTTCTCGGCGTTGATTTGATCGAGAGGAGAGTACTTCGTGTTACCGAGGTCGCCGCCGTAGGTTCGCCATTCCCCCTTGGCATCGGCGCCGCGCTGCGCGCGGCCCGCCGACCCACCGGGGCCTACCACCACTCCCACGGTGCACGCCAGCACCGCGGCCAACCAACGCCGGCCTCGACGATGTCTCATCGCCTTCCGCCTCCTCCCCTGTGCACCGGCCGACTACAGGTAACTCAGCGTTCACAGGGTCTGCCACTCTGTCGCGGCTTTGTTACGGGGGCAGTTCGGGACCGTGTTCGATCGACGGCGAGTCACGGAAGGGTCTGTTCGCGAAGCGTTCGCGGCGCCTCTTGTCTGACCCGCACCGATCCCGGGTGATGATACTGAAAGCCGCGATCGGTCACAAGATACTTACATCCGATCCGATGGTGTCCTCTGTGGTGAATCATCGAATCAGCTGCGCCCACCGGACACTGCTGGATGATTCATCGCCCACGCACGCCACGGGTGTTCAGTCCCCACACTGATCCCGATCCTCGGTCCCCATGCCACGGCGCCAACCACGATACGTCGGTCCTCGATAAACAGCCGATCCCCGACCAGATCGACCTGGTTGTCCAGCATCGTGATGCCCATAGCCACGGTGAGGTTCCCCGGCCCGCGGCAGAGCTCGTGCGCCGTACGGACTCTCGACCGTCCCCCAGACGCGCGACCGCGTCGCCTCCTCATGGCCTCGATCCCCTCCATGGGGTCAAGCGCGCGAATCAGAACGGCAGCTGGAAACCCCTCTGCCTCGGTGACCACGTTCACGAGTGCGTGAATGCCGTAGTTGAGATAAACGTAGGAGTATCCGGGAGGACCGTAAAGCGGTGCGTTGCGACGGGTCGGCCCCGGCGCCGCGTGACAAGCCGGATCGGACTCACCGATGTAGGCTTCGACCTCGACAATGACGCCAGCGGTCGTGGTCCGTGCGCCCCTGCGGCGCCGGTGCACGAGCACTTTGCCGACCAAATCGTGCGCCACATCGAGCGTCGGCCGATTGTAGAAGCCACGAGTCAGTTTCACGAATACACGTCCACCGCGGAAACCGCAGAGATCGCGGAGTGCCTCCAGGCATTTTCTCGGCAGACCCTGCGCGTTCTGCGGTGAATTCACCGTCCCGACGCATACGCGTGCGAGCGTCCTCCCGCCAGCGTGGCTCGCAAGTAACGTCCCGTATGCGACGCGTCGATCTGGGCCACCTGTTCCGGCGTGCCGAGGGCCACGATCGCACCGCCTTCCTCGCCGCCTTCCGGTCCGAGATCGATGATGTGGTCCGCGGTCTTGATGACGTCGAGATTGTGCTCGATGACGAGCAGCGTGTGACCGGCATCGAGGAGCTTCCTGAACGCCGTGAGCAGCTTGGCAATGTCGTCGAAATGCAGCCCGGTTGTCGGCTCGTCGAGGACGTACAGGAGTCGCTCGCCGCCGTGCGACGACAGATGCGCGGCGATCTTGATGCGCTGTGCCTCGCCGCCGGAGAGAGTCGTGGCCGGCTGTCCAAGGCGCAGATAGCCCAGGCCCACTTCGTCGAGAACCTGGAGGCGCCGCAGCGCCTTGGGTGAACTACTGAAGAACGTGATGGCCTCGCGCACTGTGAGGTCGAGCACCTGCGTAATACTTCGGCCGCGGTACCGGACATCGAGCACCTGCGGCTTGAAGCGCTTCCCGTCGCACTGCTCACACGCCACGAACACGTCGGCGAGGAACTGCATCTCGACGCGCACCTCGCCCTCGCCCTGGCACGCCTCGCATCGGCCGCCGGGAACGTTGAACGAGAAGTGACTCGCGGTGAGTCCTCGTGCGCGCGCGTCTTTCGTCGCCGCGAACAGCTCGCGAATCGGATCGAACGCCTTGAGATATGTGACCGGGTTCGACCGTGGCGTTCGTCCAATCGGTGCTTGATCCACGAGCACCACATCGGTGATGAGTTCGGTCCCTTCCACCTTCCTGAACGCGCCCACCTTCCTCTCCCAGTCTCTCTTCGCACGCTTGATCGCGGTGTAAAGGACGTCGTGGACGAGCGTCGACTTGCCGGATCCACTGACGCCCGTCACGCACGTCAGCATGTTCAGCGGAATCGTGACATCGATATCCTTGAGATTGTGCTCGGTTGCGCCGAGCAGACGAATCTTCTGTCCCGTCCCTCGCCGCCGTGTCGTCGGCACCGGGATGGCCAGTTCCTGCCTCAGGTATTTCGACGTCAGCGATCGCGGCTCCTGCAGGAGCGCTTCGAGCGTGCCCGAAAACACGACGCGCCCGCCTTGCTCCCCGGCGCCGAGGCCGAGGTCGACGATGTGGTCGGCAACTCTGATCATGTCGGCGTCGTGTTCGACGACGAGAACCGTGTTGCCCTGGTCGCGCAGCTGGCGCAGGATGTCGATGAGGCGCAGGTTATCGCGCGGGTGGAGCCCGATCGATGGTTCGTCGAGCACATACAGGGTGCCGACGAGCGCCGACCCCAACGAGGTCGCCAGGTTGATCCGCTGCGCTTCGCCGCCCGAGAGCGTCGCTGACAGCCGATCGAGGCTCAGGTAGTCGAGGCCCACGTCGCTCAGAAACGACAGGCGCTTTCGAATTTCCTTCAGCACTTTGTCCGCAATGACGGCTTCCTTCTCCGTGAGATCCAGGCCGCTGAAGAACACATGGGCATCACGAACCGTCAATGCCGACACGCGATCGATGGTGCGACCCGACACCTGCACGTCGCGCGCCTCACGGCGCAGGCGGGCGCCCCCGCAATCGGGACAGGTGAGGTAGCCCCGGTACCGGCTGAGAAACACACGAACGTGAACCTTGTATTTCTTCTTCTCGAGCCAGCTGAAGAAGCCGCGGATGCCTCCATACTCGACATCGCCCTTTCCGCCTTCGACGACGAACTGCTTCTCCTCCTCGGTCAGCTCGGACCATGGCACGTCAAGACGGACTCGGCCTTTCCGCGCCGCGCGCTTCAGCTCGGCCAGCTGCGTGCGATAGTGCGGCTTGCTCCACGGCTCAATGGCGTCCTGAACGATCGACTTGGACGGGTCCGGTACGACGAGGCTCATATCGAGCTCGACGACGTTGCCGAAGCCGTGGCAGGTTGGACAGGCGCCGAAAGGGTTGTTGAAGGAGAAGAGCCGCGGCTGCGGCACTTCGTACGGAATCCCGCACGTCCGGCACTCGAACCGCTCCGAAAACAGGTGGATCGTAGGCCCGACCTTCAGGTCTGGCGTGACACCGATGGGCCCCTTCAGGTCGGGCGTGACACCGATCGGCCCCTTCAGGCCGGGCTCGGCACGTTCAATCGCCCACGCCGCGCCGCCGCCCTCTCGATACGCCGTTTCGACGGAATCCGTGAGGCGCTGCCGGAGATCCTCTCCGCCGACCTGCACGCGATCGACGACCACCTGTAGCACCGGCCTGCCGACGAGCGAGGCGGGTGCAATGTCGTCGAGCGGTATGGCGCGCCCGTCGACGAAGAGCCGGCCGAATCCTTTCCTCCGCAGGCTTTCGAGCGTCGCCGCGATCGCCGCCGCTGTCGATCCATTCGGGCCATTCGGGGCGTAAGCCCCGTTCGCGTCCCGCGCTCCCGTTGCACCGGGCAGATCCTTTGGCGCCGGCACGTCCGCCGCGTCGTCGGCCTCGCTCAGCTCGTCAATTTCCGTGTTGTCCCGATCGACGCTTTCAGATGCCGGCTGTTCCACGAAAGGCATGATCGGCAGATCGAACCCGATCAGCAGGCGGGTGCCGTCCGGCGCCGCGCTGAGCTGGCGCGCCACGATCTCCGGAGTCTCCCGCACGACCTCGCGCCCGCACTGGCGGCACAGCGTCCGCCCGACGCGGGCGAACAGCAGTCGCATGTAGTCATGGATCTCAGTCGTCGTGCCAACGGTCGAACGAGGGTTCCTGATGCTGTTCTTCTGCCGAATGGCAATCGCGGGCGCGATGCCCTCGATCTTGTCGACGTCGGGCTTCTCCATCCGCTCGAGAAACTGACGGGCGTAGGCCGAGAGCGACTCCACATAGCGACGCTGCCCTTCGGCGTAGATCGTGTCGAAGGCAAGCGATGACTTGCCCGAACCGCTGACGCCGGTCACGACGATGAGCGTGCCGGTCGGCAGGGTGAGATCGATGTTCTTCAGGTTGTGGGTGCGCGCGCCACGGACGACGAGATCGGCGGTCTCGGCGGACGGCGGTGAACCGTGTTCGGGCATGGACCCTGTGTGCACTTTTTCTCGGATTGCCTAAACGAGCATCGTAACATACCCTCCGGCTTCGCCGGAGCACGACACGGCGTCGCCGGAGCAGGACGACTTATGAAAATCTTCCGGAATGCCGACACGACCGCCCGTCCCGTCGATGCCACGTCCTTCGTCGGCCCCGCAACCACGAAGCTGCTGGCGTCGGCCGAAGAGGGTGAGACGGTGCACATCTATCGCGTGGCGTTCGAATCCGGAGGCCGGACGAACTGGCACGTCCACTCAGGACCTCAGTGGCTGCTCATCGTCGATGGTCTGGTGCGTGTGCAGCGATGGGGAGAGCCGGCAATCGATGTCAGCGCCGGCGACGCAGTCGTGTTCTCGCCAGGCGAGAAGCACTGGCACGGCGCGGCGCCGGGCGCCAACGGCACACACCTCGCTGTCAACGTGAATGCCAAGACCGATTGGCTCGAACCCGTCACGGATCAACAATACGGCTCCTGAGCGGACGCGCGCGAGGGATGTGTCATCACCGCGCGCCCGCCACGCCATTCAGGAATTCCATCTCGCGGGAGCACGCGGAGAGCTCTCGTTGGAAGGATTCCGTATCCAGGCGAAAACCCGCGTCGGTGTGGAACGTCCACGCGGCCGCGCCCGCCTGTTTTGCCGCGACAAGGCCCTTGAGGAGCGGATTGTCCTCCGGCGTCGTGTTCGCGCAGCGTGCCCCCCGAAAGCGCTCACCTGGCAGCGTCGCACGGGCGCCCTCCTGCACATAGATCGGCCGGCCCACGCTCTTGAGCGCCTGGATGTGAGCCGCCGTGTGAGTGAACCACCCTTCGCGCTGTTCGTCATGGAATGCAAGAACGTCGGGCCGGGCCTCTCGCGCGACCGCGAGTGTGTCCGCGGTATTGCCGCCACCGTGCGACACCATGACGAGCCGAGTCGCATCGACGGCCTTGATCGCATCGCGGATCCCCCGCACCTCCGCCATGGTCAGGTGCATGCCCGGGTTGCCGGCATTCCGCTCGTTCTGCATGTCGATGAACACGTGCGGATAGGTGGGCCCCTTGAGGCGACACGCGATCTCGGCAAGGCCGTGCGCGCGATCGCCGGTGCCGCCGCCGCACCTGGTCAGGATCGGATCGCCTCGATACTTCGCCACCGGGAACGGCGACACTGTATTGAGCATGTCTCGGGTGAACGTGACGTCCACAATGAATCCACACGCTGCGGCCTTGAGAAGCGCCGCTCGGAAATGATCCCAGCGTTCCTGGCTGCGAATGCGGCCGTCCGAATCGAGGAGCGTCGCGTCGGGTTTCTGAGCGCTCGGCAGACCGGCCTCGTGAATCCACGTCGGGAAGACGCGAACGCCGTCGACGCCCTTGCTCTTCAAGAAGGCGAAATCGCTCTCGATCGCGGCCGGAGTCGCGCGCATGACGTCGAAGTACGACACAAGGACCAGGAAGCGAGGCTGGCCGTCGACGAGCAACTGACTCCCGTGTGTCTGAAGGTACGGCGGCGTCGGGGCCGTGCACTCGCGGTCAAATGCTTGCGCATCGCAGATGGAGGCGATGGCCGCGATGGCCATTGTCCACACGGTTGCAAGGCGCGCGGATCGCGTGAACATGTGTTGACGGGTCCTGGCCACTCGCACCGACGTGTTAGAATAGCGGTTTCCGCCAGGCCGGCGTAGCTCAGTTGGTAGAGCAGCTGATTCGTAATCAGCAGGTCACCCGTTCAAGTCGGGTCGCCGGCTCCATTCTTTCCTAAGAAACCCGCGACCTTTCGCCTTCCGCCTGTTCCGTTTGACACCCTAACTGACACCCACAGGATTGGACGCGGGTGGATGTTCAGTCTCCTGAACGCGTCGCTCACGCCTTCCGCTCCGCCCACAGCAGCGCGCTCATTTCCTGGGCGGCGCCGTCCTGCAATTGCTCGATCACGTGGCTGTAGGTGTTCATCGTGAGGCTGATCTGCGAGTGGCCGAGGATGTCCATGACGACGCGCGGCGCGACGCCCTGCACGAGCAGGAACGTCGCGCACGAGTGCCGCAGGCTATGAAAGTGCAGCGCCGGCACGCCGGCCGCGCGCATGAGGTTTTTGACCGTCGTGTTCACTTTGGGACCGTCGAGCGGCGTGCCCTTCCCCGTCGTGAACACGAACTCGTGATCCTGCCAGCGCGCGCCCGCGGCGAGTCGCCGTTCCAGTTGGCGAACGCGATGGGCACGGAGAATCGGGACGACGGGTGCCGGGAGTCGAATCGTCCGGCGGCTCTTCTCCGACTTCGGCTCGACGAGGCGCCAACCGGCGCGCGTGGCCTCCGCCGGCGCGGCCACGCTTCCGTCGACGGGTCGAGCCGGGCTGAGGCGCTCTAGCGCATAGCGCACCCGCAGAACGCCACGTTCAAGGTCGAGATCCGGCCACCGTAGACCGAGCAACTCACCCTCCCGCAACCCACAACTGACGGCCACCACGATCAACGCGTAGAGCCGGTTATCCGTGACGGCGGCCAGGAACGCGCGCGCTTGATCCGGCGTGAGGCTTTCGACTTCCGCCCGCACGACGCGCGGCGCATCGGCAAGGGCTGCGGCGTTCTGCGCGACGAGCTTCCGCTTGATGGCGCGGTTGAGCGCGATCCGGAGCACGGCTCGGAGGTACTGACACGTCCGCGGCGACAACCCGTCCGCGCGTTTCCGATCGAGGAAGGCGTCGACGTGTTCCGGCTGCAGCCGGCCGAGTCGCAGATGGCCGAGCCCCGGCACGAGGTGCAGGCGCACGAGCTGCGCGTAACTGTGATGCGTCTTCGCCCGGACGGATGACCGGACGTTCTCGATCCAGCGTTCGAGGAATTGCTTGATCGTCTGGCGCTCATCGCCGAGCGACGTCGCCCCTTGCTGCACATCCCGAAGCGCCTTCGTGAGCTTGTCCCTGACCTCGGCACGCGTCTGGCCGTAGATCGCCTTTCTTCGTCGTCGGCCATCCTGCCACCCGAGATCCACCCGCGCCATCCATCGACCGTCTGGCCGCTGGCTGATTGTGCCTTCCCCGCGCCCTCGCCGTTTAGTCATGTGCGGTTTCCTCTGGTGGTGGATGCCTGAGGCTTCGCATACGAAACCGTTTAGTGCAGCGTGATTCGCGCTGCCCAGGAAGCTTCGGACAACACTGCTGCCTCGGGTCTCGTGCGAAGAATAGCGCACCACACTGGCATTCCCGCACTTCAACGTTGCCTTGTACAGAATCGGCCAGCTGCCAATAGATCGCGTCGACTAATGCGCGCAAGCGGAACGGAAAGTGTGGCTCGCTCAGTGTGGTGCTGATCTCGCGGACTACGGCGTCCACATTGGGCTGCAGCAGGGCCGCGAGCACCTGACGAGCGACGACGAACGGCGTGTGCGTCTGCCGTAGTGTTGGCAGATCAAGCTTGAGAGGTTTCTGCCACGACGCGCGGCCCTCTTTCGACTCTGGCGTAGTGATCGGAATCTGTGTGTGGCCAAGCTGGTCCAGCAGTGGATCCAGCTTCGTCCACCCCTGCGTCCCGCGATGAAGCGCAAGAATCAACCTCACG
>Ga0209726_10009039_pt1 | contig 10489 bp, 18 predicted proteins | sample Subgrocontami54m_FD_187453 | JGI IMG/M metagenome (GOLD analysis project Ga0209726, IMG submission 187453) | Subsurface groundwater microbial communities from S. Glens Falls, New York, USA - GMW46 contaminated, 5.4 m (SPAdes) (version 3) | ecosystem: Environmental > Aquatic > Deep subsurface >... | reverse complement strand
TACTGCTTCTTTTGGGGTAATTGTCCCATCAGTTGTCACATCCAAAACTAATTTATCAAAATCTGTTCTTCGTCCAACCCGGGTTGGCTCAACTGTATAGTTTACTGCTATAACTGGAGAAAACAAAGCATCCACAGACATTGAACCAATTTCAGTGAGTTTTCTTTCTTCTGATTTTGAATAACCTCTACCGCGCTCAGCCCACAAATCCATATTAAGCTTTGCCTTAGGATCATTTAATGTAGCAATATGTTCTTCTTTGTTAATAACTTCCGCATCACCTTCTACCTCAATATCTTTTGCTTTAATCTGCTTTTTACCACTAACTCTAATTGATAACTTTACAGGTTTATCCCCAGCAACTTTAACTCTCACTTTTTTAATATTAAGAATGATTTCAATTACATCTTCAGAAATACCTTCGATAGTAGAGAATTGATGAGATACTCCCTCAATTTTGACAGAGGTGATAGCTGATCCCTCTAGTGAGGTAAGCATAACCCTTCTTAAAGAGTTACCAATTGTGTGTCCAAAACCCACCTCTAGAGGCTCTAGAGTTAGTTTGGCATAATTATCTTCTTCAACTTCAGCTATTAATTTAAACATATATAGTGGCGTTAGCCGCCAAGCTTTGCTTACTCGTAGAGAAGCTTTGCTTATCTACTGTAATATTCTACAATCAATTGTTCATCAACAGATTGTTCCATGTCATCCCTTTGAGGATCATTTAAAACCTTACCAACGGTAGCTTTTTTCGTAAGCCATGCAGGTAAGGCCAAGTCTTCCTCTAAGTGTTTTTTGACCTGTATATTATCTACTATTTTAGGCGATAATGCAATAGTTTCACCCACCTTTACTTCATATGAAGGAATGTTGACTTTTTTGCTATCTATTAAGATATGTCCATGAGAAACAAATTGCCTGGCTTCTGCACGGGACTGGGCAAAACCCAAACGGAAAACTGTATTATCCAATCTTTTTTCCAAAAGTTGGAGAAGCGTTAAACCTGTAGAACCCTTAACTCTACTCGCCTTATCAAAATATTTTCTAAACTGTCTTTCCAAAACCCCATAAATTCTTTTGGCTTTTTGTTTTTCCCGAAGTTGAATACCATACTCAGAAAATCTCCTTCTTCTTCCCAAACCATGTTGTCCAGGAGGAATTGCACCTTTGCGCTCAATCATTTTGGCATCTTTGGCAAAAAGTGGGATACCCTCACGTCTTGACAGTCTTCTTTTTGGACCAGTATATCTTGCCATTAAACTCTTCTCCTTTTTTTCTGCCTGGGACCGTTATGAGGCATTGGAGTCACATCTGCAATAAGTGTAATATTTACTCCAGCTCCCCTTAGAGCTTTGATTGCAGCGTCCCTACCTGGACCTGGGCCTTTAATATAAACTTCACAAGCAGTCATCCCCAAAGCTTTTGCTTTGGTAGCAACATTCTCAACAGCAGTTATGGCAGCAAAAGGAGTAGCACGCCTTGCTCCTTTAAAACCTGATGCTCCTGATGATCCCCACAAAACTGTGTTACCTTTTAAATCTGTTAAAGTAATCAAGGTATTATTAAAAGTAGCAGTAACATACAACCTTCCAGTTGTAATATTTTTAACTTGTGTTTTTTTAATCTGTTTTTTTGCCATAATTATTTAGTTTCTGCTGTAGTAGGTGCCTTAGTTGTTGTAACTTCTTTATTAATTGCTCCAACTGTCTTTCTCTTTCCGCGTCTGGTTCTAGCATTAGACCTGGTTCTTTGACCACGGGTTGGCAAACCTTTCCTGTGTCTTAACCCTCTGAAACTACCAATTTCTTCTAAGCGCTTTATATTTTGCTCAACTTCCCGTCTCAAATCTCCTTCAACTTTAAATTTCTCCACAACTTTTTGTAATTTATTAACTTCATCTTCTGTTAAATCTATAACTTTCTTACTTGCATCAATCCCAGCACTTTTCATAATTCCCACTACGTTTGAACGGCCTACTCCATATATATAAGTAAGCCCAATATCTATTCTTTTTTCTTCTGGTAAATCTACTCCTGCAATTCTTGCCATATTAGCCTTGTCTTTGTTTGTGCCTTGGGTCTCTTGGACAAATCACATACAAGATCCCCTCGCGCTTAACGATTTTACATTCCTTACATCTTTTTTTAATACTTGCTGCTACTTTCATAAATTAATAGTTCATTGTTAATAGTTCATTGTTAATAGTTATATATTATCTATTATCAGTTACCTATTAACTATTACTTCAGTCTAAATGTTATTCTTCCTTTGTCCAAATCATATTTTGGACTCATTTCTATTTTTACCCTATCTCCAACCATCAGTTTTATATAATGCATTCTCATTTTGCCTGAGATATGACATAAAATAATCCTGCCCTGTAACTGCGCAACTGGACTTCTATCAATTGATACCCTAAACAATGTGTTGGGCAAGACCTCTGTTATTGTACCTTCTACTTCAATAGTTTCATCCATTTTTGCGATCAAGTAATTCTATCAGACCTAGCTTCATCCGTCAACCCACTATGGGGTACTGATAGCCTTAAACTTTCCTCCAATCTGTCAAAACTTCAGCCTTATTCGAAGAACCATGATTCGAAGAACCATTTTTTTTGCCAACTATTACAGTCATTTCAAATAATCCCCCCAGTGATCCATCCTCAGATAAAATTGTCCAACCATCAGAATCTGTCACTACATCTGGTTTCCCTTTTGTATATATAACTTCTATTGCTAAACTCATACCCTTTTGTAAAGTGAGCCCCTGACCTTTTACCCCAAAACCAGGTACTTCTGGATCTTCATGTAAATTCTTCCCTACACCATGTCCAACCAAAGTCCTCACAACTGAGTATCCTGCCCCCTCAACTCTACTTTGTATTGCACTGGATATATCTCCAATCTTATTTCCTGCAACTGCCTTTTTGATTCCCTCCCATAATGCTTGCTGCCCAACATTAACAAACATCTTTTTCTCATTATCCCCATCTACTACAACTGACCAGGCACAATCAGAATACCAACCTTTATAAATTGCACCCAAATCCACACTTACTACATCTCCTTTTTTAATTTCAATATCAGTTGGTATTCCATGAACCACTTGATCATTTAAAGTTATGCAGGTTGTCCACTTATATCCAGGTACTTTTTTAAAGGCAGACTGTCCTCCCAATCTTTTTATCTCATCCTCTGCTATTTTTTCTAAATCTAGCCCACTAATCCCAGCTTTAATACTTTTGATCATCTTTTTTAAGGCATGCGCACTAATCCTACCGCTTCCTCTCATCAAAGAAATCTCAGCTTTAGTCTTTATCTTCACCATTTAAAATCTCCTTCAGCTTCAAACTTATTTCATCAATATTTTGTGTTGCATCAATGGTAATTAAATTACCCTGGCTTTGGTAGTAATCCAATATTGGATCAGTTAATTGATGGTAAACTTTTAACCTTTGCTCAATTAACTCATCAGTATCATCTTCTCTTCCTCTTTCTAAAAGTCTTCTTTTGGATTCACTATCATCCACCTTTAAATAAACAACTTTATCAAAACCTGGATCAAAATATTCTACTTGTTTTAAAGTTCTTGGATAGCCATCAAAAATAAATCCATTTTTTAAGTCAGGTTTTTGTAATCTTTCTTTAACAATTTCTGAGGTTGTCTGATCATCTACTAAGTTTCCTGCACTCATAATGCTTTTAACTCTATTTGCTAACTCATTATCCTGTGTAGATAATTCACGGAAAATATCCCCTGTACTGATATACGGCACTTTTAAAAAATCAGCTAAAACTTTACCTTGGGTAGATTTACCCGCACCCTGAGGACCAACAAATAATATTTTCATGAACCCTTTCTTAAAAAGATATCATAACTTCTTTCAACAAGTTTTGACTCAAACTGTTTGGCTGTATCCATCACCACTGAGACAACTATCAAAAGCCCAGTACCTCCCAAAACTAAAGTTGTGACTCCTGTAATTTCTGATGCAATAGATGGCAAAATAGCAATAGTTCCTAAAAACAAAGCCCCAACTAAGGTAATTCTTATTAAGATATAGTTAAGATAGCTACTTGTTGCTACACCGGGTCTAATGCCAGGAATAAATCCACCATTTTTCCTTAACTCTTCTGAAATTTTCTTGGGATTAAAAATTACAGCTGTATAAAAATAAGTAAATCCAACTACCAAAAGAAAATAAACAAGATTATAAATAAAACTTTGAGGATGAAAATTAGCATTTAAAAATCTGCCTATGAGCGCAAGTTGGGGTTGTGCTAACGCAGACAAATAACCTCCTAAAAATGAAGGTATTAAAACAAGTGACACTGCAAAAATAATTGGTATAACACCAGCTTGATTTACCCGAAGCGGTAAGTATGTTTTCATTCCTCCTGTTTCTTTCCCCCCAGTAAACCTTCTAGCATAATGAATTTGTATTTGCCTTCTACCCTCATTTACAAAAACAACTCCAGCAATAACTAAAATTGAAAGTGCTACAAATATCAAGAAATTAAAAATTTGGGCTTGATCTACAACCGAGACAGTTTGTGTTAAAACTACAGGTAGCCGGGCTACTATTCCTGCAAAAATCAAAAGTGATATTCCATTACCAATACCATACTCTGTAATAAGTTCCCCAATCCACATTAAAAATATTGTACCAGCACTCATACCAACAATAATTGCAGCAATTTGAATTGGTGTTGCAGCAGACAAAACACCCTGGTTTTTTAACAGAACAAACATTCCTATAGCTTGTACAACTGCCAAAGGCAGTGTTAAATACCTAGTATATTGATTAATAATCTGCCTACCAATTTCCCCTTCTTTAGACAAAGCTTCAAGTTTTGGAAAAATCATTGTTAAAAGCTGGACAATAATAGATGCATTAATATAAGGATTAAGTCCTAGTGAAATAATAGAAAAGTTTGCCAAAGTTCCACCAGAGAAAATATCCAAAAGTCCCAAAAGTTGATTACTAGCAAACAGATTCTTTAGTTGTTGCAGATCAACTCCACCTACTGGAATATGAGCAATAATTCTAAAAATGATAATTAAGACCGCTGTAATAAATATTTTTTTTCTAAGTTCTGGAATTTTGAAAGCATTAAGTATTGGGGCAATAATACTATCCATCTACAACCTTTCCTTTGACTGCCTCAATTTTGTTCCTAGCAACTTTAGAAACCGCTAGTTTGACAGTTACAGGATATTTTATTTCTCCTGTACCTAGTATCTTTACACCTACTTTTGCATCTTCTTTTTCTATAATTTTATTATCCAATAAAAACTGCATATCAATTACAGATCCTGATTTAAGGTTAGTTAATCTAGATAAATTAATACCAATAATTTTTTGATTGAGAGCAGCATTTCCCTTACCTCTATTTAATGGAAGCTTTCTATAAAGAGGTAAGCTTCCGCCAACAAAACCTATCCTCATTTTTCCTCTTACTTTTTGCCCCTTAGTACCTTTCCCTCCAGTTTTTCCCTTACCAGAACCAAGGCCTCTTCCCATTCTTTTATTATTTCTTTTTTTTATCTTTGGTAGCTGATTTAGTTTCATCTCCACTCCCTTCTTCGTTTTTTCGCAAAAGTGACAAAGCCTTCAGTGTTGCATAAACATTTGATGCTTGGTTTTTTGTTCCTAATATCTTGGAAACTACATCATGTACTCCAGCTGCTTCCACTACTACTCTAACAGCCCCTCCTGCTCTAACTCCAGTTCCCTCTGGTGCAGGTTTAAGCAAAACTTGGGCTGCTCCCTCTTTTACTAAAATTTGATGGGGGATAGTTCTTCCTCTTAAAGGCACTTCAATCATATGCTTTTTGGCATAAGTTGTAGCTTTTCTAACTGCAGATTGTACATCTTGGGCTTTACCTAATCCTACTCCAACTTTACCATTTCTATCTCCAGCTACAACTATTACAGAAAGTGATCTTTTATCCCCACCTTTGCTCTTTTTTGAAACACGGTTTACCTGGACTACTTTTTCATAGTACTCTACTCCATCAGGATTTTGATTTATTGCTTGATTAAAATTACGATTCTTACTATTTAGCATTAGAATTTCAATCCTCCTTCTCTTGATCCACGGGCTAACTCTGCTATTCTTCCATGATACAAGAAACCACCTCTATCAAAAACTACTTCTTTTATCTTTAATCCATTGGCTTTCTCAGAGATTTTTTTACCTACCTCATAAGCTTTTTCTTTTTTAGTGCCCTTAACACCCATATCAGATGCTGAAATTAAAGTTTTCCCCAAACTATCATCAATTAATTGAGCATAAATATGTATTCCTGATTTAAACACTGAAAGCCTAGGTCTTTTACTAGTTCCTATTACTGTTCTTCTTATTCTTTTATGTTTTTTTACCCTTGATACTTTATACATAATATTATCCTCTTATTTTGTTACAGCTCCTGCTCCAACTTTACCAGCCTTTCCTGCTTTTTTACGGACATACTCACCCTCATATCTAATTCCTTTTCCTTTATAGACATCAGGTGGTTTGATCTTACGGATATTTGCTGCTACCTGTCCCACTAAATATTTATCTATCCCAGAAACTGTTATTTTTGTATTATCTACAACTTCAAACTTTATCCCCTCTGGTGCAACAATTTCCACTGGATGAGAAAAACCAATTACTAGTGTTAACTGAGTGCCAGAGGCGCCAGCTTGCTGATCTCCACTAGTTTGAGCTCTAAATCCAACACCTACTAACTCTAAATTTTTACTCCAACCATCAGTTACTCCTTTAATCATGTTATTTATTAAACTTCTCATTAAACCATGCAAAGCCATGTTGCTTTTCTCATTATTTTTTCTACTTACTACAACTTTTCCATCAATTATTTCCACGCTAATATTTGGGTGCAAAGTTAACTTTAACTCCCCTTTTGCACCAGCGACCACTAGTTCAACACCTGCTTTTTCTACTGTTACGCCAGATGGTATTAAAATAGGTGCTTCTCCGACTTTGCTCATATTTTTACCAAACCTCCGCTAAAACTTCTCCTCCAACCTTTTCTTTCCGAGCTTTCTTATCTGTTAAAACTCCCTTTGGTGTAGAAATTATTGCAATTCCCAAACCATTTAAAACTCTTGGCAAATCATTTGCTCCCTTGTAAACTCTTAAACCTGGTTTTGAAATACGTTTAACATCCTCTAGTGCCGGCTTTCTGTTGTTGTATTTCAAAGTTACCTCTATTTCATTTTTCTTTTGGTTGCAACTTTCCAAGAAGCCTTCTGAAACTAGTAATTTACAGATTTCTAAAATCAGTTTGGAGTACCTAACTGAAACTGTCTGTTTACCAACACGATAACCATTTTTAATTCTAATCAATGTATCTGCAATATTATCCATTACCAACTCGCTTTCTTCACACCAGGCAATTGTCCTTTGTGAGCCAAATCTCTAAAACATAATCTACAAAGTCCAAATTTTCTTAAGTATCCCCGTGATCTTCCACAACGAAGACATCTATTCTTTCTTTGGACTTCATATTTAAATTTAGTTTTTACAATATTACTTACTTTTGCCATATTAACTTTTGAAAGGCATACCCAAAAGCTCAAGTAACCTTTTTCCTTGATCTTTAACTTTTGTTGTTGTGACAATAGTTACAGCCATCCCTCTTGTTCTATCAATAGATTTATAATCTACTTCTGGAAAAATAGTTTGTTCTCTAATTCCTAAATTTAAATTACCCATGCTATCAAAAGCTGTGGCTGACACCCCTTTAAAATCTCTAACTTTTGGTAAAACAATATTTATTAACTTATCCAAAAATGAATACATTCTCTCGCCTCTTAAAGTTACCATTATTCCAACACTCTGGCCTTGTGTAACTTTAAAAGAAGAGACTGATTTTTTAGCATGTGTCGTAACAGGTTTTTGACCTGCAATTGCTTGAAAATATTGGGTTACCTTTTCTAAAATTCCCTGATTATCTTTAGCTTCTCCTAGCCCTACAGATAAAACCACTTTCTGCACTTTTGGCAAAGCCAATCTATTTTTTACTCCAAACTCTTCAGAAAGTTTAGTAGTAACTTCGTTTAAATATTTATCTTTTAATCTGTTCATTATTTTATTTCCTTTCTACACTTCTTACAAATTCTAAATTTCTCTTTGCCTTCAGTTTTAAAACCAACTCTTGTAGGTTTTTTACAACTTGGACAAATTACTGAAAGATTTGAAATATTAATTGATTTTGATAAATCAATTACTCCACCTTCCACCTGACCTTGTTTTTTAACATGTCTTTTAACAGTATTCAACCCCAAAATAATTGCCCTCTTCCCACTACCTAAAACACGTTCCACAGAACCGCTTTTTCCACGGTCTTTTCCAAGTATAATCATCACATTGTCACCCTTCTTTATCTTCTGCATTACCATACCTCCGGTGCTAAAGATACAATCTTTGCAAAACCTGCGTCTCTCACTTCACGGGCAATTGGTCCAAATATACGGGTTGCCCTTAAGTTATTATCTTTATCTACAACAACTCCTGCATTTTCATCAAACTTAATATAAGAACCATCATCACGCCTAATTTCTTTTCTAGTTCTGACAATTACAATCCTGACAATTTCTTTATCCTTAACTTGACCATTTGGATCTGCACCCCTTACTACCCCCACAACTATTTGACCCAAAGTTGCTTTTCTTTTTCTTGTTCCACCAAGGGGTTGAATAACATATAAAGACTTTGCCCCTGAGTTATCTGCTACTTTTAAAATTGAACGGTGTTGTACCATTTACTTTTTCTCCTTTTTAGTGAGTAAGCGCGAGCTTTGCTCAACTTTTTTTGTTTTTTCCATCTTTTCTTCTTTCTGCTCACTATCAACTGTAACCTGTTCACTTTCCTTCTCCTCCGGCATTACTTCAGAAATAATTTCTTTACCTTTTTCTTGTAACTGTTCAGATACAATCTCTTTTATACTTTTACCTACCACTTTTGTGATTTTCCAGTGCTTGTTTTTAGAAATAGGTTTAACTTTTATAAAGTCCACAATATCTCCTAAACTTACTCCCAACTCATCATCTACTAAATATTTTTTACTTTGAATATAGGTTTTTTTGTACAAAGGATGTTTTGCAGTCTTAGTAACTATTACTGTTGCTGTATGTTTCATTTTTGTTGATACTACTCTTCCTATCATATTTTTTTACTCCCTTTCTTGTCATTGCGAGGAGCCTTTGGCGACGTGGCAATCTTTTTGGGAACTTTACCCGATTTAGATTGCTTCGCTACGCTCGCAATGACAGGCTCTAATTCACTTAATAATTGCTTCTGCTTTATCACAGTTAACATTTGAGCAATGTCATGTCTTTTTTTAGAAATGACTTTGACATCTTTAAGCTTTTTCATATTTTTATCCAAAACTAAATCTGCAACTTCTAATTTTGCAGCTGTGACTTTTGCCAACAGATCTTTTACTTCTAATTGTTTTATTTCCATAAATTGCTGTCTTTTCATTACCCTTGTATCCTTTCAATAAATTTTGTATCAAGTGGCAATTTATGAGAAGCTAGTCTTAAGGCCTCAGTTGCTATCTCTTTTGTTACAGCTCCCATTTCAAAAATTAATTGTCCTGGTTTTATAACTGCTACATAACCTTCCACATCACCTTTTCCAGATCCCATTCTGCTCTCTGCTGGATGTTTGGTAATAGGTTTATCTGGAAAAATCCTAATCCAAATTCTTCCACCCCTTTGGGTATAATTGGTCATAGCACGTCTTGCAGCTTCCAACTGTCTACTTGAAATCCAACCACATTCCATGGCTTTCAAACCAAATTGGCCAAAAGATAGGGCGTTACCACGGGTAGCAATCCCGGTTCTTTTACCTTTAAACATTTTTCTGTGTTTGCTTCTTTTTGGTTGTAACAAAGCCATAAATTATTTGATAATTGTTAACTGCTAATTGATAATTGTTTTCTATGAACAATTAACTATTAACAATGAACTATTATATTTCTACCTCCCCCTTATTTATCCAAACTTTAACTCCAACAAACCCAGATTTTGTTAAAGCAGGATAAACTGCAAAATCAATATCTGCCCGAAGGGTATGAAGTGGCATAGTTCCAGATGATTTATGCTCACGTCTGGCAATTTCTGCTCCACCAATTCTCCCTGATAAAGCAATCCTTACTCCTTTTGCTCCAGCTCTCATTACTCTATCAATTGTTTGGTTCATAACTCTTTGGGCTGGTAACCTCTTGACAAGTTGCTCTGCAATAGATTGAGCTACTAAATAGGCCGAAAGGTCGGCCGATTTTAACTCTCTTGGAACAATTTCCAAAGCGTTTTCTTGTTTAATCTTCATGTTTTGCATAATAAATTTTTTAAGTTCAGTAAGCCCTGTTCCACCACGGCCTATTAAAATCCCAGGCCTGGCAACAGAAACGATGACCCTGATTTTATTAATTGATCTTTCAATTTCAACAGATGAAATTCCTGCAG
>Ga0209726_10009037_pt1 | contig 10490 bp, 8 predicted proteins | sample Subgrocontami54m_FD_187453 | JGI IMG/M metagenome (GOLD analysis project Ga0209726, IMG submission 187453) | Subsurface groundwater microbial communities from S. Glens Falls, New York, USA - GMW46 contaminated, 5.4 m (SPAdes) (version 3) | ecosystem: Environmental > Aquatic > Deep subsurface >... | reverse complement strand
GGACGCGAGGTTGCAGACCCTCGCTTTCTCGCAGCTGAAGCGCGCCGTGAACAGCACCAAGGCCAAGGCAGGCGCCATAGTCGTTCTCGACGCCAAAACCGGCGAGGTGCTGGCGCTCGCCAACCTGCCGACCTACAACCCCAACAACCGCAACCGATTGGCCGGCGCGCAATTGCGCAACCGCGTCATCACCGACACCTTCGAGCCGGGTTCCACCCTCAAACCCTTCACCGTGGCTGTCGCCATCGAGCAGGGAAAAGCAACGCCGGCGTCGGTGATCGCGACCGCTGGCGGCAGTCTGAGCATAGGCAAGGCAACCATTCACGATGCGCACCGCTTCGGCGACATGACCGTGGCCCAGGTGATTCAACGCTCGAGCAACGTCGGCGCGGCCAAGATCGCGCTCAGCCTGCCGGCCGAGGCGATGTGGGGCATGTTCGACCAGGTCGGCTTCGGCGCCGCGCCGCGCCTGGGTTTTCCGGGCGAGGCCGGAGGTAAGTTGCGGGCGTACAAGAGCTGGCGCCCGATCGAGCAGGCCACCATGGCTTACGGCCACGGCATCTCGGTATCGCTGCTGCAACTGGCGCGCGCCTATACCATTTTTGCGCGCGACGGCGAGCTGATGCCGCTGTCGCTGCTGCGGATCGACACCCCGCCCGTCGGCAAGCAGGTCATCTCTGCGGCGACCGCGCACAAACTGCGCGACATGCTTGAACTGGCGGTCCAGCCCGGCGGCACCGCGCCCAGGGCGCGTGTGATGGGCTATCGCGTGGCGGGCAAGACCGGTACTGCGCACAAGGAAGAAAACGGCGGCTACGCCGAGCGCAAGTATGTGTCCTCTTTCGTCGGTCTCGCGCCGGCCTCCGATCCCAGGCTGGTGATCGCGGTGATGCTGGATGAGCCGTCCGCCGGCGAGTACTACGGCGGTGTGGTGGCGGCGCCGGTGTTCTCCGCGGTAATGGGTGGGGCGCTGCGCATGTTGGGTGTGCCGCCGGATGCCCCGCTCAATCCTCTGGAACTGCCGCCCGAGGGTTCCGAGATCAAGGAAAGCGTTTGAGATGACACGAACAACGATCAACGAACAGCGTCGTGATTAAGACGGCAACCGACATACTGGGCCAATTGCAGCGTCAAGGCGCGAACATCGGCGGTCTTAGCGCCGACAGCCGGAGCCTGTGCGCGGGCGACGCGTTCGTCGCCTATCCGGGCGCGAGCACCGACGGCAGGCGCTACATCGATGCTGCCCTCGCCCGCGGCGCCAGCGCGGTGCTGTGGGAGCGCGAGGGCTTTTCCTGGAACGAGGCCTGGCGCGTGCCCGATATTGCGGTGGACGGCCTGCGCGGCCTGGCCGGCTATCTCGCCCACGAAGTCTACGGCCGTCCTTCGGAAAAGCTGTGGCTGGCGGGCGTTACCGGCACCAACGGCAAGACGTCCTGCAGCCAGTGGATCGCTCAGGCGTTCAACGCGCTGGGACGCAAGACCGCGGTGATCGGCACGCTCGGCAGCGGTTTCCCGGCCGAAGGACTTGTGCCGGCGCTCAATACCACGCCGGACCCAATCGAACTGCAGCGGCAACTGGCCGGGCTGCTGCAGGCGGGCGCGTTGGGCGTGGCGATGGAAGTGTCCTCCGTCGGCCTGGACCAGGGGCGGGTCAACGGCGTCCAGTTCGATGTGGCGTTGTTTACGAATCTCTCGCGCGACCATCTGGATTATCACGGCGACATGGAGCGCTATGCCGCGGCGAAGGCGCGATTGTTCGATGCGCCCGGGCTCACCGGCGCGGTGCTCAATATGGACGATGTGCTCGGTGTGCGCATTGCGCACAAGCTCGCCGGCAGCAAAGTCGCGTGCGCCGGCTACAGCGCCCATGCTGGTGTCGCCAGCGCCGCCGGGCTGGAGTTCTTTCTCGAAGCAGAGAACATCCGCCTGACTCAGGAAGGGCTGGTCTTCGGCCTCGCGAGCTCATGGGGCCGGGCCGAAGTGAAAAGCGCTCTGCACGGACGCTTCAACGTGGCCAACCTGCTCGGGGTGCTGGGCGTGCTGCTCGGCGCCGGGGTGGCGCTGGAGCAGGCAGTGACGGCAGTGGCCGCGCTCACCTCCCCGTCCGGGCGCATGCAGAGTCTGGGCGGTGCGGGCCGGCCGCGCGCCGTGGTCGACTATGCCCACAGCCCGGATGCGCTGGAGGAGGCGCTCATCAGCCTGCGCCCGCTGGCCGACGCAGGCAGGGGCCGGCTCGTCTGCGTTTTCGGTTGCGGCGGCGAGCGCGACCGCGGCAAGCGTTCGCTGATGGGGGCAATCGCGGCGCGCAACGCCGACCAGGTGTTGCTGACCAGCGATAATCCGCGCGGCGAGGATCCGATGGCCATCATCACCGACATCCTCGAAGGCGTTCTGGCTGAGGCTGGAACGGGGCAGGCGCCGCTGGTCATCGCCGACCGGCGCGAAGCGATAGCCGCGGCAATCACCGCTGCTGCTGCGCACGACGTGGTGCTGATCGCCGGCAAGGGGCACGAGGATTACCAGGAGAGCGCGGGGCAACGCATCCCATTTTCGGACATCGCAGTGGCGGCAGAGGCGCTCGCGGCGTGGAAGCGATGATGGACCTGCGCGAAGCGGCGCGGGCTGCCGGCGGCGCAGCGCGCGGGGCCAACGTGCGCTTCGCCGCGGTATCGAGCGATACGCGCACGATAGCCGAGGGCGCGTTGTTCGTGGCACTGCGCGGCGAGCGCTTCGACGGCCACGAGTACCTTGCCGCGGCGCGCGCGCGCGGCGCGGTCGCGGCCATGATCGAGCGGCGGGCACCGGCCGCTGGCAGCGATGCGCCGCTGCCGCTGCTCATCGTCGAAGATACGCGGCTGGGTCTGGGCCGGCTCGCCGCTTACTGGCGCAGGAAGTTCACGCTGCCGCTGATCGCGGTGACCGGTTCGAACGGTAAAACCACGGTGAAGGAAATGATCGCCGCCATCCTGACCGAACACGTGGGCTCCGGGCGCGCGTACGCGACGCCGGGCAACCTCAACAACGACATCGGCGTGCCGCTGACGCTGCTGGGCCTGCGCGCGCAGCATGTCTGCGCCGTGGTGGAATTGGGCATGAATCATCCGGGCGAGACCGCCTACCTCGCCGGCATGGCGCAGCCGACCGTGGCGCTGGTAAACAATGCCCAGCGCGAGCATCAGGAATTCATGCATGGCGTGGACGACGTGGCGCGCGAGCATGGCGCGGTGTTCTCGGCCCTGCCCGCGGACGGGGTAGCGGTGATCAATGCCGACGACACCTATGCCGGGTATTGGCGCGGCGTGTGCGCGCCGCGGCGGGTGCTGGATTTCGGCATCGACCGGCCCGCAGCCGTGGGCGGCCGCTACGCGCTGCGTGATTTCGGCAGTGAAATCGTGCTGCGCGTGCCGCAAGGGGAAGCGCCGGTCAGCCTGCAGGCGGCCGGGGTGCACAGCGTGCGCAATGCCCTCGCCGCGGCCGCGGCGGCCGCGGCTGCCGGCGTCGGCTTGGACGCGATCGCGCGCGGGCTCGCGGCCTTTCGTCCGGTACAGGGGCGGCTGCAGAAAAGGGACGCCAGGCACGGCGCCATCGTCCTCGACGACACCTACAACGCCAATCCGGATTCGGTGATCGCGGCGATCGACGTGCTCGCGCGCTCAGGCGGCGAGAAACTCCTGGTGCTGGGCGACATGGGCGAAGTCGGCGCGCAGGGCGCGGCTTTCCATGCCGAGATCGGCCGTCACGCGCGCGAGCGCGGCATCGACCGCGTGTTCGTCCTTGGCGAATCCAGCAGGCATGCGGCGGCGGCGTTCGGCGCGGGCGCGCGGCACTACGGCGATATCGAAGCGCTGCTGGCCGAGCTCGCGCCCTGCCTCGCGCAGGGCGTGACCGTGCTGATCAAGGGTTCGCGCTTCATGCGCATGGAGCGCGTGGTGCAGGCGCTCACCGGCGCGCAGACACGGGAGGGGCACTGAATGCTGCTCGAACTGGCCCAGTATTTTGCCAAGGACATCCGCGCCTTCAACGTGTTCGGCTATATCACGCTGCGCGCGGTGCTTGCCTGCCTCACGGCGCTGGCGATTTCGTTCATCACCGGACCGCTGGTGATCCGCAAGCTGACCGCCTACAAAATCGGCCAGTCGGTGCGCGACGACGGCCCGCAGTCGCATTTGACCAAGGCCGGCACGCCCACCATGGGCGGGGCGCTGATCCTGGTTTCGATCGGCATCACCACGCTGTTGTGGGGCGATCTGTCGAACCGCTTCCTCTGGGCGGTGCTGGTGGTGACCCTGGGTTTCGGCGCGATCGGCTGGATCGACGACTACCGCAAGGTGGTGGAGCGCAACCCGAAAGGATTGTCGGCCAGGAAGAAGTTTTTCTGGCAGTCCGTTATCGGCCTGGTTGCCGCCGTGTACCTGGCTTTCGCCGTGTCCGCGCCGAGCAACGCCAAGATCTTCGATCTGTTCACGGCGTGGGTCGGCAGCGGCCTGTCCATGACCCTGCCGCCCCAGGCCGATCTGATTCTGCCCTTCTTCAAGAACATCGCCTATCCGCTGGGTGTGTGGGGCTTCATCGTGCTCACCTACTTCGTCATCGTCGGCACCAGCAACGCGGTCAACCTCACCGACGGCCTGGACGGTCTGGCGATCATGCCGGCGGTGATGATCGCCGGCGCGCTCGGCATTTTTGCCTACGTTGCCGGCAACACGGTGTACTCGAAATATCTGCTCCTGCCCTATATCCCGGGGGCGGGCGAGCTGACGGTGTTCTGCGGCGCGCTCGCCGGAGCCGGCCTGGGCTTTCTCTGGTTCAACGCTTACCCGGCCGAGGTGTTCATGGGCGACGTGGGTGCGCTCGCGATCGGCGCGGCCCTGGGAACGGTGGCCGTGATCGTGCGCCAGGAAATCGTGCTGCTGATCATGGGCGGCGTGTTCGTCGCCGAGACGCTGTCGGTGATGCTGCAGGTGTTGTACTTCAAATGGAGCGGCGGCAAGCGCATTTTCCGCATGGCGCCGCTGCATCACCACTACGAGCTGTCGGGGTGGAAAGAGTCTCAGGTCGTCGTGCGCTTCTGGATCATTACGATGATGCTGGTGTTGTTCGGCTTGTCGACTTTGAAGCTGAGATGAATCCGGCGGGCAAGAACGCATTGGTTCTGGGTCTGGGCGAAACGGGCCTGTCGATGGCGCGCTTTCTCGCCCGCCGCGGCGCGCGCGTGCGCGTCGCGGACAGCCGCGACGATCCGCCGGGACTGGCGGCGCTGGGCGCGAATGTGCCGCAGGCGGAGCTGGTCCTCGGCGCCTATCGGGATGCCTCCTTTGCCGGCGTCGATCTCATCGCCATCAGCCCGGGTGTGCCGTTGGCGACAGCGCAGGTGCGCGCCGCTGCGGCGCGCGGGGTGCCGGTGGTCGGCGATATCGAACTGTTCGCGCAGGCATTGCGCGAAGGCCACGGCGGGGCGCCGGCATTGCGTCAGGGCGACAGCGGCGCGCAGAGCTCGCCGCCGCAGGTGCTGGCCGTCACCGGCACCAACGGCAAGACCACCGTGACCGCGCTCACCGGCGCCATGTGCAGGCGCGGCGGCCTGGCGACCGAAGTGGCCGGCAATATCGGCCCGGCGGCGCTGGATGCGCTGATGAATTGCGAAGATGCTCGGCACAAGCCCGAAGTATGGGTGCTGGAACTCTCCAGCTTCCAGCTCGAGACCACGCGCACGCTCAATCCGGCCGCGGCCACGGTGCTCAATCTCAGCGAGGACCATCTCGACCGCTACGACGGCATCGGCGCTTATGCGCGCGCCAAGGCGCACATATTCAGGGGTGAGGGCATACAGGTGCTCAATCGCGGCGACTCCTGGAGCATGGGCATGGCCGTGGCCGGGCGCAAGCAGGTGAGCTTCGGCCTGGATGCGCCCGGCCGCACCGAGGATTTCGGCCTGTTGCGCGTCGACGGCGAGCTGTGGCTGGCGCAAGGCGCGACGCCGCTGCTGGCGCTGACGGAACTGCCGCTCGCGGGTCTGCACAACGCCGCGAACGCGCTCGCCGCGCTGGCGCTGGCGCGCGCGCTCGACCTGTCCTACGCGCCGCTGCTGACGGCGTTGCGCGATTTCAAAGGCCTGCCGCACCGGCTGGAGAAAGTGGCCGAATTAGACGGCGTCGTTTATTACAACGATTCAAAAGGCACCAATGTCGGCGCCGTCGTCGCGGCGCTGAACGGCTTCGCCGAACTCGCCGCGCGCGGCGCGCGCGTGATCCTGATCGCCGGCGGCGAGGGCAAGGGGCAGAATTTCGCGCCGCTTGCCGAGCCGGTTGCCCGTTGCGCCCGCGCGGTGGTGCTGATCGGGCGCGACGCCGGGCTCATCGCTCTTTCTTTAGGCGGCAGTGGCGCAGCCTTGCTGCGCGCCGGCAGCATGGAGGAGGCAGTGGCGCAGGCACGCGCCCAGGCTCAAGCCGGGGACGTGGTGCTGCTGTCGCCGGCCTGCGCCAGTTTCGACATGTTCCGCAATTACCCACATCGCGGCGAAGCGTTCGCCGCATGCGTAAGAAACATCGCCCATGCTGAACTACATTAAGGCCGAGCGCAGCTCGCCGGCGGAATTCGACCAGGCCTTGGTATGGACTGCGCTGATCCTGTTGCTGCTGGGAATGGTGATGGTGTATTCGGCATCGATCGCGACCGCAGAGGCGAGTCGCTATACCGGCAACCAGCCGGCCTATTTTCTCGTGCGGCAGGCGCTGTTCCTCGGCGTTGGTCTGATCGCCGCGCTGGCGGCTTTCCAGGTGCCGGTGCGTGCCTGGCAAGCACTGTCGCCATGGCTGTTCTTGTTCGGCATTCTGTCGCTGGTGCTGGTGCTGGTCCCGGGACTGAGCCGCGAGGTGAACGGCGCCAAGCGCTGGCTCTCCCTCGGCCCGGCCAATCTGCAGCCCTCCGAATTCATGAAGCTCGCCGCGGTCTTCTACGCCGCCGACTACACGGCGCGCAAGTCGGCTCTGATGCACAGCTTCAAGAAAGGGCTGCTGCCGATGCTTGCGGTGATGCTGGTGGTCGGGTGGCTGCTGCTGCGCGAGCCCGACTTCGGCGCTTTCGTGGTGATCGCATCGATCGCGATGGCCATCCTGTTTCTCGGTGGCATGAACGGCAAGTGGTTCGCCGGCCTGTTGGTGCTCTCGCTGGGGGGCTTCCTCGTACTCATCCTCAACTCGCCTTACCGCATGCAGCGCATTTTCGGTTTCATGGACCCATGGGCGGATCCCTACGGCAGGGGTTATCAGCTGTCGCACGCCCTGATCGCTTTCGGCCGCGGCGAATGGCTGGGTGTAGGCCTGGGCGCGAGCGTGGAGAAGCTGTTCTATTTGCCCGAGGCGCACACCGATTTTCTGTTGGCGGTAATCGGCGAGGAACTGGGCCTCGCCGGCGTGGTGGCCGTGGTCGCCATGTTTACCTGGATCGTGTTGCGCGCATTTGTCATCGGCCGCCAGGCGGCGGCATCCGAGCGCTACTACGCGGCGCTGGTGGCGCAGGGCATCGCGGTCTGGCTCGGAGTGCAGACGCTGATCAACATGGGCGTGAACATGGGGGTGCTGCCGACCAAGGGGCTGACCTTGCCGCTGATGAGCTTCGGCGGCAGCGGCATCCTGGCCAATTGCCTGGCGCTGGCGGTATTGCTGCGCATCGATTACGAAAATCGAGCCCTCATGCGGGGGCAGCCAGCATGAAAGCGACGATTTCAGTGAAGGCTAATGCGGGCGTAGCCCGCGTTACGCCGAAACTAAAATCGCCGATTGATGCGGGGGCAGCCCGCATGAGGGCGAAGATTTTGGCACTTGGCTTTGTTGAAATGACGCCATGCAGCGCACGATCATGATCATGGCGGGCGGCACCGGGGGACATGTGTTTCCGGCTCTGGCGGTGGCCACGTACCTGACCGAGCAGGGATGGCGGGTAGTGTGGTTGGGAGCCAGGACAGGAATGGAAGCGGCCCTGGTGCCCAAGCATGGCTATGAAATGGCCTGGGTGCGCTTTTCCGGGCTGCGCGGCAAAGGGATAATGCGTGCCGCGCTGCTGCCGCTCAACCTGCTAGTCGCCTTCTGGCAGAGCGCACGCGCGATTCTTGCGCGGCGCCCGGACGTGGTGCTGGGCATGGGCGGTTACATCAGCTTCCCCGGCGGCATGATGGCCTCCCTGCTCAATCGTCCGCTGGCGATCCACGAGCAGAATTCGGTCGCAGGCCTGGCCAACAAGGTGCTCGCGCGCCTGGCCGATCGGGTGCTGCAGGCCTTTCCGGAGTCATTGCCCGGCGCGCAGCTCAGTGGCAATCCGGTGCGCCGGGAAATCGTCGCATTGGCGCCGCCGCGGCTGCGCTTTGCCGCGCGCGCCGGCCGCCTCAAGCTGCTGGTGCTGGGCGGCAGCCTCGGCGCGCGGGCGCTGAACGAAACCGTGCCGCGGGCGCTGGCGCTGCTGCCCGAGGAAACGCGGCCCGAGGTAACACACCAGGCGGGGGCGCAGCATCTCGACGCCCTGCGGCGAGGCTACGCCGCGGCCGGCGTAGGCGCCGAAGTGTTCGCTTTCATCGACGACATGGCCGGGCGCTACGGCGAAGCCGACGTCGTCATTTGCCGCGCCGGCGCACTCACCGTCGCCGAGCTCGCTTGTGCCGGTGTGGCCAGCATACTCGTGCCTTTTCCGCACGCGGTGGACGATCACCAGACCGGCAATGCGAAATTCCTGTCCGCGCGCGGCGCGGCCATTCTGTTGCCGCAGGCCGAATTGTCGGCCGAGCGGCTGGCCGAACTGCTGCGCGGACTGACGCGCGAGCGCCTGCTCGAAATGGCCGGGAAGGCGAGGGCGCTGGGCAAGCCGGACGCGACCGAGGCTGTCGCGCGCGCCTGCATGGAGTTGGTGCGATGAAGCATGAAGTCAAACGTATTCATTTCGTCGGGATCGGCGAACCGGTTTTTGGAACCGCCGCTGCCGACTCAGCTAACTATGAAGCATAAAGTCAAACGTATCCACTTCGTCGGCATCGGCGGTAGCGGCATGAGCGGCATCGCCGAGGTGCTGCTCAACCTCGGCTATCAGGTCAGCGGCTCCGATCTGGGCGCCAACGCCGCGACGCGGCGCCTGGTTGAGCTCGGTGCCGTCCTGAATATAGGACACGCGGCCGAGCACGTGGCCGCCGCCGACGTCGTGGTCGTGTCGACTGCGGTTGGCAACAACAATGCGGAAGTGATGGCGGCGCGCGCCAGGCGCATTCCGGTGGTGCCGCGCGCGCTGATGCTGGCCGAACTGATGCGCCTGAAGCAGGGCATCGCGATTGCGGGCACCCACGGCAAGACCACCACCACCAGCCTGGTGGCGAGCGTGCTCGCCGAGGCCGGGCTCGATCCCACCTTCGTCATCGGCGGACGGCTCACCAGCGCCGCCTCGAACGCGCGCCTGGGCGCGGGCGAATTCATCGTGGTCGAGGCCGATGAGTCGGACGCGTCCTTTCTGCACCTGCAGCCGGTGGTCGCCGTGGTCACCAACATCGACGCCGACCACATGGAGACCTACCAGCACGATTTTGCGCGGCTGAAACAGGCTTTCGTCGCTTTCCTGCAGAACCTGCCCTTCTACGGCGCGGCGGTGCTTTGCACCGACGACAAGCACGTGCGCGAGATTCAGCCGTTCGTGTCCAAGCCCATCCTCAGCTACGGCTTCGGCACCGACGCGATGGTGCGCGCGGAGAACGTCAGCCATTGCGGCGGCAAGATGCGCTTTCATGCGGTGCGTGAAGGCAGGTCGGGGGTGCTGGAGGTGACGCTCAACCTGCCGGGCAGGCACAACGTGCAGAACTCGCTCGCCGCGATCGCGGTCGCCACCGAACTGGGCCTTGCGGACGCGGCCATCGTGCGCGCGCTGGCGGAGTTCCGCGGCGTCGCCCGGCGCTTCCAGAGCTACGACGGGATCGCGGCCAAAGGCGGCGGCAGCTTTACCTTGATCGACGATTACGGCCATCATCCGGCGGAGATGCAGGCGACGCTGGACGCGGCGCGCGGCGCTTTTCCCGGACGGCGCATCGTGCTCGCGTTCCAGCCGCACCGCTACACGCGCACGCGCGACCTGTTCGAGGACTTCGTCAAGGTGCTGTCGGGCGCGGACGCGCTGCTCCTGGCCGAGGTCTATGCGGCGGGGGAGCCGCCCATCGTCGCTGCGGACGGCAGGACGCTGGCGCGCGCGGTGCGCGTCGCCGGCCGCGTCGAACCGGTGTTCGTAGAGGACATCGCCGACATGCCCGCCGCGATCCGCGCGGCGGCGCAGGACGGCGACGTGGTGCTTAGCATGGGCGCGGGCTCGATCGGCGGCGTGCCGGCCGCGCTTGCCCCGACTTTGCTCGTCAAGGGCGCGGAGTGAGAAATGCACATGGCTGAGGCGCGACATCTGTCCAACCCGGTGCTGCGCGGCAGGCTGCTCGCGCACGAGCCGATGCGCAAGCACCTCACCTGGCGCGCCGG
>Ga0209726_10009033_pt1 | contig 10492 bp, 9 predicted proteins | sample Subgrocontami54m_FD_187453 | JGI IMG/M metagenome (GOLD analysis project Ga0209726, IMG submission 187453) | Subsurface groundwater microbial communities from S. Glens Falls, New York, USA - GMW46 contaminated, 5.4 m (SPAdes) (version 3) | ecosystem: Environmental > Aquatic > Deep subsurface >... | reverse complement strand
ATATGCGCTATCTTCATCAGAACACCTCTCATTCCTTCTTTGCGATATGGCACTATATTAAAAGGAAAGGAAGGGTCCCCCTATCAGGCGAAGCTTGTATTCCTTATCCGTCAGGTTATGAGCTTCCTGTCATCATTTGACGGCACGGATCTCGACAGCAAAACGGGATTGCACAGCTTGCCCTGACAGGGGGATTACGCGTGGAGCTCTTCGAGCGACGGAAGAGCCGTAGAGGATGGTTTTTTGATTGCAGGTTGAAGATTTCCAAAGATCTCAAGGATTTGATTCATATGGTGTTCCTCGGAGTATTCACGCAGCACCGTTTCGCGCGCCTGCCGGCCCATGCGCTCGCGTTCTTCCGGGTGTTCAATCATCCATTGCATTTTCTTCGCGAAATCATCGATATTGCCATAATCAAATAACAAACCCGTTTCGCCGTCATGAATGACATCGGGAATACTGCCCAGGCGCGTGGCAACCACCGGTCGGCCGCACGCAAAAGCTTCCAGAATGGCGTTCGGTAAGTTCTCGTAAAATTCCGATGGCACGATCGTGAAAAGAGCGTGATGAACGAGCTCATGCAACGGAGCCGCATCTCTTTCAAAAGGCCTGAAGAGTATGCGATCGACGCCAAGGCTTTTCGCCAGTTCTTTGAGGCGCACGGCCTCCGCGTCATTTTCATCGCCCACTAATTGCAGCGATACGTTGGATTGCGGCATTCTGGCAAAAGCCCGAATGGCCGTTTCAACGCCCTTGTAGGGTACAAAACGTCCGACAAACAAGATGTAAGGCGCAAGATGGCCGGGCACGGCTGCGTTCAGACAGGGCTTGGTAAATGTATTGACCTGATGAATACGCTCCGCAGGAAAGCCGAGTTCGATGAGTTCCCGCCGCATAAATTCCGTCGGCGCGATAAAGGCTTGGACCTTATGGTAAATTTTCATCCAACGGTGAAGTGTGTTGGCAAAAACTTGCACCAGGGACTTGGACAGCGATCCGTGTACGCAGCGATGCACCACCGCATTCAAGAGTCCCTGCTTACAATCGGTGCAAGGATGCCCGTCGCGATAATACATACTGGACGCGCAAACCAGATTAAAATCTGACATCCGCATAACGACCGGAATCCCAAGTTCGACGCAAGCATCAATGGCGCTCGGCGATATATGATTATTGAAATTAAGAAAGTAAGCGAGCGCGGGCCGGTGATCGCGGTGAATCCTGCGAATCGCCGCCTTGGCGGCCCGGCTATAGATCGCACGGCCCGCCAAATGGAGTTTTTCATACCACTGTACCCGCATATTTTTGATTTTAGCCTCATCGCTTTTGGTAATGGGTTCAATAAAATATTTCCGGTAAGGCGTCGGCATGGTACGGCTGTAATTGATCGAAAGCGGGATGGGCTCAAAATCCAGGCGCTGTAAGGCCTGCATCACACCCATAAAATAGCGTTCGGCCCCGCCGGAAATAAAGTGGTACTTATTGACCACAAGGATTTTGGATTTAATCATAACGCTGTATCTTGATTTTTAATTTTCCGGAGCTTGTCCGGTCCGCATACAAAAGCGTGATATTGCGGACCAGCGCAATAAAAATCCAGAAATAGATCATCACGACCGCATTGCGCAGCGTATTGTCGGCAAACTCGCGCACCAGGAAAGCAGCCATCATGGCGATCACGCCGATTTGAAAGCTCTGAACGATAGGCGCTTCACTTTGCCGGTAATCTTGCCAGGTCCGGAATAACGTCGACAAGGCCAGATACAAATAGGCCAATAAACCCACGACTCCAACTTCAGCCAAAAGCCGGAGGTAATCATTGTGCGTTAAAACGCCGAATTGAAATTCCACCATGGAAAGACCGTGTCCGAACCAGGGCTTTTGTTGAATCATAGGGCCGATTTGTTCCCACGTATCCAGCCGCCATTCCCAGGCTGAACGGCCGCCCGCGTAATGGCTCGGTGCAAAAATGTTTGCGATCCTGGCCAGCACCGCCGGTAAGGCTAAGACGCCGACCAGCACGAGCGGTAAAATCCCGAGTAATTTCCGGTAACGAAGAATTCCCATCAAAACCATGGCCAGGATAAATACGATCCAAGCGCCGCGCGAAAGCGTCAAAACGAAAATCACGAAGGTCAAAGCCATGAACATCCCCATAAAGTGCTTGGGGATGAAATGAACGCCCTCCAGCATTTGCGCCGTCGTAAAAATCAAAATGATTAAAAGATAAGATGCGAACGCATTGGGGTGAAGAAAAGAACCCACGATTCTTTCCTGCCCGCCGTCGTACACGGTCCCATCCCCTGTCAAAAGCTGATAGTAGGCGAGAAAAACCGGGATGAGTGCCGACATCATCACGGCTGTCAGAGCCATCCGGATCTTCGCTTCCGTCGCAAAAATCAAACGTGTCAAAACATACACGGCAAAGACACTTACCAGCCGCAGCCAATCGGATAAACTTTCAGTTAAATCGGCGCTAAAAAGCAGCGATAGCGCACAAATGCCGAGGAAAACAAGAAAAGGTTTCGAATCTTCAAACTGCAGGATATTGCAGCGGCGATAGAGAACATAAAAAATGCCCAAAACGATTAAAGCGAGACTGACCCAGGCCGCCAAATTCAATCCGCCATGCGCATCAAAATTCTTCATGTAATCCAGCGCACTGCGTATAAAAATGAGCCCCAAGAATCCGATTTCAAAATTAAGCACGAGCAGCACAAGGTAGACAAGCATGATGACAATGGCAATCAAAAAAGGACCGCTGGCCATGCCAAAACTGTAGAGAAAAACGGGCACGAAAAAAAGCCCGCCCAAAACTAAAATGCCGGGGCTGTTAAATCTGCCTTTAGACAAGTTCGCCCCTCCCTAAAATTTGTTTGAATTTATCCTGTAAGTATTGACGCTCATGGGACTTAGAACTGACCATAAACCACACGGCGCCAAACCCCACGAGAAAGACTTGAGTTGCGGGATGACGCAAAAAAGTCGTACCGATATAAGCCAGCGCCACCCATAAACCAGTCATGATAAACAGCCGCTTATTTTTTGGCAAAAGCCGCGTGCCAAAATAGTGCTGCGCAAAGAAAAAGTGCAAGAGACAACTGACTAAGCCGGCAAATGCGAAAGCCCCTGCTACCCCCATCAGCTGCCACTTTGGGAAAAAAAACCCCGTAATCGCCAGGCAAAGCAGCGGGTAAAGCGTAGCGATGAAATAGGTGCATTTTAATTTCCCCTTGGCTGTCAGGGCAGTCATATAGGAGTAACTCATTAAAATAAAAAGCGGGCTCAACAGCTGAAGCCGCAGCACCGGAACCGCCGGCGTAAATTCTGCGCTAAAAAACAAACGAATAAAAAGTTCCGGCATGACCATGATCACGACGATGATCGGGACAAGCACAAACATGAGGTAGCGCATCGACTCATTGATGGCCAGGTTTATTTCTTCATTGTTTTTCGATGCCGCAATCAAAGGGAAGACATAGCCGCTCATGGCCTGGATGGGAATGGCCATATAGATGCTGGTAAAAGTCATCACAACTTGATAAATCCCCATGGTAGAAAGACCCAAGGAACGGATAATGACCGTGGCGATCGCAATGCGGACGAAATGGGTCAACGATTCCTGGTAGATCTGAAGGAATCCGTACGAAAATTGTTCTTTAAGATTTTTTATGCTAAGTTTTTCAGAAAAGTGCAGGAAATGTTTCCGGGCATTCAAAATCAAATAAGCTATCAACGGGAAAAGGTAAAAAAGCCCCATCGTTACCACTCCGCCCCAAACGCCAAAAAAATAAATCACCGGCGGAATTAAAATGATAACGGCTGCGTAGGCCGCCAAAGTGTATTTACAGAAGGCCATATATTCCAAATTTCCCTTCACGATGGAAGCTGTCACCGTACAAAGCGAGGCAATCGGTAAAAGGGCCGCTAAAAAAATGATAAAAAAATAATGACTGGGCGTACCGTAAAGAAGGCGGGAAATGTGCGGTGAAAAAACGGCGACAAGAACCCCCACGACGGAGGATGCCGCAATCGCCAGGAAAAAGGAGGTTTTGACAACTTCCCCGTACTGGTAAGTTGCTTTTCCCTGGAACCTCTGTTCGGCAATTTGTTTAATGACGGCGCGGCGGGACCCCAGGTCTCCCCATACCCGGAGCATTTCAAAAAATAAAAGCAGCTGCGCCAGAAACCCCGTTCCGGAAGTTCCTAATAACAGCGCAATACATTTGGTCCGGATGAACCGGGTCAACATTTCGCCGATACTGACCGCGGTTAAAGCGCTGGATCCTTTGACAATTTTTTTCATGAGGCGCAATCATGTTTTTGAGCGGCACTAAGCTGTAAATTCCTAATCCCGGTAATAACGATGATAATATTTATTATTTTCTTCCTGTTGGTTGCTGTTTAAGACAACGCCGATCAATTTTGTGTTCGCATTGTGAATCATCCGGATTGCTTTGGGGATAATCCTCCCCTGTGTGACACCGGCGCGCGTCACCAGAATAGCCCCATACAGATAAGCCAGCAAAACCGAAGCGTCAGAAATGAGCATAATCGGCGGCGTATCATAGATAATGAGATCAAAATTCTTGCGTGTCTCCTGGATAAACTCCATCATCCTCACGGAACTAAAAAGTTCCGAACCCATAATGGGACTTTCCCCAGGCGTCACGAGCCACAAATTCGGAATTTTTGTGCTTTGAATGACGTCTTCAAATTGAATCCCGTCCGTTAAATACTGCCCTAATCCCATCCTGGCATTCGTTTCATAGCTACGCTGCAGCCGGCCCCGCCGGATGTCCGTATCCACCAAAAGAACCCTCTGATCCAGCTGCGAAAAGGAAATCGCAAGGTTGGAAGCAATCGTACTTTTACCTTCATCCGGGAGAGAACTCACGACGGCAATATCTTTGAAGCCATATTCCTTCTGCGACAGCCATTGGAGCTGAAGCCTGATGAGCCGGTAGGCTTCCGCCGTTCCCGATAATGGCCGCTGAAGCACAATCTTGTCCACTTTGGCGATTTTATGAAAGCCTTTTACCCGGGCATCAAAAGGAATGGCCCCCATATAGGTTTCATTCCCGATTAATCGTTTAAGGTCTTCGTCATTCTTGATCGTATCGTCCAGGTAATCGACGAAAAAGGCCAGAAAAATGCCGATCGCTAACCCCACGAAGAAGCCAAACAGAATATCCTGTTTTTTTTGCGGCAGCGCATAGTCCGCGGAAGGCACCGCCGGATCCGCAACGGCAATGTTGCTCATTTGCGAACTGGAAAGCACCGAGGTTTCCTGTATTTTATGAAGAATGTCCTCCAGCAATCTTGCCTCTTCCTCTTTCGGAAGAGTATCAGACGCAACCCCGGCCATGACCGAATTTTCCAGGGTCTTATTCTGAAATTGCTCTTGCTCAATGCGTTCTGCCAAAGCACGGATTTCATCTTTTAATAGGATGACTTCGTGGTGTTTGGGGCCGTATTGATTCACCAGCGTATCATAGTGGGATTTGAGCCTGAGATAATCGGCATTGAGCGTCGACATGCGTTGATTACGGATAAAACGCAGCGCCCTTCGCATCAGGTTATCGCGCGCATATCGTTCCGCGACCGCATTCGCAATATCCGCCGCCATTTGTGCATCCGGATTATAAACTGAAATTATTAAGGCCCGCGTGCCTTGAATCCGCTGGAGACTCATATCCTTTAAAAATAAATTGAACGCGTCGGGTTTCCCCGATCCTGGAGCCGGCGTTGAGAAAATCGCGGCGAATTGGTCCCACCAGGCGTTCAACCGCCTTTTTACAGGATGCGGCTCCCGCTGGTAGCGTGGCAGCTCGCCCAGGTGCATTTCCTCAAAAACTTTGCCGGCAACGCTCCTTGAAAGGATAAGAGAGATTTGGGTCTTAATATAATTTTCAAAAACATCATAGCTCAGGCCGCGCGAACTGTCCTGGGACGGATTGAGAACGTCCGATTCACTTTCGATCACGATGGTCGCCGAGGCCTGGTAAAGCGGCATCGTGAAAAAACTCATCAGGCCTACCGCGGTAGTTGTGAGAAAACAAAATCCGATCACGATCCATTTGCGGCGAAGAACGATCTTCCAATAATCTCTAAGATGGGTGCCGTGCTGAAAATCCAGCGTCTGCTGGTTCGCCATCGTCATCGTCTCTTGAGAATGAGTTTTGGTAGCCATGGTTAGAAGAAACTCTTGGGAACGTTGATGATGTCTCCGGCTTCGACGGCAGCATCATTCTTTTGTTTCCCGTCCATAATATCCTGGACATTAATGATCAGGCTTTGCTCGCCGCCTTCATTTTTCCGGATAACACGGATTTTCTTTTCATCGGCGACGGGCGTAAAGCCTCCCGCGATTGAAATCGCTTCGACAAGTGAAACTTTCCCGATGATTTCATAATTGCCAGGATTCCGCACTTCCCCTAGGACGGAATACCGGCTGTGTTCCCGAATAAATATTGTGATGTGAGGATTACGGATGTAATCATCTTTAAGGACGTTTTGCATGATATCTTCCGCCTCGGCAACCGTATAGCCCGCCAACCGGATACGTCCCACCAAAGGATAGGTGATATAACCGAAGTCATCGACCCTGAAAGTTTGCTGCAATGCTTTTTGGCCGAGGATTTTGATCTGAAGAAGATTTTGGGGTCCGATGTGATAAGCCGTTCCGCCTTCGCCCATTTCGGACGATGCGGAAGGAAGACTCGAGGTACCGGCAAGCCATACAACAATCGCTGCCAGCCCCAGTTTTCTTAAAATCTGTATTAAGGACTTTGTGTTCTCCATGGTCTAGCCTCCTCTTTCTTAAATCGTGCCAGGGAGAACGGGGCTTCTTCGCCCGCCTGCGTGTTTGACACGCAGGCGGTAATGCGTTACTACACTTCGAAGCGAATCCCGAAACTCACCAGATGTCTCATGTAATCACTGTTTGAGGCATCCGAATGCCGGCCCGTATATCGATACTCCGTAAATAAATGGGCGACATTACCTGGCAAAAGATAGTCAAGTCTTGTTCCCGGCTCCCAATAAAAATCCAGCCGGCCGTTTGAATAATCATCAAAGCCAACAAAGCCTTGAAGTTCCCCGCCTAATTTCTCGGTGATCTGCCTTCTCCAGCGCGCGGCTACTTCATTGCGCACAATATAACTGTTCGTCGTACTAACCGATTCCACCGGCCGGCGGTTGGCTTCCAAATAAAACTTTGAAAGTTCGGAGCGTCGGTATTCGACATTGCTTCTGAAAACAAAGCCGCTAAAATCGTCACGTGCATCCGAATCGTAATTGCGGACTTGCCATCCGGCCCATGCCTGATACGTCACTAGATCGCCTTCACCAAGAAAACCGCGAGCGCCCAACGCCACCTGATGCGCGTCGCCATTCCGGTCTTCACTCGAATCATAATTAATGTTGGTGATATCGTATTCCACCAAGGCTTGGGTCCGGTCGCCGACGTCCATACCCAGACGCGGGACAACACGAAATTCCTGCCGGTCAAAAAGATCCAAAACGGGGTCTCGAAATTCTAATTTATAGTGGCTGACTTCAGTCTCGTGGAAGAATTGTCCGAACGGTATCGTGATTAAACCGGACAAATAATTCTCATTACGCGCCAGGCGGTTGGTCAATTCCGTTCCCGCGCGATTGACGGTTCTTTGAAATTCCTCAAAAACTTTGACTTGGAAATGGGTAAAGTTCATTTCTCCGCCCAATTGATAAACCCAATCCGTATGGTTTTCATCCCCATGCTGGGCAAACCACTCGGATTCGCTATGGATACCCGAGGACAAAACATACTTGCCCTCTTCCATCACCATTTCACCGTCCGCCCCCCAATTTAAGCGGCTGATATAATCGGAAGCTTCATCGTCATCCGTTAAAAAGACATTCGAGTCCCAATCGCCCGTATAGGAAAGATAGGGCCGGACATTGAAGATTTCATGTTTGAGGCCTTTTCCATAATAATAATCCTCGTAATCGCGGAGAACACCCGTGCGTCCTAGGTATCTGTATTCTTGCGCCCCCTTGGTGCCTTTCGAACTAAAAAACCTGCCTCCGGATTGAGGCTCGGGAGGATAAACGGCCCAGGACAATGTGCACCAAGTTATGGTCATGAAAAATACAACGAAAAATTTCGCGAGAAGCTGACTTCTTTGAGTAGGCATGCTAGGCGCTCCTTGTGTTAGTAACCCGTTCAAATAATGATCGTCCAGCCTGAAAGATTTCTGAATATGCCCGACACCTCTAGCTTGGTATGTCGGACAAATACTGAATGCCTTGTCAGGGTTTTCCTTACAAGCGCCCAGCTCAGAAATTCGGCTCGATTTTACAGGGTTACTCACAAAATATCCATTTTGATTTTTAGCTGCCATACCCAACATCCTTTTAAAAATTAAATAAATGCAACCGGCTAAATCAACTCAAGCCGTGCGCCGGTACTTCTCTTGGAATTTGTTATTTTCGGCTTTTTCACCGTGTTTCACATGTACCGGCTCAGCGACGGCTAGTCTTTCAACATGAACTGCTTTCACCCCTTTGGGGGTTTCTTCCACTTCAAATTGAACCGCCTCACCGCGTTTCAACGTTTTATACCCGTCCAGCATAATTTCGGAAAAATGCACGAAATACTCCTTACCGTCTTCCGCGAGAACGAATCCATATTTCATTGTATTGTTAAACCACTTAACGATTCCTTTTATCATTTCAGCCTCGAGTCATAATCTACAGGGACGCGTGGATCCCGCACATCAGGCCTTCCTTCAAAATGTTGTAAAACTATGTTCGGAATGGCTGTGAGGGAAAGCATGAGTGTCTTCATGCGGTTCGGAGACGCTGTTTGGTTGATTTTTCTTGATACATCATCCGGTCGGCTTCTTCGAACATATCTTCGAGTGTGAGACGATGCCCAATGTGAGCGTACGAAAAGCCTATACTAAAAGTAGGCGGCTCGTAAGGAAACGCATCAAGCAGCCGGCTTTCCTGAACCAGGCGGTCTAGTTCCTGGCCGAGCTTTTGGAGATCCGGGAGCTCATCCAGGATTAATGCCGCGGCAAATTCATCGCCCCCGATCCGGCCCACAATATCAGAAACGCGAAACCTTCCTTTTAAAATCCAGGCGCTGCGCACAAGCGCCGCGTCCCCTTCGGAATGGCCATATTGATCGTTGATCGCTTTTAAAGCGTCCAGATCCGCGAGCATTAAAAGAAAATATTTTTTCTCCCGCACAGCAAGCTGGACAAGTTTATTCGCAAAAAAATAAAATCCCCGGCGATTTAAGAGGCTGGTCAAATCATCCGTAAAAGCCATCTGCTTGAGCCTCTCCTTGGCATTGCGTTCCTCGGTAATATCCTGTGCCACGACATAGAAAACCCCTTCTGACAGGAAGGCGTAGGCTGTCAACGATAGCCACTTATAGGTTCCGTCCATGCACCGGAACCGGTTTTCAAATGTGGTCTGCAATTGTCCTTTCAAAATTTGCGAATATTTTTTTTTGGTACTAATCCAATCGTCGGAATGGATATATCCCATCAAAGGCCGCCCGATGAGATCCTCTTCGGTATATCCCAAAACGCTTTCAAAAGCAGGATTAACCCGGCAAAAACGTCCTTTCATGTCAAAGACACATAACAAATCCCCTGCCAATGAAAAAAACCGTTCCCAATCCCGCCGTTCGCTTAAAAAAACAGCGGCATTGTGAAAAACCCCCATCACCTGCGGCATGCCGTCAGCACCGGAAATCAGCGTGAGGCTTCCGCAAACATACAGGCTTTCATTTTTTTTGGTCCGAAACGTAAAGGTGACATAGGCAAAACTTTCACTTTTTAAGCGCTGTTTTATTTTTTTCCATTTTGATAATTCCTGCCGGTCTAAAACTAACGGGAAAGCATTGCCCCTCAGATCCTCTATGGCATACCCCAATTCCTGAAGCCATAAACGGTTCGCATAAACAAAATTTCCAGACATTTGAAATATGCAAACCAACTCTTGCATAGTGTCTAAGAGTTGCAGGCGTTCCTCTTCATGGTGAAGCGTTTTTTCATGATTCATTTTAATTTCAGCTCTCATTTCTTGAGATGCCATCATGCATGAGGAAACGCTTCCGGTTAATCGGGGAAAGAGCTTCTTTGTGTCGGGGAAAAGAGAAAAGGATTCAGGGTTTCCCATGCCTAAAATCAGGGAATCATCTGGATACTAACGCCGGAATAAGGACTAGAATGCGCCTGTGTTGCACATGACATCTGGACAAGGAAAAGAGAAAATGCGCGGCAATGTAAGAAATGATTAACGCTGGAGATTTTCGGAAATAACTTCTTTTTGCATCTGCCGTTGTTCGTGCCACAACGCCAGTAATTCATTGTCTTCGGTCCATTCGATTTGATGTAATCCAATCGGTTCATCTTGATTCACGGAATCGTTTAAGCGCGCGTATTGGCATAATCCTATCGGCAGATAACCCTTTTCCCGCGCCTCTTCGCCG
>Ga0209726_10009030_pt1 | contig 10494 bp, 7 predicted proteins | sample Subgrocontami54m_FD_187453 | JGI IMG/M metagenome (GOLD analysis project Ga0209726, IMG submission 187453) | Subsurface groundwater microbial communities from S. Glens Falls, New York, USA - GMW46 contaminated, 5.4 m (SPAdes) (version 3) | ecosystem: Environmental > Aquatic > Deep subsurface >... | reverse complement strand
GCTGGCCTTGCTCCTGGCCTTCGGACGGCGCGGATTGCTTGGCGGGCCGCTGGCGAGCGTGGGGATCGAGCTCCCGTTCAGCACCCTGGCCGTGATCATGGCCCAGGCATTCGTTGCCGCGCCGTTCTTCATCCGGGCGGCTCGAGCGGGCTTTGCCGGGGTCGACGCGGACCTCGAGGACGCCGCGCGGGTCGACGGCGGCGATGAGTGGGCGGTCCTCCGCCGGATCACCCTCCCGCTCTCCGCGGCGCCGCTGGCCGCCGGTCTGGTGATGACCTGGGCCCGGGCGATGGGCGAGTTCGGGGCGACGATCATGTTCGCCGGCAATATCCAGGGCCTGACCCAGACCCTGCCGCTGGTCGTCTACAGCGAGTTCCAGTCGAGCCTCGATGGCTCGATCGCGGCAGCCGCGATCCTCGTCCTGGCCGCGCTCGGCGTGCTGATCTCCGTGCGGCTCATCCACTGGCGCTCGGTGTTCGGGGTCGCCGCGCTGCCCTGACCCGGAGCGCGGCTCCCGACGGCGCCTCGCGCCGAACCCCTCGCGGTCGAGTGCTAGCATCGCGGCGGGGGAGTAGCTCAGCGGTGAGAGCAGCCGTCTTATACACGGCCGGTCCCTGGTTCGAATCCAGGCTCCCCTACCAAGATCAACGCCGCGGACCGTGGCCCGACGCCCGCAGACGCCGTGCCTTGAAGACGTTGGCCTAGCAACATGGTACAAATCGGGCCATGACGTCCCAGGCCACCGCCTCCCCGCGCCCTCGCTGGCACTACGCCTTCGTCGTCGGGGCGGTGACCTTCGCGGTGATCCTGGTCACGGCCGGTGTCCGGGCCGCCCCGGGGGCGCTGATCCTGTCCTTTCAGACCGAGTACGGCTGGAACCGGGCGAGCATCTCGTTGGCCATCGCCATCAGCATCCTGGCCTACGGGTTCGGAGCGCCGATCGCCGGTGGCCTGATCGACCGCTTCGGCCCACGCAGGCTGGCGATCGCCGGTTGCTCGCTGATCGCCGCCGGGCTGCTGCCGATGCTGTGGATGACCCAGGAGTGGCAGCTGTTCCTGTTCTGGGGCCTGATCGTCGGTGTCGGGACGGGCGCCGTCGGCGGTGTCCTCGGAGCGACCGTCGCGACCCGCTGGTTCAAGACCCGTCGTGGGATGGTCGTCGGCCTCTTCTCGGCCGCATCGTCGGCCGGCCAGCTGATCTTCCTGCCGTCGCTGGTCGCCCTGATCGGAACATCCGGGTGGCGGACCGCGGTCGCCGGAATGGCCGCGGTCGTCCTGCTCGCCGCCGTGCCGACGCTCCTGTTCCTGCGCGACCGACCGGCCGACCTTGGTCTGCGCCCCTTCGGGGCCGACGCGACGGCCGCTGGCGATGCCGACGAACGGGCCGAGGCCGCCCACGGGATGACCCTCCGCCAGGCGACCCGGACCCGCGACTTCTGGCTCCTGGCCGGCAGCTTCTTCGTCTGCGGCTACACCTCGAACGGGCTGATCGGCACCCATCTCATCCCGCACGCGGTCGAGCACGGCTTCAGCCAGGCGACCGCGGCCAGCGCGGTCGGGCTGATGGGGATGATGAACGTCATCGGCACCCTGGCCAGTGGATGGCTGACCGACCGCTACGACAATCGCAAGCTGCTCGCCGGGTATTACTCGTTCCGGGCCCTGTCGATCGTCTTCCTGCCGGTGATCCTGGCCATCCCCGAGCTGTTCCTGTTCGCGATCGTCTACGGGCTCGACTGGATCGCGACCGTGCCACCGACGATCAACCTGACTGCCCGCCTGTTCGGGCGGGCGCACATGGGCACGATCTACGGCTGGATCTTCTGCTCGCACATGATCGGCGCCGCGCTGGCCGCCTACCTCGGTGGGGTGGTCCACGACGCGCTCGGCGATTACACCTCGATGTTCCTGTCGGCCGGCCTGCTCGGGTTCATCGCCGCCGCGTTGGCGCTCCGGATCTCGGTCGCCGGACGGCCGGAGCGCGGCCTAGAGGTCATCGCCGCCACGGCCTGATCCGGGTCTGGCGACGGTGGCGCGTTCGCGGGACCGGTGGCGGCCCCTAGAAGGGCAGGAGTTGGCGGAGGGCGAACATCACGTTGGCCGGCCGCTCGGCCAGGCGGCGCATGTACCACGGGTACCAGTGCTCACCGTAGGCGATCAGGCAGCGCACGTCGAACCCACGGGCGGCCAGCCTGCGCTGCTGATCGGCCCGGATCCCGTACAGCATCTCGATCTCGATCCGCCCCGGTTCGAGGCCGATCGCCGCACCAAACCGGGCGATCTGCTCGATCAGCTCGACGTCGTGGGTCCCGGACATGAACCGGGCCTGTCCGTCGCGGACCGCCGGGGCGAAGGTCGAGGCGATCCCCAGGAACGCGGCATCGATCTCGCTCTTGCGCCGGTAGGCGATCGTTGCCGGCTCGGCGTAGGCGCCCTTGACCAGGCGGATCGCCGGTCGGATCGGGAGCAGCCGCTGGACATCGGCCGGGGTGCGATGGAGGTACGCTTGGAGGCACAGCCCGACGTTGTCGTGGGCCGCCTTGGCCCGCTCGTAGAAGGCAATCGTGCCATCGACATAGGCACTGCCCTCCATGTCGATCCAGGCCCACGTTCCCGTCGCCTTGGCCCGGGTGGCGATCGCATCGAAGTGGCTGAAGGCGGTGTCGACATCGAGGTCGTAGCCGAGCTGGGTGAGCTTGATCGAGACCTCGGCGTCGAGTCGCCGGGCGGCGATCTCGTCGAGCACGGTCAGGTAGTGGTTGGCCACCGCCCCGGCCTCGGCGAGGTCGGCCAGGTTCTCGCCGAGCCGGGTGAAGGCGCCCTTGACGCCGCCCGCCCGGGTCGCCTCGGCCGCTGTCATCGCCGAGCCAAGGTCCTCGCCGGGCATGAAGCTGCGGACCGCCCGACGGACGAAGCGCAGCCGGGGGATCCGCTCCTTGAGCCACCGGTTTCGCGCCATCCAGAGCAGGATCGTCCGCACCGTTGACCACCTCATGGCTCGTCTCGACGACCGAAGAGTAGTCCCGCCGACGGCTATCCTGCGGGGGCCATGACCGACCGATCCCCAGCCTCGGACACGATCGGGTGATCCGCCGGTGACCGGGGGCGGGCCGCTGGCCGGACGGGTGGCGCTGGTCACCGGCGCGGCGGGCGGGATCGGCCTGGCCACGGCCCGGCGTCTCGCCCAGGACGGGGCCGCCGTCGGCTGCCTCGATCGCGACGGCGAGCGGTTGCTGGTGGAGACGGATCGGTTGATCGAGCAGGGGCACCGGGTCGCCGCCGCGGTCGCCGACGTCACCGATCCGGCCGCGGTGGGCAAGGCCGTTGCCACGCTCGTGGCGACGATCGGGCCGATCGGGATCCTGGTCAACAACGCCGGGATCGGCGGCGAGGGGCGCTTCGTCGACATCACCTACGAGCAATGGCGCCGCGTCCTGGCCGTCCACATCGACGGGACCTTCCACGTCACCAAGGCGGTCCTGCCCGCGATGATCGCGGCTGGCTGGGGCCGGATCGTCAACATCAGCTCGGAGTCCGTCTGGCTCGGCAACACGAGCGTCCAGTACGCGACCGCCAAGGCGGCCCTGCTCGGCTTCACTCGTTCGCTCGCCCGTCAGACGGCGCCCTCGGGGATCCGGGTCAACGCGGTCGCGCCGGGACCGGTCGAGACCGCGATGCTGTTCGACGCGCCAGCAGAGCACATCGAAGCCGAGCGGCGGACGATCCTGATCGACCGTTTCCTCCAGCCGGACGAGATCGCCGCGACGGTCGCCTTCCTGGCCGGTCCCGGTGGCGATGCCTACGTCGGCCAGGTCCTGTCGCCAAACGGCGGGACGGTCTTCTTCGGCTGACGGTCCAGGGGCCGGCTCAGGCGACCCGCAGGTCCTCGACGATCCGGGCGCGACGCTCCGGACTGAAGCCGCGCTGGACGGGCAGTGAGTCGAGATACGCCGGCACGCGGTCCCGGGTGACGACCGCGCACTTCGAGGTTCGCGCCAGCGAGTCATCGGGCGAGATCACCGCCGCGTAGACCCGGATGACGAAGCCGCGATCGTTCTCGCCGATCCAGTGCCGGACCCGGTCCGCGGACCGAACGGCTCGCTCGAGCGGGTTCTCCAGCGGGACCCAGTCATCCTTGCCGACCCGAAGCTCCCAGCGGCCCTGGACGACCCGGGTGACCGCCTTTGGGGGCAGCGGCTCGAAGACCGCGATCCCATGCGGCCCGACGATGATCTCCGAGACGATCCGGCCGTCCGGCAGCCGGACCCCGGTCGCGGCCGCGTATTCCGGGCCAAGGAACCGGCTCAGGCCGGCCATCGAGTTGGGCCGCCCCCGGAGCGTCGAAACCCGTTCGACGGTGCCCGCCAGCCAGGCCACCCCCGCCAGCCCGGCGATCACCGGGGCGGCGATCAGGAGTGTCCAGCCAAGCGCGCCGACCACCACCCGGAGCGGACCGGACCGCGGATCCGGAGTGAACTGCTGGCTCATCGGGCTGGCCACCGCCAGGTACGCCAGCGCGGCGCCGACGCCGATCAGGAGCAGCCCGATGGTCAGCCCGGTGACGACCGAAAGACGCGAGTCGACACGGGCCGAATGGGTCTGGAAGACCTGCATGACCCAAGCCTCGCCGACCCCGTCCCGATCCGCCATCACCAATCCGAACTAGACGGGCCGAGACGTCGGGACCAGCCGTCCCACTGGAGCCCACCACACCGCCCAGCGACGGTGTTTGGCCGCACCGGGGCGCCGTGACCGACGGAGGGCCTCCGCCGGGAGGGACGTACCATTGCCCCGCTCGATCCTCGCCCGCATCCTCGGCGTCAGCACCGGGCGAAACCCTCTTCATCTCACTCGCCTTTCATCCGCGCCCGGGGCGGAGGTCTTGATCCGTGCCGATCGTGCACCGCGCTGGGGCGTGGCGGCGGGTCTGGCCATGGCTGACCGCAGTGGCGGCCGTGGCCGTGCTGCTGGCCGTGCTCCCCGGCTTCGCGCTCGCCCATGATTCGGGCGCTGGCGGTCAGGTCGCGCGAGTCGCACCGGACCAGGCGGGACATCTCCGGGACGCCCAGGTCCTGCCCCGGACCGCCCGACCGGGCGCCACGATCCATTTCGCGGTCACCTGGCACGGCCCCGGTACCAGGACCCCAAGGGTGGTCCGCGTCGTCATCGACGGCCGGCCACGGGTGATGTCGGTCGCGCATACCGACGCCCTGACGGGCACCATCAAGTTCGCCGCCGCGACCGCGCTGCCGGCCGGCCGCCACCAGATCTCGTTCGAGGCGATCGTGACGAATGGAAGACGGGTGGCCATCCGCGCCGGCGTGGTGGTGATCGCGGGCCACTCCACCACCTCGGGGGGCGGAACCGGGGCGGGTGGCGGCCCGTCGGGGGTCGGTCCCAACCGGACCGACGGCGCCGAATCGGGACCCGACCCCGTCAATCGACCGCAGGCGGACGGGCCACACGACACGAGCAGCAGCGGCTCGTCCGACGGCGGCGCCGAACCCCCCGCTGTCCCCACCGGCGGATCGGAGCCGAGCGCCGGTCCGACATCCGGGCCCGCCGCTCCATCGGACCCCGCACCGTCAGCCGGCGCGTCCAGCGCGGCCGCGCCCGACGGCATCGGCTCGGTCGAGGGTTCAGCGGGCGATGAGCGCGGGAAAGGGCTGGGATCGGCGGGCCTCCGAGTCGGGGCCAGGAGCCACGTCGCGCCGTTGAGTCTCGGGCTGCTCGGCCCCGCCGACGATCCGTTCGATCGCGCCTTCCGAGCCTTCCCGGTCCTGATCTCGACCGGTGGCTCGGCGATCGTGTGGGCGGCGTTCGTCCTGTTCGGCAAGCGTCGCCGCGACGGCGATCCGCCGGCGCCGGATCCGGTCCTGGCCGCCTACGCCGCGGCCGCCCCCGAGCCGGTTCCCACCGCCAGCCTCGTCCCGGCGCCGCTCAACCGGCCTTCCGTTCCGCCGGGCGTCGATCCCAGCGAAGCCGGCCTGCCCCGCTGGCGCCGGCCGTCGCTCCTCCTGGCCCGCAAGACGGACCCCCTGCGGACCGCGTCGGCGGATGTCAGCCTGACCTTCGACGAGGCCACGGTCGCCGCTCCGGACGGGATCGAGCGGCGCCGGATCCGCTACCGCCTGGTCCGACTGCTCGATGTGCCGGACGAAGTTCGGGCCTCCGAGATCGGCATCCTCGACGCCGGCGATGAGGTCGAGATCCTCGACAGCCGGGGGACCTACCGTCTCGTCCTGTGCCCCGATGGCCAGCGCGGTTGGCTCCATCGGATGGTCCTTGGCGACCTCGTCGAGGCCGACGACCCCGATGACGCACCGGACGGGATCGACGAGGACGTCCTCGCCGCCTTCCTCACGACCCGCCAGAAGACCGCCTGAATCAGCGTTCCCGGCGTAGCACCAGGATGTGCTGGTGGGCGATGTTTGGCACGAAGGCGTTCGGGTAGCCATACGGCCGGAGGCGCGTCCCGGCCTGGTACCAGACCAGATCGCCCTTGGGGACCAGGCCCACTCTCCCGGCCCGGGCCGCCAGGTCGGCAGCGGTGAACAGGTAGCGGCCCTCCTGATAGGCGTCCCGAACGATCACCGTCGCGTAACGGCCGGGTTTGAGCACCCGGCGACACTCACCCAGGACGGTCTCCATCCGGTCGAGGAAGGTCGGGTAGTCGGCGCTGTTGGCCAGGTCGGCCGGGTCGTCGCCGATCATCGCGTAGTCGGTCCGGCGGTTGGAGTGGAGCTCGGCGAGGCGGCCACCGGCCATGGTCAGGGGCAGCTGGACGTTGTACGGCGGGTCGGTCGCGACGAAGTCGATCGAGGCGTCGGGCAGGGTCGGGAGGACGGTCAGCGCGTCGCCCAGCCGGAGCTCGAGGCCGGACGGATCGAACGAACGCGCGCCGCCCGGATCGCTCGGGCCGAGATCGGCCAGCTGGGGACCCTGCCCGTCGCGCTCGGCGCCCAACTCGGCGAGGACACCTTCGTATACGTCGATCCAGCGCGGATCGAGCTCGATCCCCAGCGCCCGCCGGGGACCCTGGGCGATCGCGGCCCCGAAGAGGGTGCCACCGACGCCGGCGAACGGGTCGAGGACCAGCTCGCCGGTCTTGCTGAAGAACTCGATCAGCCGGCACATCAGGCGAGGTGGCTTGTTGGCACCGTGAGCCTTGCGCCGAGCGTGTCCCAGCTCGGACGGATAGGCCGTCGACCAGATCGACTTGGTGAAGTACAGCCACTCCTCCCCGGACAGCTCGTTGAGCGCGTTGGCCGGGTGGGGCGTTCCGCGCTCGGGCGCGCTCGGGTCCGGGGCGGGAGCGCGGTCGACCATGTCGCCAGCCTACCGGTTCCCCGGCGAGGCTGGTCGATCGATCGGACCGTCTGGCGAGGGCGGACCCCCGGGGAGGGGCCCGGGGGTCCGAGAGAAAGAGTCGATGGGACCCCGATCGGGTCCCGGTTGGCTCAGGAGCGGGCCATCATCGGCGCGCCGCCGCGGGCCATCCAGCCCACTCCAAAGCTGATCACGGCCAGCCCGAGGTGAAGACCCTGGTCGGCCAGGTTGACCGGGTAGCCGGCGCCGAGGATCCCGAACAGGGTCGGGCTGATGATCAAGGCGACGAAGACCACCAGATATAGGGCCCCGATGCCGATCACGCCGTTGGCCTGCTGCTCACCGCGCAGACCGAAGGCCACGACCAGGGCCAGCAGGCCGGTCGCCAGGTGGACCAGGTTGTGAACCGTCCCGGTCAGGAAGAGGGCGTTGCCCTCGCCGACGATCGGGTTCGAGATGAAGCCAAGGGCTCCGACCGCCACCAGGACGATACCGATCAGGGCCGCATACGGCTTGGCGTAGGACATCGTGGAGTGCCTCCCTCGATTTGTTCAGCGCCCACCTGGGTCGCTTGTGGTGGAGATACGCACCGCGGCCCGATCCGGATGATGAAGCGGCCATCGCTCGGCCCGTAGAATGGCCGCATGCCCGCGAGGTTCTCGAGCGCGCGGTTCGTCGGACGGGAGCGCGAGCTTGCCCGGCTGGCGGGAGTCCTCGAGGCGGCGGTCGACGGGCGCTCCTCGACGATGCTCATCTCGGGCAGCGGCGGGCTCGGGATCAGTCGGCTGCTCGACGAGACCGAGCGCCGGATCGCTCTCCTTCCTGAGCCGCTCCTGGTGGTTCGTTGTCGGGCCCGCCCGGGTCGAGCCGGCGATCCGTTCGCACCGGTCTCCGAGGGCCTCGGACGGCTCGTCGCCGGGCTTCCTGACGAGGAGCTGGCCCGGGTGGCCGGGACCGGCGCCGAGGAGCTGGCCAAGCTCCTGCCGGGGGTCGTCGGACGGCTCGATGGTCTGGGCCTGCTTCCGTCGCGTCCAACGGTCACCGAACCCGAGCGGCGCCAGACCCGGATGCTCGAATCGCTCCTCGGCCTGTTCCACCGGCTCGGCGAGCGGATCCCGGTCGTGATCGCGCTGGAGGATCTCCAGTCGGCCGATGCCGGCACCCGAGCCCTGGCGACATTCATGGCCCGGGTCTCGCGCCCCGGTCGGTTGTGCGTCCTGGCCACCTACCAGCCCGACGAGCTGACCCGGAGCCACCCGCTGCGATCCGCCCTGGCCGAGATGGCCGACGGTGCCAATCCTCCGGCCGAGCTCGATGTCCGACCGTTCGATCGGGACGAACTGGCCGAGCTGATCGAGGGGATCGAGGGTGAGCGCCCGTCGGCCTCGGTCCTCCTGCTCGTCGCCGAACGCTCTGGCGGAAACGCCCTCGTGGCCGAGGAGCTCCTGGCCGCTCGTCGCGAACTTGCCGGAGCGTCGCTCACCGGCTCGCTCGAGGAGCTGGCGATGGCCCGCCTGACCCAGCGCACGCCGGAGTGCCGACGCATCCTCCGGCTCCTCGCGCCGGCCGGCGAGCCACTCCGGATCGGTGAGCTGGCGGCGGCTTCTGCGGCCTTTGAGCGTGGTGCCGACCGACCCGCTCCACGTTCGAGCGGCGCGCCCCGCCGCGGCGGCGGGATCCTCGAACCCGACCTGGCGGTCGGCCTGGTCGAAGCGCTCGAACACGGGTTCGTGATCCTCGACCTGGCCGGCCCGGATGGCGCGACAGGGATCCGGGCCGGCGCCGACGCTGGCGCAGCCCAGGGCCTCACCCCGAGCGACGCCGCGGCCCTGCCGTCCGACGCCAGCATCGGGTTCCGGCACGAACTGATTGCCCGGGCCGTCGAGGCCGACCTCCTGCCGGCTCAGCGCAGGCGCCACCATTCGGCCCTGGCGGCCGGCCTGGACACCCGTCCGGGGTCGCGGGCGCGCCACCATCTCGCGGCCCACGAGACCGGCCCGGCCCGGGCCGCGGCGATTGAGGCGGCCGGTCTGGCCGAGGCGATGGACGATCCGGGCGACGCGCTGGTGCACCTCGAGCTGGCCCTCGAGCTCGACGATCGGACGATGCCACCCGGCGGGCCGAACGATCCGGCGGCACCGGCACGCCTCCTCGCCAGGGCGGCCGAGTCGGCCTTTGCGTCGGGTCGCCCGGTTCGCGCCGCGGCCTTTGCCGAGTCCGCGATCGCCCGTCATGACGAGCGAACCGATCGGGTCGCCCTCGCGTTGCTCCACGAACGACTGGGCCGCTACCGGCGCGCGGCGGGGGATCAGGACGGCTCGATGGTCGCCCACCGGCGAGCGCTTCGCCTCATCCCGACCGAACCCAGCATCGAGCGCGCCCTGATCCTCGGTTCGCTCGCCCAGGTCCGGATGTGGGAGGGCATGTTCCGCGAGTCGGAGCGGCTCTGCCGCGAGGCGATCGAGGTCGCCCGGGCGATCGGTCCGGCGGCCCGGGGCGAGGAAGGGCACGCGATCTGCACGCTCGGGATCACCCGCGCCTGGGGCACGGATCCGGAGTCCGGGGTCGCCCTCCTGCGCGAGGCCCGGGCGATCGCCGAGGAGCTGGGTCGCCTTGACGACATCTTCCGGGCGACGGCCAACCTGACCACGGCGCTCGACGTCATCGGCCTGCGCCGCGAGGCGGTCGACGTGGCGATGGCCGGGATCGAGGCCGCCCGGGCAGCCGGCCAGGAAGCCACCTACGGAAACTTCCTGCGCGGCAATGGCGCCGATTCGCTGTTCCTGCTGGGCAACTGGGAGGAATCGCGCCACCTGGGCGAGACCGCTCTCGAATGGAGTCCCGTGGGCGTCGCCTACATCAATGGAGTCACCAACCTGGCCATGGTCGAGGTGGAGTCGCGGGCGGGCGAGCGGGCCGGTCGGCTGCTGGGTCGCCTGCTGCTGGAGATGGAGACGGTGCCCGACGCCCAGACGTCGGTCCCGGCCTACCTTGCGGCCGCCTCGTTCGCCCTCTGGCGTGGCGATCTCGAGGACGCCCGCCGGGTCGTCGAACTCGGCTGGGCCCCGATCCGGGACACCGAAGACTGGGTCCTGATCAGCCGAATGGCCGCCACCATGGTCGAGGTCGACGCCGGCGTCGGCGCCGACGCCCGAGAGCGGCGGG
>Ga0209726_10009025_pt1 | contig 10497 bp, 7 predicted proteins | sample Subgrocontami54m_FD_187453 | JGI IMG/M metagenome (GOLD analysis project Ga0209726, IMG submission 187453) | Subsurface groundwater microbial communities from S. Glens Falls, New York, USA - GMW46 contaminated, 5.4 m (SPAdes) (version 3) | ecosystem: Environmental > Aquatic > Deep subsurface >... | reverse complement strand
ATGCAGACGAATCGCGCTTCTTCGAGATTGTCTTCCTTTTCCGGACCCAAGGCGATGGTATCGATCAGAACCGCTAAATTGTGCGTGTTGCAACTGACGACTTGAACAAACTGGTCCTTGCCTCTCTCCAGTGCTTTGTCGTTGATGCCGCGCGCGTACATCTTGCCGAAGCCATATTCGCTTCCCTGGGCGATGAAGCCGCGGCCGTTGCCGGTGAACTTGTTGTAAAGTTTTTCCTTGTTCTCATTGCCCACCGGCGTGCAATCGATGATGACGTTGGCGCGTTCGATGGCTTCTTCGGCCTCGTAGGTCGGCTCCATCCCCATGTCAATAAACTTTTGCCGACGCTCCTTGTCGACCGCGAGCTTCGCCCCGTTTTTGCACGAGACAATGACCTTGGAACGGTCCATGAGCAAGGGCGTGCGCTTATGGAAAGTGACTTCGTCAATGCCGAACTGCTCCCGGAGCGTGGAAAGAATTCCGACAAGCGGTTCACCGATGGTTCCGGTGCCGACGATGTGGACAATTTTTTTCTGCGCCATGGTCTTTCCCCGTAATGCCTTGATAAAAGGAATCCTAGCTCAACAGAGGTACGCGATCAACTGATAAAGTCCCGATTTGGCAGGTTTGCGCGCTGCTTGTCACCCTGAGCGGATCGCCTTGCCATTTAATGGCCAGCGCAGGTGTGTTAGAAGTACTCCTAAGGAGACCCCATGGCAAAGGACAACCTTCCCGCAGTATCGTTTCTTAACCGGAATTTCGGCATTCAAGAACGTGATTTGGAAAGGGTCCTTACGAGCGCCGTGGGCCGGAAGGCCGATTATGCCGAACTTTATTTCGAATACCGGCGCAATGAGGGGGTGAGCCTGGAAGAGGGGTTGGTAAAGAACTGCTCTCAGGCCACTGCTAATGGGGTGGGCGTACGCGTCTTGGCGGATGCCAAAACCGGCTACGCCTATACGGACGATATCACCATCCAAAATCTGGAATTGGCCGCGCGCACGGCGCAGTACATCGCGCAAAACCGGCCCTCCCAAGTGCCGGCCGCCGTCGGCCAGGCGCGCGGGGAAGCTCACGATCTCTATCCGATCAAGACTCCAGTCAATGACGTGGCTTTGGAAAAAAAGGTCGAACTGCTTTATGAGATCGACAAGTTTGCGCGGGCGCTCGACGCGCGTGTAAAAAACGTGTTTGTCTCAATCGGTGGCGAATACAAGGTTATTTTAGTGGCGTCGTCGCAGGGCATGGTGGTGGGAGATATTCAGCCGCTCACCCGCCTCAACGTAACCTGTATCGTGGAGGAGAATGGCAATCGCCAGGTCGGCAGTTTCGGCGGCGGCGGTCGTGTCGAGTTCGGTTTCTTCGTCGATGACAAAGACTACGAACGCTATGCCCGCGAGGCGGTGCGCCAGGCGGTGCTGAACTTGAGCGCCGAGGACGCGCCGGCGGGGACCATGGACGTCGTATTGGGACCCGGCTGGCCGGGAATTTTACTTCACGAAGCGATCGGCCACGGACTCGAAGGCGATTTCAACCGTAAAAAGACCTCCGCTTTCAGCGACCGCATTGGCCATCGAGTAGCCTCGGAGCTGTGCACGGTGGTCGACGACGGCACGATCCCGTCGCGCCGTGGCTCGCTCAACGTCGACGACGAAGGCACGCCGACCCATCGGACGGTGCTGATCGAAAAGGGAATTCTCAAAGGCTACCTGCAAGACAAGCTCAACGCCGGGCTGATGAAGATGCCGCTCACCGGCAACGGGCGGCGCGAGAGCTATGCGCATATTCCGATGCCGCGCATGACCAACACGTTCATGTTGGCTGGCGAGAGCGTGCCGGAGGATATTATTCGCTCGGTGAAAAAGGGCCTCTACGCGGTTTCTTTCGGTGGCGGCCAGGTCGATATTACGAGCGGCAAGTTTGTTTTTTCCGCCAGCGAGGCCTATCTCATTGAAGACGGCAAGGTAACCAAACCGGTGAAGGGCGCGACGCTCATCGGCAACGGGCCGGACGTGCTCACGCGCGTCTCGATGGTCGGAGCGGATCTGAAGCTCGACGAAGGCGTCGGCACCTGCGGCAAGGACGGGCAATCGGTGCCTGTGGGCGTCGGCTTGCCGACGATTAAGATCGATGGGTTAACCGTCGGCGGAACGGCGGCGAGCTAGAAAAGCTTGAGACGATAGATAAACCCTCCGAGCATTGCTCCCAAGACGTTGCTTAAAATGTCGGCGGATGAAGGGATTCGATTGTGCATGTAGACCTGCGCGAATTCGACTCCGAGGGAGAGCGCCAGGGCGGCTACGACGGTGCTCAACATTTCCCGCCGAAGTAAATTGATTTCGGCCCGTAGCTGCAAGTAACCAAACGGCGCAAACAGGAGAACGTTGGCCAAAAAATCGACGAAGAAATATCGGCTCATTTCGCCGGCCTGAAAGGGAAACCAGCGGACCCAGGGCCAATGAGAATGTCCGACGTAGTTGCTCCACGGGAGGAGCGTTACTGCGCCGATTACCAGGACCCACCCGATCCAGAGAAGCCGCCACAAGAGTTTAGTCATCTCAAGCTGCGCGCGTTTCAATCACGGCATCCTCTGACTTGCCGCCGGGTACGAGGCCAATGATCGGATTCCTATCAGCGGCATGAACTCCCCCGCGCATTAAACAAAATGGCAGTTCATTACTGCTGGATGCCGTAGCGGCGCGCGATCAGATAATAGGTGATCGCGACGGAGACCAGGATAAAAGTCCAGAGCACGCCGAAAGCGGCCAATTCTCCCACCTGTCCGTTTTCCCATAGCTCGTAGATCGCGACCGACACCACCGGCGTCCGCGGGCTGACCAAGAGAACCGACATCGAAAGCTCTTTGGCGGACAGCAGGAAGATAAACACCCAACCGCCTAAAAAGGACGGCGTTAACAAGGGTAGAGTGATGCGCCGCATGCAATTCGTCCACGAGGCGCCGGAGGCATAGGCCGCTTCTTCCAACTCCCGGTGCAATTGCAGCAAACCCGCATGGGTGTAGCGTATGCCGTACGGAATGTAACGCGTGACGAACGCCACGAGCAAAATCCACAGCGTGCCGTAAATCGGAATCGGCACGATCAGATAAAAGCGCATGATCGCCAAGCCCATGACGATGCCGGGGAACAAGAGAGGGAGGGTGGTCAGCAGATCGAGCAACCAGCGCCCGCGCAGTTTCGTGCGTACGAGAATCCACGAGGCAAAGGTGGTCAGCAACATGACGGCGCTGGCGCTGCCGAGTCCGAGCAAAATACTGTTTTTTATCGAGTCCGTGATTTTCGGAAAATGGATCGCGGTGACAAAATTTTTCACCGTGAACATGGAAAAAGCCTCAATGGACGGCTGCATGTAGAACGGTAACAGCGACGCCCAAAGGACGATGAGAAACGGCAACACGAGTAGAACGAAGGAATAGAGCAGCAGCGCGGCGGCGGCCAGATAGCGCCAGCGGCCGAGATGGATCACCGCGGGCCGGTAGCCTTTGCCGGTAATGGTGTGAAATTTAGAGGCTTCCCGCGTGACGCGAAAATAAACATAAAGAGTGACTGCCACCACGAGCATCAAGAGCACCGCGAATGCGCCTGCGCTGCCGTAGCTTGGCGGCAGGCGTTGGGCGTCGAGAAGAATCGACGTTGTCAGAACGCGAATGTCGCCGGGAAGCCCGACCAGAGCCGGGATCTCAAAGGATTCGAACGCGCGAATGAAGATCAGCAGCACAACGGAAAAAAACGCCGGCAGCATCAGCCTGAGAGATATCCTTCTAAGCGTTTGCCAGACCCGGGCGCCGCACGCGGCGGACGCTTCCTCCAGAGATGGATCCATCGAACGGAAGGAAGCGGCCAGCATGAGAAAGACAAAGGGCGACCACAGAAGGGATTCGACGAACACCATCCCCCACAAGGAATAGACATTGAGCACCGGCGCGCTTTGATTGAGCAGGGTGCGGAGCCAGTAGTTGACCGGTCCCGCCCTGCCCAGCAGCAGCAACCAACCGATGGTGTATAAGATAAACGGCGTCCCAAAGGAGGCGAAAGCCGTGAAGTATCCCAAGCCGCGCAGCGGCGCATCGGTTCGGGTTACGATCCACGCGACGACTCCGCCGATGCAGGTCGCGAGCAGCGCGCTGGCGACGGAAAAATAAATGGTATTGAGCAACGGGCCAAAGACCTGAAGCTCCCGAAACAGGTCTTGGTAGTAACGTAGTGTAAACTCATCCAACTCCCCGGTAAACTTGGTGGTGAAAAGGCTGGTTTGAATGACCGAGTAAAGCGGCGGAAGAACCAGGTAGGCCGTGACGACGGAGACCAGTATCAACACGTAGCTCTCCGCGCTGAAACGGCTCACGGCACGCAGCCACCACCCCCCGCGCGCGGCCCCTTCCCCGGCGGATTGAAGCGCTACGTCAACGGTCTCAGATCGCTGTCGTGGGGCCACAACGGCTCAACAACTTCACTTGAGAAATTGTTTCTGAAAATAATCGGCCCAGTCGTTGCCCTGATCGAACTGCATATCCGGGCTCATGTAGAGGGCTTTGGTAAATCGTCCGCCGCCGACTTTTAAGTCCGCCTGTTTGGCGGGCACCTTGGGGTGGGCCGGCAGATAGTCGGCTTGCTGAAAAACCTTCTGGCCCTTCTCGGAAAAGACAAAATCCAGAAATAGCATGGCCGCGTGGGGGTGGGGCGTATTTTTCGCCAAGGCGGTGGTTTGAATCGTCGCGGTCACCGGCTCGATGGGATACCAATCGACCGGAGCTCCCTTGCTTTTGCTGATGTAAGCATGATGGTTGAAGATGTGAAGCCCGATCGGATACTCGCCCGCGATCACCAGGTCGAGGATCTGCCGGTTGCTGGCCGTGCTCTTGGCGATATTCTGAGTTTTAAGTTTCTCCAGGTAGGCTTTTCCGGCTTCCGCTCCCCTCGACGTTAAAACATTGCCGATGAACATCGGCGCGCCCGAGCCGCGGCTCGTCGACCACATCATTTGGCCTTTCCAGCGCGGATTGAGGAGATCTTCATAGGTTTTTGGAACTTCCGCGGGCTTGACCATTTTGGTGTTGAAGCCGGGAGTCAGAAAGTAAACGTTCGTCGTCCCCCAAAAGCCCTGAGCGTCCTTCAGCTCCGGCGCATAGTCGGCCAAAGAGGGTGAATAGAAGCGCTGTAGAAAGCCCGCGCGCTTGACCATGACCGCCGACACCGTGCCGTCGACGAGATCGGCGTCGTAGCGTTTGGCTTGGTACTCCGCGAGCACTTTGCGCACGACATTCTCCGAGTTGCCGCGATAGAACTCGATTTGGACGAACGGATACTCTTTTTCAAACGCCTCTTTGACCGGCCGCACCACCTGATCGACGATCAGCGTCGTGTACCATAGAAGTTTGCCTTCTTTTTTCGCCCCTTCGACGAGAACCTTCTGGCGGTCTGCCGACTTCATCATCGCGATGTCCTCGACTGATGCCGCCATGGACGGCTGCGAAGGCGTCGTCGCAAACGCCAGGGTCATCACTACGATACCAGCAAGCCACATCGAATGGTTCTTTCTGATCGACATTGTTGCTACCTCCCAAGCAGATGATGCGAACCTCAACGGCGAATCGATCGCATGAACCTGCCCGATTTCCGGAACTTTATAGCGAGGCTATTCCCACAGTACGCGCCTTGTCAAGGATTCGCTTGGCATAAACGTGAAAAAGCTTGACAGATGCCAAGGATCCCGGCTAGAGCATCGTGGAGCCACACGGGCAAGCCCGTGGGACGAAATCCTGAGCGAGAGCCCCCGGGCCAACGCCGGGGCTCGAGTCAAGGGGTCCAGGAATTGAACCATGCTTACCCGTCTTGTCATCGCGCGAAGAGAACCCTTCGCCAACGGTTACGAGTTTCCTCTCACCGGCGCCTACGAAAAGCTGGTCGGGAAAATCCATGGAGAAGTCGATCCGAAAAACCGGCTGGATAAAATCATCGTCAATCTCGGCAAAGCGCCGCGCAACCGCCGCGGGCGCGTCGAGTACTCCGGCGATTTCTGTATTTTGAAGCCCGTGGACATGGGGCGCGGTAACGGCAAGATATGCTTCGACGCGCCCAACCGCGGCGGCAAGCGCATCGTCGCCTTTCTTAACGATGCGCCCCAGAGCAACGACCCCAGTTCCATTGAAGACGCCGGCAATGGTTTTCTCATGCGCCAGGGCTACACGATCGTCTGGTGCGGCTGGCAAGGGGATCTGATGCCGGCGAAAAACTGGCTGGTGCTGAAGGTGCCGGTCGCGACCAACGGCGGCAAGCCCATCGTGAGTAAAGTCCGCACCGAGATCGTCGTCGACGAAATGGGCGTGAACTCCCAGCCGCTGAGCGCCGACGAGCGTGTGAAGAGTTACCCGGCCGCGTCGCGCGACAAGATTCGCGCATCACTTACGGTTCGGGAAAAATCTTACGGACCTCGCATCCCCGTGCCGTTTTCGCAATGGGAATTCGCCTCGTGCGAGAAGAATCCGCGCACCGGTAAAGAAACGATAAGACCCAGCGCCCGCGATCTCTATCTCCGCGCCGGCTTCAGACCAGGGCATATCTACGAGTTCATATATCGAGCAAAACACCCGCTGGTGCTCGGTTTGGGCTTCGCCGCTGTGCGTGATTTTGTCGCTTTCTTGTGCTACGAATCGAAAGACGCCGCCGGCAAACCGAACCCGTTAGCATCGGGGAAAAAATCGATTGCCATCAGCCACGCCTACGGCTGGGGCCGTTCCCAAAGCGGGCGTTTTCTCCGCGACTTTGTCTATCACGGCTTCAATGAAGATGAGGCCCATCGAATAGTCTTCGACGCCATCGCGCCCCACGTCGCCGGCGGCGGCCGATTGTTTTTGAATTACGAATTCGCCCGTCCCGTCACCTCTTCCCAGCAGCATACGAATCAGCTCGATCCCGAGCTTTTTCCTCATGCCTATAACGTCATCAGAGATGCGCAGACCGGCAGGCCCGACGGCATCCTCAAACGACCGAAGACCGACCCCTATGTATTTCACACGCAGACCTCGACCGAGTATTGGCAGAAGCGCGGCTGCCTGGCGCACACGGACGGGAAAGGCCATGACCTCGTCATCCCGGACAAGGTTCGCATTTACGTCATCGCCAGCGCGCAGCACAACAGTCCCTTCGGTTCTGAGGTGGAAAAAGACGGCACGCAGCAGCTTGTGAATCCGTTGCCCGCGGGTGACGTCCTGCGCGCGCTCATGGTCGCGCTCGATCAATGGGTGACGCAAGGAATTCCGCCGCCGTCGAGCCGGTACCCGATGGTCAAGCACGGGAGGTTGGTTCCACCGAATCGAAACGGCACCGGCTTTCCCAAAGTTCCCGGCGTGCGATTTGCGGGGCTACACAACCGACAATTGTTTCTCGACTACGGAAGAAATATTCTCCGTGGGCGCATGGACGTTCATCCACCGCGGCCGATCGGCAACGGCGCGTACACGATACTCGTGCCGAAAGTTGATCGTGACGGCAACGATATCGCGGGAATCCGGCTGCCTGCCGTCGGCGTTCCCATCGGAACCTACACCGGCTGGAATTTACGACCGCACGGATTGGCCGAAGACGAATTGGCCGGCCTCCTCGGCTCCTTCGTCCCTTTTGCGAAGACCAAAGCCGAACGGCGCAAGACCGGCGATCCGCGCTTGTCAATAGAAGAGCGCTATAAGGACCAAGCCGACTATGTCCAGCAGGTCAGCCACGCGGCGAGAAAGTTAGTGGACGAAAGATTCCTGCTGCCCGAAGACGCCGTGAGACTGATCTCTGAGGCGGCAAAAGCCAAAATCTTCGCCGAGACGAAACCGTAGTGACCAAGAACGATGGGTATCGGCGCAATGTCTAAAACCATCTTACAGCAACTGGAAAGTTTGAAAAGCTCTGAGGTTCTCACCGGTGTGCGCGATTCACCGCGCCGCTTGCAGCAATCCAGGCGGGACTAGGTTATCGAGAGAGAAGAATTGAGCATCGCGACGCCTTCCCGATGATCAGGCGACATTTTGCATTTTGGTTGCGAAGTCGCGCCCAGAGGTTGGTGGCGGCAGGGGTTTGCCGTCTTTTCGATAGATTTCGATCGCCTCCTCGACGATTTGGCAAAGCTCTTGAAAAACCTCCCTTTCATCGGCACCGTGGCACCCCCCGAAGATCAAGCCCGGTGCACTTCCGACATAACATTGATCGTCTTCGGACCACTCGACAATTTTGGCATATTTCGCACTGTCTTTCATTTTTTGTTGACCTCCTCGACAGCAAGCTGCACGGCCCGAATTTGATAACGTTTGGCGTCGTCACCCGGATTACCGGAAATCGTCACCGGTCGTGCGACTTTCGGATGGACAAAATTTCTATGACTACCCTTTCCGCCGCGATCAACAAACCCGGCTTTCTCAAGGTCTGAGATAAGTTCTCTTATCTTGGGCGGCACGCGATTTCCATACGTTTTGCTCTACGATGCTGAAAACAGTTTATGCCGCTCGATTGATCTGTCAATACTATTATTTTGTCACCTTATCCGCCCGCATCGATGATCCGAGAGAAAGCCACGTTTATTTCCTGCTGTAGAGCGCTTTGACAAAGCCGCTTTCTTCGAGTTTCCTGAGAAAACTCATGTCGTAAAACTCTTCGGGTGCCGCGGTCGCCGCCTTGGGTTGTCTGGCGGCAAGGAACTGCAGGACTGAGCGCACTCCGTTCGGGGTGGCGTAAGGGATCGGCGGGTAGATCTCGACGTAGTAATCGTATCCCTCCTCAGCCCTGGCCCGGTCATTCATCTTGAGGTATTTCATGATCACGCTGACACTCTTCTCTCTTTGTGTCTTCATGAAATGGATCGACTCCACATACGCTTTGAGAAAATTTTCGACCGTTGCCGGATGGCTTTTGACGTAGGAGCCCGTGGCCGCGATGGAGCTGCCGGCAAATTCGATATCGAGCCTGCGTAGATCGGCCAATTCGCGGAGTCCCAACCGCTTGGCCAAACTGCCGAATGGAGGCGAGAGCAGTGTTGCGGAGACCGCGCCCCTTTGAAGCGCGGTTAGCCTGCCCTGTTGGCTCTCAGCCACAGAGATAAAGATGACATCCTTGTCAGGCTCCAGTCCCCACTTTTGCAGCGCCAGGCGCAGGGCGCTGTCCGCGGACGCGCCCGGCCGCGTGCCAGTGACCGTTTTGCCCTTAAGGTCCTCCACCTTGTGGATATCAGGAGAAGCAAAGAGGGTGTAGTCAAGCCTGTTCGATTGGACGGCGAGCATAATAATGTCCGCCCCGCCTAGCCGCGCGCTCACATTGGGGGTCGATCCGGCGGACAGGAATTGGACTGAACCCGAGGTGACCGCTGCCAAGGAATTCACTCCGCCCCCCATGTGTATGGCTTCTATCTCCATGCCGTATTTGGCGAAGATCCCCGCTTCCTTGCCAATGGGAATGACGCTGGAATTGACCGTGACCGACCCCAGGGCGACGCGAATCTTTTCGCGGGCTTGCGCCGACCCAAGTTCCGGGAAAACTAGAATCAGGAACGCGATTATAAGCTTCAGTCGAGCCACGAAATGGTCCTTCCTTCTTTCTATTGTCTACTGCCTGTTGCCCCTTGCCTGAATTTTCCTACTCTTCCTCGTACTGCTCCTTCAACTTCGCCACCACGGTCGGGTCCGCCAGCGTCGTCGTGTCGCCGAGCGTGCGGCCGTCGGCGATGTCACGCAAGAGCCGGCGCATGATCTTGCCGCTGCGCGTTTTGGGAAGCTCGGCGGCGTAGAGGATTTCGTCCGGCCGCGCGATGGGGCCGATCTTCTTCGCCACGTGGGCTTTGAGTTCGTCAACCAGGGCCGCACTGCCGTCAATGCCCATCTTGAGCGACACGAAGGCGCAGATCGCCTGGCCTTTGATCTCGTGGGCTTTCCCGATGACCGCCGCTTCAGCGACGCTGGAATGATCGACGAGCGCGCTCTCGACTTCCATCGTGCTAATCCGGTGGCCAGCAACGTTCATCACGTCGTCGACGCGACCTAATAGCCAGTAGTAACCGTCTTTATCGCGCTTGCAGCCGTCGCCGGCGAAATATTTTCCGGGGAAGCGGCTCCAGTAGGTTTGCACGTAACGGTCGGGATCGCCGTAGATGGTCCGCATCATCGCCGGCCAGGGCTTTGTCAGAACGAGATAACCACCGCCACCCTTGGGGACCGACTGGCCTTTCTCATCGACAACGTCCGCTTCGATTCCGGGAAAAGGCATCGTCGCCGAGCCGGGTTTCAACTTCGTCAGGCCCGGCAGCGGCGTGATCAGCGGATGGCCGGTTTCGGTCTGCCACCAGGTGTCCATCACCGGGCAGCGACCGCCGCCGATAACCTTGTGGTACCAAACCCAGGCTTCCGGATTGATCGGCTCGCCGACGGTGCCGAGTAGTCTCAAGCTCTTCAAGTTGTGCTTGCCGGGATATTCCGTGCCCCAGCGCATGAAGGTGCGGATCGCGGTG
>Ga0209726_10009019_pt1 | contig 10504 bp, 10 predicted proteins | sample Subgrocontami54m_FD_187453 | JGI IMG/M metagenome (GOLD analysis project Ga0209726, IMG submission 187453) | Subsurface groundwater microbial communities from S. Glens Falls, New York, USA - GMW46 contaminated, 5.4 m (SPAdes) (version 3) | ecosystem: Environmental > Aquatic > Deep subsurface >... | reverse complement strand
TAACGCCGACGCTGAATCCACCGTCGCGAATCCGACATAGATCGCCGCATAGACCAGCCAGCCGCTCACGATGAGCGCCTTCCGGCCGATCCGATCCGACAGTCCGCCGGCGTGCGTCGATAGCGCCGCCTTCACAACATGAAGCCCCGCCCAGAGCAGTGGCAGATAGGCATCGGTGCCGATCACCGACGAGAGCCGCAGCAGCAGGAACGCATCCGATGAATTGCCAAGGCTGAACAGGAGGAGGATGGCGAGGAACTGATAGAGGCGGGTGTGGGGATTCGGGATTCGGGATTCGGGATTCGGGATTAGCGATTCGGGATTGGGGATTGGAATTTCGTTGGGATTTGGGGTTGGGGATTGGGGATTTGCGCGCGTTCCCTCGCTCCCTGACTCGGGGACGCGCGTGAGCACCCACACGGCAAGGCCCCCGGGGATCGCTGCGAGGAAGAACAGCGTGCGGTATCGGCCCGGAAACAGGAATAGAAACGCAGCGGCACACAGCGGGCCAATGACCGCGCCGGCATGATCCATGGCGCGGTGAAAGCCGAAGATCCGCCCGCGAGTCGCCGGCGTCGCGCACTGCGCCAGCATGGCATCGCGCGGTGCGCCGCGGATCCCTTTACCCGTCCGGTCGAGCGCCCGAATGGCAAGCACTTGCCACCAATTCGCGGTTGCACCGATGAAGGGCCTGACGGCCGACGAAAGAGCGTAGCCCGCAAGAACGATTGGTTTCCGGCGGGCCCAGCGGTCTGACGCGCGCCCCGAAAGCACCTTGAGAACGCTATTCACTCCCTCCGCGACGCCCTCGATGACGCCCAGCGAGGCTGGGCCCGCGCCCAGTACCCGTGAGAGATACACGGGCAGCAGCGGGTAGATCATCTCTGTTGCGGCGTCCGTAAGGAGGCTTGCCCAGCCGAGCAGCCAGACAGGCCGCGGGACCCGTAATCGCGGTGTATCCGTATGTTTCCTCGTGAGTTCCGGTGCGTCACGACTATATCCGGTGGTCTGCGTTCCTCATCCTGACGAGGGAGTTTAAGCGCGCCTGAATGTCCGATTATCCGCACTGGACCCCGAACGCGCCCTTGCAAAGGACTGCTACGATCAACACATGGCCACGCTGCAGAGTGAACTCGCCGCGCGGACCCGGGAAGCGGCGCCCGAGCTCGTTGACCGCATCGATTCGCCTTCGCGTGCGGCATCGCTTCGCACTTCCACCTACGCGCTACGCGCTACGACGGACAAGTCGGCGGACAAGCGCTGGGTGCGCTGCTATGCCTGCGGCCACCGATGCCCCATTCCCGAGGGCGCGGCCGGCGTTTGCAAGGTCCGGTTCAACGAGGGCGGACGCCTGATGGTGCCATGGGGGTATGTCGGCGGCGTCCAGTGCGACCCGGTCGAGAAGAAGCCATTTTTCCACGCGTACCCCGGCGCCCTCGCGTACAGCTTCGGAATGCTCGGATGCGACCTGCATTGCTCGTACTGCCAGAACTGGGTTACGTCCCAGGCGCTTCGCGATCCCATGGCAATCGCGCCGCCAAGGGACATCAGGCCGGCGGCGCTCGTCGACGATGCGCGCCGCCAAGGCGCGCGCATCGTCGTCAGCACCTACAACGAGCCGCTGATCACGTCCGAGTGGGCCGTCGAGATCTTTCGGGAGGCGCGAGCTGCCGGCCTCGTCACAGGGTTTGTGTCGAACGGGAACGGCACCCCGCAGGTGCTCGAGTACCTGAAGCCCTGGATCGACCTCTATAAAGTCGATCTGAAAAGCTTCGACGATCGGCATTACCGCGAGCTTGGCGGACGCCTTCAACCAATTCTGGACACCATCCAGTGGCTGCATCAGGCGGGCATCTGGCTGGAGATCGTGACGCTGCTCATCCCAGGCTTCAACGACAGCGAAAGCGAGCTCCGCGCGCTGACGGAGTTCCTTGCCGGCGTCTCGCCCGATATCCCGTGGCACGTCACAGCATTCCATCGGGACTACCGCATGACCGACCCGGCGAACACCACGCCGGCAATGCTGGTAAAGGCGGCTGCTCTCGCCAGCGAGGCCGGTCTTCGGTACGTGTACGCCGGCAACCTACCAGGACGTGTCGGCGATCTTGAGCACACCCGCTGCCCTGGGTGCGGCGAACGCCTAATCTCACGATTCGGCTATCTGATTCAGGACTACCGCATCACGGCCAGCGGGACATGTGCGCACTGCGCCACGCCCGTTCCGGGGCGCTGGGGCGCTGGTTTCGAGGGCCAGCGGGCCGCGCATCCATTTCTGCCGGTAAGCACCGTATGATTGAGCAGCTCTCGGCTCTCAAGACCTGAACCCAAAGCCGAACGCCACGAGCCCAAGACCCATGTTGACCGACGTCCTTTCACGGCCGCTGCGCAATCTACGGCTTTCGGTCACCGACCGGTGCAACCTGCGGTGCAGCTACTGCATGCCGGAGCAGGACTACGTCTGGCTCTCCAGGGAAAGCATCCTTCACTTCGAGGAGATCGAGCGGCTGGTCGACGTCTTCGTGGACCTTGGTGTCGACAAGGTGCGGCTGACCGGCGGCGAGCCGCTACTCCGCCGTGAACTGCCCTCGCTGGTCACACGCCTGGCCGCCCGTCCGCGCATTCGCGACCTCGCGCTCACCACCAATGGCGTGCTGCTCGCCTCGATGGCCGGCGAGCTGAAGACGGCGGGCCTCCATCGGCTGACGGTAAGCCTCGACACGCTACACCGCGACCGGTTTCAGCGGCTCACGAGGTACGACGAGCTCGAGCGCGTGCTCGAGGGCATCGAAACCGCCGCTCCGTTGTTCCCCGGGCTCAAGCTCGACACCGTGATCATTCGCGGTGTGAACGACGACGAGCTGACGTCCATGCTGGAGTATGGCCAGCGGCTCGGTGCCGAGGTGCGGTTCATCGAATACATGGACGTGGGCGGCGCCACTCATTGGTCGATGGACTCCGTGATGCCCCGCGCCGAAATGCTCGAACGCCTGGAGAAGCGTTACGGACCGATTCAGCATCTCGTGGAAAGCACATCAGCGCCGGCCGAACGCTTCCAACTGGGCGACGGCTCCCGCTTCGGCATCATCGCGTCGACGACGCAGCCGTTCTGCGCGCGGTGCGATCGCAGCCGGCTCACCGCGGACGGTATGTGGTACCTCTGCCTGTATGGAACGAAGGGAACCGACCTTCGGCGCGCGCTGCGGGACGGAGCTTCGAACGAGGAGCTGGCGGCGTTGATTCAGGACACGTGGCGCCAGCGCACCGATCGCGGCGCTGAGACCAGACTGGCGGCGCGGGACCGTACGGCGCTCATTCCGGTAGACGCGCTGCGACGGGATCCACATCTCGAGATGCATACTCGAGGAGGATAGCGGCGGTCCGGTCGCTTACTCGCGGGCAAATCATGCAACCACCATCGCGCCACCGTAAGTCGGTGTCAGCGGCGAGCCTTCGGTGATCGTCAAGACCGCCTCCACCACATGCGCCGCAAAGCGGCCGGCGCGCAGCTCGTTGTGAAGTTCCGCCACTGCAGCGGCCCGCGTTAGCCGTCCACGATACGGCCGCACCGTCGTCAGCGCGTCGTACACGTCGACCACGCCGACAATCTGCGCCAGCACAGGGATCTCGTCGCCGCGGAGGCCATCGGGATAGCCGCTGCCGTCGAGCCGTTCGTGATGGTGCCGCACGATTGGCCGCACGTCCTTCAAGGATCGCAGCGGCGCACAGAGCGTGTCGCCAATCTCGGTGTGACGCTTCATGATGGCGAATTCGTCCCGGGTCAGCGGACCGGCCTTCAGCAGTACAGCATCGGGAACACCTACTTTCCCGAGGTCGTGCAGGTAGCCTCCTCGCTGCAGCGTGCGGCAGGCGTCGTCGCCGAGGTCCAGCATCCGGCCCACCGCCTCCGCGTATTGCGCCAGCCGCTCGCAATGGCCGTTCGTCAGCGGGTCGCGCGCTTCAATCGTGAGCGCAAGTGACACGAACGCCGCCTCGGCGGAATCCAGCTCGTCGATGTATCGCTTGAGACGCGAGAGCGACCGCAGCCGCGCGCGCAGCTCGTGAGGATGGACCGGCTTCGAGAGGAACTCGTCCGCGCCGGCCTCGATCCCTTGTATTCGATCGGATACCTCGCTCAATCCCGTGATGAGCACAACGGGTAGCAGCCGCGTCGCTGGATCCTCCTTCAGGCGCCGGCACACTTCGAGACCGTCCGGATCCGGCATGCGCACGTCGAGCAGCACGATGTCGGGCGATTCCCGGCGCACTGCCTCGAGCGCCGAGTGCCCATCGGCCGCCGAAACGATGTCGTAACCTTCCGCCTGCAGAATACTCGTGAACAACGTGCGGACCGCCTCTGTGTCATCGGCGATGAGCACCTTGGTACGTTTGGGGATCACCTGACTCGACCTTCCCTTACGAACGCCGGATGGCCGTCCGGACCGTGAAATGGCACCAATTGCTTATCGGCATGACTTGAAGAAGGGGTCACCCCCCCAACCAGGATCGCAGAATGCCCCCCGCCACGAAGATCCTGCGAAAGTGTGTGAGGAATCCAGGAATCTGCGAGAAAGGCGCGCTGACGCCGCTCAGGAAGGACCCCAGAGCTCACGCAGCCGGCGGTCTCGACCGCAGCCCCACCGGTAATACCGGTAACGAACGGGATTCCGTCGCGCGTAGTCCTGGTGCTCGTCCTCGGCCGGGTAGAAAGCGCCGGCGGCGGCAACCTGCACAGCCACCGGGCGCCCAAACTTCTTCTCGACTCGAGCCTTCGACGCATCGGCCGCGAGCCGCTGCGCTTCGCCGTGCGTAAAGAGTGCAGGCCGGTACTGGTCGCCGATGTCGCAGAACTGGGAGTGCGCCGCGAACGGATCGACGTTGCGCCAGAAGTGGTCGAGCAGCCGCTCGTAGGTGAGAACGGAACGATCGAATCTAATCTCGACCGCTTCAGTATGTCCCGTAGTCCCGCGCGACACCGTGCGATAGGTTGGATGAGCGTCATGGCCGCCGGTATACCCCGACGTCACGGAAACGACGCCATCCAGCTTCTCGAAGTCTGCTTCCGCGCACCAGAAACAGCCCGCAGCCAGCGTGGCGACCTCGAACCCCGGTGCGTTCGCGTGACGCTCGACATCCGCCGCTCGAGGCGTTCCTCCGGCTCGTACGTCGAACGCGCCTCGCAGCCAGCCGTATCCGAGCGCCACCAGCACCGCGGCGATCAGAATCGCGCGCTGACGGCCGCTGCTCACTTCTCTAATGGAGTGAAAGTCATCGCCGCGCCGTTCATGCAGAAGCGTTGACCTGTCGGGCGCGGCCCATCGTCGAATACATGCCCCAGGTGGCCGCCGCAGCGCGCACAGTGGACCTCGGTTCTCACCATGAACCAGCTGCGATCCTTGGAGGTCCCCACCGCGCCGTCGATCGGCTGCCAGAAGCTTGGCCATCCGGTGCCACTCTCGAACTTGGTGTCCGACGAAAACAGCGGCTGATCGCATCCGGCACACTTGAAGGTGCCCGTCCGCTTCTCAGCGTTGAGTGAGCTGCCAAACGCGCGCTCAGTACCGTGTTCGCGGAGCACCCGGTACTGCTCGGGTGAGAGTGTGTCCTGCCACTCGCTGTCCGGCTTGTCGATCGGAAATGTTTTATCAGTCATGGCAATGTCGGCGGCGCCGGCGCGTCCGAGCCAGGCGTACGCGGGCGCTAACGCCACGGCGGCGCCGGCAATCGACAGAAATCGACGGCGGCGGCTGGTGGCCTCTTTCATATCCCCAGACTACCTGAAAGTCTTGTGGGAGCGCAGTGCTTTAGCGCTGCCGTTAAGCAGCCCATCCTCGGGTCAACGTCGAAAGAACGCGCCTCAGCCACCTCGAACTTCACTGAGGGGGAAATTGCCGGGGCCGATTGGAAGCATGACGCGCAGGGACGTCTTCGGCATGGCGATTAACGGAACGGCCTGCTTTCTGCACATGTATGGCGCAGGAGGCAGATGATGACCACAAGACTCATCCGCGTGGCTCTTCCCCTGAGCGCGATGCTGGCGGTTGCATGTGGCCGCTCGGACGATCGAGTCGACTTCTCCTCCGGTGTCACGGCATCACTGGAGTCGGGCGCCGTGGGTACCAGCGGCCCGGGGCACGAAGCGATCGCCGTGAGTGGTTGTGTGGTCCGTGTCGCACCGGATGGGTTTGCCCTAACCAGCCTCGACGATGCGCTCGTACGGGAAGAGCGCGGCACGAGCGGCATACCGACAGACCTTACAAAGCCGAATCAGCCCAATCGTGGGGGTGAGCAGGAGCGCGCGCGGCACGGCTTGAACGTCTCGGCGGAGTTCACGCGCTATCACTTGGTTGGCGACGCAGGCCGCCTTGCGACCTTCGTGGATCGGGAGGTCGACGTGCAGGGCCGAGTGCAGCCAGGCGATCAACAAAACCGCACGCCTCTGGCGATCACCGTCGAACGTATCCATGAGACAGGCGCGGCGTGCGGTGCGCGGCAGGATCGGGGCAATGATCGCGGCGTGCTGCCCACGCAGGATTGGCCGAGGGGGAATGACTAACCGGCTACAGGCTACGGGCTACAGGCTACGGGCTACGATAGGAAGCTGACTGTTAGTCGCCTGAAGTCGGCAGCCGGTAGCCCGTAGCCGTTTGCTCCAGCACTTTGATCAACGCCGCGAGGTCCTCCCGCTCGAGGCCCTCGCTCACAAGCTTCTGCACGTTGGCGGCCACCACCTCGCCGGCGGGCGTGCTCACGCCCGCCGACGTGGCGAGATCCCGCACGATCTGCAGGTCCTTCCGATACAGCCGAACACTGATGCCGGGCTCGAACTGGCGTGCCGCCATCCGTCCACCAAACAAATCGAGCACCCGGCTCGATGCGATCCCGGTCATCATCACCTGCCGCACGAGTCCGGGATCCACCCCGGCGGCACCAGCGAGGCTCAGCGCCTCCGCCACGCCCTCCGCAGTGACCAGCAGCAACAGCTGGTGACAGGCCTTCGTGATCTGGCCCGCGCCGTTATCCCCGACGTGAAAGATGTTCGTACCAAGAGACTCGAAAAGCGGCCGCGCGCGCTCGAAGGCGTCGGCGGATCCGCCGGCCATGATGGTCAGCTTGGCGTCACGTGCGCCTGCCGGCCCGCCCGACACAGGCGCGTCCAGCATCGCCACGCCCGCATCACGCAGGCGCGCTGCAAAGGCGATCGCGGCCGGCGGAGCAATCGTGCTCATGTCGATCACCAGGAGCCCGCGATGTGCCCCAGTCATGACTCCACGGGACGCGAAGAGCACCTGATCGACGTCGGGAGTCGCGGTCACCATCGTGATGACCACATCGCTCGCAGCCGCCAGCTCGCCTGGCGTCGCGAATGCCGTCGCACCGGTGGCGGTCAGAGGCGCCAGGGCCTCCGCTCGCCGTGCGTAGGCGCCCAGCGAATGCCCCGCGCGCATCAGGTGCTGTGCCATCGGCAGACCCATGGTGCCTAATCCGATAAATCCAATCCGCATGCGAGGTCTCCTCCGGGCCCGGATCATAGGCGATGTGATACGATTTGATGGTCAGCGTTCTCATTCGGAGGAAACGATGCAGTCCTATTTCAAGCGGGCCACACGCGGCGTCATCCTCGGCGTGGCGGTCCTCGGCTTCGCGTGTGCGATTGCTCCTGGCCTGTTCGCCCAGTCGAAGACAATCAAGGATGGCGTGTATACGGCAGCGCAGGCCAAACGCGGTGAGGCCCTCTTTCAGGAGCACTGCTCGTCCTGTCACGGCGCCGATCTGAGCGGCGGAGGCGGTCCATCGCTGACCGGAGCCGATTTCTTCGGTTTCTGGGACAAGATGCCGCTGTCGGATCTCGTCGAGAAGATCAACACCTCGATGCCAGCGGACTCGCCGGGCTCGGTGAACCGCAAGCAGACGGCGGACATCGTCGCGTTCATCGTGCAGTTCGGCAAGTTCCCGGCCGGCCAGACGGAATTAAGCGACGACGCGGCCGCGTTAAAGGCGATCGCGATCACCAAGTAATATTCGCCCGTCGAGTTCCCATGCGCCGGCGCTCACCGCGGTGAGGCCGGCGCAATGTATGTACGGCGATGACCGACGTCCTGATCGTCAACGCGTCCGCCCCGGATCCGGCGTGCATCGAGCGCGCCGCGGAACGCCTCCGGGCCGGCGGGCTGGTTGCGTTCCCCACGGAAACGGTCTACGGCCTCGGGGCCCACGCGCTCGACGGCGATGCCGTTCGCCGCATCTTTGCCGCCAAAGGCCGTCCTGCCACTGATCCTCTCATCGTCCACATTTCCGCGTTCGAGGACCTCGGGCCACTCGTGACCCGCCTGCCGCCGGCGGCCGAGGCCCTTGCGCGGCGATTCTGGCCGGGCCCACTCACCCTCGTGCTGCAGCGCAGTCGGCGGGTGCCGCTGGACGTCACCGCCGGTGGCGAAACCGTTGGCGTTCGTGTGCCTGCGCATCCCGTCGCACAGGCACTCCTTCGCGCTGCCGGAATTCCCGTGGCGGCACCGAGTGCGAACCTCTTCTCCCGCCCGAGCCCCACGCGCGCGGATCACGTGCTCCACGATCTCGATGGACGCATCGATTTGCTGCTGGACGGCGGAGCCACCGACATAGGCGTGGAGTCGACGGTCCTCGACCTTACGGCGTCCACACCCGTCGTCCTTCGACCGGGAGCCGTGACCCTCGAAATGCTCCGGCCGTTCGTGCCCGACGTGGTACTAGCTCACGCGCGTGGTCACTCGCTTGACGGCCCAGCGCGATCTCCCGGGATGCTGGACAGGCATTACTCACCACAGGCGCCGCTGACGTTGTACGAGGGCCCGCAACGGGAGGTGATCGAACGGATGCTGCTCGACGCGCGTGAGATCTTGGAGGGCGGCCAGCACGTGGGCGTGCTGGTGCCGGACGAGGCGGCCGCCGCGTTCGAGGCGAGCGGCCTGACGGTGGCGCGGATGGGGTCTTCGCACGATCTTGCCGCCATTGCCGTACGGCTGTATGCGGCGCTTCGGGAACTCGACGGTGCTGGGGTCGATGTCATTCTGGCGAGCAGTGTGGCCTATAACGATGGGCTTGGCGGCGCAATCAAAGATCGGCTCCGCCGTGCCGCCGGGCGGATTGTAGCGACCTGAGCCATTCGAATCCTTAGAGTACGCCGCGGGCACAGCGATTGCGACTCCGTAGGGTATGCCGGACAAAACCACCACCGCGCTTGAAACACCGCTGCGCCAGCAGCTCGACCGGCTAGCGGCGTTTCAATCGACCGACTTCCCGGTGCTCAGCCTCTATCTGGACATGCAGCCGAATGAGCATGGCCGCCCGCGGCACAACAGCTTTCTTCGCAAGACCCTCAGCGAGCGAAGCCGCACGATCACCGCGAGTGGCGGCGCACGCGAAAGTTTTGAGCGCGACGTTCACCGCATCCAGCACTACCTCGACGAGGCCCGGCGGCCATCGTCGCACGGACTCGCGATCTTCGCGTGTCACGGTGCGGGGCTCTTCGAAGCGTTTCAGCTCGACGTGCCCCTCAATGACCACTGGTTGTTCATCGGTGCGGTCCCGCACCTGTACCCGCTCGCGAGGGTGAACGACCAGTACCCGCGCTATGCCGCGCTGCTGGTTGACACGAACTCCGCCCGCCTCTTCGTTTTCAGCCTGGGCGCCGCCATCTCGCGACAGGAGATACGCAACGTCAAAACGCGTAAGGGGGCAGTCGGCGGCTGGGCGCAGGCCCGCTATCAGCGGCATGTTGAGAACTATCACCGGCAACACATGCGCGAAGTGGTCGACCTCTTGGACCGCGTGGTGCGCGAAGAAGCGATCAACCAGATCGTCGTGTCATGCGACGAGGTAGCAAAGCCGCTGCTCTTCGCGGAGCTGCCTCCTCATTTGTCGGCGAAAGTGGTCGACCTCGTGCGGATGGACATCAACACACCCGAGCACGAGGTGCTGCGAGAAACGCTCGATGGGCTCCGCGCCAAAGACCTGCAGACCGATGAGGAGCACGTGGAGGAGCTGATCGGCGCGTGGCAGGCAGGCGGTCTGGCCGTGGTTGGTCCGGAGAGCACGCTCGAAGCGCTCCAGATGGGCCAGGTGGAAGAACTGTTGATTGCGGCAACGCCGGATGCGCTGCGGCCTACAGCGACGCTGCCACCGGACGCCGCGCCGGGACCGGTAGAAATCGACACCACCGCGGCGGGCGGCGGCGATCCGAACCGGGTGAAGCTCGCTGACGAGCTGGTGACACGTGCCCACCAGAGCGGAGCACGGATCCGGTTCATCGAGAAGGCGGATCGGCTCACGCATGTAGGGGGCTGCGGCGCGTTGCTGCGGTTCGCGATTTAGCCAGGCGAATGAAACCCGGTTTCATTTCGGAGGGATTCAGAGGTACTCCATGAGCAGACAAAACAAAGTGAATAAGGGTAGCTACGTTCAGGCCGGCCGGTTGACGCCTGACGATATGGGGCGCGAGCGGATGCGCAACCAGTCGGAGGGCCAGCAG
>Ga0209726_10009017_pt1 | contig 10505 bp, 6 predicted proteins | sample Subgrocontami54m_FD_187453 | JGI IMG/M metagenome (GOLD analysis project Ga0209726, IMG submission 187453) | Subsurface groundwater microbial communities from S. Glens Falls, New York, USA - GMW46 contaminated, 5.4 m (SPAdes) (version 3) | ecosystem: Environmental > Aquatic > Deep subsurface >... | reverse complement strand
CGCGCGGCGAGAAGCCGCGCTACGATGGCCGCTGGCGCCCGGAACCCGGCAAGACGCTGCCCGAGCCGCCTGCTGGCATTTCGCCCGTGGTGCGTTTCAAGAACCCTGCTCAAGGCATGGTCGGCTGGAAGGATTTGGTGAAAGGATACATCGGGTTCAACAACAGCGAACTGGATGATCTGATCATTGCGCGCGCCGATGGCACACCCACCTATAATTTCTGCGTGGTGGTGGATGACTGGGACATGGGCATCACGCATGTGATACGCGGCGACGACCATGTCAACAACACGCCGCGCCAGATCAACATCCTCAAGGCGCTCGGCGCGACCGTGCCGCAGTATGCGCACCTGTCCATGATCCTCGGCGACGACGGCACCAAACTCTCCAAGCGCCACGGCGCAGTCAGCGTGATGCAATACGATGAGGACGGCTATCTGCCGGAAGCGGTGGTCAATTACCTGGCGAGATTGGGATGGTCGCACGGCGACGAGGAGATTTTCTCGGTGGAACAATTCTGCTCATGGTTCGACCTTGATCACATCACGCCTTCCGCCGCGCAGTTCAATACCGAGAAATTGAACTGGGTCAACCAGCATTATCTGAAGCAGGCCGGCAATGCGCGCCTCGAGGCACTGGTGCACCCGCGCCTCGAGGCGCGGGGTGTAACAGTGGGCACCGCACCAGCGCTGGAAATCGTCATCGCACTTTACAAGGAGCGTGTCGCAACCCTCAACGAACTGGCCGATGCCGCAGAGGTGTTCTACATTGACCTGCATCCCGCGCAGGAACTGCTGGATGCACATCTCTCCGCCGAAGCGGTGCCCGCACTTCGCGAATTGCTGGAACGCTTCAGGGAGGTAACATGGGAAGCCCCGGTAATCAATGCGGCAATCAAGGAAATCGTTGGCAAGCATGGTTTGAAAATGCCCAAACTGGCGATGCCGCTGCGCGTGATGCTCACCGGGCAAACCCAGACCCCCTCGGTAGATGCGGTCGTGGCGCTGTTTCCGCGCGAGACCGTATTGGCGCGCATGGCACGGCACTTGCGATAAGTTGTGAGAAAATATTCATGGCTTCCCATTGCTTGCCGAGAAACGCATATATAAACCGTAAAACGCGATGACTTCTTTCAGAACCGGCCCCAGCAAAAACTTACTAGCACGCTTCGTGCGCGTGCTGGGATGGCATCGTCTCGGCCAGATACTGCCATTGCTGGTGCTGGCTGTATCCCTCGCGATTACCCACCTGTTATGGAAGAACGAGTCTCAGGAATCCTTGCTGAATTTGCAAACCGAGTTTGATTCCCATATGCGCGAAACTGTCCGCCATGTCGAGGACCGCATGAAGGTGTACGAGATGATGCTGCGCGGGATAAAGTCTTTTTTTGCCAGCACAGAGATCATTGGACGGAATAATTTCCGTGCCTACGTCATCCGCTTGCATCTGGAGGAGAACTACCCCGGTATCCAGGCAGTGGGTTTTGCGCCCATCGTGACGGCAGCGCAGTGGCACAAACACATCGCCGCCATGCGCAAGGAAGGGTTCCCGGCGTACACCATCAAGTCCGAAGGCGAGCAGGACTTCTATGCCCCCACTGTTTACATCGAACCATTCTCCGGATCCAACCAGAAGGCCCTTGGTTTCGACATGCATTCCGATCCGGCGTATCGCGCCGCCATGGAACAGGCGCGCGACACCGACAAGATAGTCAATACCGGCAAGGTGCTGCTGCGCGAAACCGATGGCCACGTACGGGCCGGCTTCCTGACTTTTGCGCCAGTCTATGATTACAGAAAGGGAGTGCCGCACGGCACCCTCGCCGAGCGCCGCGCCAATATTATCGGCTGGGCCTACTCGGTGTCGCGCACGGAAACACTGATGACCGGCATCCTCGGCGAGGCTTCCGACACGATCGATATCGAAATCCTAGACGGCGATACCATGACAGACGAATCGCTGATGTATGACTCCGATCCCAGCGCCAGCCACCTGGTCAGGGCCTCGAATGCCCTGTTCAAGGCCGCCAAGCGCTTTGAAATTACAAACCACACCTGGACGTTGGCGGCGCACTCCTTGTACATTTTTGATACAGGACTGGAGGGTGGCAAGCAGCAAGTTGTCGCCTACGCCGGCATTGGAACGAGCCTGCTGCTGGCGCTGCTCACATGGCTGTCAGGGTATGGCTGGACACGCGCCCTGCAAGACGCTCAGGAGATAAAACAAAGCGAGTCGCGCTACCGGCAGATGTTCGAGGAAAACGCTTCCATCGCATACCTGCTGGACCCGGATACGGGTCACATCGTGGATGCCAACGCCGCCGCGATTGCATTCTGGGGTTACTCGCTGGAAGAGTTGCGCGGCATGAACATTGCAAAAATCAGCATTGCTCCCAGCGCTAAAGTTGTTGAAGTGATGAATATGATAAAGAGCGGGTCAACACACCGCATCGAATTACATCACCGGCTCAAGAGCGGCGAGGTTCGCGATGTCGAGGTGTTCAGCGGCCCGCTTAACTATCAGGGAAAAGACCTGCGCTACTCCATCGCCCATGACATAACCGCACGCAAACAGGCAGAAGAGGGGTTGCGGCTCGCTTTGACCGTGTTCCAAACGGTGAAAGACGGGGTGACGGTGACCGGCCCGGACAACTTGATAATCATGGTCAATCCTGCTTTCACCGCAATCACCGGTTATTCCGCTGACGAGGTGATCGGCAAGAACCCGAGCATACTTTCCTCTAAAACCCACCCCCCGGTGTTTTATATCAAGGTCTGGGAAACGCTGCTCGCCACCGGCGGTTGGAGCGGTGAAATCTGTAATCGCCGCAAGAACGGCGAGCTTTACACCGAGTGGCTTTCCATCAAACTGATGCGCGACGAGAGCGGCAAGGTCACCCACCATGTGGCGGTATTCCACGAGATCAGCAAGCGCAAGAACTCGGAGGAACGCAAGTAGCACGGGCGCATTGCAACAGGTTCACCGGCCACCTTCCAGTAATTCAGAGTCAAGCCGGGCAAGGCACATCACGGTGTGCGATAGGTTGATATAATGCCAAACAAAAATAGTCGCGGTAATGCGAGACAGCAATGCCCCCAATATTGACGCTGCCCGATGTTTACAGCCGGCCTGTAGCTACCCCGATCAATTCGTTAAATTCGCAATAAACCGGAGCAACGTGATTCATGCTTAAAAGCACGCCGTATACCCTCGAAGTCAGGCCCAGGATTCCGGCACGATTATCCAGGATCGAAGAGTTGGCCAATAATTTATGGTACAGCTGGGATCTGCCCACGCGTGACCTGTTTTCCCATGTTGACCGGAATTTGTGGGATACCGTGGACCAGAACCCGAAAGCTTTCCTGCGCCGTGTGGACGAGCAGCGGCTGATTGCCGCGTCGGAAAACCCGATTTTTCTGGCCAGTTACCACCGCGTCCTGGCGAGCTACGATTCCTACCACACCAAACCGGTACGCAACAGTTATACCGAAGGGTTCGCGGAAAATGATTTGGTGGCTTATTTCTGCGCCGAATTCGGTTTTCATGAAAGCTTTCCAATCTATTCAGGCGGGCTGGGAATTCTGGCCGGCGATCACTGCAAATCCGCCAGCGACATGCATCTGCCGTTTGTTGGTGTCGGCCTGCTGTACCGCCGGGGATATTTCCACCAGACCATAGACGAGCACGGCAACCAGAATGCCATTTATACCGATTCCGATTTCGAGAACCTGCCGATTTCCCCGGCATTGCACAAGGATGGCTCGGAAGTGCACGTGAGCGTTGAGTTGCCGGCGCGCAGCGTAGCGGTGAAGATCTGGCAGGCGCGTGTCGGCAATATAACGCTGTACCTGCTGGATACCGACCTCGACGGGAATTCCCCGCATGACCGCGCCATCACGCACCACTTGTATGGCGGCGACAAGACCATGCGCATCGAGCAGGAGATCGTGCTCGGCATCGGCGGCGTGCGCGCCCTTGGAGCGGTAGGCATCCAGCCCAGCGTGTGGCACATGAATGAAGGGCATGCCGCATTCATGCCGCTGGAACGCATCCGCATCCTGATGGAGCAGGACATGGATTTTTCCAGCGCGCTGGAGATCGTCGCTGCGCACACCATTTTCACCACACACACTCCGGTGCCGGCAGGGCACGACTATTTCAGCCACAGCATGATGCTGCCCTACTTTGAGCAGTATTACCCGCAACTGAAAATCAGCCGCGAGGAATTCTTTGCCCTGGGGCAGACAGACGGCATCCCGGATTTCGATATGACGACACTGGCAATTCGCAGTTCGCGTTTCCAGAATGGCGTGTCACGCATCCACGGCAGGGTTTCTTCCGAAATCTGCGCCAAAATGTGGCCGGAAATCGAGGAAGAAGAAAACCCCATGAGCTATGTCACCAACGGAGTGCATATGCCCACCTTCCTGGCCAAGGAGTGGCTGGAAGTGTTCGAGCGTTTTCTCGACTGGGGCTGGAGCCAGCACTTGACCGACGTCGCTTTCTGGCAACAGATAGACAATATCCCCGATCATCAATTCTGGAGCGTGCGCGAGTCGCTCAAGTCGAGAATGCTGCAACTGATCCGCCAGATCGTCAGCCAGCAGCATTATCGCAACCACGGTTCGGAAGCGCATCTCGATCGCACCCTGAAATACGCCGATCCGGCCAACCCGAATGTGCTCACCATCGGTTTCGCGCGCCGTTTCGCGACCTACAAGCGCGCCGCATTGCTGTTCGAAAACCTGGACTGGTTGCGCCAGATCATGGGGGATGTCGAGCGTCCGGTGCTGTTCATTTTTGCCGGCAAGGCGCACCCTGCCGACATTCCGGGGCAGGATCTGATCCGCCGTGTCACACAGGTTTCGCGCCTGCCGGAATTCGAGGGAAAGATCCTGATGCTCGAAGGTTACGACCTGCGGCTTTCGCGCCGTTTGGTGGCCGGCGTGGATGTGTGGCTGAACAACCCGCTGTACCCGCTTGAGGCAAGCGGCACTTCCGGCATGAAGGCTGCGATGAACGGTGTGCTCAACCTGTCCGTGCTGGATGGCTGGTGGGATGAGGGTTATGACGGCAGGAATGGCTGGGCGATCAAACCGGTTGCGGAGTCGCTGCCGGAAGCGCAGCGCAACCGCGAAGAAAGCCAGACGTTATATGAGCTGCTGCAGGATCATGTCATCCCGGCCTATTACAACCGCAACAAGATGGGCTATTCGCATGAATGGGTGAAAATGTCCAAGCAATCCATTGCATCCTTGCTGCCGCGTTTTAATTCCACGCGCATGGTGGGTGAGTATGTGTCCAAGGCTTACCTGCCGGCTACCCGGCAATATCGCAGGTATTGCGGCGGTAACTTTATTGGCGCGCGCCAGATCGCGGCCTGGAAAAATGCCGTCCGCAAGGCATGGCCCGGCGTGACGATACGCCGCCTGAATTCGCCCAAACATAGCATCACGTTCAGGGATGGTGTGCGCTTCGAGGCGGGCGTCAAACTGAACGGCCTGCAGCCTGCTGACGTGGTGGTGGAAATGCTGATCGGCCATCAGAGCAATAAGGAAAAGCTCAAACAATCGATAAAGTACAAGTTCCAGGCGCAAGGCGCCATGAATGAAACAGGTGAGCACATTTTTACGCTGGATTTGATGCCGGAACAATGCGGCAAGCTCGAGTATCGCATCCGGGTTTATCCCTACCACGAAATGCTGACTCATCCGCTTGAGGTAGGCTGCATGCGCTGGCTTTAGCAATGCGGGTATTGTTTGCCACTTCCGAAGCCGCGCCGCTGATCAAGACCGGCGGCCTGGCCGATGTCAGTGCAGCGCTTACGGCGGCGCTGCATGGCATGGGCGTGGACGTGCATGTGCTGCTGCCGGGCTATCCGCAAGTGTTGAAGGCATTGCCATCCCTGCAAACCGCCGCCGATTTCCTCGCCCTGCCCGGCTTCCCCCATGCGCGCCTGTTGTCCGGCGCCTTGCCGGATGGCGTGCCGCTGTGGGTAATCGAATGCCCTGAGCTGTATCAGCGCGGCGGCGGGCCTTATCAGGACGAACACGGTGACGACTGGCAGGACAACGCGCAGCGCTTCGGGCTGCTGTCAAAAATCGCCGCCGTATTGGGCAGCGCGGATTCACCGCTGGGCTGGAAGCCCGATGTGGTGCATTGCAGCGACTGGCAAACCGGGCTGGCCCCGGCTTACCTGCATTTCGCGCCAGGCGCCGCGCCATGTGTGATGACCGTGCACAATCTCGCGTTTCAGGGCGTATTCCCGCCGCAGACGGCTGCGCAACTGGGCCTGCCGGCGGAATGCTTCCAGCCGGAGGGCGTGGAGTATTACGGCAACCTGTCCTTCATGAAAGCGGGGTTGTATTACGCCGACCATCTCACTACGGTGAGCCCGTCTTATGCCGAGGAAATCCAGACCGGTGCCCTAGGATTCGGCATGCAGGGTTTGCTTGCCCACCGGCGCGAGATGCTGAGCGGTATCCTGAACGGCATTGATACCGCAGAGTGGAATCCCGCTGCCGATCCCAATCTTGTTCAGACTTATGACGCTACGGATTTGAGCGGGAAATCCGCCAACAAGAGCGAGTTGCAAAGACGCATGGGGTTGAGCATAGATCCCAAGGTGCCCTTGTTCGGATTGGTGAGCCGGTTTACCCACCAGAAGGGATTGGATCTGGTGCTCAGAGTCGCGCCGCAACTGGCAGCCTTACCGGCGCAACTGGTGCTGCTGGGCAGCGGTGATGCGGGGATGCAGCGGGCGGCACTGGAGCTTTCGCACCGTTATTCCAGCCAGATCGGCGCTTATGTGGGCTTCGACGAGGGCTTGTCGCATCTGATCGAGGCAGGTGCGGATATTTTTCTGATGCCATCGCGCTTCGAGCCGTGCGGCCTCAACCAGATGTACAGCCAGCGTTACGGCACACCGCCGGTGGTGCATGCTACCGGCGGCCTGATAGACACGGTGGTGGATTGCAGCGCGTCTTCGCTGAAGCGGGGCGATGCCACCGGCTTTGTATTTCACAGCATGGGTGCATCCAGCCTGCTGGCCGCCGCGCGCCGCGCCGTGGTGGCTTACCGCAATAAAAAAACCTGGCGGGCGCTGCAACGGAATGGCATGGCCAGAGATTTCAGCTGGGATAAAAGCGCAGCGGCCTACCGCGATATTTATGCGCGGCTGATGCAACGATAAATCAGGAGCAAGGAAGAACATGCATAGTTTATGGGAAGATGGCGAAGCGGCAAACTGCAACAGCGAACTTGAACGGCGCGTATACACATCGCGCCTGCTCGGGCAGGACAAATCGCTGGTGCTGCACGGCGGCGGCAACACTTCGGTGAAGATCGCCGAGAAAAATATCCTGGGCGAGGAAGAGCAGATACTTTACGTCAAGGGCAGCGGCTGGGATCTGGAGACCATCGCCGCCGCAGGCTTTGCTCCGGTGCGCCTGGAGCACCTGAAAAAACTGGCGAAACTGCCTGCGCTGTCCGACCCGGAGATGGTCAACCAACTGGTCACCCACCAGACCCGCGCCGCTGCGCCGGTACCTTCGGTGGAAGCGATACTCCACGCCATCCTGCCCTACCCCTACGTGGATCATACCCATGCCGACGCCATCGTCTCGATCACCAACACGGCGGATGGCGAGGCGAGGATACGCGAGATTTACGGCGATACCATGGTGGTCATTCCCTATGTCATGCCGGGCTTCGATCTTGCCAAATTATGTGCCGAGCGCTTTGCCGCCGAGGCAGGGCCAAACACCATCGGCATGGTGCTGCTGAATCACGGCATCTTCTCGTTTGGGCAAAACGCCAAGGAATCCTATGAGCGGATGATCGCTTTGGTCAATCGCGCCGAAAATTATCTCCAGAGCAACAACGCATGGAATGTTGCGCCAGGTGCTGCAAATGTCACGCATGGAAAGGAGCTTGTGCGCGGGATAGCCAAGCTCCGCTTCGATGTTTCCAAAGCGGCAGGCTTCCCGCTCATTGTCGCGCGACACGCAGATGACAAAAGCCTGTCCTTCGCCCGCCGCGCGGATGTAACGGTGATCGCGCAGCAAGGCCCGGCCACCCCCGATCACGTGATCCGCACCAAGCGCCTGCCGATGCTGGGGCGGGATGTGGCGGCATATGTCGAGAGTTACAAAAAATATTTCCATACCCACGAGCCGCAGGCGAAAGAGCGCAAGACCATGCTGGATGCGGCTCCGCGCGTGGTGCTTGATAGTGAGTTTGGCATGTGCGCGTTGGGCAAGAGCGCGCAGGAAGCAGGTATCGTCGCCGACATTTATGCTCACACCATGGACATCATCCTGCGCGCAACCGCTCTGGGCGGTTATCAGGCGCTGCCCGCCAGGGATATTTTTGATGTCGAGTATTGGGATTTGGAACAGGCAAAATTGCGCAAGGGCGGCAAGCCTCTGCCGTTCAGCGGCGAAGTGGCGCTGGTCACCGGCGCGGCCTCAGGCATCGGCAAGGCCTGCGTCGAATCCCTGCTGGCGCGCGGTGCGGCGGTGGTTGCACTCGACCTCGATGCCTCGGTCACCACGATGAAAAGCGGCGCAAGTTTCCTTGGGCTGCAATGCGACCTCACCTCGGAGGCGCAATTCACGCAGGCACTGGAACGGGCAGTGGAAGCATTCGGCGGCCTGGACATGCTGGTGCTGAATGCCGGAATCTTCCCCGGCGGCTGCCGCATAGACTCGCTCAAGACCGAGGAATGGCAGAAGGTGATGCGCATCAACCTCGACGCCAACCTGATGCTGATGCGCGAGTGCCATCCCTTCCTAAAGCTCGCGCCGCGCGGCGGGCGGGTGGTGGTGATCGGCTCGAAAAATGTTCCCGCACCCGGCCCCGGCGCCGCCGCCTATTCGGCCTCCAAGGCTGCGCTCAACCAGCTGGCACGCGTCGCGGCACTGGAATGGGGCGCCGACAATATACGCATCAACTCGCTGCACCCGAATGCCGTGTTCGACACCGGCTTGTGGACCGAAGAAGTGCTGGCCGCGCGCGCCAAGCACTACGGCTTGACGGTGGACGAGTACAAGAAAAACAATGTGCTCAAGACCGAAGTGACCAGCCGTGATGTGGCGGAACTGGCGGCGGAACTGTGCGGGTGCCTGTTCGCCAAGACGACAGGGGCGCAGATTCCGGTTGACGGCGGCAATGACCGGGTGATTTGAGTGTGTATTGAGTGGTAGATACCGTCTTGCCCGTCAAACATATGTTGCCTCCCAATTGCCTTCCACCAGAATCCTTACTATAATTAATCGTGTAAGGATTAAAGGAGATTGCAATGCCAACTGATTCCACACTTACCAGCAAGGGCCAAACGACAATACCCAAGGAAATTCGGGATAGTCTTGGCATGAAGTCCGGGGACCGGATGACATTTACGTTGATGCCCGATGCAACGGTCGTCATGCGTCTTAAAAACAAGAGCATTACTGAGTTGGCCGGCACGCTGCACAAGAAGGGAAGAAAGTCTATTCCTGTTGAACAGTTGTCGCGCTGATGCTTGGAATCGACACCAATGTTCTTGTTCGTTTCCTGGTTCGGGATGAAGAGATTCAGTTTGAGAAGGCACGCAAACTGATCAGGCGTGAAGTTGCGGCAGGGCGCCGCGTTTTCGTCAATCAACTGGTTCTCATGGAAACGGAATGGGTGCTGCGCAGCCGGTATGTCGTGCCAAAGAATCAGATCATCGAAGCCATTTCCGGCTTGCTAAATTCGACCGATATCCAATTTGAGGACGAGCCCTCCATCGAGGAAGCTCTTTTCATCTGGAAGGAGTCAGCTGCCGATTTTGCCGATTGCCTGATTGGCGCAAAAAATCGGCGGATGGGGTGTCGGGGGACTGCGACCTTCGATGGGAAGGCATGCAAATTGCCGGGCTTCATAGCTGCCTAACAATTTAGTTATTTTCAAAACGTAAAATTCCGACAACCGCTTTTGGGATGGCTACAACCACGCACCGCTTCACTACATCCGGGCTACGTCACTTGTTCGCCAAGACGACAGGGGGCACAGATTCCGGTTGACGGCGGCAATGACCGGGTGATTTGAGTGTGTATTGAGTGGTAGATACCGTCTTGCCCGTCAAGCATTTTGTGCCAAGATTTGTGCTGAGGCACGGTACTGAGTTTGATGCTTGATGACTCCGAAGCAGATATGCACCAGCTTATTGATCCGGCACGAATTAAGTAGCACGTTCTCCCTGAGGTATCGAAGGGTGAGCGTCCGTAAAACAACAGGGCTTCGATACCTCAGCCCGAACGGGCGTAGAAAGATAATTTGTGCCGGTTTAATATGCATGGCAGCACCCAGCGGCAATGTCGGACGTCACCGCCTCGCGCAAGAATTCATCCAGAATTTCCGCAAGCCCGGCGTACCCTGCATTAAACCCAAAGAATCCGTTATTGCTCCGGCACGGTGAAGTATCAACTCCGTTCGGGCTTAAGTAGTGACTTAGTTGATGCGGTACGAATAATCTTTCTATT
>Ga0209726_10009016_pt1 | contig 10505 bp, 11 predicted proteins | sample Subgrocontami54m_FD_187453 | JGI IMG/M metagenome (GOLD analysis project Ga0209726, IMG submission 187453) | Subsurface groundwater microbial communities from S. Glens Falls, New York, USA - GMW46 contaminated, 5.4 m (SPAdes) (version 3) | ecosystem: Environmental > Aquatic > Deep subsurface >... | reverse complement strand
CGATCTCGCTTGCGGCCGCCGGCCTGATGGTGCTGCTGCCCACGTGGCTGGCGCTCGCGCGCCTGCAGCACGACGCGTGGTTATTGCTGCAGCTGCTGGCGGTGATCTGGATTGCCGACAGCGCGGCTTATTTCACGGGACGTGCGCTGGGCAGACGCAAACTGGCGCCCGCGATCAGCCCCGGCAAGACCCGGGAAGGCGTCGGCGGCGCATTCGCCGCCGTCATTGTCTACGCCTTGGCGGTGCATTTTTCGCTGTCCCCGGCCCGCGAATTGCCCACGGTCGTCGCGGGATTTGCCGCCATGGTGGCGCTGGGTATTGTAGGGGACTTGTTTGAATCATGGCTCAAGCGGAGTGCCGGAGTCAAAGACAGCGGCGCCGTTTTTCCCGGACACGGCGGAATGCTCGATCGCATCGATAGCGTGACCGCGGCGCTGCCGCTGGCGGCCCTGATATTCGTTTAGACTAGCGCATGATCGCATCCAGACACGTCGTGGTTCTGGGATCCACCGGCAGCGTGGGTTCGAGCACCCTTGATGTCATCGCGCGTCATCCCGGGCGCTTCAAAGTTCTCGCGCTCACCGCCCACCGGCGGATCGAGGTGCTTTTCAAACAGTGCATCCAGTTCGAGCCGCAATACGCGGCGGTCGGTGATGCGAGGAGCGCCGAATTATTGCTCGCCCGGCTGCGCGCGGCGGGCAGCGCAACGCAGGTGCTGTGCGGCGAGCAGGCGCTCGAACGGGTTGCAGCCCTCCCGCAGGCTGACACGGTGATGGCGGCGATCGTCGGAATCGCCGGACTGCGCGCGACTTTCGCGGCCGTTCAGGCCGGCAAGACCGTGCTGCTTGCCAACAAGGAGGCGCTCGTGACCGCGGGCCCGGTATTCATGAATGCGGTGCGCAGCCGCGGCGTGACATTGATACCGATCGACAGCGAGCACAATGCGGTGTTCCAGGCGCTTCCCCGGGCGTTTGCCGGCGATCTGGCCGCGGCCGGCGTGCGCCGTATCCTGCTGACGGCCTCGGGCGGGCCGTTTCGTGATTTGCCGCTCGAGCGCCTGTCGGAGGTTACGCCGGAACAGGCCTGCGCCCATCCGACGTGGATGATGGGACGCAAGATTTCAGTCGATTCCGCCACCATGATGAACAAGGGCCTCGAAATCATCGAGGCGCACTGGCTGTTCAACGCGGTGGAAGAGCAAATCAAGGTCGTGATTCATCCTGAAAGCGTCATTCACTCGCTGGTCGAATATTGCGACGGGTCGATGCTTGCCCAGCTTGGCAATCCCGATATGCGCACGCCGATTGCCTTCGCGCTTGGCTACCCGCAGCGCATTGCAGCCGGGGTCGACTTCCTCGATCTGGCGGCGCTGGGCCAGCTCAATTTCTCCGCGCCTGATCACAACCGGTTCCCGTGCCTCGGGCTGGCGCGCGAAGCGTTGCGTGCCAGCGGCAGCGCGCCCACCGTGCTCAATGCGGCGAATGAAGTGGCGGTAGCGGCGTTCCTTGATTCGAATCTGCGTTTCGACCAGATTCCGGTGTTGATCGGGCACGTGCTCGCCGAGATCCCGGTTGTGCCGTTGCGCGACCTGGAACACGTTTTCAGCGTCGACGGGCGCGCGCGCGACTGCGCCGGAACGTGGCTCGCGCGCAATGCGGCCGCGACTGTCCGCCGTTCGCTGCGCATTACCGCTTAAGCGTTGCCTCGCCTGCAATGAGCCTGCTGACCACCATCCTTGCATTTGCATTTGCGCTGGGTGCCCTGATCATCGTGCACGAATACGGGCATTACCTCGTGGCACGGGCGTGCAATGTCAAAGTGCTGAGATTTTCAGTGGGATTTGGCCGGGTGATATGGTCGCGCCGCTGCGGCCGCGACCGGACCGAGTGGGCGGTTTCCGCATTTCCGCTCGGCGGTTACGTCAAGATGCTCGATGAACGCGAAGGCGAGGTTGCGCCTGAGGATCTGGCGCGTGCATTCAATCGCCAGTCGGTCTACCGCCGCATCGTGATCGTCGCAGCCGGGCCGGTCGCCAATTTCCTGCTCGCCATCGCGCTCTACTGGCTGATCTACATGCACGGCATCCCGGGGCTCAGCCCGGTGATCGGCGCCGTTGCGCCCGGTTCGCCGGCGGCCGCCGCACAGTTTGCGCCGGGTGACGTCGTCACCCGGATCGGGCAGCAGGCGGTCACGACCTGGCAGGATGCGCGCTGGGCACTGCTCAAGCACGCGGTCGACAAAAGCGTGGTCGTGCTCGAAGTCCACAACGACCGCAACGAGATCGCCTGGCGCAAGCTCGATCTGTCGCGGTTCGGCAGCGCCGAGCTCGACGGGGACTTCCTGCGCGCGCTCGGTTTCCTGCGGCTTGCGCCGCCATTGCCGCCGGTGATCGGGCAGGTGCTGCCGAACGGGGCCGCCGCGCGCGGCGGCCTGCAGGCCAACGATGAAATCGTCGCGATCGACGGCGCAGCGGTGACGCGCTGGGATCAAGTCGTTGCGGCCGTCAGCCGTAATGCCGGCCGCGAACTGGTGTTCGTCGCGAAGCGCGGTGCGGCGGGCACGGTCAGAATCGCCGTGACTCCGGAAGCCGTTCTCGAAAACGGCGAGCGCATCGGGCGTATCGGTGCGGCGGCGCGCATCGACCGCGAGGCGCTCCGGAAGTACGTGGTGGAGATCCGTTATCCGCCGCTCGCGAGCCTGGGCCACGCGCTGGAGCGCACCTGGGACACTTCGGTGTTCAGCCTGAAAATGCTCGGCAAAATGATCACCGGCGAGGTGTCGCTGAAGAATCTGAGCGGCCCGCTTACCATCGCCGACTACGCGGGCCAGTCCGCGCGGGTCGGGTGGCTTTCCTATCTGGTGTTCCTGGCGCTGATCAGCATCAGCCTTGGCGTGCTCAACCTGCTGCCGATACCGTTATTGGATGGCGGGCATTTGATGTATTATACGGTTGAAATTTTCAAGGGAAGCCCCGTTTCTGACCAGGCCATCGAGTTGGGACAGCGCGTCGGGATGGGGCTGCTGTTCATGCTCATGTCTTTTGCGCTGTATAACGATATCAACCGCTTGATTTACGGCTAAGAAAAGATGCGCTTGTTTCGGTGCCTGTTCGTGTTGTTCGGTATGCTGCCCGCCCTGGCCGCGCACGCCTTCGATCCCTTCATCGTGAAGGACATCCGTATCGAAGGTATTCAGCGCACCGAGGCCGGCACGGTGTTCAGCTACCTGCCGGTCAAGGTCGGCGAAACGATGACCGATGACAAAGCCGCCCAGGCGATCCGCTCGCTTTATGCCACCGGCTTTTTCCGTGACGTCAGCCTCGAAGTCGATAACGGCGTGCTGATCGTGTCGGTGCAGGAGCGGCCTTCCGTGGCGCAGATCGAATTTCTGGGCACCAAGGAATTCAACAAGGACGATCTGCTCAAGGGGATGCGATCGATCGGCTTTGCGGAAGGGCGCATCTTCGACCGGGGACTGCTCGACAAGGCGGAACAGGAGCTCAAGCGCCAGTACATCAGCCGCGGCAAGTATTCAGCGCAGATCACGACGACCGTCACGCCGCTTGAACGCAACCGGGTGGCCGTGCGTTTCGACGTGATCGAGGGCGAAATCGCCAAGATCCGGCAAATCAGCATCATCGGCAGCCAGGTGTTCAAGGAATCGGACTTGACGGGACTGTTCAAGCTGCGAACCCCGGGGCTGATGACCTGGTTCAGCAAGGACGACCAGTATTCGAAGCAGAAGCTGGGCGCGGACCTTGAGACGTTGCGTTCGCATTACCTCGACCGCGGCTACCTGGAATTCAATATCGACTCGACGCAGGTTTCGATTACGCCGGACAAGAAGGACGTCTACATTACCATCGGCATCACGGAAGGCCCGCAGTTTACGGTTTCGGAAGTCAAGCTGGCGGGCGAACTTCTGATTCCGCAGGCCGAGGCGCTCAAGCTGGTGAAGCTGAAGGCCGGCGAAGTTTTCTCGCGTGCCCGGCTCACGGAATCGACCAAAGCGATCAGCGACCGGCTCGGCGACGACGGCTATGCTTTCGCGAACGTAAACGCCGTTCCGGACCTCGACAAGGCGCAGCGCAAAGTCGCGTTCACGTTCTTCGTCGACCCCGGGCGCCGCGTCTACGTCCGCCGTATCAACGTCGCCGGCAACACCCGCACGCGTGACGAGGTGATACGCCGCGAAATGCGTCAACTCGAAGGCGGGTGGTATTCGGCCAACAGCATCACCAAGTCGAAACAGCGCGTCGACCGGCTCGGTTATTTCACGGAAGTCAACGTCGAGACGCCGTCCGTGCCCGGCGCCACCGACCAGGTCGATCTCAACGTCAGCGTGGTCGAGAAACCGACCGGCACCATCCTGCTGGGCGCCGGTTTCGGTTCTGAAGGCATGGTCTTCAGCGGCGGCGTCACCCAGCAGAACGTGTTCGGTTCCGGCAATCATCTGGGCGTGCAGGTCAACACCAGCAAGATCAATACCGTCTACTCGCTGTCGTTCACGCAGCCGTACTGGACGGTGGATGGCGTGAGCCGGGGCTTCGATCTCTACAAGAGGGACGTCGATCCGTCATCGCTTTCGCTCGGCCAGTACCGCACATCCACCCTGGGTGGCCAGGCGCGGATCGGCGTGCCGTTTACCGATATCGACACGGTTTCGTTCGGCCTCGGCTATGAGCAAACGGGAATCACGACCTATCCTGACAGCCCGCTCAGAATCGTCACCTATGTCAACACGTTTGGCACGGACAACACCGCCCTGCTCGGGAATGTCGGCTGGGCGCGGGACACGCGCGACAGCGCGATCTATCCCACGAGTGGCGCGACCAGCCGCGCGTTCGTGGAAACCGGGCTTCCGGGGGGCACCCTGCGTTTTTACAAGGTCAACGTGCAGCATCAGAGATACTTTCCGTTGACGCGCGACTTCACGCTCTTCCTGAACGGCGACCTCGGTTACGGCAACGGTATGGGCGGCAAGCCGCTGCCGTTCTTTCGCAATTACTACGTCGGAGGCGTCAGTTCGCTGCGCGGCTTTTATACGGGGACGGCCGGCCCGAAGGATGCCAACGGCGACCCGATCGGCGGATCGAAGAAAGTGGTCGGCAGCGTCGAATTGCTGTTTCCGTTCCCCGGAATGCGCAATGACAAGTCGGTTCGGGTCAGTGCGTTCCTCGATGCCGGTATGGCCGGCGAATCCTATGCATACAGCGACATGCGTGCTGCGGCCGGGTTGGCGGTGCTTTGGGTTTCCCCGTTCGGCCCGATCAAGTTGAGCGCAGCGGAGCCGTTCCGCAGCCTGGGTGGTGACAAGAAACAGGCGTTCCAGTTTACGTTCGGTTCCCAGTTCTGAGCGCGCGGCGCCCTGACGGGAAACCGGACCAGTTAAGGAGACTCACTTGAAGCATTTCGAAATACTCATCCTCGCGGCTGCTCTGGCGCTGGGCAGCCTGGCAGCGCCGGCGCAGGCCGCGGACCTGAAAATCGGGTTCATCGACGCCGATCGCATCAACCGGGAGTCGGTGCCTGCCGAACGCGCGACCAAAAAGCTCGAAAAAGAATTCGCGCCGCGCGAGCAGGATCTGCGCAAGCTCGAGCAGCAGATCAAGTCCCTGCAGGGACAGCTCGAGAAAGACGGCCTGACCCTGAGCGAATCCGACCGCCGCACGAAGGAGCAGGAACTCGGCCGCCAGACACGGGAGTTCCAGCGCCTGCAGCGCGAGTTTCGCGAGGACCTGAATCTGCGCCGCAACGAGGAACTCGCAGCGCTCTTCGAGCGCGCCAACAAGGTCATCAGGCAGATTGCCGAATCGGAGAAATTCGATCTGATCCTGCAGGAAGCGGTCTACCGCAGCCCGCGCATCGATATCACCGAGAAGGTTCTCAAAGCGCTGGCCGCCGACAAGTAACCTTGTCCAAGCACAAATCGTTAAGACTCGGCGATATCGTCAGGCAGCTCGGCGGCGAGTTGATCGGCGACGCTGACGTTCGCATCCACCAGGTTGCCACCCTGGAGTCGGCCGGACCCACGGATATCACGTTTCTCACGCAATCCCGATTCCTGCCCCAGCTCGGGCAGACGCGGGCGGGGGCGGTCATACTCGGCCCCGAGACGCGCGATGCGAGCGGCCTGCCGCGCATCATCAGCACGAACCCCTATGCCTATTTCGCCAGCGTTTCGACACTTCTCAATCCACCGGCCGCGGTTGACCCCGGAATACACGAGTCGGCGGTCGTGGACAAATCAGCGCGCGTCGCGGCTTCGGCGAGCATCGGTGCCTGCGCGGTCATCGGCAGGCACGCCGAAATTGCGGACCACGCGATCGTGGGCCCCGGGTGCTTTATCGGCGAGGCCGCAAGCATAGGAGCCGGCAGCCGGCTGCACGCCAACGTCACGGTATATCATCGCTGCCGGATCGGCGCACGCTGCATTGTGCATGCCGGGGCCGTGATCGGATCCGACGGGTTCGGCATTGCGAAAGAGGACGGCGTCTGGAAGAAAATCCCGCAGATCGGCCGGGCGCTGATCGGCGACGACGTCGAAATCGGCGCCAATACCACGATCGATCGCGGCGCGCTCGACGATACGGTCATCGAGGACGGGGTCAAGCTCGACAATCAGATTCAGATCGCACATAACGTCCGGATCGGCGCCCACACTGCGATTGCGGCCTGCGTCGGCATCGCCGGCAGCGCCAAAATCGGCCGCCACTGCGCGCTCGGCGGGGCGTCGATGATCTACGGCCACATCACGCTCGCCGACAACGTCAACGTTTCGGCCGGCACGCTCATCATGAAGTCGCTCGAAAAGCCCGGCACTTACACCGGCGTTTATCCGTTTTCCAGCCACCAGCGCTGGCTCAGGAACGCGGCGCATCTGAGGCAGCTCGACGAGCTGGCAAGGCGGGTGCGCGAGCTGGAAGGCAGTCTGGGCAAGACGGGAAAGGGCAAGACATGAACAGCATGGACATCCACCGGATACTCGAGTGCCTGCCGCACCGTTACCCGATGCTGCTGGTGGACCGGGTGAACTCCTGCGAAGCGGGAAAGCGCATCGTCGCGATCAAGAACGTCACCATCAACGAGCCCTTTTTCGGCGGTCATTTTCCGCACCATCCGGTGATGCCGGGCGTGCTGATCATCGAGGCATTGGCCCAGGCCGCCGCCATCCTCACGTTCCAGACGCATGGCCATAAAACCGACGAAAACTCGATTTATTATTTTGTCGGCATCAACAACGCGCGCTTCAAGAAACCGGTGATGCCGGGCGATACGCTCGAGCTGATTGCCGAAATGAAGCGCCACGCACGGGGGATCTGGTGGTATTCGGCGCAGGCGCGTGTGGCGAACCAGGTGGTGACCGAAGCGGAGCTGATGTGCACGCTGCGCGAGATCAACGACCCTTCGCAAGCATGATGGCCGGGGCACGGCCGTGATACATCCCACGGCCATCATCCATTCCGGCGCGCGGCTCGCCGGCGACGTCGAAGTCGGCGCCTACACGTTGATCGGCGAGCACGTCGAAATCGGCGCCGGCTGCCGCATCGGACCGCATGCGGTCATCACCGGACACACCCGCATCGGCCGCGACAACCGGATCTTCCAGTTCGTCTCGCTCGGCGCACCGCCGCAGGACAAGAAATACGCGGGCGAGCCGACGCGGCTCGAGATCGGCGAGCGCAATACCATCCGCGAATTCTGCACCTTCAACTGCGGCACGGTGCAGGATGCCGGCGTCACGCGGCTGGGAGACGACAACTGGATCATGGCGTACGTGCATCTCGCGCACGACTGCCAGATCGGCAATCACACCATATTCGCCAACAACTCGCAGCTGGCCGGGCACGTGCACGTCGCTGACTACGCCATACTCGGCGGCTACACCGCCGTGCACCAGTTCTGCCGCATCGGCGCCCACAGCATTACCGCGATCGGGACCGTCGTGCTGCAGGATATTCCGCCGTTCGTGACCGCGTCGGGAAACACCGCGCAACCCTACGGCATCAATGCCGAGGGCCTGAAGCGGCGCGGCTTTGCGGCGCCCACCATCACCTGCATCAAGCGCGCATACAAGACGCTCTACAAGTCCGGGCAGACGCTCGATGCTGCCAAGCGTGAAATCGCCCTGCAAACGCGCGATTGCCCGGACCTGCAGTTGCTGCTCGATTTTCTCGATCATTCGACGCGTGGCATCATCCGCTGAGCGCCCGTCGCGCCGCCGCGTGGTCGGCATTGTGGCCGGCGAGGCCTCCGGCGACCTGCTGGGAAGCCAGCTGATCGACGCACTGCGCGAGATCCTGCCCCATCTGCGTTTCACCGGTATCGGCGGGCCGCGCATGCAGTCCGCCGGAATGGAAGTGTTGTTCCCGCTCGAAAAACTCGCCGTGCGCGGCTACCTTGAGGTCGCGCGGCATTTTGTCGAGATCCTCGGGATTCGGCGGCAGTTGCGCCGGCGCTTCATCGCCAATCCGCCGGATGTGTTCATCGGCATCGACGCGCCTGATTTCAACCTCGGGCTCGAAAGGAGCCTCAAGGCGCACGGCATTCCCACGGTCCATTATGTGAGCCCGGCGATCTGGATGTGGCGCAAAGAGCGCATTCACGGGATCAAGCGGGCGGTCAGCAAGATGCTGACGCTGTTTCCGTTCGAAGTCCCCATCTATCGGCAGGCCGGAATCGACGTCGAGTTTGTCGGACATCCGCTCACCGACATTCTGGACCAGGTACCGGGACGCACCGCCGCGCGCGAGCAATTGAGGTTGCCGGCGTCGGCAACGGTCATCGCGCTGCTGCCGGGCAGCCGCCAGAGCGAGCTCGAGCACATGGCGGATCTCTTCGTCCAGACCGCGAAAATGATCAACGAGTGCGCACCGCACATGCTGTTTCTGGTGCCGCTGGTGACGCGCGAGACGCGGGAGATGTTCGAAGCAGCGCTGTATCGAAACCAGGCCGGTGATTTGCCTCTGACAGTCCTGTTCGGCCATGCGCAGGACGCAATGTCGGCGGCCGACGTCGTGCTGGCCGCATCGGGAACGGCGACCCTCGAGGCAGCATTGCTCGGCAGGCCGATGGTGATCACCTACAAGATGCCGGCGGCGAGCCACTGGCTGCTCAGTGGCAAGGGCTACCTGCCGTATTACGGATTGCCGAACATCCTCGCCGGCGAGTTCGTGGTCCCCGAAATAATCCAGGACGACGCCACGCCGCAAAACCTTTCCCAGGCGTTGCTCAATCTGCTCGGCGACGCAACAGTGCGCACCCGACTCGAGCGCAAGTTCGCGGCCATCAGCGCGAGCCTGCAACGCGGCGCCGCGCGCCGGGCGGCGTTGGCCGTGTTGCCGCTGCTGCAGGCGTAAGCCGCATGCCGGGATTAACCTGCGGCGTCGATGAAGCAGGGCGTGGGCCGCTCGCGGGGCCGGTGTTTGCAGCGGCGGTCATACTCGGCTCCGCGCATGGAATCGCCGGGCTTGCTGATTCCAAGAAACTGAGTGCAGGGCGGCGCGCAACGCTGGCGCTGCAAATCCGGCAGCACGCGCTCGCGTGGGCGGTGGCCAGCGCTTCGGTCGAAGAAATCGACGCGCTCAACATCCTGCGGGCGAGCCTGCTGGCCATGCGGCGCGCGGTGGAAGCCCTGGAATTAATGCCCACCGAGGTGCTGGTGGACGGTCTGTATTGCCCCGAGTTACTGCAGCCCTCGCGCGCCATCGTGCGAGGCGACAGCACGGTGGCCGAGATATCCGCGGCGTCAATACTCGCCAAAACGGCGCGCGATGCGCTCATGCTGGAGCTGCACGACGCTTATCCGCTATACGGATTCGACCGCCACAAAGGCTATCCGACCGCCGCGCATCTGGCCGCGTTGCGCGCTCACGGCGTATCGGTTGTGCACCGGCGCAGTTTTGCACCGGTGCGCGAGTTGCTCAGGCGCGGTGAACCGTAACGTGCTGCCGTTCAGCGGCGTGCCGGCTTTTGGCGCGTCCGCTGCGACGGCGGGTTAGGGCGCACTTTACTCACGAGCGGAAATTGTTCCGGATGATCGATCGACTCAATGGCCAGATCGATATCCAAGTCCGGCCAATACAAATGATGCGGACTTGGCAACTCCACGTTTAAGACCTGACTGATCGTCGCGTCCTGGAACCACGGGAATTTCTCGAACGCCAGGAATTTCTCGCTGCCTTCAATCAGCAGCCAGAAACCGTGCTTGGACACGTTAGTGACCTCAACTGGGGAAGTGGGTTTTCCAAGCTGCGCGGATTTCATCTTCGTGCTCCTGTATCAGACGCATGGCCGCATTGACATGGCGTGGGTTCATGCCATAACGCTGCGCAAGCTCGATCCGTGGCTCAAGCCAGAATTTCGCTTCTCCGCTTGAGGCATGCACGTGGACATGCATCCGGGACTCCTCGCGCGAGAAGAAATAAAAGCGAAAACCACGCTCGCGAAAAACCGTCGGGCTCACATTACAATACTACACCAGTGGCGCTGCAAAATCATGTGCGC
>Ga0209726_10009015_pt1 | contig 10506 bp, 7 predicted proteins | sample Subgrocontami54m_FD_187453 | JGI IMG/M metagenome (GOLD analysis project Ga0209726, IMG submission 187453) | Subsurface groundwater microbial communities from S. Glens Falls, New York, USA - GMW46 contaminated, 5.4 m (SPAdes) (version 3) | ecosystem: Environmental > Aquatic > Deep subsurface >... | reverse complement strand
AGTTTGCGGTGGGCAAGATCGGGGAGATCTATCGGGACGGCACCGCGAAACTGATGAAAGCGGGCGAGAAGGTTGAATTCGACATCCACTATCACTCCGTCGGCGAGGAAGTGACCGATTTCATCACCGTCGGCGTCTGGTTCTATCCCAAGGGCTATATCCCGAAGCACGAGATTCACCACATGGCGCTTGGGATCGATACCGCCCAGGAGGTGCTCGACATCCCGCCCGGCAAGAAGACGGTGCATTACTCGTATGTGCCCTTGAAGCAGCCGACCCGCATCGAGAACTTTCAGCCGCACATGCACTATCGGGGCACGGGGCTGGCGATGGAAGCCATCTATCCGGACGGGCGCAGCGAGATGCTGAGTTACGTGGATCGGTTCAACTTCAACTGGCACGTCAACTACATCTATGCCGAGGACGCGGCGCCGGTGCTGCCGGCAGGCACGGTCCTGCGGATCACCGGATGGCACGACAATACCAACGCCAAGAAGACCAATCCTGATCCGAAACAGTGGGTCGGCTGGGGCAGACGGACCGTCGACGACATGTATTTCGCGCATGCGAACGTGACGCATCTGACCCAGGACGAGTACGATCGGATCATTGCGGAGCGGAAGAATAAGGCCGTTCTGACCAGCGTCTCGGCGCAGTAGAGAAAGAAGCCATAGAGAAAGAAAGTTGATCAGGTCGTAGCGGCGATTAACCACGATGAGGAGCCGACGGATGTCACAGCAACGCCTCCGCCTAGTCGCGCGCGCGATGTCGCTGCTTGTTGTTCTCGTAGGGACCACGAGCGCGGTGTCCGCGCAGTCCGGTGCAACGAACGGTGAATGGCACTTCAACGGAGGCGACGCCGGCAACACGCGGTACTCGCCGCTCGACCAGATCAACCGAGACAACGTCAAGAATCTCCAGATTGCTTGGCGCTGGAAAGCCGATAATTTCGGGCCGACAGTAGACCGCAACATCGAAGCGACGCCCCTGATGATTGGCGGAGTGCTCTATACGACGGCCGGCATGCGCCGGGATGTCGTGGCGATCGACGGAGCGACCGGGGAGACCCTCTGGATGTTCCGTATGGACGAGGGCGTTCGCGGGGCACGAGCTCCCGTCCGGGCAGCGTCCGGGCGTGGCGTCTCGTACTGGACCGACGGCAAAGACGCGCGCATCCTCCACGTCACGCCGGGCTATCATCTCGTGGCCCTGGATCTCAAGACCGGTCGGCCGATCCCAAGCTTCGGGAAGGATGGCGTGGTCGATCTCTTCCAAGAGCTGGATCAGCCGGTGCCGCAACCGGGTCAGATCGGGTGGAACTCGCCGCCAATGATCGTGCGGGGCGTCGTTGTTGTTGGCGCCGCGCTGCAGTCGCTGGCCCCCACGCCACAGTTCGTGAAGGGGTACATCCGCGGATACGACGTCCGAACCGGCAAGCGCCTCTGGATCTTTCATACCGTTCCCGAGGTTGGCGAATTAGGCGCCAACACCTGGGAAAGAGACTCCAATAGCTATACGGGCAACCTTGGCGCCTGGGCAGCCATGGCGGGCGACGAAGAGCTCGGGTACGTCTATGTGGGGACCGAGACTCCGACAAACGATACGTACGGTGGCAATCGTCCCGGCGCAGGTCTGTTTGGCGAAAGCCTTCTCTGCTTGGACGCCAGGACGGGCAAGCGCATCTGGCACTTCCAGCAGGTGCACCATGGGCTCTGGGACTACGACAACCCGACCGCTTCGAATCTCCTGGACATCGTCGTCGGCGGCAGGAAGATCAAAGCGATCGCCCAGGTGACCAAGCAGGCGTTTACGTACGTCTTCGATCGCGTCACCGGACAGCCGGTGTGGCCGATTGAAGAACGGCCTGTCCCGAAGGGCGACGTCCCAGGAGAATGGTATTCCCCCACGCAGCCGTTTCCGACGAAGCCGCCAGCGTTCGACCGTCAAGGCTCGACGCTCGACGATCTGATCGACTTCACCCCCGAGTTGAAGGCCGAAGCCGTGAAGCTCGCATCAACCCTCAAGCTTGGACCGATGTTCACGCCGCCAATTGTCGCCGGCGCCAATGGGCTCAGAGGTGTGCTCCTGATGCCGAACCTGACAGGTGGAGCGAATTGGCAGGGCGCTGCCGTAGACCCAGAAACCGGCATGCTGTATGTGTCCTCGGCGACAAATCCAGCCATCTCGGCCGTCCGCAACAATCCCGCCCATAACATGAACTTTGGCCCCGGCGCAGCCCCTGCCCCCGGCGGCGGCGGCGATGGCGGTGGCGGCGCAGCCGCGGCACCAGAAGTAGGGTGCGCCCAGATGTTCGGACCTCAGGGCCTTCCAATGGTCAAACCACCATGGGGACGGATAACGGCCATCGATCTGAATAGGGGAGAGCAGGCCTGGATGTCCGCCAACGGTCCCACACCGGACTGTGTCAAGAACCATCCGGCAATGAAGAACGTGAACCTTCCGCCGACGGGCAAGCCCGAACGGGGAATGAGCCTCGTGACCAAGACACTGCTCTTCTCCGGCGAAGGCGGGGGCATGCGCTACGTGCCGTGGGCCGGCGGACCGATCTTCCGGGCCTATGACAAGAAGACCGGCGAAATCATCCATGAGTTCACGTTGCCAGCGAAACAGACGGGTCATCCGATGACGTACGCGATCAACGGCAAGCAGTACATTGTCGTCGCGGTTGGAACGAGAACTACGGTTGGCGAATACGTGGCGTTGACGCTTCCCTAAGACGAGTTCATCAGAAAATGAGGCACGTGGGGCCGAAAGGCCTCACGTGTTCGCTAGACCGGCATCCTCCCACCTTCGACTTACCTCCGCCGCTCTCAATCACCTTGTTGATGCATATCTAAACGATCACACATGCCAGCGGAGGATTCGATGAAACGTGCGATTTTGGCAGCGCTGATTGTGATCAGCGTCATCTCGTCACTGCGAGGCGAGGACTGGGCACAATTCCGTGGGCGCGGCGCGGGCTCGATCCCGGATAACCCGAAGCTGCCCGAGCGCTGGAGCGGGACTGAAAATGTTGTGTGGAAGCTCGATGTCCCTGGGCGTGGCTGGAGCTCACCCGTCGTGTGGGGCGATCACATGTTTGTCACGACAGTGGTCGACGCGACCAGTCCGGCCCTGGCGCCTCCGCCGGGTCTGTATGGCGCCACGGGCGCCGACGTACCGCCCACGGCGCCGCATCGCTGGATGGTGTACGACATCGACGTCCGGACAGGCTCCGTACGATGGGAACGCGAAGTGCGTCATGCAGCACCTTCACTCCCAACTCATGCCAAGAACAGTTATGCCTCGGAGACGCCGGTCACCGATGGCGAGCGGGTCTACGTGTACTTCGGTGACGTGGGCCTGTTTGCATTCGACCTCACCGGCCGGCTCGTGTGGTCGAAATCAATCGGTCCCTACAAAACGCGGTTCAACTGGGGCACGGGGGCGTCGCCGGTCCTGCACAAGGGCCGCCTGTATATGGTTCAAGACAACGACGAGCACTCGTTCCTTGCCGCGTATGATGCTCGCACCGGGAAGGAACTCTGGCAGGTCGATCGGAAGGAGGGGAGCAACTGGTCGACTCCTTTCGTTTGGGAGAATGAACGGAGGACGGAGATTGTCACCACCGGCACAGAGAGGGTGCGTTCGTACGATCTGAGCGGAAAACTGCTGTGGGAATTCTCGCGGATGTCGGGGCTGACGGTGCCGACGCCGTACGCCAGGCACGGATTGCTGTACGTCAGCTCGGGATATGTCGCGGATGACTATCGACCGGTCTACGCCATCCGACCTGGAGCGTCCGGCGACATCACGCTGAAGGAAGGCGAAACGAGCAACGCCTTCATCGCGTGGTCGCAACCAAAACTGGCCGCGCAGATGCCGTCGACGCTGGTGCACGGCGACTATCTGTACACGGTGCAGGACCGTGGCTTCTTTGCCTGCCACGACGCGAAGACAGGAGAAGAGGTCTACCCACGGCAACGACTCGACGGCAGCGGATTTACGGCATCCCCGTGGGCCTACAACGGCAAGATCTTCGCGATCAATGAGGACGGCGACACGTACGTCATTCAGGCAGGACGGTCGTTCAAGGTTCTCTGGAAAAATTCCCTCGGTGAGATGGTCATGGCGACGCCCGCAGTCTCGGGCAACGACCTGATCATTCGAACCATGTCAAGGCTGTACCGCATTGGCCGAACAGACTGATACCGCAGTCGCATGGAATCGGAACGATCCCCCGAACTGAAATACGTCCCGTCACGACGACAAATCCAGCTCAAGGCATGAGCGAAAGGTATTGATGCAGCGCTTCCTCATTCGTTCTGTGCTCGTTCTGGCGGTGTTGAGCGCGACCGTGGCTAGCCTCGCTGCACGGGACGATTGGCCGCAATTCCGTGGCCGGGACGCAGGCGTCGCGGCCGACGACCCGCGGCTGCCGGAGCGCTGGAGCACAACCGAAAACGTGCTGTGGAAAGCGGACATTCCCGGCGTAGGCTGGAGCTCCCCCGTCGTGTCGGCGATCACGTCTTCGTCACGGCGGTGATCAGCGCTGGCCAAGAATCGGCGGCCAAGCCAGGCCTGTACAACGGTGGGGTCGTCACCGAGGTCTCGAGCGCGATGCACCGCTGGGTCCTGTATGACGTCGATCTCCGCACGGGCAAGATCCGATGGGAGCGCGAGGTCCGACGCGCTTCTCCCAGCGTGCCCAGGCACCAGAAAAATAGCTACGCCTCCGAAACGCCGGTGACGGATGGCGAGCGGGTTTACGCGTATTTCGGTGGCGTCGGCCTGTTCGCTTTTGATTTCAAGGGAAAACCGCTCTGGTCGAAGGAGCTTGGGCCATTCAAGACGCGCAATGGGTGGGGCAGCGCGACCTCGCCGGTTCTTCATAGAGGGCGTGTGTACATCGTCTGCGACAACGACGAGGAATCGTTCCTCGCTGCGTTCGATGCACACAGCGGCAAAGAGCTATGGCGGGTCACCCGCGACGAAGGAACGAACTGGGCGACCCCCTTCGTCTGGGCGCACAGCCAGCGGACGGAGATCGTGACCACCGGCACCCGCAAGGTTCGATCGTACGATCTGGACGGCTCCTTGTTATGGGAGCTCTCGGGGATGTCATCGATCACGATCGCTACGCCGTTCGCCTTGCACGGACTGCTGTATGTCAGCTCGGGGTACGTCGGCGACGCGCTACGGCCGACCGGCGATCGTCGACGGCAGCCTGATCCTTCGCACAGCATCGAAGCTGTACCGGATATCCAACGCTGGCGGTGAAGGTCGTCGTTGAGGGTTCCTCGATCGTAGCGGCTCGACCAACCTACGACGGAAGTCGTGAGTTCGAAAATGGGTCGCATGGCGGTCGCTTGATGATCTCGTCGCGCTTAGCGCGGAACGCCCGCACCCATTGCTCCACATCGCGTGCCTTGGGATCCGGGACGTGGTTGAAGCGTGCGCTGATGAAAAGGCGACGAATCTGATCGTTCGAGAGCTTGTTGAGGCGCGTCGCCAGGAATATGCGCCCTTCCTCCGAAATTCGGACATCATCGAAGGTGGACCCGTCGTACGGGAGTCCGCGCATCGACACGGTGCACGTAGTCGCATCAGCCCAGATGCGCCGGTTTGCCCATCCTTTCAGCTCGACTTTGAAAGGCCCGAACGTGCCACCCAAGTCATGCACCATCGCGAGCGGATGTGTGCAGTCGTCATCGGAGCAGATCAGCCGCTGATTGTCGCTCTTGTTGTCCCAATGGGCCAGGAACACAGCCATCAGGCGCAGGGCGTCCACTTGAGCGCGGCTGGCGCCTCCCGCGGCAGGGTCAACCTTGACCAGCTCCCGCCACTTCCACCCTTCGATTGTTTTCGTCTCGATGCGGCGGCCCTTTCGAGGTCGCTCGATGATCACGTCGTTGAAGACGACGCTCTCATCGTTTCCGACTCGGCCAGTGAAGGTGTTGAACGGATCCGGCGGGCAGCCAAAGCACCGGACCCGCGTGACGACGTAGATGCTGTCTGTCGGGAAGCCGAGCGCCGAGAGAAGACGAGTCGCGGCTACCTCCGCGTAGAGTTCCGGGTTGTCTCTGCCGTATTTCACCCGAATTGTGTCGCCGCTCTTGAGCTTGCAGTCGAATTTGGGCGTGTTTCCCCCGAGCTGCTTCGGCTCGAACCTACAGTGCACCTCGTCAGACACGGCAAAGCCGCCGGGCCCGGAAGGGTTGGCATCGAGCCGCGCCTGCTCGATCGGAACGAGCGGCTCAGTCCACACCTGGGCTCGGCGCAGGATTTCTTCGCGCACCGCTAGGTCACGCGAGTTGTCGCCCGCGCCCGCCGCGACGAGCAAGACCGAGGCGAGGACAAACACGGAGGAGGTCATGACCGAGGCACCGATGAGCAAGAACTGCAACGTTTGCACCATCCGGTATATCGTTCCGCGTGGAGGAGGTAGTCAATGACGGATGAACAGCAGGGTCCAGACGAAAACGAACAGTCGACCATCGACCTGTCGCGGCGCGATTTCGTCGCACTGTCACTTTCCGCAGGCCTGGTTGCGGCGGCGAGTAGCCTGACCTCGGCAGCCCAGCTCTCGGTAGCGGAGCTGAACGTCGACGTCATGACGCCGGATGGCCTTTGCGACGGAGTGTTTATCCACCCGACGACCGGATCCCACCCGGCAGTGCTGATCTGGCCGGATGCGTTTGGACTGCGGCCCGCGATGCGCGAGATAGGTAAACGCATCGCCGCTGAGGGCTTCTCGGTACTGGTGCCCAATCCCTTCTATCGCGCTACCAAGGCTCCCGCGCTGGACATGAACTCGTTCAGTTTTCAGAACTCCGCCGATATGGCAAGGCTGCAAAAGCTCATGGGTGGCGTTACCGCACCGGGGGCCGCGGAACGGGACGCGGCGGCCTTCATCGCATTTCTGGACGCCCAGAAGCAGGTGAACAGGATGAAGAAGATCGGCACCCAGGGGTACTGCATGGGCGGCGCCTTGGTGATGCGAACTGCTGCGGCCGTGCCCGACCGCGTCGGCGCCGGTGCCTCGTTCCACGGCGGCGGGCTCGTCACAGACCAACCAACCAGCCCGCACCTACTTGTGCCCAAGATGAAGGCCCGCATCTACATCGGCATTGCGGCGAACGATGACCAGCGTCAGCCCGCCGCCAAGGACACACTACGCGAGGCGTTCAATGCCGCCAAAGTGCCGGCTGAGATCGAGGTGTATCCCAGCCTGCATGGCTGGTGCGTCCCCGACATGCCGGCCGAGGCGGGGAAGCCGATCTACAACAAACCGGACGCTGAGAAGGCATGGGCGAAACTGGTGGCCCTGTATAAGGCGGCGTTGGCGTAAGCCTCGGCGGCCCACTGAACCGGCCACACCGAACGTGAGTGGCTGGTCTGAGTCGTAGACGGATTTCGCGGGGAGACATATGCGCGGCCTGACGATGGATTGCCAACTCACCATCCCGGCAATCATGCGGCAGGCGGAGCGAATGTCGTGTGATGTCGAGATTGTGAGTCGCGAGCCCAACCGCGGAATTCGCCGATACCGCTACGGTGACATGATCCGCCGGGCGAAGAAGCTTGCTGTCGCCCTTCAGGAACTAGGTGTCAAGCCGGGCGATCGCGTTGCGACGTTTGGGGTCAGCCACCATCAGCATCTCGAGGCGTACTTTGCTGTGCCGTCTATCGGCGCAGTACTGCATACGTTGAACCCGAGGCTCCATCCGAAGGAATTGGCCGCTATCGCGGAGCACGCAGATGATCGCGTCATTCTTGTGGATGCCGCTCACCTTGCGTTGTTCGACCAATGGCGAGATTCAGTGGCGGCGCAACACGTCATTGTGATGGCCAACGACGGCGCGTCACACGCTGCCATCGCTTATGAGCAGCTGGTTGAGAACGCCGATGCAAACCGTTTTGCGTATCCGAACCTGGATGAGCGGGACGCGGCGGCCATGTGCTACACGTCAGGTACGACTGGACGGTCGAAAGGCGTTGTGTACTCCCATCGGGCCATCGTGTTGGAGGCGATGCATTGGACAGCGGCGGATGTCGTTGGCGCCAGGCAGCGAGACGTCATGTTGGCGGTGGTCCCCATGTTCCACATCAACGGGTGGGGCATGCCGTTTACGGCCGCTTTAGTAGGCGCGAAGCTGGTGCTTCCTGGACCGTTCCTTGACGCACAGAGTCTTCTGGAGCTGATTCATCAGGAGAAAGTCTCCCTCAGTGCCGGTGTGCCGACCGTATGGTTCAATGTTCTAGAAGAGCTGAACCGGCACTGCCCTTATGACACAAGCAGTCTGCGCGCGCTGGTTGTGGGGGGGTCGGCCGTCCCACGGTCGCTTCTGGAGGGCTTTGACCGATTCGGGATTCACGTTCTACATGCCTGGGGCATGACGGAAACCACGGCGTTGGCGGCGATCTCCTCTGTGCCTGCTGCGTTGGATTCAGCGTCACCCGATGAGCGCTACAGGATTCGCGTCAAACAAGGACGCCCGGTCCCCTTTGTTGAGATTCGGGCTCGAGCAGACGCGGGCCTTGTTCCATGGGACGGGCAAACCCTGGGCGAGCTGGAAGTGCGTGGCCCAACAATCGCCAGTCAATACTTCAATCACAGCCGGGACGACGGATCCTTTACCGAGGATGGCTGGTTCAGGACTGGCGACATTGTCACGATCGATCCTGCTGGCTACATCGAGCTGCACGACAGAGCGAAGGACGTCGTCAAGTCTGGGGGCGAGTGGATCAGCTCAGTTGCATTGGAGAACTGCCTGATGGGCCATCCTGCCGTCGCGGAGGCTGCGGTTGTGGGGGTACCTCATCCCAAGTGGGGCGAACGGCCCTTGGCGTGCGTCGTACTGAAGGGCAAAGCGAGCGCCACGGCGGAGGAGCTTCGTGATTATCTCTCCAGAGAATTCGCGAAGTGGTGGTTACCGGACTGGATTCAGTTCGTAGAGCGAATTCCTCTTACGTCTACCGGAAAATTCTTGAAGTCGGCGCTACGAGAGCGATACGCAGCCATCGAGGGCGGCACTTCGCCTAACGGTGTGGACTAGGGATACGGCAGGGTCATGCCCTTGAGAACCGCCCACGAGTATGTCGAAAGTCTACGTGATGGACGGACCGTGTATTTTCGCGGCCGTCAGGTTCAGGACGTCACCACGCACCCTGTCATTTCGGTTGCGGTACGTCATGCGGCCATCGATTATCAGCTCGCTCACGATCCAAAACACCGGGCACTGTGCGTTGTAGACGATGAAGAGGGAGAACACTCGAGGTACTACCAAGTACCACGGACGGCGGATCATCTGCTGAAGAGAAGCGCGCTCATTGAGCTGGCCACGGCGGAGGGAGCTACGCTGGTTGTCCTCATCAAGGAGATCGGAACTGACGCCCTTTTCGCGCTGCTTCGTATCTCCTCGGCGGTCGATCGAGCGTATTCGACGGATTACTCACGACGCGTAAGGGACTTCTATCGATATTGCCGCTCGAACGACCTCGCCATGGCCGTCGCTCAGACGGATGTCAAGGGCGATCGCTCTCTTGGACCAGCCTCCCAGTCAGATCCCGATATGTACGTCCACATCGTCGAGCGACGAGCTGACGGGATCGTGGTGCGTGGTGCGAAGGCTCATACGTCTGTAAGTACAAACGTCAATGAACTGATCGTGCTGCCGACTCGCGCGCTCAGTGAGGCGGACCGAGACTATGCGGTCAGTTTCGCCATTCCGATCGATACGCCTGGCCTCGTGCTCCTTGCCTCTGCGTACGATTCGCACGCCACGCAGGGGTCGGCGGTCGAGCATCCTATCAGTGCGCTCCACAAGATGATGGAGACCACCACGGTGTTCAATGACGTGTTCGTGCCGTGGGATCGCGTCTTCTTGGCAGGTGAGTACGACTTTGCTGGGCCGTTGGCGCTGGCGTTCGTAGAGCACCATCGATTTACCGCAATCTCGTACAAGTTGCCGCTGGTAGATGCGTTCGTCGGTGCGGCGATGCTGTTGGCCGACATGAATGGCATTTCGAAGGCCGGACATGTGCGCGACAAGCTTACGCAGCTGATCAGCTATGCGGAGACCTTGCGCGGGTTGACTCATTACGCTGCGATCAACGGCAAAGTTCGCGAGGAAGGGATCATGGCGCCCGATCCACTCTACGTGAACATGGCCAAGTATCACTTCGCGCACGGCTACCATGAGGCCGTTCGGCACGTGCAGGACATCGCTGGCGGAGCTCTTGTCACTGGGCCCGGGGCTGAAGACCTAGAGAGTCCAGAGACGGCGAATTACTATTACAAGTACTACGCCGGGCGGAACGTTGACGGAAGAGAACGTCTGAAGGCGCTGGCGCTCGTCAAGAATCTCGTGGCGTCAGAGTTTGCGGGCTACCAAGAGGTGCTGGCCGTGCACGCCGAAGGTTCCTTGGAGGCAGAAAAACAGATGGTGCTGCGCAGCTACGATGGAACGTCGGCCCTCGAGTTTGTGCGTCGACTGGCGGGGT
>Ga0209726_10009013_pt1 | contig 10507 bp, 11 predicted proteins | sample Subgrocontami54m_FD_187453 | JGI IMG/M metagenome (GOLD analysis project Ga0209726, IMG submission 187453) | Subsurface groundwater microbial communities from S. Glens Falls, New York, USA - GMW46 contaminated, 5.4 m (SPAdes) (version 3) | ecosystem: Environmental > Aquatic > Deep subsurface >... | reverse complement strand
GGTGAAGGCGCCGGTGACATTGTCGCCGGACGAAGCGCCGACGCAGGTGCTACAGCCGGTGATCCTGTGCGAGCCGGACGCGTTCAAAGTGCGGATGGAGTACGGCCGCCTCCCGGATTACGCCGTGCAGGTGCTGAATCCAAACGACTATGCCGTGCTGCTGATCCTGGAGCGGCTGGAGTGGAGCACGGACATTCTGACGGCAGCGCAGGCGACGGCCTGGCAGGAGTTCCGCGATCTGTTCCCTGCCGAAACGGTCGCAGCCAAAAGGCACTTCACGGTTGGGACTCAAGCGGTCTCGGTCACGAGCTTGTATGGCCACAACGCGCCGGGACAACGCCTCGACGACGCGGCGATTTTTCGGGCGGTGCAGATGCTCGCGGCTGTCTTCAAAGAAATCCTTCGGCAACATCACGGCGGTTTGGTTCGCGTGGATGGCGACACTTTCCTCGCGGTGTTCGGCCAGCCGGAGGACGCGCTTGCCGCCGCGCGGCTGGCGCATGAGCGCCTGCCAGAGGCCGATCCGAACCCCGTTGTGCAGGCGCGGCTGGCGTTGCGATCCGCGTTGCACGTCGGGCCATGCCTGGTCGTGAACGCAAACGACCGGCTGGATTACACTGGCGCGATCGTGCGGCTGGCCGCTGCGCTGGTGGAGACTTGCCCGGCGAACCACATGGTCATGACGGACGCGTTTTTCGGACGCATCGAAGCGGCCGGTGCCGGCCCGACGCTGGTCCCGTCTCCCGTCGCCGCCGAGGCCAAGCCGCGCGGGTTCGATCACATTCAAAAAGTGTGGCGGCTGGCGATGAAATGAGGAGCGGCGCGCACGACAAGCCCTCGCAGTGATTGGCCGGAGCTGAGCGGGCGCCGATCCCTCGCCCCGCATGAACGCAGCCTGGCCTGCGACGCGAGGCGCCTGCAGCACGCGCGATTCATCGCCGCTCTCCGCTCGAGCGCCCACGCTTTCCACAGGCTTCCCCGCTGCTGAAGCCTTCGCAGCCCGTCACTTCGCGCGCTTGAGCAGCCCCACGATCTTCCGGGAACTGCCCGCGCAAATCACGGACACCAACTCCCAACCCAGTTTGCCCAGGGTGTTGAGCTGTTCGTCGGCTCCGGCCTCATCGATGCCGAAGTCGAGGACGCCTTTGGTCGGCAGCCGGATGGTTTTGTATTCCCATTTCATAGAGTCGTCGTGTGTGGATCTTCGATCCGCGCGGCCTGTGCTTCGGAAGAACCGGCGGGCTCCTCCATGTTCACGCGCCACTGCCCTCGGTGTTTTCGGCGAGCGCGCGTCTGCGTTTTTGCACGGCCTGACGGAGCAAGTACTCGACTTGGCCATTCACGCTGCGCAGTTCATCCGCCGCCCAGGCTTCAAGCTCCTTCCAGAGCTCGGGGTCGATGCGGAGCAAGAACGCTTTTCGCTCTTCCATCTTGAAAACGTAGTTAAGCCTGCTCGGCCTCAGCGAACGCGCTGAAAGCCGTGCCGCCGTGCCGCACGCGGAATTTCTTGCGCGCCCCTGGCCACCTCCTGTCGCGAGTTGTGAGCCGCGCGAAATCGGTTCCAAGGCCTGAGCGCCGCGCTACCATATCTGGCCCTTCGGAGGCTGCTGCGTGACGGGCAGCTTGCGGGTGGTGATGACCTGCTCGAACAGTTCCGGGTTCTCGACGGTGAAGCCCACGCGCCGCCATTTCCATCGTTCCTTCAGGATGAAGGTTCGGTCCCGCCAGGGCCGCCGCCAGTCGCAGGGAAACCAGGTGCGCAAATCGCCGCTGCCGTGGATGCGCAGATTGTAATACCGCCGCGGGTGGCGGATCACTTCGATCTGTTCGATGTCGGTCAATCGAATTTGCTTCGTCCCGAAGGGAAAATAATAGCGCCGGAAGAGCAGCGTCCCTTCGCTCAGCTCGACCAAGCGATCGCGGTAAGTGCGCGCCGGACGAAGCTCCTTCATAAACCGCCTCTCAGGTGTAGAGCGTTCCCGTGTTCACGACCGGGCTGACCTCGGCCTCACCGCAGAGCACGACCAGGAGGTTGCTCACCATCGCGGCCTTGCGCTCATCGTCAAGGTTGACGACCTGCTTCTCCTTCAACTCACGCAGCGCCATATCGACCATGCTCACCGCGCCGTGGACGATCTTTTGGCGAGCCGCGATGACGGCCTCGGCTTGCTGTCGGCGCAACATCGCCTGCGCGATTTCGGGCGCGTAGGCGAGGTGCGTGATCCGGGCTTCTTCGACGACCACGCCGGCTTTGCCGAGGCGTGCCTGCAGCTCCTTTTGCAGGGCCAACGAGACTTCATCGACGCCGCTCCGGAGCGTGACTTCGTTTTCTTCGCCGTGATCGTAGGCAAACGAGTTGGCCAGATGCCGGACGGCTGACTCGCTTTGGACCTTCACGTAGTTCTCGTAGTTATCGACGTCGAACATCGCCTGCCCGGTCTCCTGCACCCGCCAGACGATGACCGCGGCGATCTCGATCGGGTTGCCGCGCTTGTCGTTCACTTTGAGCTTCTCGCCCTCCATGTTCCGCAGCCGCAGCGAGAGCAGCAGCTTTCGATTGAAGGGATTCGTCCAGTGGAAGCCGTCCTGTTTGACCGTGCCCTTGTAATCGCCAAACAAGATCAACACGCGGGCTTGGTTGGGCTGCAGCGTGAAAAAGCCCGAACAAAAGATGATCCCGGTGATCAAGATCACGATCGCCGTGATCAGGCACACGACGCCAAAACTCGTCTGTCCCTCGTCGAGTTGGACAATCGCGAAGATCAACAGGCCGATGCCTCCCAGCAACATCACGATCACCGTCGGCAACATGACCCAGCCGCTGCGGGGCCGGGCCTCGATTTCTTTGTGGGGTTGGTTCGATTTCATTGTGCTCATAGTTGCGCCTTTCTCTGACAAGACTGGTTTCAGTGTTCACATATCACGGCGATATCATACTGCAATCAATGTAGGCGTCAAGGGATTTCTGGTCCTTCGCGTAATCCCCCCGTCAAGGTGGGCCGCTGGGGGTGATCTGAGACTGCTGGAGCGAGGCTCAGATTGGACTTTGGGTTCTTCGCAACGCTCAGTGGAATGGCCTGCGCGTTGAATCCGAAGCCCGAAATCCGAAGGCCGAAAGAAGGCCGAAATCCGAAAACCGAAGTGCGTGGCACCGCGCCACATGGTTCCGGTCGGTTTCGCCATTCGAGCCGCGTCCGTGTGCCGTGGCGCGGCGGGATGCCCGTCTTCCCCACGTCCGGAAGCAAGGAGCCAAGCGAGGCGCGTTCTGGGAAGGCAAATCGTGCAAGTCCGTTTCCCTGTTGCGGCACACTTCGCGAAGTGTGCCGAGAGCCGCTCAATGCCGATGGAGCAGACATCGACGCTCAAAAGCGGGAACCGAACTGGCCAGCACCTCTCCTCCGTTGGTGAGGTCTGCCAGTGAACGTCAGGCGCACGCGTGCCGTTGACGGAGCGCGGCATCGATGCCGCTTCCGTTCCCGAGGTCGCGCAGGTTTTGATTCGTGGCAGCGTGAGGGGCTTCCCGCACTCCCTTCTGCCCTTCCGCTCAGAACAACTCCGCAAACATCGTCTTCGTTGCCTGAAAGCCCCGGAGCACGAGGTCGAGATCACCGGCCAGGCTGAACAGTTGGCAGCCCAATTCACGGCACTTCGCCGCGTGATCGGGACTGCGCGAGAGGATGCCCCAAGGCTTGCCGGCGGCCTTGCACGCAGCGGCCACGCGCTCCAATGCCGCGAGGCACTTGGGATGGAGCATTTGCCCAGGCACACCGAGCGTGCAGGCGAGATCGCCGGGCCCGACGAACAGCCAGTCCACGCCCTCCACCGCGGCAATCTGCTCGACGCACGCCAGGGCCTCCGGTGTCTCGATCTGGATGCACACCCAACGCTCGCGGTTGGCCGCCTCCACGTGCTGTTGCGCCGGCACCGAGCTGTAGCCCGCCTCGTAGTTCCCCGCGAACAAACCCCGCGTGCCGCGCGGCGGGTACTTCGCCCACTCGACCACCTGCCGGGTCTGCTCGACGCTGCGAATCATGGCGACCATCACGCCGCTGGCCCCCGCCTCCATCGGGCGCATGATGGTGCAGTAGTCGGTCGGCGGCACGCGGGCGAAGGCGTCGAGACCGGCGGCGCGACAAGCCAGCAAGATCGTTTCGAGTTGCTGGTGCGGCACGGCGGAGTGCTCCTGATCGATCCACACGCCGTGAAAGCCGCCCACCGCCGCGGCGATCTCCGGGAACTTGGAATGCGGCAGGATGCCCACGAACATCACCCGCACAATTTCGCCCGCGGCCAGCCGTTGTTTGATCGTTGTCATAAAGGTTTCGCTTGAGATGGCGCTTTGAACGGCTATCGTCGTAACATAGAAATTTCCGAGCGGCAATCGCGAGTGTGCATGAAACTCTGGTCTCTTAATCCTAATCGTAATCGTGATCGTAATCCTGCTCCCGCCTCGCTGCGGAGAAACGCGCGTGCGATCAGGATTCCGCTTCCGATGCGGACCAAAGCCGTGATGCCGCAGCCGGGCGTTTGAACCAGCCAATCCTTTCATGAACCCCGAAGAAAAACTCCGCCAACTGGGCCTCGTGCTCCCGCCGCCTCCTCCCGCCGTCGCGGCTTACGTCCCCTGGGTGCGCACCGGCAACCTCGTTTTGACCTCCGGCCAGCTCCCGTGGAAGGACGGCCAGATGGCGTTCGCCGGAAAGCTCGGCGCCGAGTTGAACGAACAGCAAGGCTACCAGGCGGCGCGCCTCTGCGCACTTAACGCCCTCGCGCAACTCAAAGAAGCCATCGGCGATCTGGAGAAAGTCCGGCGCATCGTCCGGGTCGAGGGCTTCGTCCACTGCGCGCCGGGCTTTCGCGGGCATCCGCAAGTGCTCAACGGCGCGTCCGACTTGATCAACGAAGTCTTCGGCGCGCGCGGCGCCCATGCCCGCACCGCGCTAGGGATCAATGAAATGCCGCTCAACGCCGCGCTGCAACTGTGCCTGACGGCGGAGGTCAGCGATTGATGGGGCCGGGCCAACCGAACGACCTGACTCCAGCGATGCTGTCTTTCGCCCACTTAACATTGGCCACCCGCGACGTGCAGAAGTCGTGTCAGTTCTTTTTCGAGACCCTCGGCTGGAGACCAATCCCCCGCCCTTCCAACATCGGCCGGCCCGCCGCGTGGCTCACGATCGCGCCCGGGCAGGAGCTGCACCTCCTCCAGGTGGATGACTTCGAGCCCTCGCCCTTTGAGAAAGAATTCGGCCGGCACATCGCCTTGTTCTATCCCGTGGCGGAGTTCGACGCGCTGAAGCAGCGGCTGCGGCAGCAGGGCGCGGAGTTGATCGCGCCGGAGCGGCCGACGCCTTTCCAGCGGTTTTTCTTTAAGGACCCAAACGGGTACGTCTTCGAAATCATCGAAGCGGGCCACAGTCCCGAACCGCGGCCACTGACCTGAACTCCAGGCGACACTCATGAAGATTCGCGAAGTCCGATGCGCTGGTCTGCGCGGCGCGACGCCTGAAGGCGGCTGGAGCAATGAACTCAAGCCCGAGGACTGCGTGCACACGCTCATCGCTGTGCAAACGGAAGAAGGCTTGGTGGGCGTGGGCAGCGTGTTCACCAGCGAGGCGCTCGTGCGCGGGAGCCTGGCTTTGTTGGAGCCGCTGCTCATTGGCGAAGAGGCACTCGAGCCGGAGCGCGTGAGCGAGAAGCTGCACCAGCACACCTTCTGGCAAGGACGCGGCGGCGCGGTCACGCACACCATCAGCGGCATCGACATCGCGTTGTGGGACATTCTCGGCCAGGCAGCAGGCGAGCCGGTTGGGCGGCTGCTTGGTGGGCGCTATCGCGAGCGAGTACGTCCGTATGCGTCGGTGCTCATGCAAGAGCCCGAGCCGCTGGCTGAGCGGCTGCGGGCGATCAAGGCGCAGGGCTTTCGCGCGTTCAAGATCGGCTGGGGACCGTTCGGCCGAGGGAGCCACGCGCTCGACGAGGCGATCGTGCGCGCAGCGCGCGAGGCCATCGGTCCCGACTCACTGCTCATGGTGGACGCGGGTGCGAGCGACGCCTTCTGGCCGCAGGGCTACAAGTGGGCGCTGCGAGCGGCGGACATGCTGGCCGATTACGAGGTGACTTGGTTTGAGGAACCGCTCCTGCCCGATTCACTCGACGACTACGTGCGGCTGCGCGAGCATTCGCGCGTGCCCATCGCCGGCGGCGAAGTGCTCACGCGCCGGCAGTCCTTCCAGCCGTGGCTCGAAGCCCGCGCCTTCGACATCGTGCAGCCGGATGTCACGAAGGTCGGCGGCATCAGCGAGGAGCGCCGCATCGCGTGGATGGCGCGAGAACACGGTGTGAAGTTCATCCCGCACGGGTGGAACACCGCGGTCGGCCTCGCTGCTGATCTCCAACTCGCGTCGGCTTTTCCCGACACCGATCTCGTGGAGTACCTGACCGGCTCGCCCTTCATCGACGAGATCGTCGCAGAACCGTGGCGTCTGGACGCGGCCGGAATGCTGGTGATCTCTGACGCGCCAGGCCTCGGCTTGAAACTCAATCGCGATGCGGTTTCAAAATACACTCACGGAGAGCGGCTGTTCGATTGACGCATCGGGCTGGTCGCATCTACGCGCAGCGAAAGCAAGACGCCGAGCAGATAAACCGCACTGCCCAAATGGTGCGCGAACCCTTGCAAGCCGATGTCTGGAAAACCAACCGTGGTGACCGTGCCACCCAACTTAGCCGCGTGCCAGGGCACCAACAGCGAGTCAATTCGTGGGATGGCCGGTTCATTAACGTGGCCCGCTATTGACTTGCGATGCTAACCTGTGATCCATACTTTCTAGCACATGCTCACGCGGTTCTATGCGGACAATTTCAAGTGTCTCCAAAACTTCACGCTGGAGTTCGACAGCTTCACGCTCCTGACAGGCCCCAACGGATCGGGGAAGACGACAGTGCTGGATTCTGTCCGCCGTGTTGCCGACCTACTAACTCAACGTGGCACCGTTGAAACGCTGTTTCCGGCCACAACCCTGACACGTTGGGATCGCCGTTCAGAGCAGCTTTTCGAGTTCGATCTGAAGCTGATGGAAACGGGCAGCGGATCGGAACGACTCGATGGTGGCCTTTACCGCTATCGGCTTCGTATCAGCCACGACCGCCTGAAAGAAAAGAACCGAGTGGTGGAAGAGCAACTGACATTTGAAGGCAGGAAACTCTACCGGGGTTGGCTTGATGATACTGAATCGTCGGCCAGTGGGTCTGCGATCTTCAAGGCAAAGCTATTTAAGGATAATGGACAGGAGGGAGCCACGGTGTTGATGGACTGGTTCTACTCGGGCATCGGGCGGATCCAGCCGCGCGTGGAAAACCGGCTCCTACAACGATTCCGGGGCTTTTTTGAGCGTCTCATCATTCTCTGCATCAATCCCGATTCGGTCTCCGCCGACACGCGCAAAGAAGAACCGATGATTGCCTTCGACGGGGGGAATTTCGCCGGATGGCTGCTCTATCTTTTGGGCGCTGAAGCGCTGGCCTGTCGTGAGGCGGAGCGCTCGTTGGTGGACGGAATGATGCCCGAGCTGGCACTGTTTCAGTTGGAGAAGGAAGGCACACTGCGAATCGCCAAAGCAATCTTCAAAGCGAAGAGCGAAGAAATCAAACTGCGGCTTGACGAGCTTTCAGCAGGGCAGCGAGCGATGATCATCCTTGAACACACACTGGCCGTGGCAAACTCTTGGGGCGGCGCCATCATCATTGATGAACCGGCGAATTTTCTGGCGTTGTCCGAGATTCAACCCCTGCTGCACCGCCTCCACGCCGCCGCGACGGAAGGCCGCATGCAGGCCATCCTTACCAGCCATCATCCTGTTTCCTTCGACTTGTTTGCTGAGGAATCTGGGCGATGGCTGGAGCGGACCGCGCTTGGCGCAACGCGTTGCCAGCGTGTCTCAGCACTGGTTGGGCAACTTTCCGACACGGCCATACCGCTCTCAGAATTGGTAGCCCGTGGTTGGGTGCAGGCAGGTCATGGAAGTGGAATTCCCGCGACTGAAGCACTCGAAAAGCACTGATGCCGCGAGCGTGTAAGATTGTTGTGGTTCCGGAAGATAAGGAGCACGCTGCGCTCGCCCGTGGCTACTTGGCCGCGCGTGGTGTGAATCCGGGCAGCTATCGAGTCACACAAAAGTGGACAGGGAAGAACGGGAATTTCGACCGGGCGCGTGAATGGTTTATAGAGGAGGTTCGGCTTCAGGCTAGAGGGAAAGTGCGCTTTGGCGTCGTTGCCTTGATTGATGAAGATGGGCAGGGCTTGGCTGTGCGTCGACAGCGTGTCACTGACAGACTGGCGGTTCTAAACCTGCCAAATCTCGACCCGTCTCAAGGGCGACTTCTTGTGCTTCCGGTCAGAAATGTTGAGACGTGGATGGTCTGGGGAGCACGTTGGGTCGCGGCTGGCCAGCCGACTTCACCCGCCACTCCAGCAGGCTTTTCGGCGGTGGACGAGACGCACGACTATAAGCGATGGCGAGCAAGCGATGGACAACTGCTCTCGCACGAGAGCCGACTGGATGCCTTCCGGCTCGGCCGTGCCATCGCCTCACTCAACTCTGCTGCTCCGCCGAGTGGCTTGCCGCCGGCGCTTGAGGCCATTCTTCGTCCGTGGGGTGATTTCTTGGATTGGGCTCGCGATTAAGCGCGCTGACGATGTGAACGTTGGCTGTTGCGTCGCCGCAACAAGTGAAAGAGGCAGGACAGCCTCAAAATGCACTGATGGAGAACGGTTGTTCGACTGACAGATGGAATTGCTCGCACCCATGTCAACGCGCCTAGCAAATAGACTGCGCCAAACACCGCGAACGTCGCGAACGTCCCGTTCCATCCCTGCGCAATCCAACTTCGATTGCTAAGAGATCGGCCTTTGTCCCCACGGCATCGGCATGGTGGGCGGCGTGCGATGGCGGTCGCGGCGCGGGTCGAGCGGGCGGTCGCGGAACCACGACACGAAGCGGGCGAGTTGTTTCACGGCTTCTTCGTGGGCTTCACGCCCCTTTTCTGCTGAAGCCAGCTCCGCATCGCCGAGCACGCCGGTCTCGGAGTAGCTGCTCGTCCACGAAATGAGCGTGGCCGGGCCGGCAGCGAACAGGTCCACCCAGTTGAACGGACTCTCCTCCTCGTTGAAGCTGATCGTGCCGCTCTTGATCTGGTCTTGGCGGACGTTGTCGCCGTCGAGGTAGAGGTAGAGCGAGGTCTCCAGTTCGCACGCGTGGGCGCAGCCGCCAGGGAACTTGCTCTGGCGCCAACGGGGCAGGAACTCCTTATCGACGGTGAGCAGGTTCCACCACGCGCAGAGGATGCACTCGGCGTCCGTCTCGAGGTTCGTGCGGCGCGCGACGAGGTCGAGGTTGGGCATGTTCGAGCCGTGACCGTTGAGGAGGAGTATCTTTTTGAAGCCGTGGTAGGCGAGCGATTTGGTGATGTCGAGCACGTGGGCGATGAAATGCTCGAAGTGCTGGTTGATCGTGCCGGGGAAATCCATCACGTGCCCGGTATAGCCGTAACAGACTGTCGGCAGCACGAGGAGCTTGTCGGGGATCAGCCGGCCCGCGCCGCGCGCGATCTCGGTCGGGCAGACGACATCGACATCGAGCGGTAGATGAGGGCCGTGCTGCTCGACCGCGCCGCATGGCACGATGCAGACCTTGCGGAGTTCGACGGCGTCGTTGATCTCAGGCCAGGTGAGTTTTTCGTAGCGGTATTCGGTTGTAGCGCGGGTGTTCATGGTCATGCGCCGATTGAAAACCGCGCAGGGGAAATTGCCAATCGCAAAGCGGACGGCTGCAGACGCCCGAGGACTTGTTCTCGCCGAGCTTCGACCGGGTTTCCGAACTAGACCGCGTCGTACGACCACGGCTTGCGCGGCTCGCGGGCAAGCCATTGGTTGGCCTCCTGGTCGCCGACGAATCGTTCTTGGGCGGGATCCCACTTGAGCTTTCGCCCGAGGCGCATGGCGATGACGCCGAGGTGGCAGATCGTCGCGGAACGGTGCCCCACCTCCGCATTGCAGATCGGCTGCTGCCGCGAGCGCACACAGTCGAAAAGGTTCTTCATGTGATCGCCGCTGGCGTAGAGGCGGACGGCGTTCGACGCGAGCGGCGTGGTGAGCAACTCAGGATTGCTCGCCTCGATGTTGCCGCGCGTGACCCAGATCCAGCCGTCGCTGCCGTGGAACTTCAAGCCGTGGCGCTGGCCTTCCTTCCTCGCGACGCCTCCCGACCACGTGTCGTCCGGCGTGCTGCGCGTGGATTGCGTGACGCCGTTGGCGTAAGTGTATTCGACCTGATACTCGCTCGTTGCGGTGAAGCCGCCGGGGATCATCTCGACGAGCGCTTTCCCTTCGACGGCGACCGGCCCGCTTGGGTCCGCGCCCACGGCCCAGAGCGCGATGTCGTTGTGGTGGGCGCCCCAGTCGGTCATCGTGCCGCCGGAGTAATCCCACCAATAGCGGAACGTCACG
>Ga0209726_10009012_pt1 | contig 10509 bp, 10 predicted proteins | sample Subgrocontami54m_FD_187453 | JGI IMG/M metagenome (GOLD analysis project Ga0209726, IMG submission 187453) | Subsurface groundwater microbial communities from S. Glens Falls, New York, USA - GMW46 contaminated, 5.4 m (SPAdes) (version 3) | ecosystem: Environmental > Aquatic > Deep subsurface >... | reverse complement strand
CGACGACCCCGCCACGCGGACGCTCTCCGATTCCGGCACCGCCTGACGGCGTCCTCGAGGACCCGGGCCCTTGACACATCGGGCGAGGCGGCGCAATGTCTTGCCCTGCGCCCCGCCTGAATCCCAATAGACCGACAGAGGAGGTCCGTATGAAAGCCGCCGTATTCCATGGTCCGCATCAGCCGCTGACGATCGAGGAAGTCGACATCGACAAGCCCATCGGCCGCGAGGTACTGGTGCGTGTCGTCGCCTCGGGGGTCTGCCACAGCGACCTGCACTTCGTGGACGGCTATTACCCGTTCCCGACTCCCGCCATCCTGGGCCACGAAGCGGCCGGCATCGTCGAGGAGGTCGGTCTCCAGGTCAGCGAGTTCAAGCCGGGCGACCACGTCATCGCGTGTCTCTCGGTCTTCTGCGGGCACTGCGACTACTGCCTCACCGGCAAGACACACCTCTGCCAGACGCATCCCGTCCGCGCCAAATCGGATCCGCCAAGACTGTCGTGGAAGGGCCAGCCGGTCAACCAGTTTGCCGACCTCTCCGCCTACGCGGAGAAAATGCTGGTGCACGAGAACGCGATCGTGAAGATCGACGACGCCATGCCGCTGGACCGCGCCGCCTTGATCGGCTGCGGCGTCACCACGGGCGTCGGCGCGGTGCTGAATACCGCGCGGATCAAGGCCGGATCAACGGTCGCCGTCTTCGGCGCCGGGGGCGTCGGGCTCGCGGCGGTCCAGGGCGCGCGCATCGCCGGGGCGCGCATGATCATCGCCGTGGACACCGTCGAGGCCAAGCTCGCCACGGCGCGCGATCTGGGCGCCACCCACGGAGTCAACGCCAAGTCAGACGATCCCGTGCGGGCCATCCGCACGATGACGAAGGGTGGCGTGGACTACTCGTTCGAGTGCATCGGCCTCAAGATCGCCGCCGAGCAGTGCTTCGCCTGCATCCGCCCGGGCGGCACCGCCACCATCGTGGGCATGATCCCCGTGGGAGAAAAGGTCGAGCTCGACGGCCACATGTTCCTCCGCGAGAAGAAGATCCAGGGCTGCAGCATGGGCTCCAACCGCTTCAAGGTGGACATGCCGCACTACATCGAGCTGTACCGGCAGGGCCGCCTCAAGCTGGACGAGATGATCACGCGCCGGGGCAAGCTCGAAGACGTGAACGAGTTCTTCCGCGCCATGAAGGCGGGCGAAGTCGCCCGCTCCGTGATGATGTTCTAGACGCCCTAGCTGCCTAGGAGCACGAAGCGGCGGCGGCCGACCTGGCCCTCGTCGAGCACCTTCCAGCCCGCGGCGGCTTGGGGCTTGAGGCGCTGCCAGTCTTCCGCGCGGATCAGGAGGCGCGCCTTCGGAGGGGCGGTGAGCAGCGCCGTTGCGTCGCCTTCGCTCTTCACCTCGCTCACGGGACTGCGCAGATAGAAATCCCAGGCGAGGTTGGCGTCGGGATAGGCCAGCAGCGGCTGCGCCGTGTCGAGCAGAGGCGCGATGCGGCGGGCGATTCCGGGGTAGTCGTGGTCCTTGGCGAATCGGGGCGGGTAGCCGTATGCCGTCACGGCCAGCGCGATGCCGAGGCCCATCGCGATCCAGGCCGACGCCGCCAGGCCGCTGTGATCCACCCGCAGGCTGAGCAGTGCCCACGCTGAGCCGGCGACAAGCGCCCCGGCCACGACATAGCGCTCCCACGAGGCGACCGGGAGGAAGACCGCGTCCGGACCCGAGGCCGTGCCCCAGAGCACGACGGCGCCCACCCCCATCATTAATATGAGATAGACCACGGCCGCCCCCGTCACCAGGCCTCGGGCCCGCTCGGCGGCACCCACGAAAAAGTCAGCGACCAGAAGCGCGAAGACGGGCCACAGCGGGAGGAAGTAGCGGGCCCGCTGCTCTCCCGAGAGGCTCAGGAGCACGATCAGTGTCGCTGCCCAGACGAGCAGTCTTCGCCGATCCGCATCGCGCTCGCGAACCCACCACACTGTCGCGGGAAGAATGAAGAAGCCCCACGGAAGCGAGCGCGCGAGGTGCTCCGCCGCCGCCGCCAGCCGCGACGCGACGGCGCTCCTGAAGTACCAGCCGAGGTAGTCCGTCATCACCACGGCCCGGCTGTAGCTCCGCTCGCGCTGGAGGAGATAGGGCAGGAGCCAGGGCAGCGCCGTCAGCGCGATGAGGGCGAGACCCAGCGGCAGCTTCAGGCGCTTGAGCCCGCGGAAGCCGTCCGCGCCCAGGCTCGCCGCGATGACGGCCACGAGCGCCATGAGCGCGGCCGGCCCCTTGCTCGCGAGCCCGCCCGCAACGCAGAAGTAGAAGCCGAAGAGAAGCCACAACGGATTTGGGGCGCGGCAGGCGGCCAGATAGAAGTAGAGCGCCCAGCTCATCCAGGCGGTGAGCATCATGTCGGTCAGGACCTGGTGTGCCATGAAAAAATAAAAGGGGCTCGTGGCGAGAATGAGCGCCGCGGCGAGCCCCGCGGAAGCGCCCCACAGCAGGCGGCCTATGGCAAAGACGGCGAGGAGGCCCGCGAGCGCCGAGGCAACCGAGGCGATGGGCGCGTTCGCATCGGTGACGACACCCCACGGCAGCGCGAAAGCGGCGACCGTCCAGAAGTAGAGCGGCGGCTTGTTGAGGTAGACCTCGCCGCGGACGCGGGGCAGGATCCAGTAGCCGCTCTCGACGGCCTTGCGCGCCAGCAGGCTGTAGCGCGCCTCGTCCTGGTTGTCGAGCGGGCGACGGCCGAGCGGCAGGGCGAAGACGATCGCGCTCGCTATGAGGAGCGCCGCCATGGCCACGGCGGCGCGGCGCGGCGTCAGGCCGCGCTTCAGATTACGCCCGCCCGCCGCGCGCGCTCGGCGATCTTCCTGGCGCGCGTGAGATGCGGCTGGTCCATCATCTGGCCCTTCCAGGCGAAGGCGCCGGCGCCCTTCTTCGCGTGCTCCTCGAAGGCCGCGATCAGGGCCAGCGCGTCTAGAGCGTCCGCCTTGGACGGCGTGAACTCCTGGTTGATCACCTCGATCTGGCTCGGGTGTATCGAGATCTTTCCAGTAAACCCCATCGTCATGCCGTCCCGGCACTCGCGCCGCAGGCCCTCGAGATCGGGAATATCCGTGTAGACGGTGTCGAGGGCCTCGACGCCGGCGGCTGACGCGGCGACGGCGCACATCACGCGCGCGTAGCGCGGGATGTCGAGGTAGCGGCCCGCCTCGTCGCGGACGCGCGGCAGTCCCATGGCCGCCGACAGGTCCTCGATCCCCCAGGAGATGGCAGCTATACGCTTACTTGCTGCCGCGATTTCGCCGATCTTCAGCAGGCCCTGCGGCGTCTCGGTGGCGATCAGGATGAGCTTGGTCGACCCGAACGGCAGCCCGTGCTTTTCCTCGAGGCGCTCGAGATGCGCCACGATGCGCCTCACGTCCTCAGCGGCGCGCGGTTTGGGAACGAGGTAGCCGTTCGGCCGGGCGGCGATGGTCTCCTCGAGGTCGGCCACGGCGTGCTCGGTGAAGATGGGATTCATCCGGACCCAGCGCTCGCGCCCGCCGAAGTCGAGCGTCTCGAGCCAGCGGCGGACGATGGGCCGCGTGGCGGGCTTCAGTGGCGGAGGCACGGCGTCCTCGAGGTCGAGGATGAGCCCGTCGGCGGGGAGCGTGAGCGCCTTGGCGATCATTCTCTCCTGGCCGCCCGGGACGAAGTGGAGCGAGCGGCGCACGCTCAGCCTTTCTTCCTGCGCATCATGGCCGCCCGCCGGCAGCGCATGACGAGGTCGCCGTGCTGGTTCTTCGCGCGATGCTCGAAGGTGACGATACCCCACTCCGGGCGAGACTTGGACTCCCGCTTCTCGACCACCTCGGTCTCCGAATAGATGGTGTCGCCGTGGAAGACGGGCTTGGGGAACTCGACCTTCTCGAAGCCGAGGTTGCCCACCGTCGTGCCGAGCGTCGTGTCGCCCACCGACAGCCCCACCGCCACGCCCAAGGTGAAGAGGCTGTTGACGAGCGGCTTGCCGAACTCCGCCTTGGCCGCCGCGTGGAAGTCCACGTGGAGCGGCTGCGGGTTCATAGTGAGGCACGAGAAGAAGACGTTGTCAGCCTCGGTGACGGTGCGGCCGGGCTGATGCTGGAACACCTGACCGACCGCCAACTCCTCGAAGAGCTTGCCGGCCATGGGGAACCTCCGGTCAGCAGACGGGGCGCTGCAACACCTGGGGATCGAGCTTGCGGAGCAGGAGCCGGCCGTCGGACGTCGAGCCCAAAACCTTGCCGCGCTCCGCGATGACGCGGCCGCGCAGGATGGTGACGACGGGCCAGCCCGTTACCTGCCAGCCCTCCCATGGGCTGTAGTCCGTCACGTGGAAGTCGTCCTTGGCGAGCGTCTTCCTGATCGAGGGGTCGATGAGGGCGAAGTCGGCGTCGCTCCCCGGCGCGATCACGCCTTTGCGAGGGTAGAGACCAAATATTCGCGCGGCATTCGTCGCCGTGATGTCGGCGAAGCGCTCGAGCGTCATGCCGCGCTTGCCCACACCCTCCGTGAAGCCGATGCCGAGCCGCGCCTCGGCGCCCACATTGCCGCCCGTGACGTCCTCGATCGTGCGGCCGCTGAGCTTGAGCTCGAGGCTCGTCGGGTACTCATCGGTCGCCAGCGTCGAGAGCCCGCCGTGCACGAGCCCGTCCCACAGCGCCTTCTGATCCTCGGGGAACTTCAGCGACGGATAGGTGTGCGAGCAGAAGCCGCGCGGCGTCTTGTAGTACTCGGCGTTGAAGCACGCGTACTGGTGCAGCGTCTCGCCATAGACCGGCAGGCCGAGGGATCGCGCCTCGCCGATCGCGTCCACGCCCTCCCTGGCCGAGGTATGAACGAAGTAGACCGCCGCGTCCATCGCCTTCGCCAGCGCGATCGTGCGCCGGAAGGCCAGCAGCTCGGAGAGCTTGCTGTGCACGAGGTGCAGGTTCGTCCCGTCCATCCGGCCTTCCTCGCGGAAGCGCTCGTAGTTGAACTGGACGAGGTCCTCGTCCTCGCCGTGGACGACCATGATGCCGCCGTGCGCGGCGACCTTCTCCATGGCGAAGCCGATGCGCCCGAAGTCGAGACGATTGCCCGCGCGCTTGGGGTGAGGCGGCAGGATGTTGGTCGTGAACACCTTGAAGGACGGGTGCCCCTGCTGGATCGCCTCGGGGATCTGCTCGAAGACGCGGAGCGGCAGCGCGCCCGCCAGGGTGATGTGGAAGGCGTAGTCCACGTGCGACTGCCCCTTCCACCGCGCGGCGCGCTGCTCGAGCACCGGCATGATCTCGCTGCCCGGCCGCACGTAGCAGAAATCAATGTGGGTCGTGGTGCCACCGCAGGCCATGCCCCGCGTGTCCTCTTCGGGGCCGAGCGTGATGGACGGCGACTCCGGATGCGACATGATCGCGTGAGCGAGGTGGGTGTGGGGCTCGACGCCGCCCGGCGTCACGATGAGGCCCGTCGCGTCTATGACCCGGGCGGCCTCCGTGGGCAGGGTGCCGGGGGCGCCCAGCACCGCGATGCGCCCGTCCTGCACGCCCACGTCCCAGGAGCCGACGCCCTGGGGCGTCACGACACGTCCGCCGCGGATCACGAGATCGAGCATGCGCCGAGCCTAGCCCAAGCCGCCCGAGCCGTCAAATGATGCTATAACTCCCTGCCATGGCCGATCTCGCGCCCGAGGATGTGAGCCGCCTTGCCGCGTCGCTGTCGCTGCCGCTGACCGGTGACGACGCCGCGGAGATCGCCCACCGTCTCAACGCCTTTCTCGACGCGCTGGCGGCCCTGGACGCCTTGCCGCTGGAGCAGGTCGAGCCGTGGCCGACGCGCCCCGAGGGAATCGCGTGAGCCCGGCCGGCGACGATCTCGCCTTCGCCGGGGCGGCACGCCAAGCGGCGCTCGTCCGCGAGAAGCGCTTGTCCCCCGTCGAGCTCGTGACCACCTATCTCGAGCGGATCGACCGCTTCGACGGACGCCTGCGCGCCTTCATCACCGTCTGCCGCGAGAGCGCCCTCGCGGAGGCCGCCCGCGCCGAGGCCGACGCGGCGAAGGGGGCATGGCGCGGGCCGCTTCACGGCATTCCCTTCGCGGTGAAGGACCAGGTCGACACGGCCGGCGTCCTCACCACGTCGGGCTCGGCGCTCCTCCGCGCGAACGTTCCTTCAGCGGACTCGACCGTCGTGGAGAGACTCAAGGCCGCCGGCGCGATCCTCCTCGGCAAGCTCAACCTCACCGAGTTCGCCCTGGGCGGCACCATCCGCTTCCCGTACGGCCAGCCGCGCAACCCCTGGAATCCCGAGCACGACCCGGGTGGTTCGTCCTCCGGCTCGGGGATTGCCGCGGCCGCCGCCCTCTGCTCGGCCACCCTCGGCGAGGACACCGGCGGCTCGGTGCGAAGCCCCGCCTCCTACTGCGGCGCCGTGGGCCTCCGACCCACGTGGGGGCGCGTCTCGCGCCACGGCTGCTTTCCGGCCGCGTGGTCCATGGACCAGATCGGCCCGCTCACGCGCACCGTGGAGGACGCGGCGCTCGTGCTCGGCATCATCGCGGGCTACGACGTCAGGGATCCGCTCACGAGCCGCAGCGCGGTCCCCGACTACCGCGGCGCGCTCGCGGGCGGAGCGAAGGGACTGCGGATCGGCGTCGTCACAGAGCTGGTGGACGGCGCCGACACGCAGGCCGAGGTCCGGAGCGCCGTGAGGGACGCCGCGCGCGGGCTCGCAGGCCTTGGCGCGTCGGTGGAGGACATCTCGCTGCCGCTGATTCCTTTCGCTGGCGCCGTCTTCATGGCGCTCTGCGATTCGGAGGCGGCGGGCCACCACAAGCGCTGGCTCTCGGAGCGCGCGGACGAATACGACCAGGGGACGCGGAGACGGCTCGTGGCGGCGGGGCTCATCCCTGCCGCGGCCATCCATCGGGCGGCGCGCGCCCGCGCGCTCATCCGCGAGCAAGTGCTGGCAGCGCTCGCGAAGTACGACCTCCTCCTCGCGCCGACCTCGCCCCATCCAGCGCCCGCCATCGCCAGCCACACGGCGCCCGTCACGAGCAAGGAAGACGCCGCCGCGCGCTTCTTCGGCCGGCGCTCCTACACCACGCCGGCGAGTCTCGCGGGCGTGCCGGCCATCTCGGTGCCCTGCGGTTTCACCGCGGCCGGGCTGCCCATCGGTCTCCAGCTCATCGGTCGCCCCTTGGGAGAATCTTCCGTCCTCGCGGCAGCCCACACTTGGGAAATCGCCGCAGGCCTCTCGACGCGCCGCCCAGCACTCACAGGCAGCGCGTAAGTGATCCAGCGGATCCTCGCTCATCTCGGGCTGCCCGATGCGCGGGAGGATCCACGGTCCCCGTTGCCGCTGACTGCGGCAGGAGCCGAGCAGCCGGCACTCCCCGGCGTGACTATCCAGGCGGTGCCGGGGGTCCGAGCAGCCGCGGACGTCTGCCCTGCTGGTGCCTCATGGTCCCGTGGAGGGCGCCCACCCTGTGATTCAAGACCCCGGGGAAATCTTGGCGCGACTGGCGAGCACTCTGTAGGTTAGGCTGGGTCGCGTGGTGGTGGGCGCGCCATTTACTCACAAGAAGGAGGACGCCGATGGACCGCTCCGAAACAACGGCCGAGGACGGTCGTCGCTTCAAGCTTCTCACGGAAGCCGAGATGACGCCGCGCCAGCGCGAGGCGTACGACGGCATCGTTTCGGGTCCCCGCAAGGGCGCCGTGGGGCCCTTCAATGCGCTCTTGCGAAGCCCGGACGTGGCCGACCGGGTGCAGAAGGTCGGCGAATACGTCCGCTTCCAGACCACGATCCCGGCGGCGCTCAACGAGTTGGCGATCCTGATCACCGGCCGCTTCTGGAGCGCCCAGTTCGAGTTCTGGGCGCACAGCCGCCTCGCCAAGACGGCGGGCCTCGACGGCACGATCATCGACGCGATCGCTGAAGGCCGCCGCCCGTCGACGATGAGCGACGACGAGCGCATCGTGTACGACTTCTGCACCGAGCTGTTTCGCGACAAGGCCGTCTCGGATGGGACGTTCAAGGCAACCGTCGACCGCTTCGGCGAGCAGGGCGTCATCGACCTGATCGCCGCCAGCGGCTACTACTCGATCGTGTCGATGGTCCTGAACGTCGACCGCTATCCCTTGCCTGCCGAAGTGCAGCCCCCGCTCAAGCCACTCTGAGTGGAGGAGCTTTGCCCCTTAACATGTCCACTCCATCGCATCAGGAGGACCGAACTTGGGTATGACGACTGCCGAACGCCGCGCCCACGCGCGCTTTCCGAAGACCTTCTCCCTCGAGACCATGACGGAGCCCGTCGGCGCCGTCGCCCGGATGAGCGGGTCGAATCTCTCTCTCGGCGGACTCTACTGCTCGTCGTCCGCCGACTTCCCAGAGATGACGCGTCTCGCGGTGACATTGGCACTTCCCGTGGGGACCGACCCCGGCAAGATCCAGCCCATCAATGCGGAGGCCGTCGTCATACGGCGGCGGAAGCTCAACTCCAGTTCCGGTGATGCGGGCTACGAGCTCGGTCTGCTCTTCAATTCGATGAGCGACATGGATCGCGAGCGGCTCGCTCGATAACTCGCGAGCCCCTGACCGCAAGATCCGCTCCCCGCGCGGACGCGCTGCAGATCGCGCCCACTACTCCGCGGGCCGGCCATCCGGCGCGGCGCCTTCGCTCGGCCCCCGCGGTCGTCGACGCGGACGAACCTCGTTGCGTGCGCCCAGGGGCTCAGGTTCGCGGCCGAGCTTCCCTGTTGTGCTGACAAGGCAGGCCCCGAGGGAGGAACCCCGGGCGAGGCGAGCCATGTTGGAGAACGGGTGTTATGTTATCTACGCTCCTCCTGCTGAGATCCCACCGCCTAGTGAGGTACCATCGCCCAGAGCGGGTCGAGGTTCTTCGGGTCGGGCTTGAGGAGACCGACGCCGGGGGCGTTGACGAGCTCGACGATCTTGTCGTTGAAGGGTGTCTTGACGCCGACCTGCCTGCCCTGCTCGGAGACGTAGCCGTTGAGATAGTTGATCTCGGTGCGGCGTCCCTTCATCACGTCCTGGAGCATGGAGGGGCGACCGCCGACTCTGCTCTTGGCGTCGCGCGCCATGTCGGCTTCGACTTCCGCCAAGCCCTTGCCGACCACGGCGTCCACGAAGCGCTGGGCCTCGATGCTGTAGATGGGCTCGACCTCGTAGCCGCGGGCGCGCCCGACCTGGATCACCTCGGCCGCGGTGAAGACGGCGATGCGCCTCGGCACGTGGTCGGTCCTGGCCTCGGCGGAGTCGAAGCCCGAGAGCCCCGAGATAGGGTTGACCATGCAGTTGACGGCCAGCTTGGACCAACGCTCGCCCCAGAGATTGGTCGTGACCTTGCTGGTTGCGACGTCGTTCATGATGAGCGCGATCTCCCGCGCCCGCGGCGTGTCCTTGCCGTCGTGCTCGCCGATCTTGAAGCCGACGGCGCCTCGGTCCGTGCGGATCGCGTGGCCCGGCTCGTACATGCCGGCGCTGATGGTGATGACACAGCCGAGCGTCCGCTCCCTGCCGGCCACGGCCGCCACGCGCTCGTCGTTGATGCCGTTCTGGAAATCCACGATGACGCCGTCCGGCCGGCGGAGATTGGCCACCGCCATCGCGGTCGCCCACTCGGTGTCATAGCTCTTGACGGAGATGAAGACATAGTCAAAGGGCTCGCGAAGGCTCTGGATCTCGTGGATGTGGAGGGCTTTGACGGGAACCACGAGCTCGCCACAGGTGCCCGAGAGCCGGAGGCCCACCTTTTTCATTGCCTCGACGTGCTCCGGCCACTGCTCCATGAGCGTGACGTCGTGGCCGGCCTTCGTCAGCATGCCGCCGACGATCGAGCCGATGGCTCCTGCCCCGATGATGCCGATCCTGGTCGCCATGTCTTCCTCCGGATATTGGATGTGCGCGGGCGCGTCCCGAGCTAGGTCAGGAGTCTACCACTGCCGACGTGCGCGTTTGAGTCCCACGCAGGGTGACGAGCTGGGATCACCGCAAGCTGGGCGGGAGCTACTGAGCCGGCGGGGCCTCTAGCCCGGCGCGAGCTCGTCGAGCAGGGCCTTCGCGGCGCGCAGGTCCTGGGTGTCGAAGCCCTCGGTGAACCAGCCGTAGACGTCGGCCAACGCGCGGCGCGCGTCCTCGCGCCGGCCCTGGTCGCGCCACAGCCGGGCGAGGCTCGTCGCGGCGCGCAGCTCCAGTGACCTGAGCTCGCGGCGGAGCGCGAAATCGATGGCCCGCTGGAAGCAGCGCGCGGCATCGTCGGGGGCCTGCGGCGCGACACGCCGGCGCAGCTCGCCTTCCACCCGATGGACCTCGGAGCCGTAGAACCCGCCGTACTCGGCGTCGCCCAGCGCCGCCAGAACCTGCAGCCCCTGCTCGGGCGCATCCGCCTCGCCGTACAGCCAGGCGACGGTGCACCCACTCAGCACGTAGCGCCACGTCCGCATGGTCCCCTCCAGGGCCAGCTCGCCCTGGAGCGCGTCGAGCGCCGCCACGTCGGGACG